>Ga0065720_1002908_pt1 | contig 37130 bp, 33 predicted proteins | sample Thericmetagenome_FD_59107 | JGI IMG/M metagenome (GOLD analysis project Ga0065720, IMG submission 59107) | Thermophilic microbial communities from the Joint Bioenergy Institute, California, USA of rice/straw/compost enrichment - eDNA_2 v2... | ecosystem: Engineered > Solid waste > Grass >... | reverse complement strand
CGACACGATCACCGCGGTCGTGATCTCGTCGGTCGGGCTCTGGGCGTTCGCGTACCTGATCATGCGCGGGGTCAAGGAGGCCACCGGGATCAACGCGGTCGTGACGATCGCCAGTCACCTTCGTGGTGATCGTGATCTTCGCGCTGGACGCGGGGGTCTTCGCCGAGAACTTCCTCGGCGGTCAGGGGTACGACACCGGGCTCGGAAGCCAGGTGCTGTCCACCATGCTCGTGACCGTCTTCGTGTTCCTCGGCGTCGAGGGCGCCAGCGTCTACTCCCGCTACGCACGCCGCCGGGAGGACGTCGGCCGCGCCACGGTGGTCGGATTCCTCGGTGTGCTCGCCCTGTTCGCGTCGGTGACGATCCTGTCCTACGGCGTGCTGCCCCGTCGCGAGCTCGCCGACATGCGACAGCCGTCGATGGCCGGGGTGCTGGAATCGGTCGTCGGGCCGTGGGGTGCGGCGTTCATCGGCATCGGCGTGATCGTGTCCGTGCTCGGCGCGTACCTGGCCTGGACGCTCATGGCCGCCGAGGTGCTGTTCGTCGCGGCGAAGAACTCCGACATGCCGCGGTTCCTGCGCCGGGTGAACGCGAAGGACGTCCCGAGCGCCGCGCTGCTGCTGACCAGCGGGCTCAGCCAGGTCGTGCTGCTGACCACGCTGTGGTCGGACGACGCGTTCACCTTCACCCTCAAACTGTGCACCTCGCTGTCGCTGGTGCCGTACCTGCTCGCGGCCGCCTACGCGCTGCGCCTCGGGGTGACCCGGGAGACCTACACCGGTGCCGCGGCCCGCGGGTACGCGCGGGAGTTCACGATCGCGGCGGCCGCGACCGTCTACACGCTGTTCCTCGTCGTCGCCGCGGGCGCCCAGTTCCTGCTGCTGTCCTGCATCGTCTACGCGCCGGGCACGGTGTTGTTCCTCCTGGCTCGCCGGGAGCGGCAGCAGCGCGCCTTCACCCCCGTCGAGCTGGGGTTGTTCGTCCTCGTCGTCATCGGTGCGGTCGCCGGGATCGTCGGCCTCGCCACCGGCTGGGTCCGCATCTAGGAGTGGTGTCCGTGTCCGAACCCGTCTCCGCAGGCTACGGCGTCCACTCCGAGGTGGGCAGGCTGCGCAAGGTGCTCGTCTGCGCTCCGGGGCTGGCCCACCGCAGGTTGACCCCGACGAACTGCGACGACCTGCTGTTCGACGATGTGCTGTGGGTGGAGAACGCCCAGCGCGACCACGCCGCGTTCACGGCCGAGCTGCGTGCCCGCGGGGTTGAGGTCGTCGAGCTGCACGAGCTGCTCGCCGAGACCCTCGCCGTCCCGGGCGCGAAGGACTGGCTGCTCGACCGCAAGATCACCCCGGACGAGGTGGGCCTCGGACTCGTCGAGCACACCCGCGCCTACCTGGACAGCCTCGATGACCGCGCACTCGCCGAGCACCTGATCGGCGGGCTCGCCACCGCCGAGCTGCCCGGGGACGTGCGCCCGTCCTACATCGCGCTGACCCGGGAGCAGTCGGGGGTGCGCGAGTACCTGATGCCCCCGTTGCCGAACACCCTCTACACGCGCGACACCACGTGCTGGGTCTACGGCGGGCTCACCCTCAACCCGCTCTACTGGCCGGCGCGCCACGACGAGACGCTGCTGATGAAGGCGGTCTACGCGTTCCACCCGGACTTCGTCGGCTCGACCGTCTGGTGGGGCGATCCCGAGCGCGATTGGGGCCTGGCCACCTTCGAGGGCGGCGACGTCATGCCGATCGGCAACCGCGTCGTCGCCGTCGGGATGAGCGAACGCACCTCCCGCCAGGCGATCACGCAGTTCGCCGCGGCCCTGTTCGAAGCGGGGACGGCCGACCGGATCGTCGTCGCCGGCATGCCCAAGCTGCGCGCCGCCATGCACCTCGACACCGTGTTCACGTTCGCCGACCGTGACCTGGCCACCGCCTACCCCGACATCGTCGACCACATCCACGCGTTCTCCCTGCGGCCGGGCGACCGCACGCCGGTCGAGGTCACCGAGGAGAAGATCTCCTTCGTCGACACGATCGCCGACGCGCTGGGCCTCGACCACCTGCGCGTCGTCCCGACCGGTGGCGACGTCTACGCCAGCCGGCGCCAGCAGTGGGACAGCGGCAACAACCTCGTCGCCGTCGAGCCCGGGGTCGTCTTCGCCTACGACCGCAACACCACGACCAACGCGCTGCTGCGGGAGCAGGGTGTGGAGGTGATCGACATCGTGGGCGCCGAGCTCGGTCGCGGCCGCGGCGGCGGGCACTGCATGACCTGCCCCATCATCCGCGAGCCGTAGACCGCGATGCGGATCCCGACCGGTCGACGGCTGACCGGCGGACGAGCCGGCCGGGGTGGATCGGGCTACCCTCGTCCGATGCCCACAGGCGACACGTCGGGCGATGCGGCCCTGGCCGGTCTCTACCGTGACCTGCACGCTCACCCCGAACTGTCGTTCGCCGAGACCCGCACGGCCGGGATCGTCGCCGCCCGGATGCGGGCAGTCGGCCTGGAGGTGACCGAGGGGGTGGGTCGAACGGGGGTGGTCGGCGTCCTGCGCAACGGCGACGGGCCCACGGCGCTGCTGCGCGCCGACATGGACGGGCTGCCGATGCGCGAGGACACCGGGCTGCCGTATGCCAGCACCGCCCGCGGCATCGATCGGGACGGCGCCGACGTCCCCGCCGCCCACTCGTGCGGGCACGACGTGCACGTCACCTGCCTGCTCGGGGCGCTGGCGGAGCTGGCCGCGGAACGCACGGCGTGGCGGGGCACCGTCCTGGCGGTGTTCCAGCCCGCCGAGGAGATCGGCCAGGGCGCCCAGGCGATGATCGACGACGGTCTGTACGAGCGGTTCCCGGTGCCTGCGGTGGTGCTGGGCCAGCACGTCGCGCCGCTGCCGGCGGGCACGCTGGCGGTCCGGCCCGGCCCGGCGTTCGCCGCCGCGGACGCGGTGCGGATCGTGCTGCACGGCCGCGGTGGCCACGGTTCCCGCCCCGAGACGACCGTCGATCCGGTGGTGATGGCCGCGGCCACGGTGATGCGGCTGCAGACGATCGCGTCGCGGGAGGTCTCCGGCACCGACACCGCGATCGTCACCGTCGGGGCGCTGCGGGCCGGGACCAAGGAGAACATCATCCCGGACGATGCGGAGCTGCTGCTCAGCGTGCGGACGTTCGACGAGGGTGTCCGCCGCCGCACGCTCGACGCGATCACCCGGATCGTGAACGCCGAGGCCGCCGCCTCGGACGCGCCGCGTCCCCCGGACATCGCGCCGATGCACGGGTTCCCCGCCGTCGTGAACGACGTGGACGCCGTGGCCCGCACCCGACCGGCGCTGGAGGGCGTCGTCGGGGCGGAGCGGGTGTTCGATCCGGGCCCGGTCACCGGCAGCGAGGACGTCGGGCTGCTGGCCACCGCCGCCGGTGCGCCGTGCGTGTACTGGCTGCTCGGCGGCGCGGATCCGGCGGCCTTCGCCCGGGCCACGTCGCAGGAGGAGGTCGTCGCCGTGGTCGCCGAGCTGCCGTCGAACCACTCCCCGCGCTACGCCCCGGTCATCGAGCCGACGATCACGGTCGGGGTGCAGGCGCTGGTCGCCGCCGCGCACGAGTGGCTCCCGGCGTGACGCGACCTCTCCGGAAGGGGAGCCGGTCGGGGATCAGCGGCGGCGCCTGCGGTGCCGGCCCGGGTTGGGCGACGGCGGCACCGCGTCGAACTCCGGCTCCTCGGGTTCGGGCTCGGGCAGGCCGAGCACCTTCGGTGCCCGCCATGCCCCCACCATCGGCGCCACCACGGCCGTCGGGCCGATCAGCAGCTGCAGGTAGCCGGGCGCCGTGCCGAGCGCGGAGAGCAGGCTAGCCAGGGCCAGCACCACGGCCAGCACCAGGATCGCCGTGGCGAGGCGGGCGAGGAACCTGTTGGTCAGGTGCTTGTGCAGCGCCGCGAGCACTGCGCCGACGGGCAGCGCGAGGACCGCTCCGGCGGCCGCGCCGAGCACGAGGGCGAAGACCAGGTAGAGGATGGCCGTGCCGGCGAGGTCGTCGGTGTTGCCGGCGCCCACGTCGGGGTGGAGCACACTCGCGGCCACGAACACGAGGACCGCGACGATGCCCGAGAGCGCGCCGGCGAGTGCGCCGGCGCTCAGCGCCCTGTTCAGCACCACGGTCACCCCCACACCGTAACCGGAGCCCTCTGGACACCTCTTCGAACCCGTGTTCGACTGGAGGAGTGGGATGGAACAACCCGGACGTGCCGTGGTCGACGCTCCAGGCCGCGCTGTCGGGCCGGGCGGGGGTCCCCGAGCTGGACGGCGGCGACGGTCCGGCGTTCTCCCGCAAGCGCCGCCCCTACGCGGCCCCCGAGATCCGCCGCGAGGAGCCCGTCGTCCCGTACGCGGAGCTGCACTGCCACTCCAACTTCAGCTTCCTCGACGGGGCGAGCCATCCCGAGGAGCTGGTCGAGCAGGCGAGCCGGCTGGGCCTGTCGGCGCTGGCGCTCACCGACCACGACGGCATGTACGGGGTGGTGCGCTTCGCCGAGGCGGCGGCCGAGGTGGGCCTGCCCACCGTCTTCGGCACCGAGCTGTCGCTGGGGCTCACGGCGCCGCAGAACGGCGTGGCCGATCCCGAGGGGGAGCACCTGCTGCTGCTGGCCCGCGGACCGGAGGGCTACCGGGCGCTGTGCCGCACGGTGTCGGTGGCTCAGATGCGCGGCCAGGAGAAGGGTCGACCGGTCTACGACCTCGACGAGGTGGTCGCCGAGACCGCGGGGAAGGTGCTGGTGCTCACCGGCTGCCGCAAGGGGGCGGTGGCTCGCGCGCTGCGCACCGGCGGGCGCAGCGCGGCCGCGGCGGCGCTGCGCGGCCTGGTGGAGCGGTTCGGCGCCGACCACGTCGCCGTCGAGCTGACCGATCACGGTTTGCCCACCGACCACGAGCGCTGCGCGGTGCTGGCCGAGCTCGCCGCCGAGGCCCGGCTGCCCACGGTGGCCACCACCGCCGCGCACTACGCCACTCCCGACCGCTTCCGGCTGGCTACCGCGCTGGCCGCGGTGCGGGCGCGGCGCAGCCTCGACGAGGCCGACGGCTGGTTGCCCCCGGCGCCCACCGCGCACCTGCGGTCGGGGGCGGAGATGCTGGCCCGGTTCGAGCACCGCCACCCGGGGGCGGTGGCGCGCGCGGCGGTGTTCGGGGCGGAGTGCGCGTTCGGGATCGAGCTCGTGGCGCCCGACCTGCCCCCGTTCGACGTGCCGCCGGGGCACACCGAGCGCAGTTGGCTGCGGCAGCTGACCTACCGGGGCATGGCGCGCCGCTACGGCAGCTACGCCGAGGACCCGGTCGCCCACGCGACCGTCGAGCGCGAGCTGGCGATCATCGAGCAGCGCGGGTTCGCGGGCTACTTCCTGATCGTGCACGACATCGTCGAGTTCTGCCGCCGCGCCGGCATCCTCTGCCAGGGCCGCGGCTCGGCCGCCAACTCCGCGGTCTGCTACGCGCTGGGCATCACCAACGTCGACGCGGTGCGGATGGGGCTGCTGTTCGAGCGGTTCCTGTCGCCGGTGCGGGAGGGCTACCCGGACATCGACCTCGACATCGAGTCCGGCCGGCGCGAGGAGGTGATCCAGTACGTCTACCGCCGGCACGGCCGCGGCTGCGCGGCCCAGGTGGCCAACGTGATCACCTACCGGCCCCGGTCGGCGGTGCGCGACATCGCGAAGGCGCTGGGGTTCTCGCCCGGCCAGCAGGACGCGTGGAGCAAGAAGATCGAGCGCTGGGTCGGGCTCGCGGACGGGCCGCTGCCGGAGGGGATCCCGCCCGAGGTGGTCGAGCTGGCCGACCAGCTGCTGGGCTTCCCGCGGCACCTGGGCATCCACTCGGGTGGGATGGTGATCTGCGACCGGCCGGTGTCGGAGGTCGTGCCGGTGGAGTGGGCGCGCATGTCCGGGCGCAGCGTCGTGCAGTGGGACAAGGACGACTGCGCGTACGCCGGACTGGTCAAGTTCGACCTGCTCGGGCTGGGCATGCTCACCGCGCTGCACCTCATGCAGGACCTGGTGGAGGAGCACCACGGTCGCCGGGTGGACCTGCACGAGCTGCAGCCCACCGATCCCGAGGTCTACGCGATGCTGCAGCGCGCCGACTCCGTCGGGGTGTTCCAGGTGGAGTCGCGCGCGCAGATGGCCACGCTGCCGCGGCTGAAGCCGCGCACGTTCTACGACCTCGTCGTGGAGGTGGCGCTGATCCGGCCCGGCCCGATCCAGGGCGGCTCGGTGCACCCGTACATCCAGCGCCGCAACGGCGCCCCGTGGGAGCACGACCACCCGCTGCTCAAGGGGGCGCTGGACAAGACGCTGGGGGTGCCGCTGTTCCAGGAGCAGCTCATGCAGGTCGCCGTCGACGTCGCCGGGTTCTCCGCCGCCGAGGCCGACGAGCTGCGCCGCGCGATGGGGGCGAAGCGCTCGCGGGAGCGGATGGAGCGGTTGCGGGAGCGGTTCTACGCCGGGATGGCGGCCAACGGCATCACCGGCGAACTGGCCGACCGGATCTTCGCGAAGATGCTGGCGTTCGCCGACTTCGGCTTCCCGGAGAGCCACTCGATCAGCTTCGCGTCGCTGGTCTACTACAGCGCCTGGTTCAAGCGGTACTACCCGGCGGCGTTCTGCGTGGCGCTGCTGAACTCCCAGCCGATGGGGTTCTACTCGCCGCAGTCGCTGGTGGCCGACGCGCGGCGGCACGGCGTGGTGGCCCGCGGCCCGGACGTCAACCGCGGCCGGTCGGCGGCGACCCTGGAGAAGGACCCGAACAGCACCGGCGGGGTGGCGATCCGGCTGGGTCTGGCCGATGTGCGCGGCATCGGCGTCGAGGTGGCCGACGCCATCGACGCCGAACGCGACCGCGGTGGCCCGTTCCGCGACCTCGCCGACTTCGCCCGTCGCACCCGGCTCACCGCCCCGCAGGTGGAAGCGCTGGCCACGGCGGGAGCGTTCGGCTGCTTCGGCATCGACCGCCGGCGGGCGCTGTGGGCGGCCGGGGTGGTCGCGGCGGTGCGGTCGGAGCAGCTGCCCGGCACGGAGGTCGGGCTGGACGCGCCCGCGCTGCCCGGGATGACCGACGCGGAGCTGACCATCGCCGACGTGTGGGCCACCGGTGTCTCGCCCGACAGCCACCCGATGGAGCACGTGCGGGAGGAGCTGGACCGGCTCGGCGCGCTGCCCGTCGCCGCGCTCGACGGGGTCGGGGCGGTGGCCGACCAGCCGCCGCGGGTGCTCGTGGGCGGCCTGGTCACCCACCGCCAGCGGCCCGCGACCGCCCGCGGGGTCACGTTCCTCAACCTCGAGGACGAGACCGGGATGCTCAACGTCGTCTGCTCGGAGGGGTTGTGGGCACGGTACCGGTCGGTGGCGGTGAGCAGCGCGGCGCTGCTGGTGCGCGGCCGGTTGGAGCGCAGCCCGGAGGGCGTGGTGAACCTCGTGGCCGACCGGCTGCAGAAGCTCCCGCTGGCCGTGCCGGTGCGCAGCCGGGACTTCCGGTGAGCAGGCGGTGCGGCCGCCGCGGACGGAGGAACCGCGGCGGCCGCACCCGGTTTCAGCCGGCGAGCGGAGCGCCGAGCGCGAAGCCCTTCCCGCCGAGCTCGGCGGACATCGCACCGATGTACATGTAGAGCCCGACCAGGCTGAACGCCAGGCCGACGACGCCGGCGATCGTCAGCCACACCGCGGAGGCGGTGAGCACGGCGAGCAGCACGAGCGCCACCGCGATGGTGACCAGCACGAACATCACCGTGTACGCCAGCGGTAGCCGGATCGTGGACACCGTCAGGGCGATGAAAGCGACCAGCCAGGCGATCAGGAACGTGCCCTGGGCCGGGGCAGCCGCGACCGCGTCGACGCCGAGCAGCCCGGAGCCGAGGCCGAAGACCAGGAAGCCGTAGCTGATCCAGAAGGCGGAGAAGAGCCCGAGGATGCTCCCGACCGCGCTCTGCCCCGCCCGCGCCGCCCAGATCGCGGAGACGAGCAGGCCGAGGCCGGGCACGAACAGCACGAGCGGCACGAGCGCGCCGACCCCGGCCGGCGGCAGGTACCCGAGCAGGTAGAGGCTCAGCCCGAGGCCGCCGACGACGAAGCAGGGCAGGCCGAGCAGGGCCGGGTTGGCAGGTGGCGCCGCGACGGTGGTCGGGGCTTCGGTGGTGACGTCTGGGCTGGTACCGGGGCTGACACCGGGGTTGGCATCGAGACTGGCATCGCCGGACACGGACATCCTCGTCCTCCACGTTGAGGCGGGCTGCGGGACGGCGTGGACCTGCCGCAGGTGGATGAGCGCCGTCGCGTGCATCGTGATGACGCGCGGACGCGCCGGACGTCTCTCTTTGAGACGCAGATCACTCCGGTGTCGGTCCGCCGTGCGGTGCGGAGACCCTCTGAAAGAATGCGGCAGTGACCGCGACCTTGATGGACGGCAAAGCGACCCTCGCGGCGATCCAGGACGAGCTGCGCGGACGGATCGAGAAGCTCAAGGCGGCCGGCGTGACCCCGGGACTGGGAACCGTGCTGGTCGGCGACGACCCGGGCTCGCACTCGTACGTGAGCGCGAAGCACCGCGACTGCGCGCAGGTCGGCATCGCGTCGATCCAGCGGGAGCTGCCCGCCGACGCCTCCCAGGCCGATGTCGAGGCGGTCATCGCCGAGCTCAACGCCGATCCGGCGTGCACCGGCTACATCGTGCAGCTGCCGCTGCCGAAGGGCCTCGACGCCGGGCGCGCGCTGGAGGCCATCGACCCGGAGAAGGACGCCGACGGGCTGCACCCGGTCAACCTGGGCCGGCTGGTGCTGGGCGAGCCGGGCCCGCTCCCNTGCACGCCGCGCGGGATCGTCGAGCTGTGCAACCGGTACGACGTGCCGCTGGCCGGGGCACGGGTCACGATCGTCGGCCGCGGGGTCACGGTGGGCCGCCCGCTCGGGCTGCTGCTCACCCGCCGCAGCGAGAACGCCACGGTCACCCTGTGCCACACCGGCACCAGGGACCTGGCGGCGGAGGTGCGCCGCGCCGACGTCGTGGTCGCGGCGGCCGGGGTGCCCGGCCTGATCACCGCCGACATGGTGGCGCCGGGCGCGGTCGTGCTCGACGTCGGCGTCACCCGCACCGAGGCCGGGCTCGTCGGCGACGTCGCGCCGGAGGTCAAGGAGGTGGCGGGCAAGCTCGCCCCGATGCCCGGCGGCGTCGGCCCGATGACCCGCGCGATGCTGCTGACGAACGTGGTGGAGGCCGCTGAGCGGCGCCTCGCGCAGCAGCAGGGGTGACCGTGCTCTCCCGCCCCGGGCTCGACCTGCGCAACCGCCTGCCGGTCCACCTCCCGATCGGGATGGTAGCGGTGATCGTCGCGATCGGGATGGTGCGCGTGCTGACCCAGCACTGGCGCCAGGGGGCGGTGCTGATCGGCGGTGCGCTGCTGGTGGCGGCGCTGTTCCGGGCGGTGGTGCCGGATGACCGGGTCGGGCTGCTCGCCGTCCGCAGCCGCGCGATCGACGTCCTGTGCTACCTCGCCTTCGCCACCCTCATGATCGTGGTGGCTTGGACGATCACCCCGCCGAAGCTCACCTGACGCGCGGAACGTCGAGGACGACGCCACCGCGATCGAAGAGCCCTGTCGATCACGGCAACGTCGTCCTCGACGCGGGAGTCCGTCAGCCCAGCGAGGCCAGCGCCTCGTTGAAGGTCGGGCTCGGGCGCATCACGGCGTCGGCCTTGGCCTTGTCGACGTAGTAGTAGCCGCCCAGGTCGACCGGCTTGCCCTGCACCGAGTTCAGCTCCTCGACGATCTTCTGCTCGTCGGCGGCGAGCTTCTCCGCGAGCGGGCGGAAGGTGGCCGCCAGCTCGGGGTCGTCGGTCTGCTCGGCCAGCGCCTGCGCCCAGTAGAGGGCCAGGTAGAAGTGGCTGCCGCGGTTGTCCAGCTCGCCGACCCTCCGCGAGGGCGACTTGCCGTTCTCCAGCAGCGCACCGGTGGCTGCGTCGAGGGTCTGGCCGAGCAGCTTCGCACGCGGGTTGCCGGTCTTCTCGGCCAGGAACTCCAACGAGACGGCCAGCGCCAAGAACTCACCCAACGAGTCCCACCGCAGGTGGTTCTCCTTGAGCACCTGCTGCACGTGCTTGGGTGCCGACCCGCCTGCGCCCGTTTCGAACAGCCCGCCGCCGTTCATCAGCGGCACGATCGAGAGCATCTTGGCGCTGGTGCCCAGCTCCAGGATCGGGAACAGGTCGGTCAGGTAGTCGCGCAGCACGTTGCCGGTGACCGAGATGGTGTCCTCGCCGCGGCGGGCCCGCTCCAGCGTGTAGCGGGTGGCGGCGGCGACGTCGAGGATCTCGATCGTCAGGCCCTCGGTGTCGAGCGTGGTGAGGTGCTCGCGCACCTTCTTGAGCAGCTCGGCGTCGTGGGCCCGGGTCTCGTCGAGCCAGAACACGGCCGGGGCACCGGTCGCGCGGGCCCGGTTCACAGCCAGCTCGACCCAGTTGCGGACCGGGGCGTCCTTGGTCTGGCACGCGCGCCAGATGTCGCCGTCGCCGACCTCGTGCTCGAGCAGCACCTCGTCGCCGGCCAGCACGCGCACGGTGCCCGCGGAGACCTCGAAGGTCTTGTCGTGGCTGCCGTACTCCTCGGCCTTCTGCGCCATCAGCCCGACGTTCGACGTGGTGCCCATCGTGGTCGGGTCGAACGCGCCGTGCTCGCGGCAGTGCTTGATCGTCTCGTCGTAGAGCGGGGCGTACGACGAGTCGGGGATGACGAACTTGGTGTCCTGCTGCTTGCCGTCGGCGTTCCACATCTGCCCGGACGAGCGGATCGCCGCCGGCATCGACGCGTCGATGATCACGTCGCTGGGCACGTGCAGGTTGGTGATGCCGCGGTCGGAGTCGACCATCGCCAGCGCCGGGCCGTTCGCGTAGGCGGCCTGGATGGCGTCGTTGATCGCCTGCTTCTTGTCCTCCGGCAGTTTGTCGATCGCGGCGAGGACGGCGGCGAGGCCGTCGCGCGGGTTCGCTCCGACGGAGGCGAGATCATCGCCGAACCGCTCGAAGACGTCGCGGAAGTAGGCGGTGACGACGTACCCGAAGATGATCGGGTCGGACACCTTCATCATCGTGGCCTTGAGGTGCACCGAGAACAGCACGCCCTTGGCCTTGGCGTCGGCGATCTGCTCGGCGAGGAACCGCTCCAGCGCGGCGCGGCTCATCACCGCCGCGTCGACGACCTCACCCGCGGTCACCTTCAGTTCGTCCTTGAGGACGGTCTCGGTGCCGTCGGGGGCGGTGTGCACGATGCGCAGCGTGGTGGCCTCGGGGATGGTCACCGACTTCTCGGAGTGCCGGAAGTCGCCGCTGTCCATCGTCGCGACGTGCGAGGCCGAGTCGGGCGACCAGGCACCCATCGAGTGCGGATGCTTCTTGGCGTAGTTCTTCACCGACGCGGGGGCCCGGCGGTCGGAGTTGCCCTCGCGCAGCACCGGGTTCACCGCGCTGCCCTTCACCGCGTCGTACTTGGCGCGGACGGCCTTCTCCTCGTCGGTCTTCGGGTCCTCCGGGTAGTCCGGCACGGCGAACCCGGCCTTCTGCAGCTCGGCGATCGCGGCCTTGAGCTGCGGGATGGACGCACTGATGTTGGGCAGCTTGATGATGTTCGCCTCGGGCGTCAGCGCCAGCTGCCCCAGCTCGGCGAGCGCGTCGTGGGCCAGCCCGAACGCGGCGAGGATGCGGCCGGCCAGCGAGATGTCCCGTGTCTCGACGTCGATCCCGGCCTTGCCGGCGAACGCCTCTATCACCGGCAGGAACGAGTGCGTCGCCAGTGCGGGCGCTTCGTCGGTGTAGGTGTAGATGACCTTCATTGCTCTGCCTGCTCCAAGATCGACCGGGGAAACGCGCTCCTGGTGAGACACGCTATCCCCTCACATCCTTCGCCTGGTCCGCTACGGTGAGTGCCCTATGTCGCATCGGGGGCAGCTGCTGTGGCGAGTATCAAGATAAAGATCAAGCGACCGGACAGCTCGACGTTCCGCAGCTGGTGGTTCGTGCTGGTCGCAGGGGTCTTGCTGACGCTCATCGCACTGTTCGACAGCGGCAAGCTCGCGGCCAAGCCGCTCGTGCCGCCCGCCGACGGATCGACCGGGTGCCAGTTCCGGGTGACGGTCGCGGAGGGCGAGGGCCGCCGCGTGCTCAACGTCCGCTCCGCGCCCGACCTGAACGCCGAGATCCGCGGCACGCTCGACGACGGCACGCTCGTCGACGTCGTCGGCCGGCCGATCAACGGCTTCCGCGAGCTGGAGGGCGGGCTGTACGCGTCCGCCGACCACCTGACCCACGTGTCGGGCACCGACTGCGGCTGAGGGATCCTCTGCGGATGCACCCTGCCGCGCCGCCTCGCGTCATCGGCGGCCGCTACACCGTGCTCGGCGAGCTGGGCCGCGGTGGCATGGGCATCGTGTGGCGGGCTGAGGACCGGGTGATGGGCCGGCAGGTCGCGGTCAAGGAGCTGCACCTGCCCGCCGGGATCCCCGCGGAGGAGCGGCAGCTGTTCCGCGACCGGCTGCTGCGGGAGGCCCGCACGGCCGGGCGGCTGTCGGACCCCGGCATCGTCACCGTCCACGACGTGGTCACCGACGGCGGGATCGACCACATCGTCATGGAGCTGGTCGACGCGCCGACGCTGGCCCAGGTCGTCGCCCGGTCCGGGCCGCTCGACGAGCAGACCGTGCTGTCGGTCGCGGTGCAGCTGATCGCGGCGCTGCGCGTGGCGCACGACAACGGCGTGGTGCACCGCGATGTGAAGCCGGGCAACGTGCTGCTGCGCGCGGACGGCCGGGTCAAGCTCACCGACTTCGGCATCGCCCAGGCCGCAGACGATCCGCGGCTCACCACGACCGGCTCGATCGTCGGCTCGCCCGCCTTCCTCGCGCCGGAGCGGCTCAACGGCGCCCCGGCCACCCCGGCCTCGGACATGTGGGCGCTCGGCGCGACCCTGCTGCACGCGCTGACCGGGCGCTCGCCGTTCGACCGCGAGTCCACCGCCGCGACCATCGCGGCCGTCCTGAACGGACCGATCCCGCAGGTGCACACCCGCAACGTCGTCGGCGCGGTGATCAACGGGCTGCTGCAGCGGGTCCCGCAGGTCCGGCTCACCGGGCCGCAGGCGGCGGCCATGCTCACCGCCGACCAGCAGCCCGCGCACGGCCCCACGTCCGCGATCACCAAGCCGGCGCCGCAGCAGCACAGGCGGTGGGGGCGGGCCGTCGGACTGCTCGCCGCCGGCGCGGTGATCGGCGCCGTGCTCTCCGTCGGGCTGCTGGCCGCGATCGGCCTGCGCGGCCAGCCGGAGCGCTTCACCTACGGACCGGGTGGGGAGATCCCGGTGTTCGACCCGGTCACCACCGGTTGCCTGCAGGGGCGGCTCGCCGCCGGCCGCGCGGTGCCGATCTCGGCGTCGGTCAGCTGCGACCAGCCGCACGACGCTGAGGTGTTCGCCACGCTGGCTCCGTTCTCGCCGAGCGCCGAGGTCGGCTACCCGGGCGAGGTGCCCCTCGGTGAGTACGGTGCGCGGGCCTGCCGGCTGCTGTTCGACTCCGCGCTGGTCGCGGGCACCGACAAGGACGCGCTCGACCTGGTCGTGCTCGTCCCCGGCGAGGACCGGTTCACCGAGCGGTCGGTCTACGGCAGCTACACCGGCCGTGAAGTGGTGTGCGCGCTGCAGACCCGCGACGGCAGCCAGCTCACCGGGGCCCGCCGGGTCGCCTGACCCGCACGGCACAATCGCGGACATGACCACCGCCGTCCACCCCAACGTCGCCCGCGTGAGCGCCGCCCTCACCGAGGGCGGGGCCGATCCCGCCCGGGTCGCCCGTCTGCGCGTGCTCCCCGAGGGTGTGCACACCGCGGCCGCGGCCGCCGCCGCACTCGGCGTCGAGGTGGGCGCGATCGCGAACTCACTGGTGTTCGAGGCCGTCACCGGCGAGGCGGTCGAGCCGCTGCTGGTGCTCACCTCCGGTGCGCACCGCGTCGACCAGGCCGCGGTGGCCGCCCTCATCGGGGCCGACGAGGTCCGCCGGGCCAAGCCCGCGTTCGTCAAGGAGGTCACCGGCCAGGTGATCGGGGGCGTGGCGCCGGTCGGGCACCCGGCCCCGCTGCCCACGCTGGTCGACAAGGCGCTGGCCGCGTACGAGGAGATCTGGGCCGCGGGCGGCATCCCGGCCGCTGTGTTCCCCACCACGTTCGACGAGCTGGTGAAGGTCACGAAGGGTGAACCGGCCGACGTCGCCGGCTGATCCACCGGCCCGTTCTGCGCTCGTTCCCAGGGCAACTCCTCGACCATCGGTCGCTTCCCGACCTACTGTGCAGAGGTGCCCGACCCCGAGATCGTCTCTCCGTCCGCGCTGCGCCGAGCACTGCGGCGGGTCCGCGACGGCGCCACCCTCGACGTCACCGAAGCCGCCGTCCTGCTCGCCGCCCGCGGTCAGCAGCTCGACGAGCTGCTGACCGCGGCCTCCCGGGTGCGCGACGCCGGCCTCGTCGCGGCCGGTCGGCCCGGCGTCGTCACGTACTCGAAGAACGTCTTCATCCCGCTCACCCGGCTGTGCCGCGACCGCTGCCACTACTGCACGTTCGCGACGGTGCCGCACCGGCTGCCCGCGGCGTACCTGGAGCGCGAGGAGGTCATCGAGATCGCCCGCCAGGGCGCGGCCGTCGGGTGCAAGGAGGCGCTGTTCACGCTCGGCGACCGTCCCGAGGACCGCTGGCCGCAGGCGCGGGAGTGGCTGGAGGAGCGCGGGTACTCGTCCACGGTCGACTACGTGCGCGCCTGCGCGATCGCGGTGCTGGAGGAGACCGGGCTGCTGCCGCACCTCAACCCGGGCGTGCTCAGCTGGGAGGAGCTGACCCGGCTCAAGCCGGTCGCGGCGAGCATGGGGATGATGCTCGAGACCACGTCCGAGCGGCTGTGGGCGGAGAAGGGCGGCCCGCACTACGGCAGCCCCGACAAGGAGCCCGCGGTGCGCCTGCGGGCGATCACCGACGCCGGCCGGGTGGGCGTGCCGTACACGACCGGGATCCTCATCGGCATCGGCGAGACCCGCACCGAGCGCGCCGAGTCGATCTTCGCGATCCGCCGCGCGGCGCGCGCGCACGGCCACATCCAGGAGGTCATCGTCCAGAACTTCCGGGCGAAGCCGGACACCGCGATGGCGAACGACCCGGACGCCGACCTGGAGGACCTGGCTGCCACCATCGCGGTCACCCGGCTGGTGATGGGGCCGAAGATGCGCATCCAGGCCCCGCCGAACCTGGTCGGCGAGGAGTACGCGCTCATGCTGCGCGCCGGCATCGACGACTGGGGCGGCGTCTCGCCGATCACGCCCGACCACGTCAGCCCGGAGATGCCGTGGCCGGCGATCGAGGAGCTGGCCGCGCGCACCGCGGCCGCCGGGTTCACGCTGCGCGAGCGGCTCACCGCGTACCCGCCGTACGTGCTGGCCGGATCGCCGTGGATCGACACCCGGTTGCACGCCCACGTGGCGGCGCTCGCCGATCCGCAGACGGGCCTGGCGCGGGAGGACGCCGAGATCGTCGGCCGGCCGTGGCAGGAGCCCGACGGCGGGTTCACCAGCACGGGGCGGGTCGATCTGCACGCCACGATCGACACGACCGGCCGCACCGGTGACCGGCGCAGCGACTTCGCCTCGATCTACGGCGACTGGGACGAGCTCAAGGAAGAGCTGGCCGCTCAGCGCAGCGCCGCGCCCCAGCGGCTCGACGCCGACGTCCGCGCCGGCCTGGACATCGCATCGACGAACCCGGCCGCGCTGCTCGACCCGGCCAACGAAGCCGCCGCGATGGCCGTGCTCACCGCGGAGGGCCCCGCACTGGACGAGCTGGCCCGCATCGCCGACGACGTGCGCCGTGACGTCGTCGGTGACGAGGTCACCTACGTCGTCAACCGCAACATCAACTTCTCGAACGTCTGCTACGTCGGGTGCCGGTTCTGCGCCTTCGCTCAGCGCGAGCGCGACTCCGACGCGTTCCGGCTCTCGCTCGACGAGATCGCCGCACGGGCCGTGGAGGCGGCCGAGGCCGGTGCCACCGAGGTTTGCGTGCAGGGCGGCATCGACCCGCAGCTGCCCACGTCGTTCTACGCCGACCTGGTCCGCACCGTGCGCGCCGCAGTTCCCGGCATGCACGTGCACGCGTACTCGCCGATGGAGATCGTGTCGGTCGCCGCCAAGGCCGGCGTGTCGATCGAGGAGTTCCTCACCGAGCTGAAGGAGGCCGGGCTCGGGTCGATCCCGGGCACCGCCGCGGAGATCCTCGACGACGAGGTGCGCTGGATCCTCACCAAGGGCAAGCTGCCGGCCGCCCAGTGGATCGAGGTCGTCACCACCGCACACCGGCTCGGCATCCCGTCGTCGTCGACGATGATGTACGGCCACGTCGACGAGCCGCGGCACTGGCTGGGGCACCTGCGCACGCTCGCCGCGGTGCAGGACGAGACCGGCGGGTTCACCGAGTTCGTGCCGCTGCCGTTCGTGCACACCAACGCGCCGATCTACCTGGCCGGGCTGGCCCGGCCGGGCCCCACGCAGCGGGACAACATCGCCGTCCACGCCTTCGCCCGGCTGGCACTGCACGGCCGCATCGACCACATCCAGTGCTCGTGGGTGAAGCTCGGCGACGAGCTGGCGGCGCGGATCCTGCAGGGCGGCGCCGACGACATGGGCGGCACCCTCATGGAGGAGACGATCAGCCGCATGGCCGGCTCGGAGAACGGCTCCGCCCGCACGGTCGCCGAGCTGACCGCGATCGCGGCGGCCGCCGGACGTCCGGTGCGGCAGCGCAGCACGACGTACAAGGACCCCGTCGTGCGGCTGGAACCGGCCGTGCGGGCCGGTCCGCGGTTGCTACCGCTCACCCCGGCCTGAGGCCGGGCGGGCGTAGCCTCACGGGCATGGGCGTTCTCGGCGAGCTGTTCCCCGGCCGCAAGATCCAGGACACCTCGAACGAAGCCGGCAACGGGCAGCCGTTCCGGCTCGGGCCGATCGATCTGGACGAGGGCGTCGTCGAGGTGCACCGGGCGGTCCCGCCCGCCGAGGCCGAGCCCGCGCCCGAGGAGGAGGCCGAGCGCGGCTGATCGCCGTTATCGCGACGAACTCAAGTGCTCGGCGGCGGCCAGCACCGACCCGTACTGCACCGCCACGAGCGAACGCAGCGGCAGGGCGACCTCGCTGGTACCGGCCGCCGCCGAGCACCACGCCGCGTGCAGGGCCGCGAGCTCCCGGTGCACCGCGCGGATCACCGGGCGCACGTTGCCCCCGGCGATCTCCGCGTCGAGGGCGCGCAGCAGCATCCCGCCGTAGCGCAACCGGAACATGTGCACGGTGTCGGCCATCGACGTCAGCTCGGCGACGGTGGCCTTGCGGGCCCGGGCCGCCGCCGACGCGCCCCGCCGCTGCATCGCGTTCGCCTGTTCGGCGATCGCGGAGGCGTAGTAGCGGCTCGCGCGCAGGAACGGCGACTCGCCGCGGACGTGCGGCCCGATCCGGGCCAGCGCCTCGGTCAGCAGGTCGGAGAGCACGTGCAGCTCGGTGGCGTTGGCGTCCAGCGCCTCGGCGTAGCCGATCTGCGACGGGGTGGTGTCCAGCGCGTCGCGGTGCGTCCAGTACGGCAGCTCGCTGACCACCGTGAGGGTGCCGTGCCGGCTCGCGTACGCACCCGTCGAGTTCCCGCCGGAGAACGCGTCGAGGGCGCCGATCTCCTCCAGGTGGTCGTAGGTGTCGCGCACGTCGAGCAGCGGGAAGATGCCCTCGTCCAGCGGCGGCATCCACGGCGCCTCCGGCTCCCCGCGGTCCAGCTCGATGCCCATCTCGAGCGGCAGCGCCTGCAGCACCGGGTGCAGGTCGGGCTCCGGCCGGCTCAGGTAGTAGTACGCGCCGCCGACCTCGCTGTTGTGCAGCGACGCCAGCAGCGCGGGCCGGTGCTCGTCGATCAGCCGCATCAGCGCGAACGTCTCCGGCAGGACCGCGTCGAACCAGGCCTGCTTGTAGTCGAGCGGGAACGACCACTCGATCTGCTCGGGCCCAGCCTGCCGGTAGAAGTGGCGCGCGTAGTGCTCGCGGGTGAACGGCCCCTTCAACCAGCCCTCGTTGAGCCGCAGCCCGTCCGGGTCGATGCAGGTGACGATGTGCCAGCGGTGCCCGAGCCGGGCGCGCAGGCCGGCGTCCTCGGCCAGCCGACGGGCCAGGTGCAGCGCGGTCAGCCCGCCGATCGGTTCGTTGGGGTGCGGGAGGCCGACGACCAGCGCGTCGGGCGCGAAGCGGTCGGGCGGGGCGATCGTGAGGCAGCACAGCTGCTCGCCCTGGCCCGAGGTGCCGATCCGGCGCAGGCGCACCACATCGGGATGGCGGGCCGCGATCCGGGCGCTGCTCTCCGCGAGTTCGTCGGCGGTCGCGAAGACCTCGAAGGCGGGCACGGTCTCCAGCTCGCGGCGCAGCCACGCCGGAAGCACGCGCTCCGGTGACGGTCCGGTGGCGTCGCCGGCGGCTACGCGGGTCGCCGTGACCGTGCGTCTGCTCATCGGACCGGCTCTCGCCGGCTGCTGAGCGGGATGCGTGGGTGCATCGCCCGGCCTCAGCGGAGCCGGGCGTCGCGCGCGCCGGGGCCCGATCCGCCCTGCCGATGCGCGTCCGGTCGTTCCTGCACCATCCAACCCCCCAACGTGCGAGCCATCGGCGGCACCGGGAACCCGGTGCCGTCCGGACCGTACCGGCGTCGGCCGGCGACCGGGGTACCCGGAAGCCGACTTATCCACAGCTGAGCAGATCCGGTGGTGCAGCACCGTCGATGCCACCCGGACTCATGCGCCTGACCAGCATCGATGTCCGGACAGGTGTTGTCCACAACGAAGTGGGAAGCCACCGTACCGGATGCGGCTTCCCGTTCCCGGCGCGACAGCGCGTCGTTCTCACGGGAAGATCTACTTCAGGACCCGATGGATGCGGGGGTGGGGCGTGACCAGCGTCGACAAGGCCGTGGGCCGAGCGGTGGACCGGGATGCGGACGCGGTGCGCGAACAGGCCGCGCGGGCCCAAGTGGTGGCCGGACGGGTCGAGGCCGGGAAGGACCCGGACGCGCGGCCGTCGAAGATCCAGCAGCTGCGCGATCGGTACGAGTGGCTCGACCACGCGGTGCGGGCGGCGGAGCGCTACAGCGAGCGCCACGGGGACCACTACGCGGGCGCCATCACCTACTTCTCGGTGCTGGCGCTGTTCCCGCTGATCCTGGTCGCCGTCGCCGGGCTCGGGTACGCGCTGTTCCTGCAGCCCGACCTGCTGGAGCAGCTCAAGTCGGGCATCCGCAGCAACGTGCCGCCCGGGCTGGACGTGCTGCTGATCGAGATCGTCGACAACGCCATCGAGCACCGCGGCTCGATCGGGGTCATCGGTCTGCTCGGCGCGCTGTACACCGGGGTCGGGTGGATGTCCAGCCTGCGCGAGGCGCTGTCCGAGCAGTGGGGCCAGGTGCCCGCGCCGCCGCCGATCTACAAGCGACTCCTGTTCGACCTGCTCACGCTGCTCGGCCTGGGCGTCGCCATGATCGGCTCGTTCGCGATCACCGGGATCGCCGCCGGGTTCGCCAGCACCGTGCTGGAGCTCGTCGGGCTGGCCCAGGAGGGCTGGGCGGTCGCGCTGCTGCACGTGCTCGGCATCGTGCTCGGGCTCGTCGCGAACTGGTTGATCTTCCTGTGGGTCATCGCGCGCCTGCCCCGCGAGCACGCGACGTTCCGCAGCGCCGCCCGCGCCGCCGTGCTCGGCGCCGTCGGGTTCGAGATCCTCAAGAACGTCATGACGATCTACCTGCAGAGCGTCGTGGAATCCCCGACCGGGCAGATCATCGGCCCGTTCGTCGGTCTGCTCGTCTTCGCGTTCTTCACCTCGCGGCTGATCCTGTTCGTCACGGCGTGGGCGGCCACGTCGAAGGAGAACGAGGCGCGACAACCCGTCCCGGTGCCCGGGCCCGCGGTGATCAGGTCGGAGATCGTGGTGCACAGCGGCCCGAGCAGCCGCGCCGCCGCGGGGCTGCTCGGGCTCGGGGCGGTGGCGGGCCTCGTCGGCGGACTGGCGCTGGTCGGACGGCGACGGGAGTGACCCCGGGGCGCGAGTCCTGCACGTCGCCCGGCGAGCTGCGCGTTCGGCCCGGCGAGTCGCGCAAACGGTGCGGTGAGTCCTGCGCGACGTGCGGCGAGTCGTGCAATCGGTGCGGTGAGTCCGGCGTTGCGGTCAGTGCTACTGCCAGTGCTACTGCGGTCCGCCCGCGACGCCGAACGGGTTGTCGATCACGTAGCGCCAGCGACCGTCGGCCCCGCGGCGAGCGACGTCGGTCGCGGTGCCCTCGACGTGCACGAGCGCGCCGTCCGCGCCGGGGCCGTGGATCGTCCAGTCGACGATCAGGAGGGCGATGTCGCCGGCGACGTAGACGTGCCGCGGCCGCACCTCGATCGGTGCGCCGAGGGCCTGGATGCGGGCGTTGGCCTGCATGCGCTCCTCACCGGTCACCGGCTGCCCCGGGACGGGGACCAGCACTCCGCCCGGCTCGTACACCTGGTCGACGGCGGCCGGGTCGCCGCTGTTGAAGGCGGCGGCGAAGACCGCGGGGTGCTGCGCCGGATCGCTCGTCAGGGTGATGCTTGTCGGGTGGCACGTGGCGTCCTCACGCATGCTGACAGCGAACCCGGCTTCATCGAGGCTCACCAAACGGTGAGCGCCGATCGGTGGGATCCCGAGCTCGTCCCCGACGAGGCGGGGCGGACCGACCCGGCCCGAACCGGACCTGCCCGGTGGACGGTCGCCCGTCGCCGCGATCGCGGGCCGGTGGACGACGCTGCTGCTGCGCGACCTCATGGCGGGCCCGCGCTCCTACGGGCAGATCCGGGCGGCGCTGCCGACCCTGAGCGACAAGGTCCTCGCCGATCGGCTGCGCGACCTGCAGGAGCGCGGCCTGGTGGAGCGGCGGGTGCACCCCGGGTTCCCGACGACCACCACCTACGCGCTCACGCCGGCCGGCCGGTTGCTGCGGCCGCTGCTCGTCGAGCTGTACCGGACCGGGCAGGCGCTGCAGTCGGCGCACGCCGGCGGTCACGGGGATCGTCCGGCGCCGGTCTGACGGTCCGCGTCTTCGGATCCGGCGCCCGGACGCGGACTCGTGGGACCGGGCGCGGGACTCGCCGTCCGGGCGTCAGGCGTCGACGAGCCTGCCGATGCCCGGGCTGTCCGGCGGCTGCGCGAAGCCCCAGTCGAGCAGGGCCGCCGCCTGCTGCCACATCGGCACGGGCTGCTGTTCGCCGCGCATCAGCGTCACGACGAGCCGGTGGCCGTCGCGCTCGGCGCACGCGACGAGGGTGTGCCGGGCGGCGTCGGTGAAGCCCGCCTTCGAGCCCACCGCGCCCGGGTAGTTCAGCAGGAACCGTTCCCGGGTGGACAGCGTGAAGCCGGGGTGGTCGCCCCAGCCGGGGAACGGGACCGCGCGCAGCCCGAGCGTCTGCGCGACCAGCGGCTCACGCAGCGCTGCGCGGAACACCAGCGCCAGGTCGTAGGCCGACATCGCTTGACCGGGGCCGTCCAGCCCGGACGGGGTGGCGGCGCGGGTGTCGTGGGCGCCGAGCCGGGCCGCGGCCTCGGTCATCGCCGCGGTCGTCGCCTCCGTGCCGCCCATGCCCCTGGCCAGCACCTGTGCGGCGTCGTTGCCGGAGTTGAGCAGCAGCCCCGCCATCAACTCACGCACCGTGTAGCGGCCGCCGGGCCCGATCCCGGCCTTGCTGCCGTCGATGGTCAGCTCCTCCGCGCTGCCCTCCAGGACGGTGTCGGGATCGAGCGTGCGGGCGACGACCAGCGCCAGCAGCATCTTCAGCGTCGACGCCGGCCGGTGCCGCGCGTGCGGGGCACGGGCGGCGAGCACCGTGCCGGTGTCCAGGTCGGCGAGCACGTACGCGGCGGCGCTCACCGCGGGCACCCCGGCCGGACCGAGGTCGCCGCACCCGCCGAGCCCGGGCCCGCCGACGGGCTCGGTGGGCCACGGCAGAGGCGGGACCGCGACCGTCTCCTCGACGGCGGGCGGGTCCGGCGGCGCCTCCTGCCCGGGGCACGGCGGCACCGCGGCGTAGGCCGGGGTGCCGGGCGTGGCGGTCGCGATCACCGGTTCTTCGGGAGGCGGTTCGGGCGCCGCTCCGACCACGCGGGCGTCCGCCGCCAGCACGACGAGAGCCGCCACCCCGGCCACGACGGCGCCCCAGCCCGACCGCACGAGCGCACCTTAGCTGTGCGCGAGCGCCGTGGTCGGCTTCCTCAGGCCGCGGTCGTCTCCAGGTGCACCTTCAGCGCCCCCAGCGTGCGGTGCATGCCGTCGACCATGAGCTGCTCCCGCTCCCGGCCGATGATCCCGCTCCGCTGGATGGCCTTGATCAGCAGGGGCGTCGGCCGCGTGTGCTCCCGCCACTGCGTCACCTGCGTCCCACCGTCGTCGGCGGGGTCGAGTCGCCAGCCCCACGTCATCCCGCTCTCCGCGACCTGGAACGCGAAGCGCCGCGGCGGGTCGCACTCGATCACGGTGCAGCGGGTCGCCCACCACATGAGGCCGTGCCGGTTGAACCCGATGAACCTGGCCCCCTGGACAGGGCCGCGGGCGCCGAGCCAGCGCCCGCCGCGGGCCTCCGGGCTCCACTCGCCCATGCGGGTGATGTCGGTGACGAGTGCCCAGATCGCCGCCGGTTCGGCGTTGATCACCACGGTCGCTTCGTCCACGTCGAACAGTCCTCTCGTCCGTGGCGCACCGTAAGCGCGCGGTGAGATGTGCTCACCGACCGGAGTCCACGATTCGGTCACGCCGCCGTCTCGACGGTGTGAACCGCCCCGATCCTGCACTACCGTTCCCCGGTCATGCCGGTCGATCGGCAGTCGAGATCGTCCGGGGATCAACGAAAGGCATGCACCAGTGCGAATCAGACGAGGTTACGCGGTGGCAGCAGCGCTGCTCGCCGGCGCGTTGGTGATGACCGGGTGTGCTCGCGACACGGGTGCCGCCGGCGGCGGGGGGTCTGCCGGGGGCGAGGCCTGCGCGACGGGCACGGCTCCCAGCGGAGGCGCCGCAGCGGCGCCGACGAGCGCGGCGGCCACCAAGCCGGACGCATCGTCGCTGAAGGTCGGCGTCGCCTACGACATCGGCGGCCGCGGCGACCAGTCGTTCAACGACTCCGCCTACGCGGGCATCGAGAAGGCCGTGGCCGACTTCGGCCTGGCCGAGGCCAACGTCAAGGAGCTCACCGCGGCCCCCAACGAGCCGGAGGACGCCGCCGCCACCCGGCTGCGCCAGCTCGCGGCCGACGGCTACAACCCGATCATCGCGGTCGGCTTCAAGTACGCCACGCCGCTGGCCAAGGTCGCGGCCGAGCTGCCGAACACGCAGTTCGCGATCGTCGACGACAACTCGATCGACCTGCCCAACGTCACGTCGCTGGTGTTCGCCGAGGAGCAGGGTTCGTTCCTGGTCGGCGTCGCTGCGGCGCTGAAGTCGAAGGCCTGCCACATCGGCTTCGTCGGCGGCGTGGACGTGCCGCTGATCCAGAAGTTCGAGGCGGGCTACACGCAGGGCGCGAAGGCCGTCGCCCCGAACATCAAGATCGAGTCGAAGTACATCACCCCGGCCGGGGACTTCACCGGGTTCCAGGACCCGCAGAAGGGCAACGTCGTGGCCACCGGTGAGCTCGACGCCGGTGCGGACGTCATCTACCACGCGGCGGGTGCGTCCGGGGCCGGCGTGTTCAGCGCCGTGAAGGCCAAGAGCACCCCCGACTCGCCGAAGTACGCCATCGGCGTGGACTCCGACCAGTACCTGACCGCCGACCCGGCCGTCCGAGACGTGATCATCACATCGATGCTCAAGCGCGTCGACGTGGCGGTCTACGACTTCATCGGCGCGGTCGCGTCGAACAACCTGGGTGCGCTGCCGAAGATCTTCGACCTGAAGGTCGACGGCGTGGGGTACTCGACCACGGGCGGGCAGGTCGACGACATCGTCGCCCAGCTCGATGCCTACAAGAACGCCATCATCAACGGCTCCATCACGGTGCAGTCGACCAAGTAGCAGGTCGCGACGGGATCACGTGCGGGGCGCGCCGATCGCGGTTCGATCGGCGCGCCGGCGGGTGTGCGCCCAGGAGGTGGAACGCGGTGACCGACACCGCCGAGCCGGACGCGCCGTACGCGGTGGAGCTGGCCGGCATCACGAAGCGGTTCCCGGGGGTCGTCGCCAACCGCGACATCAGCCTGCGGGTCCGCCAGGGTGAGGTGCACGCGCTGTGCGGCGAGAACGGCGCCGGCAAGTCGACCCTCATGAAGATCCTCTACGGCCAGCTGCGGCCGGACGAGGGCACGATCGCGGTCAACGGGGAGCCGGTGGTCTTCCGCTCGCCGGCGGACGCGATCCGCGTCGGCATCGGGATGGTGCACCAGCACTTCATGCTCGCTGACAACCTCACGATCGCGGAGAACGTGCTGCTCGGTGCGGAGCGCAGGCTCGGCATCGGGGCGAAGGCGAAGGCCGAGATCGCCCGGCTGGCCGCCACCGTCGGGCTCGACGACGATCCCGACACGCTCGTCGAGCACCTCGGGGTGGCCGACCGGCAGCGCTGCGAGATCATCAAGGTGCTCTACCGCGGCGCCCGGATCGTGATCCTCGACGAGCCGACGGCCGTGCTCGTGCCGCAGGAGGTGGAGGACCTCTTCGAGACGATCCGCGGGATGAAGGCGGAGGGCTACACGTTCCTGTTCATCTCGCACAAGTTGGACGAGGTCCGCGCGATCGCCGACTCGATCACCGTGATCCGCCGCGGCACCTACGTCGGCACCGCCGATCCGCGCGAGGTCACCACGCGCAAGCTCGCCGAGATGATGGTCGGCAGCGAGCTGCCGAGCCCGCAGACGCGCGAGTCCACCGTCACCGACCGCGAGGTGCTGCGGATCGAGGGCCTGCAGCTGGCCGGCGAGGGCGCACCGCTGCTCGACGGCATCGACCTGGTCGTGCACGCCGGCGAGGTCCTCGGCATCGCCGGGGTCGAGGGCAACGGCCAGACCGAGCTCGTCGAGACGATCATGGGTATCCGCAGGGCGACCGCGGGCCGGATCGTGCTCGGCCACGGCGACCGGGCCCGCGACATCACGAAGGCCACCACGCTGGAGCGCCGCGAGGCGGGCATCGGCTACATCCCCGAGGACCGCTCCCGCCACGCCCTGCTCGCTTCCCAGCCGCTGTGGGCGAACCGGGTGCTCGGCCACCAGACCCGCCCGCCGGTGGCCCGCCGCAGGCTGATCGGGCTGATCAACCGGGCCGCAGCGCGCAAGGACACCCAGCGCATCGTCGAGGAGTTCGATGTGCGCACCCCCGGTGTCGACGTGCCGGCGGCGGCGCTCTCGGGCGGCAACCAGCAGAAGCTCGTGATCGGTCGGGAGCTGTCCGGTGATCCCGTGCTGCTGATCGCCGCGCACCCCACCCGCGGGGTCGACGTCGGTGCGCAGGCCGGCATCTGGGACGAGCTGCGCGCCGCCCGCCACCGCGGCCTCGCGGTGCTGCTGATCTCCGCCGACCTCGACGAGCTGATCGGGCTCTCCGACACGATCAAGGTCATGCTGCGGGGCAGGTTGGTCGCCGACGCCGATCCGGCCACGGTGACCCCCGAGCAGCTCGGTGCGGCGATGACCGGGGCCGACGGGCCCGAGGAGGGGGCCGCATGAGCCGCCTGCAGACGACGCTGCTGCCGCCGCTGCTCGCTGTCTTGTTCGCCGCGCTGCTCTGCTCGATCGCGCTGCTGATCAGCGGGGACAACCCGGGTGCTGCGCTCGCCGTGATGGTGACCCAGCTCGGCGCCGGCACGACCGCGGTCGACGTGATCAACACGGGCGCCGTGTACTACATCGCCGGGCTCGCGGTGGCCGTCGGCTTCAAGATGAAGCTGTTCAACATCGGGGTGGAGGGGCAGTTCCGCATCGCCGCCTGCGTCGCGGCGATCGTCGGCGGCCTGCTGCCGCTGCCACCGGTGCTGCACGTGATCGTCATCCTGCTGACCGGGATGCTGGTCGGGATGCTGTGGGCGCTCGTGCCCGCGCTGCTGCGCGCCTACCGCGGCGTCAGCGAGGTCATCTCGACGATCATGCTGAACGCCGTCGCCACCGGCGTGATCGCGTGGCTGATCAGCCCCGCCGCGTTCGGCTTCGTGCAGGGCAACAACATCTCCACGCCGCCGATCGCCCCGACCGGTCACTTCCCGGGGATCGACCTCGGCCCCTCCGGGACGATCTTCGGCATGGTCTTCGTGGCCGCGCTGCTCGGCGTCGGCTACTGGTTCCTGCTGGGTCGCACCCGGTTCGGGTTCGAGCTCACCGCCTCCGGCGAGTCGCCCACGGCCGCGACAGCGGGCGGTGTCGAGGCCCGGCGCATGGTGCTGATCGCGATGCTGATGTCGGGTGCGGTGGCCGGGTTGATCGGGCTGCCCGAGGTGCTCGGCCGCGAGCACGCCTACACGCTCGTCGCCCCGCAGGGCTACGGGTTCACCGGCATCGCGATCGCGCTGCTGGGCCGCAACCACCCGGCCGGCATCGCGGTCGGCGCGCTGCTGTGGGCGTTCCTGGACAAGTCGGCGCTCGCGCTGGACAACATCGGCGTGCCCCGGGAGATCGTGCTGATCATGCAGGGCGTGATCGTGCTGTCGGTCGTCGTGGCCTACGAGATCGTGCGCCGCTACGCGATGGCCGCCGAGCAGCGACGGGTGGCTGCCGAGCTGCGCGCTCAGCAGCAGCCGGTCGCGGAAGGAGCGGCGACGTGACCGCCCCGGCCACCTCCCGGCCCGTCCCGGCCGCCCGTGCCCGCAGGCTCCCGGGGTGGGCGACGTCGATGCTCGTCGTGCTCGTCGGGTTGGTCGTCCTGTCGATCACCGCGACGCTCACCGGGCAGCTGCAGCTCACCTCGGCCGGCACCGCGCAGGCGGCGGTGCAGCTGCTGCTGCCGATCCTGTTCGCCGGTCTCGGCGGGCTCTGGGCCGAACGCGCCGGCGTGATCAACCTGGGCCTCGAGGGCATGATGATCCTCGGCACCTGGGGCGCGGCGTGGGCCGGCTACCAGTGGGGCCCGTGGGCCGCGCTCGCCGCGGGTGCGGTGTTCGGGGCGCTGGGCGGGCTCCTGCACGCCGTCGCGACGGTGACGTTCGGCGTCAACCACATCGTCTCCGGTGTGGCGATCACGCTGCTCGGCGCCGGGGTCACCAAGTACCTGTCGACGCTGCTGTTCCTGCCGGTCTCGGCGAACCCGCGGCAGTCGCCGCCGCTGCGGGGCTTCGATTCGTTCTCGATCACCCCGCTCACCGATGTGCTCGACGCGCTGGTGCGGGCCAACCTCGTGTTCGTCACCGACGTGGCCGGGATCCTGCAGGGTCTGCTCACCGGGCTCACCCCGACGGTGCTGCTGGGCGCGCTCGCCGTGCCGGTGACGTACCTGCTGCTGTGGCGCACCGCGTTCGGCCTGCGCCTGCGCTCCTGCGGGGAGAACCCGGTGGCCGCGGAGTCGCTGGGCGTCTCGGTGTACACGTACAAGTACATCGCGGTGATCGTCTCCGGCGGGCTGGCCGGGCTCGGCGGCGCCGCGCTCGTGCTGAACCCGGGCCAGCTCGGTTACCTGGAGGGGCAGACCGGCGGCCGCGGGTACATCGGCCTCGCCGCGATGATCTTCGGTAACTGGCGGCCGGGCGGGCTGCTGGCCGGTTCGGCGCTGTTCGGCTACGTCGACGCGCTGCAGCTGCGCGCCGGTGGCGACGCCGTGCACGCCCTGCTCTACGCCGGCACGATCCTCGCCGTGCTCGTCGCGGTGCTGTGGTTCGCGCAGCGCTACTGGCTCGCCGCCGTCTGGGCGCTGGTCGCGGGGCTCGTCGTCTACCTCGTCTACTTCTTCGTGGACACGATCCCCAGCCAGTTCGCCGCGTTCGCCCCGCAGATCGTCACGCTGCTGGTGCTCGCGGTGGCCTCGCAGCGGCTACGACCACCCGCGGCGGACGGCCTGGAGTACCGCAGAGGTGAAGGTGACTGACGTCGACTGGGCGGCCCTGCGCGCAGCGGCCGTGGAGGCCGCAGGCTCGGCGTACGCCCCGTACTCGCGCCTGCACGTGGGCGCCGCCGCGCTCTGCGACGACGGCCGCGTCGTGCGCGGCTGCAACGTCGAGAACGCCTCGTACGGGCTCGGGGTGTGCGCCGAGGTCACGATGGCCGGGCAGCTGCGGCTGACCGGTGGGGGCCGGCTGGTGGCCGTCGCGTGCCGGTCGGGGACGGGGGAGCTGCTGATGCCGTGCGGGCGGTGCCGGCAGGTGATCTACGAGTTCGGCGGGCCGGAGTGCCTGGTCGACTCCCCGCGCGGCCCGATCCCGATGGCGGCGGTGCTGCCGGAGGCGTTCGGCCCCCAGGACCTCCCCGGCTGAGCTCGCTCGCACTACCGTCGACCCGTGACGATCAGCGCCCGTGACGTGATCATGGCCAAGCGCGACGGCGCGCGGCTGACCGACGAGCAGATCGACTGGGTGGTGGCCGCGTACACCCGGGGTGACGTGGCCGACGAGCAGATGGCGGCGCTGGCGATGGCCATCCTGCTCAACGGGATGGACGCGGGCGAGATCGCGCGCTGGACGCAGGCGATGATCGACTCCGGTGAGGTGCTGGTGTTCGGCGACATCGGCCGGCCGCTCGTGGACAAGCACTCCACCGGCGGCGTGGGCGACAAGATCACGCTGCCGCTGGCGCCGCTGGTGGCCGCGTGCGGGGCGGCGGTGCCGCAGCTGTCCGGGCGCGGATTGGGGCACACCGGCGGCACGCTGGACAAGCTGGAGGCGATCCCGGGCTGGCGGGCGGCGCTGTCGCTGGAGGAGATCGCCGCGCAGCTGGCCGACGTGGGCGCGGTGATCTGCGCGACCACCCCGACCTTGGCGCCGGCGGACCGCAAGCTGTACGCGCTGCGCGACGTCACCGGCACCGTGGAGTCGATCCCGCTGATCGCCAGCTCGATCATGAGCAAGAAGATCGCCGAGGGCGCCGACGGGCTGGTGCTGGACGTGAAGGTCGGTTCCGGGGCGTTCATGAAGACGCCCGAGTCGGCCCGCGAGCTGGCCACCACGATGGTCGAGCTGGGCCGGGCGCACGGGCTGGCCACGACAGCGCTGCTGACGGACATGTCGGTGCCGCTGGGCCGGGCGGTCGGCAACGCGCTGGAGGTCGCGGAGTCGGTGGAGGTGCTGCGCGGCGGCGGCCCGGCGGACGTCGTGGAGCTGACGGTGGCGCTGGCGCGGGAGATGCTGGCGCTCGCGCGGATCGACGCCGACCCGGCCGCGGTGCTCGCGAAAGGGGAGGCGTACGCGGTGTGGGAGCGGATGATCGCGGCGCAGGGCGGTGACCCGGACGCACCCCTGCCGGTGGCCGCGCACGTCGAGGAGGTGGTCGCCGACCGGTCCGGCTACGCGAGCTTCGACGCGCTCGCCATCGGGACCGCGGCGTGGCGGCTGGGGGCGGGCCGGGCCCGCAAGGAGGACGCCGTGCAGGCCGGGGCCGGGGTGCGGCTGCTGGTCGACCACGGCGCGGCGGTGGCGGCGGGGGAGCCGCTGCTGCAGCTGCACACCGACACCCCCGACGCCGTCACCGGGGCGCGCGAGCTGCTCGGCGGGATCGTGGCCGACGCGCCGCCCGGGCCGCGGCGGCTGGTGCTCGACACGCTGCGCTGAGCCAGGACGACCGAGCCCCTGGCCGACGAGCCCTGGACGANCGAGCTGAAACGCCGAGCCCAGAACGACCGAGCCCAGAACGACCGAGCCCAGAACGACCGAGCCCAGAACGACCGAGNCCNGAACGACCGAGGCCGGAACGACCGAGGGCCGGAACCCCGATCGGGGTTCCGGCCCTCGCACCGCGGTGGATCAGACGTCCGGGTCGTCGGTGATCGTGTCGGCGGCGCTGGCGCCGTTGGCGCTCTTCACCGTGACCTTGCGCGATCGCCGCGCAGCCGGACGGGGCGGCGGCGGGGGCTGCTGCACCGAGGTGCCGCGGCCCAGGATCAGCTCCGCGAACGTGGCCATGGCCTCGTCGAGCTGGGTGGCGGTGCGCCGTTCGCTCTCCTGGTTGGCCCGCGTGACCAGCGCGTTCACCGCGGCGGTGTCGGGGCGGGCGCTGAGCGAGGAATCGATGCCGCCGAGCCGGCTGTCGAGCTCCTTCTCCAGGTCGTCGAGCCGGTCGGCCAACGATTCGATCTTCGCGGTGATCGCGTCCAGCGAGGCCGTCGGGTCGACGGCGGGCCGGGCAGCCAGGTCCTCCAGGCGACGGTGCAGCCCCACCGAGGTGTCGCCGAGCAGGTTGCGCAGGCCCTCGCCGGTCTCGTCGACGGAGGCGACCGTGGCGGCCAGCTGCTCGCGCACCTGGCGCTCGGTCTGCTCGAGGCGTTCCTTGATGGGCGTGCCGACCGACGTGGGCATCGCGTCGAGGCGCATCTCGTGCCGGTCGAGCCGGTTGTCGAGGTCGTCGAGGCGCTTGTGCAGTCCGCCGAGCCGGTCGTCGAGCCCGTCCATGCGGCCGGAGATGCCCTCCATCCGGCCGGTCATACCGTCGAGTCGGCCGTCGAGCTGGGCGAACGACTTCGCCAGCTTGTCTGGCAGCGCTTCGATCGCGCGCGCGATCGCGGCGATCGCCTGCTCCTGGGCGTCGAGTTTCGCGACGGTCTCGTCCAGGCGCTCGGCGAGGACGCTGACCTCGGTGCGGTCCGGCAGCTCGGACAGCCGCTTCCGCATCGTGCCGAGGGCGTCCAGTGCCGCGAGGCGAGCATGGATCTCGTCGAGCGAGTCGAAGATCTGCTGCTGTTCGCTGTCGCGGATCTCGGCGGCGCGCAGCAGCATGCCGCGCATGCGATCGAAGGAGACCGAGTCGTTGCTCATGGGCGGGGGAGCTTCCTCTGAGCCGGGGGTTGCACCAGTCGTGCGACACAGAGCGTATCGAGCACCGCAGAGCGTTTGCACCCACCCCTGTTCAGGTGACGATTACTCCGATCGGCGCACGCCCGATCGGCCTGTCCGCCGTGTGCGCGCGTGATGTCCTACCGTGGCGATCCATGGCTGTTCCGCTGACCACGGACGCGATCCGTGATGCGCCGAAGGTACTCCTCCACGATCACCTGGATGGCGGCCTCCGGCCCGCGACCGTGATCGAACTCGCGGACCAGTACGGTTACACAGCGCTACCGACGCATGACGCTATCGAGCTGGGTGCCTGGTTCCGCGCCGCCGCACGTTCGGGATCGCTGGAGCGCTACCTCGAGACGTTCGGTCACACGGTCGGTGTGATGCAGCACACGGACGCGCTGGTCCGGGTAGCTGCCGAGTGCGCCGAGGACCTCGCCGACGACGGCGTCGTCTACGCCGAGGTGCGGTTCGCCCCCGAGCTGCACACCGAGCAGGGCCTCGCGCTCGACGAGGTCGTCGAGGCGGTGCTGGAGGGCTTCCGGCAGGGCAGCGCGCGAGCCCGGGAGCGCGGTCGGCGCATCCGCATCGGCTGCCTGCTGACGGCCATGCGGCACGCCGCCCGCTCACTGGAGATCGCCCAGCTCGCCGTGCGCTACCGCGACGTCGGCGTCGTCGGGTTCGACATCGCCGGCGCGGAGGCCGGGTTCCCGCCCACCCGCCACCTCGACGCGTTCGAGTACATGCGCCAGCAGAACGCGCACTTCACGATCCACGCGGGCGAGGCGTTCGGCCTGCCGTCGATCTGGGAGGCGCTGCAGTGGTGCGGCGCCGACCGGCTCGGCCACGGCGTGCGCATCGTCGACGACATCACCGTCGACGACGACGGCAACGCGCGGCTGGGCCGGCTCGCCGCCTACGTCCGCGACACGCGCATCCCGCTGGAGATGTGCCCGACGTCCAACGTCGACACCGGGGCGGCGAAGTCGATCGCCGAGCACCCCATCGGCCTGCTGGCCGAGCTGCGGTTCCGGGTCACGGTCAACACCGACAACCGGCTCATGTCCGGGGTCTCGATGACCAGCGAGTTCGCCACCCTCGCCGAGACGTTCGGGTACGGCTGGTCGGATCTCGCGTGGTTCACGGTGAACGCGATGAAGTCGGCGTTCATCGGGTTCGACGAGCGGCTGGCGCTGATCAACGACGTGATCAAGCCGGGGTACGCGGCGCTGCAGGCGTGAGGCGCCCCGGGTGATCGTCGCAGGAGAGCCGCAGCGCTGATCGCGCCCATCTCCTCCGTCGCCGAGCGCGGGCTCGCGCTGCCCCACGGCCGCACCGAGCCCTCCGCCGAAAGTAGGTGGCCCTCCCCACCGTCGAGCGTGTCCGGCCTGCGCCGACCGGCAGTACGGTTCGACCCGTGCAGCGCTGGCGACACATCGCGGGATGGGCCCTCGTGGTGGCGTTCGTCGGCTTCTTCGTGGTTGTGGACGTGCTGGGTTACGTCCTGGGCTCCCGCACGACGGGCGCGTGGGGCCCGGCCGCTGGGCTGGTCGTGCGGCTCGTGCTGCACTGCTCACTGCTGCTCGTCGGGCGGTTCCCGTTCGCCGTGGCGGGGGTGATGGCCGCCGGCACGGCTGCGGTCCAGCTGAGCCAGCTCGTCGCGCCCGGGCTGCTCGTGCCCGCGCCCGCGCTCACCGGCGACCCGATGATCATCGGCACCTCGGCCGCAGCCGTCTACACGCTCTGGGCGCGGTTCCCGCGGCGGCGCGCGACCTGGGTGCTCACGGCGCTGCTGGCGCTGCTGGCGACCCGGCCGTGGCAGCCGACGTGGGAGACCGTGCCGCTCGGCCTGCTCACCACGTTCGGTCCGGCGTTGCTCGCCCGCTACTTCACCGCGCGCGCCGAGCTGCTGGCGAACCTGCGGGAGAGGGCCGAACGCGCAGAGGAGGAGGGTCGGGCTCAGGAGCGGGCCCGGCTCGCCGCCGAGATGCACGACGTCGTCACGCACCGGGTGAGCCTGATGGTGCTGCAGGCCGGTGCCCTGGAGGTCACCGCGACCGATCCGGCTACCCGCACCGCCGCCGCCGCGATCCGCGAGGCCGGCCGGCAGGCCCTCGACGAGCTGCGCGAGATCGTCGGCGTGTTCGGCGGGCAGCGCGAGGGTGCCTCGCCCGCGGTCGGGCCGGCCGCGCCCGCCGCAGACCTGGCCGAGCTGGTGGAGGCGTCGGTGGCGGCCGGGGTCCCGGTCCGGCTGCACCGCAGCGGCGACGACGCGCACGTGCCCGTCTCGGTCGCCCGCACCGCGCACCGCGTCGTCCAGGAGGCGCTGACGAACGTGCACAAGCACGCCCCGGGGGGAGAGGTCTGCGTGGACGTCCGCTACACCCAGGACGTGGTGACGGTGCTGGTGGAGAACAGCCCGCCCACCGCGCCGGTCGATCCCGCGCTGGCCGCGTCCGGCTCCGGTCGCGGCCTGCACGGCCTGCGTGAGCGGGTCGAGCTGCTGGGCGGCCGGTTGCAGGCCGGACCGCGGTCCGACGGCGGGTTCCGGGTGCAGGCGCGGTTGCCGGTGGTGCCGGCATGAGCCCGGTCAAGGTGCTGGTCGTCGACGACGAGCCGATGGTCTGCGCCCACCTGACGACGATCCTCGGCGCCGCCGACGACATCGAGGTGGTCGCCTCCGCGGCCGACGGCGCGGAGGCCGTGGAGGCGGTGCTGCGCTTCCGGCCCGACGTCGTGCTGATGGACCTGCGGATGCCCGGCGTCGACGGGATCACCGCGACCTCGCGGATCACCGCCGAGCCGGATGCGCCGCCGGTGGTGGCGCTGACGACGTTCGACGGCGACGAGCACGTCCACCGCGCCCTGCGCGCCGGGGCGGCGGGCTACCTGCTGAAGTCGACGCCGCCCGACGAGCTGGTGGGCCTGGTGCGGGTGGCGGCCCAGGGCCACACGGTGCTGTCGCGCTCCGCGGCGCAGAAGCTGGTGGGGCGCTCGGCGGCGCAGGCATCGGCGCGGCGGCGGGCAGCTGCGCGGCTGGCCCCGCTCACCGGGCGGGAGCGCGACGTCGCGGCGCTGCTCGCCGAGGGCTGCTCGAACGCCGAGGTGGCGCGGCGGCTGCACCTCACCGAGGCCACGGTGAAGGGCTACGTGTCGAGCGCGCTGGAGAAGGTGGGGGCGAGCAACCGCACCCAGCTGGGGCTGCTCGCCCGGGAGGCGGGGCTGCTCGCGCAGCAGTGATCAGCAGCAGTGATCAGCGCAGCAGTGATCAGTGCGGGCGCAGCCGCGCCAGCAGGTCGTCGGTGAGCTCGCGGAACCGGCGGGCCTCCGCGGTGAACGGCGGGCTCGGCGCCAGGCGCGTGGGGTCGGGTTTGACCAGGAACGACACCAGCCAGCCGAGCGGCTCCGACTCGCGCAGCGCCTCGCGCGCCGTGTCGTCACCGACCCAGTCGCCGACGTCGGTCAAGAGCTCGCAGGCCAGCTCCAGCTGCGTGGCGTCGATGTCGAGGGTGCCCGCCGCGATGTCGGACGCCAGCCCGACCAGCGAGTACGTGTTCATCTCCTCGACGATCACCTCGAGATCGCCCGCCGTCGCCTTCTCGACGATCTCCGGCCAGGTCGACGCCGCGTTGAGCGCGTGCGTGTCGTCGGCCTCGTCGGCGATCCAGCGGATCATCGCGCGGGCGCTGGGGAAGACGTCGATCTTCCCGTCGCTGCCGAGGAACACCGCCTTGTCGTCGATGTAGCAGCGCAGCGACAGGTAGTCGGCCGACTCGGTGATGATGCGGATCGGGTCGATGCCGACCTCCTCCCAGAACGTCGGTCCCTGCTCCTCGTCGGGCGCCGGGCCCTCCTCGTCGACGACGGTGTCGTCGGCCGCGGTGACCGGGTCGGCGTCGGCGGCCACCTCGACCTGCTGGGCGGCCAGCTCCTTCTCAGCGGCGGCCAGCGCCGCGGCGTCCACCTCGGGAGTGCGCACCAGCGCGTCGAGCGCGTCGACGACCTCGTCCCACCGGCTCGCCACGACGTCGACCAGCTGCGCCCACAGCCGCCCCCCCTCGCGCCCGGCGAACGGCAGCGTGCCCTGGTGCAGCAGCTCGAACGCGGGGGCGGCGCGCAGCACCTCGTGGACGGCGTCCAGCTCGCACACGTCCGCGATCGAGCGGAGCATGTCGGTGATCTCGGCCAGCTCGCCGATCGTCCACGTGTCGGGGTCCTCGGCGACCACCTCGGGTACGCCGATGATGTCGTAGCTGCGCGTGTCGTCCGGGATCAGCTCCTCGACGCCCAGCTGCGGGACGACCGACCACGACGGGTGGTCGATCAGGTCGTGCTCGGCGGCCGTGCGCACGAACGCGGCCAGCTGCGTGACCTCGGGGAAGGCGAAGAGATTGTCCTCGTCGCCGAGGAACGCCTCCCACTCCTCGCCGTCCTCGCGCCACCGAGGGGCCCACAGCGTGATGAAGTCGCCCTCGGTCAGGGACAGCTGGATGGGGACGATGTCGGCCACGGCCGACCAGCGTAGTGGGCCCCGGTCAGCGGCCGACCGGGTGCCAGACCGTCTTGATCTCGCAGTACGTGCGCAGCCGGGCGAGCGACGGCGGCGCGGTCGGATCCGGTTCCACGGGCGGGCGGGGCAGGACCCGCTTCACCGTCGCGGCGGCGGCCTCCTCCAGCGCCCGCGCGGCCTCTCCCGGGGCGCCGACCAGGTCGAGCGCGGCGACGTCCTCGTGCGCGGCGAGCCACGGCCCGATCTCGGCGGCGCTGCCGGTGAGCAGGTTCGCCACTCCCGCCGGCACGTCCGACGTGGCGAGCACCTCGGCCAGCCCGATCGCTGGCAGCGGTCGCTGCCGCGACGCGACCACCACCGCGGTGCACCCGGCGGCGAGCACCGGCGCGAGCACGTCCACCAGCCCCAAGAGCGCCGACTCCTGCGGCGCCAGCACGGCCACCACCCCGGTGGGCTCGGTGGTGGAGAAGTTGACGAACGGGCCGGCCACGTCGTTCACCGACCCGAGCACGGTCGAGAGCTTGTCGGTCCAGCCCGCGTACCAGACCCAGCGATCGATCGCGGTGTCCACGAGCGTCGCGGCCCGTCGCCGGCTCACGCCCTCCGCGGAGACGACGTCGTCGGTGAACTGGTCGTGGCGGGCCTGCATCATCTCGGCGACCCGGTAGAGCACCTGCCCGCGGTTGTAGCCGGTGGCGCCCGCCCAGCCCGGCCCGGCGGCCAGCGCGGCCGCGACGGCGTCCCGGGCGTCCTTGCGGGAGGCGAGGGCCGCGTGCGCGAGCAGCGCCCCCTTCGCGCTCCGGACGGGGTAGCTGCGGCCCGACTCGGAACGGGGGAACGCGCCACCGATGTAGAGCTTGTAGGTCTTGGCGACCGGCACACGGGCCTCGGTGGGGGTGCTCACCCGGGCGAGGCTACCGCGGCGACGCCGGTGCGGACCCGGATCCGCGCTGCGCCGGGTGCAGTCCGTCGACCAGCAGTCGCGAGACCCGGGCCTGCAGCTCCGGGTCGTGGGCGGTCTGCTCCGCGGTCCGGGCGATCCCGACCATCAGTGCCATCAGCTCGTCACCGCCCACGTCGGGCCGCACGGCGCCGGCCTGCTGGGCCGCGCGCAGCAGCTGCTCCGCGGCTGCTCGCAACCGGGCCTTGGCCGGGGCGGCGGCCGCCGTGGCGTCGACGCCCGCGGCGGCGAGCGCCTCGGAGAGCGTCTGCCTACTGCGGGCCTGCGCGACGACCGCGTCGAGCAGCGCGAAGAACGCCCGACCCGGGTCGGCGGCCGCGGTCAGCTGCTCCGCGCGGTCCGCCAGTTCCGCGACCCTGGCCACGAGCACCGCTTCGAGCAGCTGCTCCTTCGTCGGGAAGTGCCGGAACACCGTGCCGATCCCCACGCCCGCCCGGCGGGCCACCTCCTCGGTGGACGCTTCGGTGCCCAGCTCGGCGAAGACCTCCTCGGCGGCGGCGAGCAGCCGCTCCCGGTTGCGGCGCGCGTCGGCCCGCACGGCGACCTCCCGTTGACAAGCGGAGTATGGACTCCGATTATTCGGAGTCATGACTCCGATTCTAGCTCTGCGAGACGTTCTGCACCG
>Ga0065720_1002907_pt1 | contig 37331 bp, 33 predicted proteins | sample Thericmetagenome_FD_59107 | JGI IMG/M metagenome (GOLD analysis project Ga0065720, IMG submission 59107) | Thermophilic microbial communities from the Joint Bioenergy Institute, California, USA of rice/straw/compost enrichment - eDNA_2 v2... | ecosystem: Engineered > Solid waste > Grass >... | reverse complement strand
TAGGGCACGGTGTGCATGAAGATGTAGGCCTTCTCCCCCTCTTCGGCCTGGATGTCGTCGAAGATCTTCTCCTCGTAGTCGACGATGGCGTCGCCCTCGTTGACCCGTTCGCCCACGATCTGAGCCACGGCGGCCCTCCTCGCTCATCCACTATCGGAGATGAGCGTTTACGATACTGGACGACGCAGGTCTGTCCACCGCGGCGTCAGTCGCCGGCCGGGGACCGCTCCGCGCCGGCGGAAGGTTCCACAGGCGCCTCGTCGGTCGGTGGCTCCGCCGGGCTCGTGCGCCGGATCAGCTCCTCGTCGATGTAGCGCAGGACGACGGCGACCGCCGCGGCGACCGGCACCGACAGGAACGCACCGGCGATCCCGAACAGCGTCGACCCGGCGGTGACGGCGAGCAGCACGACCGCGGCGTGCAGCCCCAGGCTGCGGGCCTGCAGGATCGGCTGCAGCACGTTGCCCTCGATCTGCTGCACCGCCACGATGATCACCAGCAGGATCAGCGCGGTCGTGAAGCCGTTGGTCACCAGGGCGACGAGCACCCCGAGCGCACCGGCGACGATCGCCCCGACGATCGGGATGAACCCGGCCAGGAACGTCAGGACCGCCAGCGGCAGCGCCAGCGGCACTCCGAGGATGAGCATCCCGGCGCCGATCAGAACCGCATCCACCAGGCTCACCAGGGCCTGGGTGCGGACGAACTCCCCCACGGTCCGCCAGACCCGCCGCAGCACCTCGGCCACGTGCCCGCCGGCGCCCGGCCCCGCGACCCGGATCAGCCACGGCAGGAACCGCGGCCCGTCCTTGATGAACAGGAACGTGAGCACCAGCGTCAGGAGGGCGGTGACGACGCCCGAGGCGAACCCGCTGACGCCGGTGATCACCCCCGACGCGATCGAGGTGACGCTCTGCTGCAGCTGCTCAGTGACCTGTCTGAGCGCGTCGTCGAGATCGCTCTGGGCGAGGTTGAGCGGCGGGCCGGAGAGCCAGTCGGTGATCGCCGCGATGCCGGCGATCGCGCTGTCGACGATCTGCCCGATCGAGCCGGACACCGACGCGCTGACGATCGCGATCACCACGCCGAGCACGACGACCCCGGCGACGATCACGGTCGCGGCGGCGGCGAGCGGTGGGAACCGCAGCCGCAGCAGCAGCGCGGTCGGCGGCCAGAGCAGCGCCGCGAGCACGATCGCCAGCAGCACCGGCAGCACCACCGACCACAGCGCCCCGATCAACCAGCCGAGGGCCACCAACCCCGCCCCCACGAGCAGCAGCCGCAGGCTCCAGCGCGCCATCCAGGTCACGCCCTGCCCGATGGCCCGCCCGCGCGTCGTCGTCACGGGCGAAGCGTGCCGCAGCCGGTGATCACGGCGCCACGAGGCGCGCCGGATTGGCGATCCCGCATCCGGGGTAGGACCCGGCATGCGCTGCGCACCCGCCTGCCCACCGGCCATACCGAACCTCACCCCGGAGGCCGGCGCATGAGCCGGCGGACCGACGACTACAGCGAAGCGGACGTCGAGGTCCACGGTCCGCAGGACCACGCGGCCGGGCCGACGGCGGTCGCGGTGGCGATGAAGCGCTCGCTGGAGCGGATGGGGCCGGTGCGCACCGCCCGGACCCTGCTGGCGCTGAACCAGGCCGAGGGCTTCGACTGCATGAGCTGCGCCTGGCCGGACCCCGATCCCGGGCACCGCGCCGTCGCCGAGTTCTGCGAGAACGGGGCGAAGGCCGTCGCCGAGGAGGCGACCAAGGACCGCGCGACGCCGGAGTTCTTCGCCCGCCACAGCATCGCCGAGCTGGCCGCCCGCACCGAGTACTGGCTGGGCCAGCAGGGCCGCATCACGCACCCGATGGTGCGGCGCCCGAACGCCTCCCACTACGAGCCCATCGAGTGGGACGAGGCGTTCCGGCTGGTCGCGGGCGAACTGAACGGGCTGGACTCGCCGGACGGGGCGACCTTCTACACGTCCGGCCGGGCCTCCAACGAGGCCGCCTTCGCCTACCAGCTCTTCGCTCGCGCGTTCGGCACGAACAACCTGCCGGACTGCTCGAACATGTGCCACGAGTCCACGTCGATCGCGCTGCAGGAGTCGATCGGGATCGGCAAGGCCAGCGTCACCCTGCCCGATCTCATCGGCGCCGACCTGATCGTGATCGCCGGCCAGAACCCCGGCACGAACCATCCGCGGATGCTCACCCAGCTCGAGCACGCCAAGCGGAACGGCGCCACGATCCTCACCGTCAACCCGCTGCGCGAGGCGGGCCTGACCCGGTTCAAGAACCCGCAGACCCCGCGCGGCGTCGTCGGGCCCGGCACCGCGCTCTCCGACCTGCACCTGCCGATCCGGGTCAACGGCGACCTCGCGCTGTTCCAGGCGATCGGCTCGCTGCTCGTCGAGTGGGACGCGCTCGACCACGACTTCATCGCGCAGCACACGACCGGGTTCGACGCGTGGCGGGCGCACGTCGCGCAGGTCGACCGGGACGTCGTCACCCGAGCCACGGGGCTCTCCTGGGACCGGATCACCGCGGCCGCCGAGCTGCTGCGCGACTCACGGCGCACCGTCTTCTGCTGGGCCATGGGCCTCACCCAGCACCGCAACGGGGTCGCGACGATCAAGGAGGTCGTCAACCTCGCGCTCGCCCAGGGCAACATCGGCAGGCCGGGCGCGGGGCTCTTCCCCGTCCGCGGGCACTCCAACGTGCAGGGCGACCGCACGATGGGCATCTGGGAGCGCGCGCCGCAGAGCTTCCTCGACGCGCTGCAGCGCGAGTTCGGGTTCGACCCGCCCCGCGCGCACGGCTTCGACACCGTCGACAGCATCCGCGCGATGCGCGACGGCGTCGTGAAGGTGTTCGTCGGGCTCGGCGGCAACTTCCTGCAGGCCGCGCCGGACACCCAGGTCACCGCGGCCGCGCTGCGCAACTGCCTGCTCACCGTGCAGATCTCGACCAAGCTCAACCGCTCGCACCTGATCGGCGGCCGCACCGCGCTCATCCTGCCGACGCTCGGCCGCACCGAGCAGGACGTGCAGGAGTCCGGCCCGCAGTTCGTCACCGTGGAGGACTCGACGTGCTCGGTGCACGCCTCCCGCGGACCGCTCCCGCCGGCGAGCCCGCACCTGCGCAGCGAGGTCGCGATCATCACCGGCATCGCCGAGGCGACCCTCGGCGCCCGCCACGGCATCGACTGGGCCGGCATGCGCGCCGACTACCGCCGCATCCGCGACCACATCTCGCGGGTCGTGCCCGGCTGTGAGAGCTACGAGGTGAACGTCCGCCGCCCCGGCGGGTTCGTCCTGCCGCACCCGCCGCGCGACACCCGCACCTTCGAGACGGAGTCGGGGCGCGCTGAGTTCGCCTGCTCCCCCGTGGAGATCGTCGACGTGCCCGACGGGCACCTGCTGCTGCAGACGCTGCGCAGCCACGACCAGTTCAACACCACGATCTACGGCCTCTCCGACCGCTACCGCGGCATCGAGGGCGGCCGCCGCGTCGTGTTCGCCCACCCCGACGACATCACCGCCCTCGGTTACCGCGACGGCGACCACGTCGACCTCGTGACCCACTGGGGCGGCGACGACCACATCCGCTGCGCGACCGACTTCCGCCTCGTCGCCTACGACGTCCCCCGCGGCACGGCCGCGGCCTACTACCCGGAGACCAACCCGCTCGTCCCGCTCGACTCCACGGCGCTGAAGAGCAACCAGCCGGTGTCGAAGTCCGTGGTCGTGCGGTTCACCGAGGCCGGGTCGCAGGAGTGCGCGGCCCAGGGCGCACAGGGGGCGCTCGGGCACGACTGGTCGCACAAGTCGAGGCCGGAGATCCGGCACCTGTCGTGATCGCCCGCTGGGCTGGCTGCACCGCTGGTGCGGGCGCCAGGGGCCTGCGGAACGCCACCGAGCGCACCGGGATCGGCCAGATCGTGCACCCCGGCTACGGCTGCTGGCGGGGAACCCAGACCCAGTCGATCTCCGGGCGGTTCTCGATCAGCGCCGCGTGCACCCGCCGCTCGGCGAGCAGCCAGCCCTCCTCCGGCGTCCGCCGCAGGACGTCGACGTAGCGCAGGTGGGCGCGCCACTGGCGGCCGTCCCACTCCTCGTGCGACGCGGTGACGTACGTCGTCGCCGTGGCCCGGTCCGCGTCGTCGGGGTCGAAGGTGATCAGGCTCTGGCCCAGCTGGTGGTGGGTGCGGCGGAACTGGGCCTGGCCCTTCGCGATCCGGGCCCGTACCGCAGCGCGCCCGGTGACGAGCCCGCCGCGGCCGGGGCCGTAGTCGGTGATGCAGTCGAGCGTGAAGCAGGCGGCGACGCCGTCCATGTCGTACTCGTCGACGCGTTCGCAGTAGCGCGCCATCAGGTCGGCGATGGCCGCCCGGTCCTCCAGCCGCACTCCTACTCCTCCCTGAGCCGGGGCAGGACCTCCCGCCCGAAGATCGCCAGCCGCTCCCGGGTGACCTCGAGCGGTTCGGGGAACAGCACCCGCAGCACGAGGTGCACGTCCGCCCAGTCGCGCAGCCGCTCGAGCACCGACCGCACCCCGGCGACGACGTCGTCGGCGTCGCCCGACACCTGCACGTAGGCGTCGATGTCGGCGTGCGGGCCGGAGACCAGGTCGGCGTAGACGGCCCGCCCGGCCTGGATCTCCTCGTAGGCGCGCTGCTGGCGGGAGAACGCCGCCCGCGCCGACTCCGCACCTGCGCCGTCGAGGATGCAGGTGATGTTCACCGCGCGGGTGAACGTCGCGTCGGCCGGGTCGCGCACGGTCGCGAGCTGCTCGGACGCGGCGTCGACGATGTGCGGCTCACCACGGCCGACGAGGTGCCCGTCGGCGAGCTGCCCGGCCCGGCGCACGGCGGCCGCCGCGTAGCCGCCGAGCCAGATCGGGATCGGGTGGGCGGGAGTCGGGGTCACGCGGACCCCGTGCAACCCGAGCTCGGGGCAGTCGAACTCCTTCCCCGTCCAGGCCTGCCGCAGCGCCCCGATCAGTGCGGACAGCCGCGCGCCCCGGGTCGCCGGGTCCACGCCGAACGCGCGGTACTCGTGCGCGGCGTAGCCGAGGCCGAGCCCGAGGATCAGCCGCCCGCCGCAGAGGCGGTCGACGACGGCGGCGTCCTCGGCGAGCCGCAGCGGGTGGTGCAGCGGGGCGAGCACCACACCCGTGCCGAGCTGGATCCGCTCGGTCACGGGCGCGAGTGCCGCCAGCATCGTCAGCGGCGACGGCAGGTACCCGTCGGGCAGGCCGTGGTGCTCGGTGACCCAGAACGAGTCGAAGCCGGCCTCCTCGGCGGCCACGGCCAGCGGCACCACGTCCCGGTAGTCGCTGTGCTGGCCCGTGTAGAGCCCGACGCCGAACTTGCGACCCACTACAGCCGCAGCAGCCGAGCCGCGTTGGCCGAGAGCGTCGCCCCCAGCTCACCGCCCGGCGCCTCCCCCGCGCCCGAGTCCCACCCGGCGAAGTTGGTGCCGAACACCAGCCGCTCGGTGCCCGCCTGCGCGATCAACAGCTGCAGCGACTGCTCGTCGTGCACGTGGGTGTCGAACCAGATCCGCCGGTAGAAGTGCTGGAACCCGTGCTCCTTCAACGCCTTGCTCGCCCACGACCGCTTCTCGACGGCCCGGCCGAACCGGCCCGCCACGAACGCCGCCGCACCGCCGCCGTGCGAGATGCACACGTCGAGTCCGGGGTGGCGCTCGAGCACCCCGCCGAACACCAACGCCGCGACCGCGAGGGTCTCCTCGTAGGCGAACCCGAAGGTGAGGTCGAGGTCGAAGCGCCGCAGCCGCGGATCGTCGGCCGGGCCGCCGGCCTTCCCCAGCGGGCTGGGGTGGACGAACAGCGGCACGTCCAGGTCGACGAGCGCCTCGTACAGCGGGTCGAGGGCGGGATCGTCGAGCGTGCGCCCCGCCGGGTCGGTGTCCATGTAGACCCCGGACATGCCGAGGTCGCGCACCGCCCGGCGGGCCTCCGCGACCGCCGCGTCGATGTCCTGGACGGGCAGCTGCGCGGTGGTCAGCAGCCGGCCGGGGTACTTGCCGGCCAGCTCCACGAGCGCGTCGTTGTGCGCCCGGGCGAACGCGATCGCGTCCGCCGCGGGCAGGTGGTTGAAGTAGGTGATCGGGTTGGGCGAGAGCACCTGGACGTCGATGCCGGCCGCGTCCATCGCGGCCACCCGCACGTCGACGTCCATGAAGGGGCTGCCGGCGTACTTGACGCCGTGCAGGTAGTAGTCGCCCACCCGGTAGAAGGGCGTGCCGTCGGGCGCGGTGCCCAGCTCGGGCCCGGCCTCGCCCGCGGCGCCCTCCGCCATCGCGAGCACGGCGTGGGCGTGGACGTCGATCACGCGTGCCGGTGCAGCATCAGACATGCGACAGCATCTCCAGCTGCTCCTCGGTGAACGCGAGCGAGCGGGTCAGCGGGCAGGCCGCCAGGAACCGCACCTGGTCGGACGACCGCATCTTGCGCTCCGGGATCGGCGTCTTGAGGTCGATCCGCTTGCCCTCCTTGATGACCTCGACGAGGGCGTCCTTGCGCTGCAGGACCTTGATGTCGGCGAGCGGGTCGCCGTCCACCACGAGCACGTCGGCGTACTTGCCGACCTCGATCGTGCCCACGTCGTCGGTGCGCATCGCGAACGCGCCGTTCTTCGTCGCCGCGACGATCGCGTCCATCGGGGACATGCCGATGTAGTCGACGAACATCTCCAGCTCGCGCGCGTGCCACTCGCCGACCGGGGTCACGGCGAACCCGGTCTCCGAGCCGGTCAGGAACTTCACGCCCGCGGCGTGCGCCTTCGCCAGCTGCTTGGCGGTGATCTCGATCTCGGCGCGGAACACGTCGAGCAGCTCGGGCGCGGTGCCGACCTTCTCGCCGTAGTCGGCGAGGTTGCCCAGCAGCGTGAACGTCGGGCACATCGCCGTGCCGTTCTCCACCACGGCCTCGATCGCCTCGTCGTCGAGGTACGAGGCGTGGTAGATCATGTCGACCCCGGCGCGGGCTGCGTCGCGGGTCGACTCCGCGTTGCGGCAGTGCGCCACGACCAGCGTGTTCAGCTCGTGCGCGGTGTCGCAGACGGTGCGCAGCTCGTCGAACGTCCAGACCTTGACCTCGGGCCCCTTCATCGACGGGATCAGGCCGGTCACCATGACCTTGATCCAGTCGACGCCGTACTTGATCTGCCGCCGGATCTCGTTGACCATCACGTCGCGCCCGTTGACGACGGTGGCGTACCCGGTGCGGCCCTCGTCCTTGATCATCCGGCCGGCGGTGCCGCCGAGCATCGTCATCAGGGCCTGTCCGCCGGCCCGCATGCGCGGACCCTCGACGATGCCGGTCTCGATCGCGTCCCGCAGCTCGACACCGATGTTCCACAGGCAGTCGGCGTCGAGCACGCTCGTGACGCCGGCGCGGAGCACCTTGCGCGCGTTGTAGGCCGACAGCATCGAGCTGTAGGCCTCGGTGCGGTGGTTGAACAGCTCGTCGTTACCGGTGGGCTCACCGAAGCTCAGGTGGGTGTGCGCGTCGACGAGCCCGGGCATCACGGTGCGGCCGGTCGCGTCGATGCGCTCGTCCTCCTCGGTCGCCTGCGCCAGCGCGTCCGCGCCGAGCGCGGCGATCCGCCCGTCGCGGATCAGGACGGCCTCGTCGTCGCGCGGTGCCGCCCCCGTGCCGTCGATGAGCCTGCCCCCGGTGATCAGCATGCCGCTGCCCACGGCGCCTCCTCGAACGTCGTTGATCGGAGCACCGATGAGGCGTCAGTGAACTGACGACTATCGGCGACCAGAGCAGTTTTGCACACAGGTCAGCAGCTGACCACCACCTTGACCGTCTCGGCAGGGCGGTCGATCGCGTGCCGGAACGCCGCTGCGACGTCGACCAGCGGGTACTCGGCGCTGACGAACCTCGCGACCGCAGCGCGGTTCGCCGTCACGGTGCGCAGCGCCTCGGGGAACAGGCCGGCGCGGGCACCGACGACCGAGATGCCGTCGAACAGCAGCCGCGGCACCGGGACCGCGAGCTCGTGCGCGGCCACCCCCACGACGACGAGCCGCCCTCCGGCTCCGGTGGCGGCCAGCGCGGCGGTGAGCCCGGCGCGTGCGCCGGAGGCCTCGAACACGACGTCCGCACCCTCACCGCCGGTCCACTCCGCGACCGCGCCCTCCTCCGCCGGGTCGGCCGCGGCGTCGGCACCGAGGTCCAGCGCGAGCGCCCGCCGCGCGGGCAGCGGATCGGTGATCATCACCGGCCGGCCCGCCGCCACCGCGGTCACCGTGATCGCCAACCCGATAGGACCGGCGCCGATCACGAGCAGCCGCTCGCCCCCGCGCAGCTCTGCGCGCGCGATCGCGGTCGCGGCGATGGAGAACGGCTCGACCAGCGCGGCCTCGACCGGGGTGAGCCCGTCGGCGGCGTGCAGCTGCTCCACCGGGACCACCAGCCGATCGGCCAACCCGCCGGGCAGCGCGACGCCGACCGCGCGGAACGCCCGGCACGCCGACCAAGCTCCGCGCACGCACGGCCGGCAGCTCCCGCACGGCAGTGAAGGGTCGACGGCCACCGTCTGCCCCACCCTCAGCGGGCCCCGGTAGCCGGGCGGCAGCGCCGCGATCGTGCCGCCGACCTCGTGGCCCTGCCGCAGCGGGAACCCGGTGTCGTGCCGCTCGCCGAGGAACATGTGCAGGTCGGTGCCGCACAGCCCGACCGCGCCGACGTCGACGACGGCGTCCCCGGGGCCGGGCTCCGGGTCCGGGACCGCCTCGACGGCGATCACCCCGGGCCCGCTCGTCACCGCCGCACGCATCGCTCGCACCACACCTTTCCCGTACCGGACGTCAGGACACTGACGACTATCGGTGCGGCAGTGTGACACACCCGCGGCCGAACGAGGTTCCGGCGCGGTGGGGCCGAAACAGCAGGAAAGCCACCTCCCCGCCACCGAACGGCGGAGAAGCGGCTTTCCTGCACCTCTCCCGAGCCTGCCCGACCGGCAGGCCCGGGGAAGACCGTCAGGGGCGTTCGCGCTCGTCGACCACGCGTCGCGCCTTGAACGTCGTCTCCGGCAGCGTCCCCGGCTCCAGCAGCTCTACCGGCACGCGGATCGACACCGTCCGGCGCAGCGCGTCCTCGGCCTTCCGGGTGATCTCCTCGCGCCGCTTGTCGCGGTCGTCCTCCGACAGGGAGGCGAGCTCGCCCGAGACCGTGTGGGTCAGCTCGGCCTGCACGGTCAGCTCGTCGAGCGCGCCGACGGTGCGCACGTGGATGCGGAACTCCGGGCCGAGCTCCGGCACCGACCGCAGGCCCACCTCGATCGCGCTGGGGAAGACGTTGGCCCCGCGGATGACGAGCATGTCGTCGAGGCGCCCCAGGATGCCCTCGGGCAGCCGCGGGTAGGTGCGCCCGCACGGGCACGGCTCGGTGTCGAGGTAGGTCTCGTCGCCCGGCGCGAACCGGATCATCGGCTGGGAGTCGCGCCACAGGTGCGTGTAGACGACGGCGCCGCGCTGACCGACCGGGATCGGCTCGTTCAGGTCCTCGGCGTTGACGACCTCGGTGTAGACCTCGTCGATGAACAGGTGCGTGCCGGTGCCGGCGGTGCAGCCGACGTTGGTCTGGAACGGGTACATCTCCGACGTCGACCCGGCGTCGGCGACGGTGGCGCCCCAGCCCTCCTCGATGATCGTGCGGGTGCCGGGCAGGCTGCCGCCCGGCTCACCGCCGACGAGCAGGTGGCGGACGGTGCTCTCGCGCAGGTCGATGCCCATCTTCTCGGCCACCGAGAGCAGGTGGATGCAGTAGGACGGGGTCGCGCTGAAGACCGTCGAGCCCAGCCGCGAGATCAGCTCGAGGTGCTTCTCGGAGTCGGTGACCCCCAGCGGGAACAACGTCGCGCCGATGCGTTCGGCGCCCTGCACCACACCCCAGCCGCCGAAGAACAGGCCGAACGGGAACCCGACCTGCACGATGTCGTCGGGCCGCACCCCCGCGCACCACTGCGCCATCGCGTGCACCTCGCCGGCCCGTTCCCAGTCGCTGCGCGACACCGCGTACATCGTCGGCACACCCGAGGTGCCGGACGAACCGTGGATGCGGGCGATCCCGCCGGGCGGCAGCGGCTTGCTGTAGCTGCCGAACGGCGGGTGCTCACGCTGGTCGGCGACCAGCATCTTCTTGGTGATCACCGGGACCTTCGTGGTGAAGTCCTCGATGGAGCGCACCTGGTCGGGATGGAACCCGTGCTCGTCGTAGAGGCGCCGGTAGAACGGCAGCTCCTCGTAGACGTAGCGGAGCTGGTGCTGCATCCGCTCCAGGATGATCCGCTCGCGCGCGGCGGGCGCGAGCGTCTCCCGCTCCTCGTCCCAGAACCGGGGGAAGCCGCGCTCGTCCAGCTGGGTGGACCGCGGTCCGGCCGTGCTGCTCATGTCGCTCCTCGTCGCGGTGGTGCGGGTCCACATCCGGACCGGCCCGCCGACCGGCGGCGCACACGTGCCGACCGGACCGCCGGTGGGGGGCTCGGCGGTCCGGTCGGCACGCCCGCCGTCCGGTCACCTGGGAGGAGGTGACCGGGCGCGGGCCGGTCGATGTCGGTGCGCGTCAGCTCTTGGCGAGGCCGAGGGCCACGTCGGCCATGCGCTTGCGGCGGGCCAGCCGCTCGCGCGGGGTGAACTGCGGCATCACGTAGCGGGCGAACAGCTCCAGGGAGCGGTTCCACTTGTCGGTGGTGACCCAGTCGCGGCAGTTGATCAGCAGTGTGCCGAAGCCGCCGACCGCCTCCTCCAGCTCCTTGATCTGGCGGATGCAGTCCTCGGGGCTGCCGATGATCCAGGGGATGTGCTCGACCATCCACTCGAACGTGAGGTCGGCGTCCGTCATGTCGTCGCCGATCTTCATCAGCGCGCCGAGGCCGAGGCCGAACAGGTAGTCGTAGGACCGCTTGACACCCTCGCGGATGTCGCGCATCGCCTGGTTCTTGTCGTCGGTCACGTAGACCTCACGGACGATGCGCCAGTTCTCGCGGGTCACGGCCGGGTCGATGCCCGCCTCCGCACCGGCGTCCAGCATCGCCTTGGCCATGCTGACCAGGTCGGGCGCGAGGTCGTAGCTGCCGTTGTCGATCGGCGCGAAGTGCACGCTGAGCGGCTTCCACCCGCGGGCGCCGCACTTGGCGAAGTTGTGCAGGCCGGTGAGGCCGGCGATCGCGAACGGCGGGACGTCCTGGTAGGGGCCGACCTGGAGCTGACGGTTCTCGTACTTCCAGTACACGCCCTCGTAGGTGACCGGCTCCTCGGAGGTCAGCAGCTGCCAGATGATCTCCAGCGCCTCGTTGGTGCGCGGCGCTGCCTCGGAGGGCTCCAGCCCGAACAGCTGCTTGTCGGTGGGCAGCCCGCCGCCGCCGAAGCCGTACTCGAGGCGGCCGTGGGTGAGGTGGTCGAGGAACGCCATCCGCTCGGCCACCAGGAACGGGTCCTGGTACGGCAGGTTGATCACCCCGGTGCCCAGGCGGATCCGGTGGGTCACGGCCGACGCCTTCGCGATGATGAACTCCGGGACGGGGACGTTCTCGAAGCCACCGGTGTGGTGCTCACCGATCCAGAACTCCGAGAAGCCGAGGCGTTCGGCTTCCACGATCGCCGCGATGTCCCGGTCGTACGACAACGTCCAGTTCTCGATCGGCGGGTGCTCCGGCATGGTGAAAAAGCCGAACTTCATCGATCGGACCTCCTGCGTCGGAACGGTTGCGCCTGGGCCGCGGACTCATGAGTGCAAACCCGGGTTCGGGTAAGTGCTGGCAGTAATGTGGCCCGAGCCACCCGATCTGTCAACCACCTGCCTTAAAGCCCCTCGATCGGGCGGCCCCTTGCTTGATAAACAAACCTCGAGTTGGTTACATGGCCGCGGTCGACGCCCTGGAGGAAGCCGTGCCGCACCCGATCACCGTCGATCCCCGTCCGCAGGTGACGACCGGTCCCGACGGCCTGCCGCGAGTGCTGGGCATNCGGTGCCGGGCCTGCGGCGAGGTGGCCGCCTACCGCTGGCCGCGGTGCCCGGCCTGCCGCGGTGCGGTCGAACCCGCCGAGTTCGGCCCGGACGGCACCGTGTGGAGCGCGACGGTGGTCCGCATCCCCGTGTCCGGGCGGACGCCGCCCTACGCGCTCGCCTACGTCGATCTCGACGCCGGCCCGCGCGTGCTCGCCCACGTGCTGCCCGCAGGCGGCCCCGCGCCCGTGATCGGCAGCCGGGTCCGGCTCGCTGAGGCCACGCCGACCGGTGACGTCCAGGTGGAGGTGGTGCCATGACGAACGCGGTCGCCGTGCACGGTGTGGGGACGTCCCACTTCGGCCGGCAGCCCGAGCGCGACCTCGTCGCGCTGGCGTGGGACGCGGTGCACGAGGCGTTCACCGACGCCGGAGTGGAGGAGGTCGACGCGGTGTGGGTCGGCACCGTGTTCGGACCACCTGGGGTCGCCCAGCGGGTGCTGCGGGCCATGGGCATCACCGGGATCCCGGTGATCACCGTGGAGAACGCGTGCGCCAGTGGCACGACGGCGTTCGCCGAAGCCCACGAGGCGGTGCGGACCGGCCGCTACGAGCGGGTGCTCGCCCTCGGCATCGAGCAGATGAGCACCGCGTTCGACGGCGCCATCACGCCCGAGGACACCGATCCAGAGGGCCGCACCGGGCTCGCGCTGCCCGCGCTGTACGCGATGGCCGCGGCCCGCTACCTGCACCTGGGCGCCGCCACCCCCGAACAGCTCGCCGCGGTGTCGGTGAAGAACCACGCCCACGCTCTGCACAACCCGCGCGCGCAGTACTCCGGCCGGTACACGGTGGAGGAGGTGCTGGCGTCGCGGATGATCGCCGACCCGCTCACCCTCCTGCAGTGCTGCCCGACCTCCGACGGCGCTGCGGCGGCGGTGCTCGGCCCGGCCACGGGCGGCTCCCGCGAGGTACGGGTGCGCGGGCTCGCGCTGCGCAGCGGTGTCCCGTGGAACCACGCGTCCCCGCACGTCTGGGGCCACGACATCGTGCGCGACACCGCGGCCGACGCGCTCGCGGCCGCCGGGCTGGCCGATGTGGCCGACGTCGACGTGCTGGAGGTCCACGACGCCTTCACGATCGGCGAGATCGTCACGACGGAGGCGCTGGGCCTGGTGAAGCCCGGTGACGGCGGGGCCGCGGCGGCCCGCGGCGACACCGCGCTGGGCGGTGCGCACCCGGTGAACCCGTCGGGCGGACTGCTCTCGCGCGGACACCCGCTCGGCGCGACGGGCCTCGCCCAGATCGCGGAGATCACCTGGCAGCTGCGGGACGAGGCCGGGGCCCGACAGGTCGAGGGCGCCCGGCTCGGTCTGGTCGAGACGATGGGAGGCGGGGTGTCCGTGCTGGACGGCAACGCGTGCGTCGTCGTGCTCCTGGAGGCGCCGTGACGACGCACCACATCGATCCGCGGGTGGCCGACGTCGATCTGCTCAGCCCCGAGGCGGTCGCCGATCCGTACCCGGCGCTGGCGCTGCTGCGCGAGCACGACCCGGTGCACTGGAGCACGAAGTACCGCTCATGGTTCGTCACCCGCTACGACGACGTCGACGAGGCACTGCGCGATCCGCGGTTCTCCTCCGACCGGATCACGCCGTACCGGCGGGCCAAACTGGACGGCCCGGACGCCGATCCGGGGGTGCGGGCCGCGTTCGGGGTGCTCGAGGACTGGATGGTCTTCAAGGACCCGCCGGACCACACCCGGCTGCGCAAGCTGCTCAGCCGGGCGTTCACCCCGCGGGCGGTCGACCGGATGAGGCCGCGGGTCGCCGAGCTGGCCGACGAGCTGCTCGACGGGGTCCTCGCCGCGGGCACCGGGCGTGCGGACCTCATCCACGACTACGCCTACCCGCTGACCGCGTCGGTGATCGCGGAGATGCTCGGTGTGCCGCGCCGGGACCACCCCCGGTTCAAGGACTGGTCCGATCAGATCACCGGCCTGGTGTTCGGCGGCATGGGCGACCCGAACCGGCACGTCACCGGCGCCAACGGGATGGCCGAGCTGACCGAGTACCTGACCGAGCTGGTCCGCGAGCACGAGCGCAACCCCGCCGACGACCTGCTGTCGGCGCTGATCAGCGCCCGCGACGAGGGCGATGCCCTCAGCCAGGACGAGGTCATCTCCACGGGCGTGCTGCTGCTGTTCGCCGGCCACGAGACCACGACCAACCTGATCGGCAGCGGGCTGCTCGCGCTGCTGCGCCGTCCCGACCAGCGCGCGCTGCTCGCCGCCGATCCGTCGCTGGTCGGCAGCGCCGTCGACGAGCTGCTGCGCTACGACGGTCCGGCCAAGAGCGTGGCCAGGGTGATGGCCGAGGACGTGGAGCTGCGCGGGCGGCGGCTGCGCCGCGGCCAGCGCGTGTTCTTGTGCACGGCGGCGGCCAACCGCGACCCGGCCGTGTTCGAGGCTCCCGACCGGCTCGACATCACCCGCCGGCAGGGGCGGCACCTGGGCTTCGGCGTCGGTCTGCACTACTGCCTGGGGGCGCCGCTGGCCCGGCTGGAGGCGTCGGTGGCGATCCCGCGCGCGCTGGAGCGGCTGCCCGAGCTCGCGCCGGCGGAGGACCGGCTGCGCTGGCACCCGGTCCTGCTGACCCGCGGGCTGATCGAGTTCCCGGTGCGCTTCGCCGCGCGGTGAGCGTCAGGGCGCGCCGGCGCCCCTGGCCCGCGACGCCAGCATCGCCCGCATGCTCCCGCCGGCGATGAGGCCGCCGAGCGCCATGGCGAACACCTCGTCGGCGAGCGCCCGGTCGGCCTCCTCGCCGCGCGGGGTGAACCAGTGCTGCATCCAGTCGAGCATCCCGACGATCAGCCGCGCGACCGTGCGCGGATCGCTCGCCAGCGAGAACTCCCCCGTGGCCGCTCCCTCGGCGAGCAGGCCCTCGACCGCGGCCATGTACTGCGCGTCCATCTCGCGGAACTCGGCGAACCGCGGCGAGTTCTCGACGTGCCCGATGTGGCGCAGGTAGACGAACGCGGCCGGGTACCACTCGCTGAAGATCCGCACCTGCATGCGGACCAGCTCCTGCAGCCGGGTGGTGACGCTGCTCTGCGTGTCGGCGCGCAGCTTGTCCAGCTCGGACAGCAGCGCGCGCGCCGGCTGCTCGACGACGGCCAGCAGCAGCTCCTCCTTGCTGCCCACGTAGTTGTAGATGCTGCCCTTGAGGATGCCGACACGCGCGCCGATGCCCTCCAGCGTCGCGTTCTCGTAGCCCTTCTCGCGGAACTCCTCGCTCGCGGCGCGCAGGATCTCCGGCCAGCGGCTGGGACGAGGCATCGACGACTCCAGGACGAGGGCACGACCAACCAGGATCGTACCCAAACGAGGAGTCGACGACGGTCAGATCGCTGTCGCCGATCAGGGGGAACCGGCCGGGGATCGGGGAGGAGTTCCCGACTGCGGGTTAGGCGACGCGGCGTACCAGATGGCGGGCAGGAGAGCCACCTCCCCGCCGGGAGGTGACTCTCCTGCAACGAGGCCGGTCCGCTCAGCTGCGCGCCTTCTCCGCCGCGCTCAGCACCGACTTCACGATCGAGTCGTACCCCGTGCACCGGCAGAGGTTGCCCGAGATGCACTCGCGCACCTGTTCGGCCGTGGGGTTCGGGTTCTGCTCCAGGAACTCCGTGGCGCACATGAGCATCCCCGGGGTGCAGAACCCGCACTGCAGGCCGTGGTTCTCCCGGAACGCCTGCTGGAGCGGGTTCAGCTCGGTGCCGTCGGCGAGCCCCTCGACCGTGGTGATCTCGCTGCCGTCCGCCTGGACCGCGAGCATGAGGCACGCCCGCGCGGTGCGTCCGTCGACGATGATCGTGCAGGCTCCGCACACGCCGTGCTCGCAGCCCACGTGCGTGCCGGTGAGCCCGCAGGTGTACCGGATGAAGTCGGCCAGCGTGAGCCGGGGCTCGCACTCGGCGGTGTAGGTCTGGCCGTTGATGGTCACCGAGACCGTCTGCTTGTCGCTCATGCCTTCACCTCGGCTCGTTCGACGGCGGCGGCCACGGCCCGCTCGACCAGCAGACCGGCCATCTCCCTGCGGTAGGTCGCCGGCGCGTGGACGTCATCCGTCGGGTGGATGCTGTCGGCCACCGTCGCCGCGGCGGCCGCGATCGTCTCGGCGGTCGACGCCGCACCGGCGAGGACGGCCTCGGCGGCGTGCAGCCGCACCGGTACCGAGTCGACCCCGCTCGCGGCGAGCCGGACCAGGTCGACGGTGCCGTCGGCGGCCAGGTGCACGGCCGCCATCACGGCGACGACGGCGAAGTCGCCGTGCCGGCGGGCCAGCTCCTCCACCGCCACGCCGGTCCCGGCGGGCAGCTGCGGCAGGCGGACCGCGGCGAGCAGCTCGCCCTCGTCGATGGCGGTGGTGAACGGGCCGGCGAAGAAGTCCTCGGCCGCCACCGTGCGCGCCCCGTCCGGGCCCACGATCACCAGCTCGCCTGCCAGGCCGGTCACGAGTGCCGGCAGTTCGCTGGCCGGGTCGGCGTGGGCGATGCTGCCGCCGACGGTTCCGCGGTTGCGGTTGGTGACGTGGCCGACGTGGTGCAGAGCCAGCGGCAACAGCGGGACGGCACCGGCGACGACGTCGCTGAGCTCGACGTCCCGCTGCCGGGTCATGGCTCCGATCTCCAGGCTACCGCCCACCTGGCGGATGTAGGACAGCTCGTCGACGCGGTTGATGTCGACCAGGATCTCCGGGCGGGCCAGCCGGAAGCTCATCAGCGGCACGAGGCTCTGCCCGCCGGCGAGCACCTTGGCGTCGCCGCCGTGCTCGGCGAGCAGCGCCACCGCCTCCTGGACGGATCCGGCTCGGGCGTACTTGACCGGTGGGGGCTTCACGCGGACCCCTCCTTGCGCGACTGGGCTTCACGGATGAGTTCGAGCAGCCGGGGCGGCGTGATCGGGAACTGGGTCACCGTCACCCCGAGGTCACCGAGCGCGTCGTCGATCGCGCTCGCGACGAGGGAGACGCCGGCGATGGTGCCGGCCTCGCCGACGCCCTTGATGCCGCCCGGGATGTCCGGAGCGGGCGTCTCCTGGTGGAAGAAGTGGAAGGGCGGGATCTCCATGGCCGTGGGCAGCAGGTAGTCCATGAAGCTGGCCGTCTTCAGCTGGCCCTCCTCGTCGTAGACGAGCTCCTCCAGCAACGCCCCGCCCATCGCCTGGGTCAGTCCGCCGGCCAGCTGCCCGTCGACGAGCATCGGGTTGATCACGGTTCCGCAGTCGTGGGCCTGCAGGCAGTCCAGCAGCGTCACCGTGCCGGTCTCCCGGTCCACCTCCGCCAGCAGCGCCGTGAACCCGTAGGAGGTCGCCATGTTCGGCGGGTCGTAGACGTCGACCTCCTCCAGCGTCGGGATCTCCTCCTCGGGCAACCGGTTCAGCAGGCGCCGGTACGCCGCGTCGCCGACGTCGCGGGTCGTCACCGTGCGGCCACCGGTCACACCGCGCACGCCGATGACCCCGTTCTCGATCTCGAGGTCGTCCGGTGCCGCCTCGAGGAGCTGCGCCGCGACCCGCAGGATCTTGGCCCGCAGCCGCTGGCTCGCCCGCATGATCGACGCACCGCCGAGCGCCGCGCCGCGGCTGCCGCCCGTGCCGTACCCGGTGTACGGGCACGAGTCGGTGTCCCCGGTCACCACGACCACGTCCTCGAGCGGTACGCCGAGGTGGTCGGCGGCGATCTGGGCGTAGATGGTGTGGGTGCCCTGCCCCATGGGGATCTGGCCCGAGTAGACGGTCACCTTGCCTGCGGAGTCCATCCGCACGGTGGCCTCGTCGAAGCCGGAGTGCGCGAGTCCGACGAGGTTGAGGATGCGGCTCGGCCCGTACGCACTGGGCTCGACGTGGAACGAGTAGCCGATGCCGACCGAGCGGCCCTCCGCACGCGCCTTCGCCTGGAACTCGCGCCAGCCCAGTTCGTCGACCTTGCTCAGCGCGAGGTCGAGGCAGTCCGCGTACCGGCCGCTGTCGTAGGTGAAGGCTGCACCGGTGAAGTAGGGGAACTCCTCGGGAGCGGGGAAGTTCTTGCGCCGGATCTCGGTGCGGTCCATCCCCAGCTCACGCGCGGCGATCTCGATCAGCCGCTCGTGGACGATGTTGCCCTTGGGCACACCCCACCCGCGGTAGGAGCCGTACGGCGCGCGGTTCGTCACCACCACCTTGACCGTCAGGTCCAGGTTCGGGACCTTGTACGGCCCCATGCAGGTCAGCACCGACGCCCACGGCGGCCCGGAACCGACGGTGCTGAACGCCCCGCCGAGCACACCGTAGGACGTTCCGCGCAGGCCGAGGATCGTTCCGTCCTTGCGCAGCGCCATCTCGAAGTCGAGCCGCTGGTCACGGGAATGCCCGGTGGCGACGAAGCTGTCCGCCCTGTCCTCGACGAGCTTCACCGGCCGCCCGGTGCGCCGGGACAGGACGGCCGCGATGACCTCCTCGCCGTAGAAGTCGAACTTGTTGCCGAAGCCGCCGCCGAGGTCGGGGGTGCGTACCCGGATCTTGTGGACGGGCACACCGAAGATCTCCGACAGCAGGTCCCGGGCCAGGTTGGGCGCCTGGGTGGTGAGCCAGAGGTCGAGCGTGTCGGTGAACGCGTCCCACGTCGCGATGCAGCCGCGCGGCTCCAGCGGGCACCCGAACGAGCGACCGTGCCGGAAGCTGCCCTTGACGACGAGATCGGCCTCGGCGAACGCCTTCTCGGGGTCGCCGTTGGTGTAGGTCAGCGAGCCGCTGACGTTGTCCGGCCAGTCGTCGTACAACCGCGGCGCGTCGGGGACGAGCGCGGCGTCGAGATCGGCCACCACGGGCAGCGGGTCGTACTCGACGTCGATCAGCTCGAGCGCGTCCTCGGCGACGTAGCGGTCGGTCGCGACCACGGCGGCCACGGCCTGCCCGACCCAGCGGACCCGGTCGGTGGCCAGCGCGTGGCACCGGGCGATGCGCTGGTCGGGAATGGGCTGCCAGATCACGGGCTGGGGACCGGCCAGCTTCACCAGGTCCTCGCCGGTGATCACGTCGAACACGCCGGGCAGCTCCCGGGCCCGGCTGGTGTCGATGCTCAGGATGCGGGCGTGCGCGAGCGGGCTGCGCAGCACGGCCGCGTGGATCATGTTGGGCACGGTGATGTCGTCGATGTACTTGCCGCGCCCGGCCAGTAGCCGCGGGTCCTCGGTCCGCGGCACCGACGTTCCGGTGTACCGCGCGCGGCGCTGGGCTGGTTCGGTGGTGGTCATCGGATGAGCTCCTGTCGCTCCTCGCACGGGTGGTGGGGTACGGCACGTGGACGGCCCCGCACGGCCGCGCATCCGCGGCGGGGCCGGGCCTGCCGATCAGCTCTGGATCGCCGCGAGCACCTCCTCCGGGGTGATGGGGATCGAGTTGAGGGGCTTGCCGATCGCGTCCGAGACGGCGTTGGCGATCACCGCGGCCGGCAGCAGCACCGGCCCCTCCCCCACGCCCTTGGCGCCCCCCGGGCCGTCCGGGTCGGGGTGCTCGAGCGGGACGAACTCCACCCGCGGGACGTCCGGAGCCAGCGGCAGCCGGTAGCTCTCCAGGGTCCGTTCGCGGTAGCGACCGTCCTCGCCGATGCGCAGACTCTCGTGCAGGGCGTAGCCGATGCCCTGGGTCACCCCGCCCGCCACCTGGCCGTAGGTGCCGTCGGGGCTGATCACCTTGCCGACCTCCTGGGCCACGACGTAGCGCAGCACCCGGACGTTGCCGGTGACCGGATCGACCTCCACCTCCGCCAGGTGCACGTGGTAGGTCGGGGTCGGGAACGACGGCAGCATCAACCCGGTGGCGCAGCCCGGGTTGAACTCGGGGAACGGTGTGACGAACGAGCCGGTGCCCTGGATCGGCCCGACCGTGTTGGTCGCGACGACCGCGACCTCTCCCAGAGAGACGGCGTTGCCCGGCGCCCCCTTGACGCGCACCGTGCCCTCGGCGACCTCGAGGTCCTCTGGAGCGGCCTCGAGCATCGTGGCCGCGACGGCCTTGACCTTCTCGATCACCTCGTCGGCGGCGATCTCGGAGGCCTTGCCGACGATGCGGGTGGTGCGGCTGCCCTGCGATCCGGCGTCGAAGCCGGCCACGTCGGTGTCGGGCATCGTGACGCGCACGTCCGACGGCGGGATGCCGAGCCGCTCGGCGACGATCTGCGTGACGCCCATCGACACCGCACCGGAGCCGTTGTCGGTGGCCGCCGTCACCACGACGACGGTGCCGTCGTCGCTGAGCTTCACGACGGCGGTGCCGGGCATCGGGTTGGTCAGCCACCACGCGGCGGCGATGCCGATGCCGCGGTAGGGCCTGCGCTCGGCCTGCAGCTTCTCCCACGGCGCGATCGCGTCGACGGCGTCGAACGCCTTCCGCAGGATGCCGGCGTCGTGCAGGACCTGGCCGTTGAGCAGCTCCTCACCGTCGGCGAACAGGTGCCGCAGCCGGTACTCGCGGCGATCGACGCCCAGCTCGGCGGCGATGTGGTCCATGTGGCGTTCGACGGCGTGGTAGAGGTAGGTGCCGTTGACGCCGCGGAACGCGCCGGTCGGGGCCGTGTTCGTGTAGACCAGCCGCGCGATCACCCGGGTGGGACCGGTGCGGTACACACCGCGGGCGCAGTGCAGCGCGATGCTGGTCAGCCACGGCATCTCACCGCTGAACGCGCCGTTGTCCGCGATCACCTCGAACTCGCGGGCGATGATGTTCCCGTCGGCGTCGAGGGCGGAGCGCACCCGCGTGATCGCGTTCTCGCGGCAGGTGCAGGTGAGCAGGTCCTCGGTGCGGGTGTTGACCAGCTTCACGGCGAGCCCGCCCGCCGCCCGCGACAAGAGCGCCGCGTACGGCTCGAGGCTCGCGTCGAGCTTCGCCCCGAACCCGCCGCCGATGGTGTGCCCGATGACCCGGACGTCCGACGGTCGCACGTCGAGGAACTGGGCGACGCGGTCGCGGACGTTGAACGGGAACTGGCTGGCCGTGTGGATGACGTAACGGCCCTCGCGGTAGATGCCGACGGCGCTCTTCGGCTCGATGTAGGCCTGGTACTGGCGTTGCGCGACGAACTCGTCGGTGATCACCCGGTGGGCGCGGGCGAAGGCCTCGTCGACGCCGGGCGGATCGGAGATCGACTCGGCGGCGATGTTGCCGCGCCGCGGGAAGTCCGGCCCCGCGGTGGGGACGAACGACTCCCAGTCCGGGTGCACCAGCGGCGCGTCCGGCGCCATGGCCTGCTCCAGGTCCACCACCGCGGGGCGCGGATCGATCTCCAGCTCGATGGCCGCCACGGCCGCACGGGCCTGTTCGAGGGTGTCGGCGGCGACCGCGGCGATCGGCTGTCCTTCGTAGACGACGACGTCGCGCGCGAACAGCCGCTGGTCCTTGATCACCCAGCCGGCGCGCACGTCCGGAGCGTCGGCGGCGGTCACGACCGCGTGGACGCCGGGCATGGCTGCGGCCGCGCTGGTGTCGAGGCGGCTGATCCGCCCCGAGCTGACCGGGGAGCGCAGCAGAGCGCCCCAGATCATGCCGGGCTCGCTGTGGTCGACCCCGTAGACGGCTTCGCCGCTGACCTTCGCGCGCCCGTCGGAGCGCGGGACCCGTTCACCGATCACCGTCATCGCGCCGCCCTCCCGGCAACCGTGGCGGCGACCGCGTCGAGGATCTGGCTGTAGCCGGTGCAGCGGCAGATGTTCCCCGCGAGGGCGGTGCGCAGCTCGTCCTCGGACGGGTGCTCGTTCTCCCGCAGGACGGAGACGAGCGTGGTGACGAAGCCGGGCGTGCAGAACCCGCACTGCACGCCGCCGGCAGCGACGAACGCCTCCTGCAGCGCCCGGCCGAGCTCGTCGCGGGCCATCCCCTCGACGGTCTCCACCGCGCGGCCCGCGGCCGCGCCCGTGGCGTAGATGCAGGAGTCCACCGGCCGCCCGTCGACGAGCACGGTGCACGCGCCGCACTCGCCTTCGCTGCACCCCTCCTTGGTCCCGGTCAGACGCAGCCGGTCCCGCAGCGTGGAGAGCAGAGTCTCCGCGGGGTCGATCTCGACCTGGGTGGGCTTACCATTCACCGTGAAGCTGACTTCCACCGCGCTCACTCCTCGTGCTCCGGTGTGCGGCCGGCCCGCTGCGCGCAGATCCCGGCCGCTCTCTCCAGCAGCCCCGGGACGACCCGGCGCCGGTAGTCCGCGCTGCCGCGCAGGTCGTCGATGGGCGAGATGTCGCGCAGCACCGCGTCGACGGCGGTCTCGATGGCCCGCGGTTCCAGCCGGCTGCCGATGAGAGCCGCCTCGGCGGCGGGCGACCGCAGCGGGCGCGGGCCGACCGCGGCCAGCGCGATCCGGGCGTCGGTGACGTCGTCGCCGTCGAACGTCAGGCGCATCGCCAGCCCGACGATCGCCACCTCCATTGCGCTGCGCCGCCCGACCTTCAGGTACACGTCCCCGGTGCACTCGGGCGGCGTGGCGAGGACGATCTCCGTGAGCAGCTCGTCGGGCCGGCGGGTGGTCGCACGCCGCCCCACGACGAACTCCTCCAGTGGCACGGTGCGGCTGCCCGCCCGGCCGCGCAGCGCGACCTGCGCGTCGTGGACGAGCAGCGCGGGCAGCGTGTCGGCCGCGGGCGAGGCGTTGCAGACGTTCCCGCCGAGCGTGCCGACCGACTGGGTCTGCAGGCCGCCGACCGTGCCGGCGGCCTCAGCCAGCGCCCGGTACCGAGGGCCGAGCAGGCCCTTCGCCAGGGCGCGGTGCGTCACCAGCGAGCCGATCCGGGTGGCGCCGTTGGCGGACACCCCCTGCAGCTCGGGGACGTTCTCGACGTGGAGCAGCACCGCGGGCGCGATCTCCCCGCGGGCGAGCTGGATCATGACGTCGGTGCCGCCGGCGAGGACCTGACAGTCGGCTCCTCGATCGGCCAGCACGTCGAGGGCGGCGTCGAGCGAGTCGACCGTGCGTAGCTCCATCTCCATCCCACCTCCTTCCAGGGCAGCCGGAGCAGCGGCCGATCGGGCAAAGCGCCAAAATCAGCCGACACTTCATGCGATCTGCATAATTCGTCCGGCACGCGGGTGCTCCGCGCCGGACGGGAGTCGCGCTCAGGGGGTCCGCAGCGGCCCGGCGGCCTTGACCCGGATCCGGGCGACCGGATCGGTGAGGTAGGCCAGCGGGACCTCCTCGACCTCGACCACCTCGACGTGCTCGGGATCCGCCCCGGCGCGGATCGCCTCGTCCCGGGCGAGCCGGACGGCCTCGGCGATCGCGTCGTCGCGGCCGTCCTTGCCGTAGGCGAAGACCCGGTCGACCTCCCCGGACACCGAGGCGATCGCCGCCCCGATCGCGTTGGCGACGTCGTAGTTCTCCGGGCGGTGGACCTCGGCGACCCCGGCCAGGGAGTCGGGGATCAGCCCGCTCCCGCCGCCGACCGCGATGAGCGGGAGCTCCCGGCCGGAGGTCTTGACCCGGTCGACGGCCTCCTCGATCTCCGCGTCGGACGCGGAGATCGCCCGCAGCAGCAGGTCCCGCCACTTCTCCGTCTGCTGCGGGTCACCGATCCGGGCCCGGCCGGACGCCGCGATCGCGTCGGTGAGCGTCGGCACCGAGCCGCCGAACACCAGCGCCTCCGTCGTCAGGCGGTACCCGACGCTGCCCGGCCCGAGGGTCGGCGCACCGTTCTTCTCGCCGATGATCGTGCCGCCGCCGATCGCCAGCGACACGAGATCGGGCATGCGGAAGTTCGTGCGGACCCCGCCGATCTCCACGGCGGTGGACGACTCGCGCGGGAAGCCGCCGATGAGGATGCCGATGTCGGTCGAGGTGCCCCCGACGTCGACGACGAGCGCGTCGCGGCTGCCGGTCAGGTAGCTCGCGCCGCGCATGCTGTTGGTGGGGCCGGAGCCGATCGTCAGGATCGGGTAGCGGCGCACGTAGTCGAGGCTCATGAGCGTGCCGTCGTTCTGCGCGATGTAGGCCTCGGCCGTGATGCCGCTGGCGGTCATGGCGTCGTCCAGGCCCGCCGTCACCCGGCCCGCGACCCCGACGAGCGCCGCGTTGAGCACGCACGCGTTCTCGCGCTCCAGCAGACCGAGGGAGCCGATCTCGTGGCTGAGCGACACGGGGACATCGCCGAGCACCTCCCGGACCAGCTGCTCGACCCGGAACTCCTGGTCGGACAGCACCGGGGAGAACACCCCGGAGATCGCCACGCTCTCCGCCCGGCCGGCGACGCCGTCGAGGAAGCGGCGCACGGCGTCCTCGTCCAGCGGGACGATGGGCTCGCCGGTCATCTCGACGCCGCCGTCGACCACGATCTCGCCGCAGGACACCGCCGCCCGCAGGTCCGCGGGCCAGCTCGACAGCGGCGGGATCGCGTGCGTCGCGGGTCCGCCGAGCCGGATCGCGGCGACCCGGTTGAGGTTGCGCCGCTCCAGGATCGCGTTCGTGGCGTGGGTGGTCCCCAGCATCACGTGGCTCACCCGCGGCGCGGCCCCCTCGTGCTGAGCGAGCACGCGTTCCAGCGCGGAGACGATCCCGCTGGTGACGTCGGGGGTGGTCGGGTGCTTGACCTTGGCCAGGAGCGTGCCCCGGCCGTCCAGGATGACGGCGTCGGTGTTGGTCCCGCCGACGTCGATGCCGATCCTCAGCCCGCCGGGCTCACGCATGCCGCTCCACCACCGAGACGTAGTCGAAGTCGTACCCGAACGCGCGCGGTCCCACCGCCGCCAGCCCTTCCGGTGTGGTCCAGATCGGCGGCGCTGGGAACGCGACGATCTCGATCCGCTGCCCGTACCGGATGCCCTCGGTGACGATGCCGTGCGCGGTGTGCAAGTCGAGGAGCGTGATGATGTCCGGCACGGTGGCAAGCGGCTCGCCGTCCTCGAGCACGACGAGGTTCTCGTTCTGGAACTCCAGCCGGAACAACCTGCCCTTGTCCGCCCCGAGCCCCTCGACGATGGCCGAACCGCGGACGAAGCCGCCGCTGGTGCGGCGCTGGATGTCCACCACCTTGCCCTGCCCCAGCCGGGTCACCGGCGCGACCTCGGAGATGGTGGCGATGGGGTCCTCCCCGCCGCGGCGGATGGCGTCGCCCATGCGGATCGCCGTGCTCACGGTGCCGGTGATGGCGGGTCTGCGGGCCTGGCCCGCGGTCATCGGGTAGAGCCCGCCGCACGCCGATCCGCCCAGCGAGGCGACGCAGTTGCGGACCAGTTTCTCCAGCCAGATGTTGTCCCGCGTGTTGAAGATCATCGTCTGCATCCGCTCGTCCGTGATCACCGCGGGCGAGCCGGACATCCCGAACAGGTGCGGGGTGAGCATCTGCAGCTCGGGGAAGGCGCGCCCCATGAAGTCGGCGTCCAGCAGCGGCAGCCCCGCGTAGGCGGCCCAGGCCACCGGGAGGACCCCGTTGATGCCGCCCATCTCGAACGGCATCACCGCCTTCACCGGCCGACCGAAGTGGCGCTCGTAGGTCTCGCGGATCACCCGGCCCTCGGCCCCGTTGGGGATCTTCTCGATCATCACGGTCGGAGCACCGATCATCCCGCAGGGCAGCACGAGATCGTCGTCGCCGCAGTCGTCGATGGACACGACCGGAACCGGCCCGACTCGGCGGATGGCCTCTCGTGCCGAGAGCTCTCCGATACGCGGATCACCGCCGCCGCCACCGGCGAAGACGGTGCATCCGAGGGAGAGGGATGCGAGGTTGTCCAGGTCGATCTGCATGTAGTCGCTTCCTTGCGCTTCCTTGGGTCGAGCGGTGCGTCATCGGGACAGCCGCGGCATGACGGCAGCGCCGACGAGCTCGAGCTGGTCCTCGATGGCCTCGGCGGGCTGTGGGGACAGCACGACCGAGTCCGCCCCGACGGCCCAGTACTGCTCGATCCGTGCGGCCACCTCCGACGGGGTCCCCGCGATCGCGAGCCGGTCGATCCACTCGGCGGGCAGGCCGTCGCGCAGCTCGTCGTCGCTGCCGGCGAGCAGCCCGACCAGCCGGTCGTTGGCGCCGATGGCACCGGTGAGCGGCGTCGGGCCGACCGCGCGCAGGTAGAACGCGAGCGACTCGCGCACCGCCGCGCGCGCCCGCTCGCGGTCGACGTCGACGGCGGCCAGCGCGTAGGTCGGCAGGTGGAACGGGGCCTCGCGCCCGGCCTGCGCCCGGCCCTGTTCGCCGAGCTTGCGCGCCCACGCGACGTACTCGGTGGGCGCGAGCACCGACAGGATGTTGCCGTCCGCGATCCGCCCGGCCAGCTCGCAGCCCTTCTCACCGATGACGCCGAGGTAGAGCGGGACGTCCTCCATCGGCGGATGGACGAGGGAGACGTCGCGGAAGGTGAAGTAGCTGCCCTCCCGCGTGACCGGGTCGCGGCTGTCGAGCACGGCGCGGACACCGGTGACGGCCTCCTCGAGCGCCCGCATCGGGGACCGCGGGGTGAGGCCCATCTGCTGCACCCACACCGGGACGCCGTGCCCGATGCCGGGCACGAACCGGCCGGGGAAGGCGCGGGCGATCGAGGCGATCTCCATCGCCGTCACCGCGGGATGCCGCGCGACGCACGACAGGACGCCGAGCCCGACCCGGATCCGCTCGGTGGCCGCGAGGGCCTGCATCGCCCCGGCGAACCCGCCGTAGAAGAAGTAGTCCTCCGCGATCCAGACCTCGTCGAATCCGAGGTCCTCGCACTTCTTCGCCAGGAGAGGCAGGCGCTCCGGGGGCGTCGTGCTGATCAGCAGGACGCCGAGGCGCCGATCGTTGGCCATGGGGGTGTTCCCTTCACCGTCTGCCGATGCGACGAGTGGTTGCCGGGGAGCTCCCGTCACAGGGATCTCCGCTGTTGCTCAGCGCACATTAGCGGTGGCGTTTCACGAGCAGTATGGTCGCCAAGCCCAGGTTCTTCCGCCTGTTTGTTCAGGCCGCACAACGGGATGTGCCGTGGATCGGTTGACCGTCGACGAGGTGCTGGCGGGGCTCGACGCGCGTCACCCGAGCGCGTTCGAACTCGTCGCCGGCTCCCCCACCCGCGCCGTGCACGCCGTGTGGCTCGCCGAGGATCTGCGCGATCTCGGCGGCTGTCCGGCCCAGGCCCTGGTCGTCCTCACCCGCGCGGCCTCGGAGGACGCGGGCAGCTACAAGCTCGACGTCGCACTGCGCCGCCTCGGCGACGCGGCCGGGATCGTCATGCAGCACAACGCACCGCCGCCCTCGCTGAGCGGGGTCGCGATGGCCCGGCGGGAGGACCTGCCGCTGATCCGGCTGACCCGGCCGATCGACACGACCGTGCTGCTGACGAGCGTGATCCGGATCCTCGACGGCGAACTGCCCGTTCGGCTGGACCGGACGGTCGCGGTCTGCCGGGCCGTCGACCGGCTCGAGGCCGCGGGCGCGAGCGACGAGGACGTGCTCGCCGACAGCGGGGCCGCGCAGCTGTTCGGGTTCCGTCTGGGCAGGCGCGACCCGCAGCTGGACGGGCTGCCCGCCGTGCTCACCGACCTGGAGGGTCGCTGGCTGCAGCGGGTGCCAACCGGCGAGCCGGACGACACGCTGGCGCTCCTGCCGATGTGGCGGCTGACGGCGATGATGACGCGGCGCGCGATCGAGGCCGACCGCGCCGAGCAGCTGTCCCTGATGTCGGCGGGCGAGGTGGTGAACCAGCTGCTGAACGCGCCCGCCGACGGAAACGGTCCGCTGCTGCGCCGCGCCGCCCGGATGGGCATCCGCACCGACGGGTGGAACCAGGTGATCACGCTGGAGTTCACCAACCTGGCGACGCTCGCCGGCGACGATCCCGTCACCGCCTACCACCACGCCCAGACCCTCGCCCGCGTGATCGCACAGAGCACCCCGCACGACGCAGACCGCTGGACCGTCGCACCCCGCACCGGCGGAGCGGTCGTGCTGCGGACCGGGCCCAACCCCGACACCCCGTCCACCCTCCGGCGGGTGAGCGCCGCTCTGCACACGCTGCTCGACGGGGCCGTCTCCTCGTTCCCCGAGCTGAAGATCCTCTGCGGGGTCGGTGGCTCCCACGAGGGCCTCCACGGCCTGCACGCCTCCCGGGCAGAGGCGGACTCGGCGCTGGAGAGCGCCCGGCTGCGCGGCGCCTACAACCGGCCGACGATGTTCGACGCGCCGGGCCTGTCCCGACTGCTCGTCGAGTGGTACTCCTCGTCGTCGGTCCGCCAGAGCATCGAGGACCTGCTGGCCCCGCTGCGCACCGTGGGGGAGGCCAAGCAGAAGGAGTACGTGCGGACACTGCAGGCCTACCTGGAGAACAACCGCTCCGTGAGCCGCACCGCGCAAGCGTTGTACGTCCACCGCAACACGGTCGCCTACCGGATCAACAAGATCCTCGACGTCCTCGGGGTCGATCTGGAGGACCCGAACCAGTTCCTCGCGGTCTACCTGGCGTGCTACGCGCAGTCGATGCACCGCAGTGACACGCCCGCGGAGCGGGGGAACCGCGCAGGGGAAGGCAGCGAAGGGGGGTGAACGGTCGTTGCAGGAGCCGCTTCCCGCCGTATTCCGGTGGGAAGCGGCTTTCCTGCGGATCAGATGTTCGTCAGACCCTGCTGCTCACTCGCCGTTCAAGGCCGGCGCCACCGGTCCCAGCGGGGGCGCCCACTCCCGGATCTCGCAGGTGGCCAGCACGCCCTCCGTCTTGTACGGGTCGCGGTCGACGTAGCCCTCGACGGTCTGCTTGTCCGGCGCCCGGAAGATCAGCAGGCCGCCGGCCGGCTCGGACGGCGCCCAGGCGCCCGCGACGAGCAGGGCGCCCTCCTCGGCCAGGCCCTGGAGGTACTCGCGGTGCGCGGGGCGGGTCTTCTCCCGCAGCTCGTCGTCGTCGATGTAGCTGTAGATCACGGCGTAGGTCGCGGACACGCTCACGATCTTCGCACGAACACGTGGCTCAGCGGACCCCCGACAGGGCGAGCAGGTCGAGCACGGCGGCGTGGGCGGGCACCGGCACCCCGTGCTGCTCCCCCAGCCGCCGCACGGCCCCGGCCATGTCGGCCAGCTCGGTCCGCCTGCCCAGCCGCACGTCGGTGCACATGGACGTGTAGTGGTCGCCCGTCCCGGCGTAGGTCTTGACGGCGTGCGCCCACGCGGCGGCGCGGTCGAGGTGCACGCCCTCGGCCGCGGCGACGGCGACGACCTCGTCGAACATCCGCTCCACGAGCGCCCGACCCTCCGGGCTGCGCCACACCGCGCCGACGGTCACCCGGGGCACCGCGCTCACCGGGCTCATCGCGGCCAGCGCGAGCTTGCCCCAGATCAGCTCGTCGACCTTCGTGCTCGCCTCCGTCGGCAGGCCCGCCTTCGTCAGCTGCCCGGCCACGGCGACACCCCGGTCGAGCGGTGCTCGTCCCCGGCCCATCCGGCCCAGCACGGTCAGCGTCTGCCCCGCCGCCGTGGCCGCGGACAGGCTGATCCGGCCGGGCTCCTGCAGCTGCGCGCCGACGGTGGTGGTGCCGACCAGGGTCCGCTCGTCACCGACGGCGTCGGCCACCCGCGCGTCGGTGCCCAGTCCGTTCTGCAGCGGCACCGCGACCCCGTCCGGGGCGAGCACGTGCGCGGCCGTGCGCATCGCCTCAGCGAGGTCGTAGGACTTCGTCAGCACGAGCAGCACGTCGATGCTCGCGCCCGGGACGTCTGCGGCGTGCGCAGCGACCGGGACGGTGACCGTCCACGGCTCGTCGTCGGGTGGGTCGACCTGCAGCGGCCGCTCGGCGAGCGCTGCCACGTGGGCGCTGCCGCGACCGATGAGCAGCACGTCCGCGCCGTCACGGGCCAGGTGCGCGGCGAACGCCGTGCCCATCCCACCTGCTCCGAGCACCCCGATCCGGGTCATCCGCATCCCTCCCCGCGGACCACGACGTCCGCCCGAACCCTGACCCCTGATGCGTCACTAGAACACTAGCGCCGCATCGATCCGGGCGGCTAGCCTCCCAGTTCGGCGAGGTCGCCGCGTCGGGGCGGCCGGCCGCCGACGAGGAGGAGCAGATGACCGTCACCGAGAGTGCCCCTGCCACCCGCAAGGTCGTCAGCGAGAGCGACCCGCGGTTCCAGATCGCCGCCGCCCGCCGAATCCTGCACCGCGAGGGCCTGGACTCCCAGGTCGGCGGGCACGTCAGCCTCCGTGTGCCGGGCGAGGACGCGTTCCTCGTCACGCCGTTCCAGTACTTCGACGAGACGCTGCCCGAGCACGTCAGCAAGGTCGGGTTCGACCTGGAGGTGCGCGAGCCGGGGACGCTGCCCGCCTCCCCCGGCATCAACTTCCACGCCTCGATCTACATGGCCCGCCCGGACGTCAACTGCGTGATCCACACGCACGCGAAGAACATGTCGGTGCTCAGCACCACCGGCGAGCCGTTCGGCATGTACTACGACTACGCCGCGCTGCTGCTCGACGAGGTCGTGCCGTGGACCGACGACCCGAACCTCGTCCCCTCCGAGGAGGGCGAGCTGATGGTCAAGGCGCTGGGCGACAAGAAGGCCCTGCTGATGGGCCACCACGGCTCGGTGCACGTGGGCGACACGCTGGAGCGGGTCACCATGGAGGCGCTGGTCATGGAGCTGTGCGCGGGCTACCAGCTGGCCGCGATGGCCGTCGGCGGCAAGCCGCTGCCGCGCAAGACCGCCGAGAGCTACCGCGAGGCGTACCTGAAGAACAACTTCCGCGAGCAGATGTGGATCGCCAACTACCGGCGCCTGCTGCGCAGCGACCCTGACCTGTTCGCGGTCCTCGAGGGCTGACGGTGCGCCTCTCCCGCGCCGTCAACATCGCCGACCTGCGCGCCGCGGCGCGCAGGCGGCTCCCCCGCATGGTGTTCGACTTCGTCGACGGCGGAGCCGAGGACGAGATCACGCGGGACGACAACGAGGCGGCGTTTCGAAGACTGAAGTTCCGCCCGCGGGTGCTCGTCGACGTGAGCGAGCGCCCGCAGGAGGTCACCGTGCTCGGCCGCCGATTGTCCCTGCCGGTGATCCTCGGACCGACCGGGCTGATGCGCATGGTCGACCACGCGGGCGAGCTGGCGGCGGCCCGGGCCGCCGAGAAGTTCGGCACGGTCTCGGTGCAGAGCTCCGGGGCGAGCGTGTCGCTCGAGGACGTCGCCCGCTCCGTGACGACGCCCCAGTGGTTCCAGCTCTACCCCTGGGGCGACCGCCGCACGATCGAGCACCTGATCGGCCGAGCCCGCGACGCCGGGTACGCCGCCATGGTCGTCACCGTCGACGTGCCGGTGGTCGGCGCCCGCGAGAAGGACCTCCGCAACGGCCTGACCGTGCCGCCGGAGGTGAGCCCGCGCACGGGCTGGGACGTCCTGCGGCACCCGCGCTGGCTGGCCTCGCTGCTCACGCACCCGAAGCCGACGTACGCCAACTTCGTCGGCCTCATGCCGGACGCACGCGGCACGAGCGGGCTGGCCGCGCACACGATGGGGATGCTCAACCCGGGCCACACGTGGCGCGACCTGGAGTGGATGGTCGAGCGCTTCGGCGGCCCGGTGGTGCTGAAGGGCGTCATGACCGCCGAGGACGCCCGCCGCGCCGTCGAGACGGGGTGCCGGGCGGTGGTGGTGTCCAACCACGGCGGCCGGCAGGCCGATTCGGTGCCGGCCGCGATCGACGTGCTGCCCGAGATCGCCGACGAGATCGGCGGCGAGGCCGACGTCCTGCTCGACGGCGGGATCCGCCGCGGCAGCGACGTGGTGAAGGCGCTCGCGCTGGGGGCGACGGCCTGCCTCATCGGGCGGCCGTGGGTGTACGGGCTGGGTGCCGGTGGGACCGCCGGCGTCGAGCGCGTGTTGGAGATCCTGCAGACTGAGATCGATCGGACACTCGCCCTGATCGGACGGCCAGGGGTGGGCAGTCTTGACCGGACTGCAATCCAGCAGGACGTCGTTAGAGCCTTGACGACGTAATCGCGGCCCCATAGATTCGCCGCACGTCGCGGGCGGTCCACGCACCGCGCCTTGACTTCGACACGGACTCGATGTGGAGGACCGGAGATGGTGCGCAGGCCATTCTTCGTCGCGGTGGCGGCAGTGACCGCCATGTTCGCGGCGGCGTGTGGGAACGTGGCGAGCTCGAGCTCGTCCGGCGGGGAGACTCCCCCGGGTATCACCGATGACCAGATCACGATCGGCGCGACCCTGCCGCTGACCGGCACGGCCGCCGTGTCCGGCCAGGGCCTGCAGGCCGGCATGAAGATCGCGGTCGACGAGCTCAACGCCGCGGGCGGCATCGGTGGGCGCAAGATCAACCTGGTCATCCTGGACGACGGCTTCACCGCCGACCGGGTCGTCACGAACGTGCGCCGCCTGGTGTCCCAGGACAAGGTCTACGCGGTCGTCGCCCCGGCGGGCTCGCAGGGTCTGCCCGGTACGTGGCAGTTCATCGCGCAGAACGGCACCCCGGTGTGGGGCCCGATCTCGCCGGCCGACCCGAAGCAGCGTGAGGTCTTCCTGCTCTCGGCGTCGCGGGCGACCCAGGGCCGGGTCGCGATCGACTACTTCGCCAAGCAGGGCATCACCAAGATCGCGGTCATCAAGCAGGACAACGACCTGGGCGTCTCGATGAAGCAGGCGCTCGACCTCCAGCTGCCCAAGCACCCGGAGATGCAGCTCGTCGCCGACGAGACCCAGCCGGTCGGCAGCACCGAGGTGAGCGTCGCGGTCAACAACGTGCTGGCCAAGCAGCCCGAGGCCGTGCTGCTCGCCACCGACAACACCTCGGTCGCGCTGATCCTCAAGGCGCTGCGCGCCCAGGGCTTCACCGGCCCGATCTACGCCGACCAGGGCGGCGGCGGCACGGGTGGCCCGTCCACCGTCGGTCCGGCGGGCGACGCCGCTGAGGGCTTCATCGCCGGCATGCAGGCCGACGTGGTCTCCACCGACAACCCCGCGGTCGAGCACTGGCGCGAGCTGGCGAAGAAGTACGACGGCGAGCAGGGCGAGAGCGGCTTCTCGCTGCAGACCTACAGCTTCGTGATGGCCTTCGCCGAGCTGGTGAAGCGGCTCGGTGACGACCTGTCGTACGACAACTTCGTCAAGACCGCGGAGAACCTCCGCAACGACCCGATCAAGCTCGGCACGATCCCGGACATCGAGTGCGGTCCGCTCCCCGACGGCCACGACTGCGTCATCTCGGCCGGCCTCGCCAAGTACACCGGCGGCAAGTGGGTCGTGGAGCAGCAGTTCACGGCTCCGGAGTGACCGATGCTGCAGACAATCGTCAGCGGGCTCGAGTCGGGTAGCTGGTTCGCCCTGCTCGGTCTGGCCATCGTGGTCGTCATGAAGGCGGCCGACGTGCCGAACTTCGCGATGGCCGAGATGGGCCTGGTCGCCACGTACGTCGGGATCTCGCTCGCCGCGGCAGGCGTTCCGTTCTGGATCGCCGTCCTGGCGACGCTGATCACCGGCGCGGTGATCGGGGTCCTGATCGACATCGCGTTGATGCGCCGGCTCTCGTCGTACGGGCACTTCCCGCTGCTTCTCATGACGATCGGCCTCACGCTGGCGCTCAACGCGGTGGTCGGGCTGATCTGGGGGCACGACCCCCGCAGCTTCCCCGCCCCCTGGACCGGGGCCGCGGTGCAGATCGGCGGCGGGGTCGCGATCGGGGTGTCCCAGATCGTGTCCATCATCGTCGGGCTGATCGGCGCCGTGGCGATCACCGCCTTCTTCCGCACCCAGGTGGGCGCTCAGATGCGGGCGGTGGCGGAGAACCGCTCCACCGCCCGCCTGATCGGCGTCAGCGCCGGCCGGCTCTCCGCGATCGCGTGGGCCGTCGGCGGGTTCATCGCCGCCGTGACCGTGATGCTGCAGGCCCAGTCGGCGCTCGTGTCGACGCTGTCTCCGGCCTCGCTGATCATCTACGGGTTCGTCGCGGCGACGATGGGCGGGTTCACCTCGCTGCTCGGCACGTTCGTCGGCGGCCTGGCGCTCGGCGTCATCCAGCAGTTCGTCGGGGCCTACATCTCCTCGGCGGTGCAGTTCTCGGTGGCGCTTCTCGTGGTCTTCCTGGTCCTGATCCTCCGGCCCGAGGGCTTCACCAAGGGGATGGTGTTGCGCGATGTCTGAGACGGCCCAGCAGGTGGCAGCGGCGAAGGCGGTACCGCCGGGCGACGGCCCGTCGGGGCTGGCCGGCGCGGGCATCGCGGCCAACACGGTGCCCGGCCGCACCACCGGTGGCTCCAGCACCCGCAAGGGGATCATCGCGATCATCGTGCTGCTGGCGCTGTTCGCGGTGCCCTTCGTCGCGAACACCTACGTGGTGTTCGTGGTGAGCCTGACCCTCGTCTACGCCGTGTCGACGCTCGGGTTCAACCTGCTCGTCGGCTGGTCGGGGCAGATCGGCCTGGCCCACGCGGCGCTGTTCGCGGTCGGCGCGTACGGCAGCGCCATCGGCGTCGAGTACGGGATCCCGTTCCTGCTCACCATCCCCCTCGCGGGGATCGTCGCCGCGGTCCTCGCGCTGGTGATCGGGTTCCCGGCGATCCGGCTGCGCGGCTTCTTCCTGGCGATCGCGACGCTCGCGCTGGGCATGGCGATCGTCGAGCTGCTGACGATGGCCCGCCCGCTCACCGGCGGTGGCGGCGGGATGAGCGTGAACGTGTGGTCGCTGCCGGGCATCACCACGGCCGCGTCGACGTACTTCGTCGTGCTGGCGGTCGCCGCGATCATGTTCTTCCTGATGCGGCGGGCGCTGCTGGGGCGGTTCGGGCGGACCCTGCAGGCCGTCCGCGACCTGGGCCAGCTGACCGGCTCGCTCGGGGTCTCGGCGCTGCGCTACCGGCTGGTGGCGTTCGCCCTCTCCGGGTTCATCGCCGCCGTCGCCGGCACCCTCTACGGGCAGCTGCAGACGTTCATCTTCCCGGCCATGTTCCAGATGAACCTGCTGGTCCCGATGCTGGTGATGGTGTTCGTCGGCGGCGCGGGCTCGATGTGGGGCCCGGTGGTCGGCGCCGCCTTCGCGATCGTGCTGATCGAGTTCTTCCAGGACCTGGGAGACCAGCAGGCCATCGCGTACGGGCTGGTGCTGATGCTGGCGATCTCCGTCCTGCCCGGCGGTCTGACCTCGCTGGCCCGCCGGGTGGGTGACTCCCGGTTCATGGCCCGGCTGCGCCGTCGGGAGGTGGCGGAATGACCACCACCGCGGTCGCGACCCCGGTCGTGCAGTTCGTCGACGTGCAGAAGGCGTTCGGCGGCAACAAGGTCCTCGTCGATGTCTCGCTCGACGTCCGACCCGGCTTCACCGGCCTGATCGGACCGAACGGGGCGGGCAAGACCACCTGCCTCAACGTCGTCTCGGGCTACCTGCAGCCCGACGCGGGCGACGTCCGGCTGGCCGGGCAGAGCGTGCTGGGGCGAGCGCCGATGGAGGTCGCGCGGATGGGTGTCTCGCGCACCTTCCAGACCCCGCGGCTCATCCCGAACCTGTCCGCCGTCGAGAACGTGATGGTGGGCGGGAGCCGCCACTACCGGCACGGTCACCTCGCCGAACTGCTCGGGCTGCCCTCGGCCCGGCGCGACGAGCGCGTCCAGCGCGAGCGCGCCTACGCCCTCCTGGAGGAGCTGGGCCTCGACCACCCGGACCGCGCGGCGAACGCGTTCCCGGTCGGCAGCCAGAAGATCATCGAGGTGGCGCGGGCGCTGCTCAACGACCCCGTGCTCCTGCTCCTCGACGAGCCGGCCGCCGGCCTCGGCGCCGAGGACGTCGACCGGCTCGTCAACGGGCTCAACGCGTGGACCGCGCGCAACCCCGAAGCCGCTGTCATGATCATCGAACACGACCTGGAACTGATCAGCCGGCTCTGCCCGACGGCGGCCGTCCTGCACTTCGGACGGATCATCACCTCGGGCGCGCCGAAGGACGTCCTGCGCGACCCCGTCGTCGTGGAGGCCTACCTGGGAGCCGACGTTGCTGCTGGAGATTGAGGACGCCCACACGGGCTACGGCAGCATCGAGGTGCTGCACGGGATCTCGCTCCACGTCGACGAGGGCGAGATCGTCACGGTGCTCGGCCCGAACGGCACGGGCAAGACGTCGCTGATGCGGTTGCTGTCCGGCATGCTGCCGCTGTGGTCGGGCCGGATCACCTTCGACGGCCAGGAGCTCGGCCGGGCGACGCCCGACAAGCGGGCTCGGATGGGGCTCTGCCAGCTCCCCGAGGGCCGCGGCATCTTCCAGACGCTCACCGTCGGGGAGAACCTCGACCTCGGGCTGGCCACCCGCCGGATCCCGGCCGGGGAGGTCAAGGCCACCCGCGATCGGGTGCTCGACCTGTTCCCCGAGCTGGCCGGCCGGCTGGCCGAGCCCGCGTCGTCGCTGTCGGGTGGTCAGCAGCAGATGCTGGCGCTCGGGCGGGCGCTGATGAGCCGGCCACGGCTCCTGCTCGTCGACGAGCTGTCGTTCGGGCTGGCGCCGCGCGTTGTCCGCGACCTGTTCGCCGTGGTCAGCGAGCTGCGCGAGACCGGGGTGACGTTCCTGATCGTCGAGCAGCAGGCGGCAGCGCTGAAGGTCAGCGACCGCACCTACATCCTGCGCGGCGGCCGGAACGTCCTCACCCGCGACTCGACCGAGCTGCTGGAGTCCGACGAGCTCGCAGCGTCGTACCTGCGATGACCGAACTGCATCTGCAGCAGCTCCCGGACCAGCTGCGCGCGCTCGACCCACCGGTCGACGAGCGCGTGCTCGCCCTGGTCGAGGCCGAGCACGCGCGCTGGCGCGGGCTGCACGACCGGCTCGTGGCGCTGATCGTGCAGCTCATCGACCTCGCGGCCGAGCACCGCCCGGTCACGGAGGTCATCGACGAGCTCATCGGTGGTACGACCGTGCACATCGACGATCTCGTCGGCTCCCGCGTCGACGCCCGCGAGATCGCCGCGCTGCTGCGGGCCCACGGCTCGCTCGGCACCGTCGAGGTGGACGGCGACTCCACGACGTTCCGTCATCGCTGCGGTAGCGGAGGGCAGTACTGGCGGGCCAATCCCGACGTCGCGAAGGTCGACGAGGGGGAGGTGCCCGGGGTTCCGGGCGGGCGGCCGCGGTACTGCGCGCGGTGCGTGCGCAGCATCCAGGCGCACGCCGGGGATGCGTGGACCGTGCAACCGCCGGAGACCGCCGAGGAGCTCTGCACCTGGGTGGTCAAGGGGTCGTAGCTCGGCTCTCTGCGTGGGTGCCCGCGCACATCCCGACGGATGTGCGCGGGCACCCCTGTCTCGGGGAATCGGCTCCGACGAGGACGGCCCACCTCTCCCGGGTTCTCGCCTCCGCGTTTCCTTCCGCATCCCGCCAGCCGGCTGCGGAGTAC
>Ga0065720_1019111_pt1 | contig 37423 bp, 40 predicted proteins | sample Thericmetagenome_FD_59107 | JGI IMG/M metagenome (GOLD analysis project Ga0065720, IMG submission 59107) | Thermophilic microbial communities from the Joint Bioenergy Institute, California, USA of rice/straw/compost enrichment - eDNA_2 v2... | ecosystem: Engineered > Solid waste > Grass >... | reverse complement strand
CAAATGAAGTAGATACAATGCTCCTTATACCATGCGCGTAAATGGAAGTCCCACCATCTTTTGCAATGTACTTTAATTTAGCCGTCAAAATCTTCCTCCCAATGGGAATGTAGCCTTGAACTTGCTGCATGCTCTGCGGCCTTAAACAAGTAAGAGGACTCGGCCCGTGATAAATTAATGTTACACCATGTCCACCGCTAATCCATGGGGACTAATTACTCATAAAACCTTGTTTAAGTCAGCACTAGCTCACCCAGTGTTCTGCTCTCTCACAAGCTCTTTTGTGACTTCTGCCCAGTGCTCCATTAGCTCTGCGCTCTTGTCTACGCATTGCTATTCGAATGCATTGTCTGTTATCAACATAATGGCTATTGGAGCTGCTCATTCGGCCGAGGTCGGCAAGTCAGACCCCATCATCACTCGGCTTGCTGCTGAAGACAAAAAATGGTTTTTTCAAAAACCTAATCTCTTCTATCTCTACCTTGTCCTTTTCCCAACATGTATGGGCATCGAGCTTACTTCGGGATTCGACTCTCAAATGATCAACGCTTTGCAGATTGTGCCAGCGTGGAAAAATTGTAAACTTTGCCATTTGACGCGCGTCATCACATCAGGTTCTTAAAGTGCTAACAAAATTCATCAACATGCAGATTTCAATAATCCCAAGGGTGCCTTGAAGGGCATCATCGCTGCGGCATACTCTCTCGGAGCTATCCTCTCGCTTCCTCTAATCCCCATTGTGAATGACAAATTTGGCCGTCGGTGGTCCATTTTTGGAGGCTCTGTCATCATGGTCATTGGCGCAATCATCCAAGGTTTCAGCACACATGGTAATGACTGAACAAACCGCCCTGTCTGACTTTTCAATGTTAACCAGCAATATAATTAGTGGGAATGTATATCATTGCGCGCATGATTCTTGGTTTCGGCATCCCGACATGCATCGTCTCTGGCTCGTCCTTAATAGGAGAACTTGCCTATCCCAAAGAACGCCCCGTATTGACGTCGCTTTTCAATGTTGCTTACTTTATTGGCCAGATCATTGCAGCAGCTATTTGCTTCCGCACGAACAACATTACAACAGATTGGGCGTGGAGAATTCCTTCTCTTCTCCAAGTATGCCCTTCACTGCTCCAAATCTGCTTCGTCTTGTAAGAATCAAAATGTGTAAGATGTTCTTTCAGACATTAAGGAGTTTGCTGATTCTGTACAGTCTGCTTCCAGAGAGCCCTCGTTGGCTAATCAGCAAAGATCGCCTTCAAGAAGCGCAGGATATCCTTACCAAATACCACGGCGAAGGAGACCGCGGACTTGAGTTTGTTGCAGCAGAGTTTGCGCAGATGCAAACTACGATCCGGCTGGAGATGGAAGCTTCAAAAAGATCCTGGATGGACATCGTCAAAACATCAGGCATGCGCAGGCGTTTGCTAATTACCTGTATGCTGGGCCTCTTTACACAGTGGTCCGGAAACACCTTAATCTCGTGAGTTGATGAAAAGTTCCTGGAGTCGCCCAAGTAACTTATTTAGCTGACTCGCTACCAGATACTACTTGGTGGATCTGTTGGAGATGATTGGGTACAAGGACTCTACATACACACAGAAGATCAATGTCTCCATCGCGTGCTGGAGTCTCTTCTGCGGCGTTACTGTTTCGCTTCTTGTTACAAGGATTCGCCGCCGTGTGATGTACCTGACCTGCACAATCAGTTTGCTCTTGTGCTACATTGCTTGGACAATTTCAACGGAGCGTGCCCAAACCGCCCAGGACTCCGGGCATCCGAACCGAGCCGCTAACATTGCGACACTGTTCTTCATTTATGCATACTCTCCATGTTATAATATTGGCTATAATGCTCTCACATACAGTATGAGCCTCTCATCAATGTCATTTCACTAGAGACAAGTTTCACTAACCAAGACGACTCTTACTAGCATACATGGTTGAGGTGTGGCCGTATGCAGAGCGATCCCGCGGCATTTCGATCTTCCAGCTTTTCGGCCGACTTGCTGGCTTCTTTACAACGTTTGTCAACCCTATCGGTCTTGATAAAGCAGGGTGGCGTTACTTGATCTCATACTGCTGCTGGCTGGCCTTCGAGGTCTGCTTTGTGTACTTTATGTTCCCCGAGACATTTGGGAGAACACTTGAGGAATTGGCATTTAGTACGTATTTCCCGTTGTTCTAGGAATTTTTGACAGTCAACGTTGCTAACATGTTGCGTACAGTTTTTGAGGACAAGAAACTAGCTGATGAGGCGGTTGCTGCAGTGGAAAAGATTGTGCAGCAAAGGGAAGAGCACTTAGAGCAAGGCGTAATGCAAAAACAAGATGTTAGCAAAGCGGCAGAGAAGACATTGTACGGATAGGTTGCCTATGCATTGGTGACCGGTAGTATTGGAAAAAGGACAAGGACTGCATTTTGCCAACATGTTTCATCTTATTCAGTATTATCGCCCGTCAGAGGGCTTGACGATTATTGTCAGAACAGATCATAGATAGCATCCACACTTGAAGATAAAGCACGTGTATTGACCAAGACAGGCTGTTCAAGATGCTCCAAAATTCACTCATTCATCCGTTGTTCATCTAGCGCCAGATACTGCTGCTTTTTTTAAAGACTACTAAGCTCTTTTGAAATTAGAATCATAACTGTCATGCCCAGATTGCTGATTAAATTTCTCTTTATTTGCGTTTCCAGTGGTATATTATTTGCTTTTCCTCTGCTATTCCCTGTCTCACATTGCTAAACTGGAATCAGAGAATTATTCGACTCCAACGGCCGTTGAATGTTAGGACTCCCTTCCTTTCAAGACTCATTTCTCTCCCGATGAGCCCCTTGGCTAGATTTGAGAGCAACTGGCCTGGCTGTCTTCACATCGTCAGTACTCACAAGCTCAGCAGTATTTCTAGGATGACTCATCTGGATATCTTTTAGTGCTGCGTTGGGTCTAATTCAGAGACGTCTGGATAGCTTGCAGCATGTTTTGTCGTCCAATCCATATCTCGGGTGCGAAAATTGTTACTGCGCTTGCTGCTCCAAGGGAGGAGTAGTTTGGACACTTAGTATGCTCGGGTAAGCTGGGCTTAGACTTGGGTCAGGATTTGCAAGACTTACGAATCAAGTTGAATGTCCCGCCCTCGGACATCGAACTCAACTGACAGCTTCCTCGGGGAGACGTCCGACACTCCGGGTCCCGATGGAGTGCCTCTAACATTGTTCGACAAGCCTGGTACAAATTGCTGCCGATCACCCGACGTCTCTCTGAGACCAGTCTCGCCTCGGCTACTTCCCCTCGGCGTTCAAGCAAGCAACCGTGATCACTCTATCCAAACCGGGCCGCGACCCCCGATCCTACAAAGGATGGCGGCCGATCGCCTTACTGTCCGTATTCGGTAAGAGCATTGAGAGACTGCTCGCGAGAAGGTCGTTATGCTTGCGATTGCTCTCCTGAATGAGATTCGCAAACTCCGACGCCAATAGAAGATGATAACGGCCGCAATCTTATCAAACATTGTCCCCCAGATGTCGCCAGGGCTATTCCTAAAGATCCGCCTTGGACCTTGTCCATGACGCAGAGACTAGATCACGTCAAGGATACCACGGGCTACTGGTTACACTCAACGTGGACTTGGCCTAGCCCTCAGTCCAACCTACTCAAAGAGGACCTAATGGACCAGGGACACCCCCCAAACATCTACGAGGGGCAACGACCTTCTGCGAGAGGCGTCGCTTCTCCTTTAAGTGGGCACGATCTACTTTTCACTCGGACACTGGACTGCCCAAGATCCCCATGGTCACCGATGCTCTTTGTGTTATATTCTTTTGTCCATCATTACTCGTCACAACAAGTTGCATCGTTCATGTACATGAATAACCACGCGCAACTCTCTGGGGTCCGGGACCCGACTCAACTAGCGCTCCACGTTGCCCTCCGTGCCCAATCCTTACGTCACAAAGGCTAGTCTCGTCTGCATCAAGCAGCCCAAAGCATCTAACCACGCCCTCTCTGAGGCCACGCCGTCCGAGGCCTAGAGTTTGGCTCGGACTCCCCAAGCCTCTCCCAGGCCGCGCAAGGTCCCCGCCCCCAGATATTACAACATGGTGGAGGGCCAATAAACCGCAAAATAGCCTCTGGGATGGCCCTTCGGCCAAATCTTTCCTCCGCCTGTTTGACAGGAGATGCCTCGCTATGTGGCTCCAGGCATCGGGATGCGGTGACTTCCTCGAGTACCACGTCCGGCTCAACCACCCGCCGAGTGCGATCAAACTTGCTCTTGCGCGAGACGGTATCCAGAGGCCATCTCCTCCTATAACAACCCACTTGCCGGACGCCTTGACCCCAGAGCGTCTTGGCACTCATGCCAACTATTCTAGAATAGATAAATCATAACTTGAACCTTACGGCTCAGCCAGGAACCATCAAATAGGATAGGTCATCCCTGCTTAACGCCCTCCTCACTCTCCCTTACGCACCACTTTGCAATCTCGAACGATGCGCACCCCTAACGGTGAAGAATCAGAATCAAGAGTCAAGTTTGGACATCACGATACCTCACGCTCTCCCTTCCTAATCCATTTTTTCGTTTTTTTCCCTACATCTTTCCCTTTTTCAATATAGCTCCTTTATCTCGCGGATACGCACCGGTTTTCCCTCTCTGGTTTCCCCGCGTGTATGTAGCTTAGATTAGCCAGTGCATATGTACCTTTTGCCTGCCGGTGTCGTGGGCACGACCGAGCATCCTCATGGGCGAGTTTGAATTTGAATTTGAATTCTATTGTTCGACCGGCTCTACCCCTTAGGGTCCTAGGTCATGCTCATGGTGACGGCGAGCAAAGGCTACATTACTGGACTATGTACATGTTGCACTGGGAAAAAAACCTGCGTCGAGGTAAAAATTCGTGCTAGCAGAGGGGAAGGAGGGGTTAGGGTTGTGCCAAGATCGGGGGGCAGGGCTACCCGTGCGGCTTGGGGAATCTGGATCTCCAGCACAGACACTGACTCGGAAGAGTCTATGTCAAGCTCTATCTCTGTAAGGTTGGGCTCGAGCACGGAGGAGGGGGCGAGGGTGTCGCAGCATCGGTATTGGTTGCCCTGTGGCAGCATCGAAGGCTTGGCCTAGGAGCTCGATCTGGGAGGGCCTAATCTGAACATTTGGAAGGAGGACCAGAAGGCTCTCGGGTTCAGCCTCCCCGCGAGCGGGTTGTTGAAGCCAGTAAGGGGGCAAGAAGAGAAGTGTCCTCTAGATACCACTCGGCCACAAGGGCATATCCTCATGGGTGTTTCGGGTTGGAAATGCAACTTAATTCAGCACAACTCACCCAAAGTAATTTTCCGTTGCTCTTAGAGCAAGCTCCACTCTAAGAAATGTGTACCTTGACTTTCTCTCCTTGCGTTCATTCAATATCTTGTTCATGGATGCTCTCCTTACATTCTTAGGGTTTCAAGTTTCATACTTCCATTTTTCCCTCCCCATATCCTTCCCTTACTTGTCCTAGTTTCAGTTCTCCAATCAGACCCTGTGGAGTTTTTTTAACATCTGCACGGTGCTTGAGGTCTCAAGGTCATGGAATAGAGAGATTTTGTCTTCAAAACGCTTTCTACGACGTCAGTCCTGTACTATGACGCAATCTTTTGGAGACGGAGTGTTACCTCTAATTCAACCTTGGGACTTGACTGGTGGGACCAGTCAAACACATAAAAACCTCGTTTCATTGTTGGCCGACGCATCGTCCGTTATTTTTGACAGAAGAACCTCGGGAACTGCGGACCATGTCATACTTAACGTTGATTGAAAATAAGTTCAAGGTTAGATAATGGCATTATCTCAGGCAGCATACCGTATCGAAAAAGGTCTCAGACACGAAGATGCTACAGTGAGACAAGATATTTCTACCTTTCAGTCCCCCAATGAGTCGAGTGACACCATGAAGGCTTTGGTGTGGCAGGGGAAGCAACAGGTCGCGATCGGTCCGTCAACTCTGTGAACACAATGCATGCTGATCCGGAAACAAACTCACACCAGTCTTACGATTAGTCAATGTTCCGAAACCCAAAATTATCGAGGATCGTGATGTTATTCTTAAGGTAACAGGTACCACCGTTTGCGGCAGCGATCTTCATCTTCTACACGGTACGCAGTTCCCAAGCAGGTCTAATTCTGATATTTTTGGACAAGTCATGACAACTTGGACAGGAGTAATCATGCAACTAAATTACGGTGACATCTTGGGACACGAATTTTGTGGTGTAGCAGATGAAATTGGTCCTGGAGTGAAAAACGTCAAGATTGGCAAGCGTTACGTTGCCTCCTTCCAGATCGCTTGCGGAGAGGTACGACAAGCGATTGGAGTAATATCAAGAAGCTTGATAACTCCTTTGCACTTTGTTTAAAGATAATCACCGGGAACGTCCTCATGCTGACTGAGTTTAGTGTTTCTACTGCAAACAAAAGCTCACATCACAATGCGAAAGAACAAACACCAACAGATTGATGAAGGCGCTGTACGGGGGCCAGACGGCTGGGTTTTTTGGGTACTCTCACCTTGCTGGGGGCTTTGCTGGCGGGCAAGCGGAATATGTCCGGGTGCCACTTGGTGATGTGAACTTGCTCGAAATCCCCGACGACGTACCTGATGAGAAAGGTAGGTTTCCTTTTATGGGAAAGCTGCAATTATGGCGGCACTGGGTAAACTTGGATGCTGAAACATCCTCCTAGCGTTGTTCCTTTCGGATGTCCTTCCCACCTCTTACAACGCTGTTAAGGACACAGCAGTTTATCCTGGGGACAATGTAGCGATCTTTGGGGCAGGGCCGATTGGGCAAATGGCAGGCATTTTTGCTCTTAGTGAGGGTGCTCGTAAGATCGCTTTTGTTGATACGGAACCGCGACTTACTGCCATTTCGAAGCGATGGCCAGAAACGCACAGAGACAAGCTCCTACTGATCGACTATCAAACATTGAGCTTTGGTGTCACCGACGGAGAAACGGTAGTCAGCAAGCTCAAGGGATTGTTTGACGGCAGGGGACCAGATGTTGCAATTGAGTGCGCAGCAGGCGAGTATGCCAAGGGCTGGCTGCACTGGTTGGAAATGTGTCTGGGAGCGGAGACGGACACCAGCGAGATACTGAATGAGATGATCGAGAGCGTTAGAAACTATGGCAGAGCTGGAGTGACAGGTGTTTATGTGGGATACGTAAGTGAGCTGTCACATGTTCTGTTAGAGCAAGTGACAAGCTGCTTTGATCTCCGAGCCGCTGACTGCTTTTCAATGCTAATATCTGAGTTTCCAGACTAACCACTTCAATATCGGATCACTGATGCAGCGAGGAATTCGTCTCATTGGCAATGGACAGGCGCCAGTGCATCTCTACTGGACTGATCTTTTGGAGCAAATCCGAGGGGGGCATCTTGACCCAACACAGATGCTGTCCCATCGTTACCGACTTGAAGACCTCGACAAAGTCTATCAGAAATTCGATGCGAAGGAGGACCTGATTCAAAAAGTATTTGTCGAGACACGGTTCTCCTTTCCACGTGCATCCGGGACACCAGTATTAATCGTTCTGTAAATCGCTCTTGATCCAGCTTGTGGTGGCACAGTGACGGAGGTGGTTTTGGTATGAGCGGGTTCCCAAGATGTCGGGTGTAAGGTTGCAAGGAGTGTGCTCTAGTGGGTGTATGATGTACTATAGCCATTCTTGCCATCATACAAGCTGCTGACGGATCGGTAAAATATCTGATGTATCTAAAGCACAACTTGTCTGATAAGACATAGTAACGCCTCTCGGAATTCTAGACTGTTGCAGTTCGTTCCCAAAAGATCAAACTCAGTTCTATTGTATTAGACTATAACAGAAAAAAAATAGATGAAATCATGACAAACCCTCGCAGATAGCGCCATCAGCATATACTAGCCAGTAGTTATGCCTGTGAAGTTTCCAGTCGTATGCATCCTGATGCTGCTAAGCAGCGAGCTCCCTTCGTTCTCACCCCCATTGGCACGCCCATCCACCGCTGGCACTTGTGTTCTTCACACAGCCTTTTCCTTCTGACCGGCAGCGCCTTCACCAATGGCCTTGATGGCGCCAAGAACTCGAAGGTGCTCCTTCTTCAGAGCTTCGAAGTCATCGTCGAGCTGCTTGTGCCAAGGGTACAGGACGCAGACTTGGAACGTCAGTGCCGACGTGGCAACAACGAAGTTGGTGACGGAAATGGCCCGGGTGAGGAACATCGTGGCTAAGTGTTTGGGAAGTCGCGGTTTTTTAAACTGGGAATGCCGGTTCGTCAGCGTGAGCGATTTAACAACTTGGGGGGCCTGATCGGGTAAACATACAGTTTGATCCACAATGTCCAAGCCAGCACAAACAGCAAGCACCCGGGCACCACCGAAGGCGAGCAGTGGATGGGCAAGATACGTTGGGTTGTAAGTCGAAAAGTTTGTGTCGGGAAAAGGGCGAAGGAGGGCGGTAAAGATTTAAGCTCGGCATTGCGCGCTTGCTGCTGCCGGGCCCCCCGGTAACTGACATCCTCGGCGAGAGCCGGATGTTGCCATAACCCCCGTAAAGCGCCACATGGACAGTGGAATCCAGGTGAACAGCATGTGCTTCAGGGGAAATATTTCTAAAAGTAGTTACTCCTGAGTCACCGATGTGGGTTTTAAAGGAGACAATATTAGGCGACTCATCTTAGAATTTAGCTTTTGTTCATACGGTTATGGGCGGCAGCACCTAGTTACTTTCCTCATTACCACTCCTGTTAGCCTCATACCTTTTGCTTCCAAGCAGCTTGCGACATCTCAACCTTTTCGAGGAAGGTATCGCCAAAGTACATAGTCGCAATTAGTGCATTACAAGGTGTCGCTGACGGTCCAGGGATGGAAAAAAACCCTTTCGTCTCCACAGCCACGAACTCTTCACGCCAAGTTGTTTTTGGTACAGTGCGTTCTAGAACGCTCGGGTCAACGGTCCAGCAAGCGCCGATGACGGCAATTCCGAGACGACCGTTGCCCCGCTCTGGCTCATGACTGCTGTAATTGACAGTTCTTCAAGTTTCAGTTCAGATGCATGTATAGGTAGTCCGGTGTTGACATGTGACTATTTTTTTCGAGTTTTATTCGCAGCACTTTTGCTTGCGGCTACAACGCAGATATTGTGTTGATGTTTATTTTCCCTCCCCAGGCAGGGAAAACTCAACTTTTACTCCTGTGAGCATGGACATGAAATAATGAGGCATCTCCTCTTCGCTTGGCATACGAGTTACAGTAACGTCAAACTCGCGTAACAAAGCCGGAATGACTTTAGCAATGATCAGCTCCGCAAGATGCCTGCCGGGACAGGACCGACCGCCTCCTCCCCAAATTAAGTTAAAACGCTCCATATTCCTCACTACACGAATGTCATCCTGCAGCCATCGCTCAGGGTTGTATCTTGATGCGTCCTTTCCAAAGATATCTGCGTTAAGGTGCAACCCGAGTGGGCTACACCCCACTGTAGTCCCTGGAGGAAAGAACCTGCCGTGCAGATAGAGTCCCGTATCGGGTACGGTTCTCGGGAGAGACATTCCAATGACAGGATAAAGCCTCTGCGCTTCCTTGATGCTAGCTTTGGTGTAACGGAGATGGACCAAATCGTCATAGGCTGTCGTCGCAGCGGCGTAACGAACCTCTCGGACAATTTTAGCATGAACATCCGGATGTGTACCAATCATGGCCATGGCAGCAGTGAGCGTAGAGGCCAAAGTCTCATGTCCAGCGCCAAAATTGGTGATGGCAAGGCGGCGGAGATACGTGTCTGTAAACTGGGGTCGATCAAGATGGAGCTGGATGAGATCCGTGAGAAGATCAGGAGGGATATGTTGTGTCCTCCCCTTGAGATGTCGACTATGTAATACACGAGATATACGTTTCGACGTCTTTTGATACACAGCCTGCGGTGGTAGAGTTAGCAAGTGGAATGCTTTGGCACACTGGTTGCAACTTAATCTTGAAACTGAATGGTCATGGCCATTGATATGGCAATGGGATGGGAAACGAACAGTGAAAAACGGCTTGAACCCTTTAGGTGTCTTGAAGGTTACACCCCAAAGCACGGACCAGAGTCTGCTGACAATTTTGGAGCAATAAGCTACCTTTGTGACCGTCGGGAAGAGTCCAAACACGCTTTTTCTCTTCCAACCGAGGTAACTCTGCTTGCTTGTTCCACCGTCAGACCGATTCTTAATATAGCCGGGAGACCATGAAAGGACTATAGAGCCAAGGCATTCGACGGCGACTATGTGCATCCATTCCTTCAGGTCAACTTCTTTCCCGTTTAAAGATTTAAGCTCGGTAATCAGTCGGGCGATGACTCGGTCTATAGCATGCTCATGCCGTTTAAGGTTTGATGTCGAGTACACGGGACCGATCAGGCGCCGTTGTAGCCTGTACCGGGCAACATCAAATTCAGAGAGCAGGTCGAGTGTATCTGGGAATGACACATTTAAACGCCAATCGACCCTCGGCTTGTTCAACGCAGTAGCTACTGGTCAAGCTTTAGAAACAGCTGGCGAAGGAGCGGAGAGGGCAGACACGTACAATAAAACTCGGACTTTTCAAAGCCCCTCCCTGCAGCTGGTTTGCGAGAACATGTCAGTTAACATCAAGTTCATTAAATAAACGACAGTCGCAACGAAAAGAGGGAGTCCATACAGTATATTTTCCTAAAGGCTTCAGGTGAGTTGAACCAAACCTCGTTTGGCCCAACGCGAACAACAGGGCCATACTGCTCATGCAGTGTTTTCCCCAAAATGCGAGCACGACCGTTTCTCACATGAATACCTTGCCAAACATTAGATAGTGCTGCCCAGGGAGGACCAGGCACGCCTGCAAGAGGATGCCAATAGAGGCGGTAAAGAGCTATGCCTAATAACGCAGTTATGATGCTGGCAAGGAGGACCACTATAGACGCAGTGGCATAGAGAGTGAGGCATGGCTCCATCTGAGTAAGAGATAGAAGCTCCACGAGGTCAACGGCCCCCAAACGAAGACAACTCTTGCAAGATGCGTTGGTTGACCAAAACACTGTGAAACCCATAAGTTAATCGTTGGGGTCTAATGGTAGCTTTAAACATTTAAGCTAAGAAAAAGAAATCTTTCAGAGTTCCCAGACAATTTGCAAGCTATAAAGATTACCTCTTGAACGTCAGTCAGTCAGTACCAGCTACGCCGCTGTTAGCCTATTGATAACACAAGAGAACGTAAAAATGAGGAATGAACGTGTCCCCTCTCGAGTGGTGGCCCAAAGTCGAAAATTTGCCGCGCTGGCAAAGCCGTGTTCAAGGAGGGTTAGGGTTCGGTTGACCAGATCAAAAACCGAGCGAGATCTCAAATCACCATTTCTGCTTAAGTAAGCAGCGCCGCAAGGACGATTCACACAATCCTCCAAGCCAATGAGCTCGTGAGAGGAAGATTAGTGGATCGCCAGTCACTCTGGAGGACCAAGACTTAGCACATCAAGACCCCCGATGAGCTGCGTTTTTGTGGGCATCTTGTTCAGGGACATGAGCTGCGCACACTGAGCCATGACAGGATCCATGCCCATGCTGGCCATGGCAACAATGGTCTCTCCCTTGGCATAATATGCCACCCACTTGCCCTGGTCGGGGTCACCTTGAAGTATCAAATCGTCCCAGCCACTCGCCGTCGTGTTCCCCGCGTAGCGGAGCTGCGAACCAAGGGCACTCCAGAAGACGGGAGTGTAGAATCTGGGCTTGACAGTTGGGTCGACGATGTGCCTTGCTGCCGTGCGGCCTGCATTCTGGGCAACGTTCCAGTGCTCAATGCGCACCAACTTCCCGTCTCCTCCAGGTCCGTGATAAGGATGAGTTGCAATGTCGCCAATTGCATACACACCCTCCAGGCCAATGACCGAGAAAGACTCATCGACCTTGATGCTACCGTCCGCTTCCAGCTGGACCTGGCTGTTGCCTTTGAGGTACTCCGTCGCCGGTGTCACACCGACTCCAAGGATGACCATATCAGCGTCAAGTCTCGTGCCGTCCTTAAGGTAGACGGCACCAACCACCGACGGGTCCGAAGGCGAAGGCTCGGCTTTCTCGACAGAAGCCGAGAGGTAAAACTTAACGCCCTTTGCTTCAACGCCCTTTTGGATGATGGCCCCCACCTTCTCACCCAAAACGCGCTCGAGCGGCACCTTCTCGAGACCAACGACGGTAACTTGGTTGCCAGCCGCAGTGGCAACGGCCACTTCCATACCGATAAACGACGATCCAATAATGACAATCTTTTTGCCCTTCTCCCCGATGACACTGACAATCTTCTTGGTGTCGTGCACCGTGCGAAGCGTGAAAATGTTGCCCAGCTCCCTAAACCCAGGAAGAGGGAGGGCACGAGGTGTCCCACCGGTGGCAAGAACGAGCTTGGTGTAGGCAAACTTGCTCCCTGTCTTGGTGGTGACAGTCTTTGTCGCAAAGTCCACTGAAGTAACCTCGTCGTTGACAATGTCGACACTACCACTCTTAAACCAGCTCTCATCCCGCCACTGAAGTTTACCCAGATCTGTCATCAACGCCTTGCTCAGCTTGGGGCGGTCAATTGGAAGGTAACCCTCGTTTGTAATGAGGGTAATGGCCCCTCGAAACCCTTTCTCTCGCAAACCCTCGATCACTCCCAGCGCGCCAGAGCCGCCGCCCACAACCAACACCTTATCACCACCGCTCGCTGCGCACTGGAAATTTGGCTTGCGATAACCATTCTTGATCACTGCGGCGTCACCCGAAATGTACACAGCTCCGTCGCGCTCAATTGCTTTGAACACAGGCAAAGGGTCCAGTGCGGGTGCGTCTTCGACATCTCCTGTCTTGCCGTTGAAACATGCTATGTGTGTCCGAGTTGTCAGATATCTGGGCACAGTTGACAGGTGCTGGAAAAGCTTGGATAGTTTCAGTTAACTTGAATGTGGACAAGATCTTACCGCCGTGCCATGGACATGTAATTGTCCCATTTGCTCCAACGACGCCCTTGACAAGGGGGGCGCCGTAGTGGGTGCAACGGGAACCGACGGCTTGGACATTTCCTCCCGCATTTAGGAGGAGGACTTTTGTATCCAGTCCTTCGACCTCAGCCTCGAGCTTTTCGCCTGGCTTGAGCGCCAAGGACGTTATCCCCTTAAGTTTGTACTCCTGCGCCATCTTTCTGGAAAACGTGCTAAAGTGCTGTCTCGGGTGCGGATGCGCTAAAACTGATAGACGATGAAGCGAGGGACAGACCTTGCATAAAGTCTGGAGAAGCCTTCTCACCAAGAGCGGGGAGAAGAGGCAGGAGGGGAAGTGCAGAATCGAAGAGATAGTGGAGACGGATCCTGTTTTGTGTCGCCCAGCCCTGGAAACCGTCCAAGGACGACGGGCCATGCACTCCATGCAGGGCAGGGCTTCTATTGGAGATATCGAAGCACGCAATTAGCCATACTTTATGCGTCTGCAGCCAGGTCTTGGGCCAGAGCCCTGTAGCCCTCAATCATCCGCACAATGGCATTCACGGCATCTTGATCTCCGAAGTCGAATGGGACGTCTGGTTGGTGAGGGGTCCTTCTGCCGCCAAGCGGAGTGTCTGATTGGTCACGTTGTGACTCATCTCCACCGTTGCGTCAGCACAAACCGAAGCTACAAGACTTCACGTTACGGAAATAACACGGTGATGCTGATCGTCTTAAAATTATACCTCCATGAACTTTATTTTGATTAGATAACTTTCCATCTACAGAGGAAAAATAAATTGACCCGTCCTTCACGCATTAACAAAGTTGGTAGTTACTGAACTATTCAAGAGTCGCCAGGTTCGCCCCAGCAGGGCCCGGCGGAATCTATCAAGACTTTATGAGTTGAGATGGCATTACGATCCACTTACCCGGCCGTCAGGGTGATGTCATCGACAAAGCAAGCTGTTTTTAGGTGTATAAGAAGGTTGGTAAGTATCAGGTTTTTTTTTAGGGTGTTAGAACAACTTCTTGAATCTCAATTTTTAAGTTATCCAGGTGTTTTTACACAATGATCAACATTATGCCAATGCGGCGAGGAATGAGTTCGTCGACTAGGACTACGCTAAGGAGAGTTTGCCAGGTCAGACCTCGCTATCTCCAACCGCGTCGAGGTGTGGCCGGACAACCCGGGATTCGTAACAAGCCCGATTTGGATGATATGGGTGGTCCTGGAGGACAAGAATCTCTCCCAGCAAGTGAACCTATACGGCGGTGCGTTCTTCTACACCAGTTCTTTGTTCTTCCCATGGAGTCTCTGATATCTTCAATGCTATAACAGGCAAATTAAATTGAACACAATGTATGGGGTTCTCGCAGCTTGTTCAGTTATGCTTATGGCCAAAGCAGCACGATGGAGCAAGGACCCGAATGTGTCATATGTCCTTGTTCACGACGCTTCCAAGGGAGAGTTAGATGATGTCAAGTTTATTAAGACCACCGAGTTTCCAAAGTCATAGCATAGCGGATGTACTCAACAGATTCTAAGTACAGTGCCGCTGTTCAAAGGTTTTAGTGCCTCAACGGCGTAATGTCTCCAAGTAGCAAATGGGCCATGATGAACTCATCGACAACTAAAGCGCTTAGGTGAGGAACTTAAAATGGTTGCGTGTGTGTCAGGGTTCCGAGCAGTTCTGTATTCCATTGATGTTACTTGCAAGGTTGACAAAAAGGGCAATTCTTTGTGCTGTTTGTTGGATGTAAAAGAAAAAGGTGATGGGGATGGGAGTATTTGCTTGGGCATTCCTTGCAGGACACGCGGCCCTGAGGGAATTTGTCAAGCACAATTGGTGCTGCAGAATAACAACGCTTTACCTTCTGAACAACACACGCGTGAGGTTGGATGAGCATGGCTCTTACATAAGGTCAAGTGTGCACCTGACCTCAGTAGAGCCTGGGCTGACCGAGGTAGGTCGGCGGTAACCACACCTTGGTCACTTGCACAAACACTGTTGGTATTAGACTTAGATTCTGTTTACAAATGGCTCATGAGGGTCAAAACCTCCCATTATCAGGTTGAGCAAAGGAGGAAGAGAACAGAGTAACGGATGTAAAGAGTAAGAGGGGACGGAGAGCAGACGAATGAAAGTATGAAGAAAAGGAAAAGAGGTATAGAGGGCTGAAATAAATATGAGCTGGATGTCACAGCGGCCAATTCAGATACCACAAGAATCAGGACTTCTGCCACTAGAGGTTAGCCATCTAGGAGATTTCTGCGTTACTCGAAGCTCAAACTACGGCACCATCTGTACAGTCAATGATTGCGCGCCGGTGAGTGAATGTAACAGATATTAGTTTTGCATTACCTCGATGTGCGTGTCAATCCACCATCACCAGCATTTTCTTATACATCATCAGCAGTTTTCTCACCATCCTCCGAACAGCTGTCATCCTCTGACACCTGGCAAGTTCTAGTATGCCACGCATTAACGTGCCGGGCATCCTCAGCCTTTGAGAAGAAAGGGCACTTCTTATTTAATGGCTTCGTATGAGCCAAAAGCCTATTGGACTGTGCTTAATACCTTGTCCACGCCGTCTCAACATAAAAAAGTCTTGCAAGAGGCTAGTTGGCATGGGGAGAAAGCGGCGGTATTTTGCGTCCTCACAATTTCGACTACGGGGCCTGGTGCAGATCTCTATCTCTTTCTGTAACGGGTGACTTGGTCTGGTGTAGACAGGGATCATCATGAGTCAAATGGGTTAGATGATGGCCACTGACAATGTGAGGTGCACGGCGAAGTCAATTACTACCTGTAATAATCTTTCTTGGTCCTTGGTGTCCTTGTGTTAGGGAGAGGAAAGACCAAGAGAATTCCTTCATCGTGTCCAAGTAGCTCCCCTTATTAAATTCCTTTGCCCTTGTGAGTTCGCGGTCTCCTGCAATCTTCAGGGGTTCTCTTCAGCGTGGCAAGGTTATCTAACTCATTCTTGCCACCCCCTCATATTTTCCGAGCTCTACCAATCAGATATGCCTTTGCCCTTCTCAGCTCTTATGTCACTGGTGTTTATATGTCGACTGTCAAAGTTATTTCTTCTACTTGGACTGCTGTGTCCATGTGACACCGCTTGAGCACGTCGGCAATAGTTCAAGCCCTGGCCATAGTACAAAGGTTACATGTTCTCGCTGTTCGCAAGTGTTGTGAAGCAGCCAGAAAACCACATCGTGAGAGTCAATTGCTACTTGGGGATTCTGGAGCCCGCCACAGTAAAACTGCAGGCAAGCGAGTAAAAATTGCCACATCAGGATATGCGAACTCGGATGCCTCGCTGGGAGTGCCCTTCGCCACATACGACACAGCGATAGGATTGGTTGATGAACGCATGTCATATGGACATTCTGCCGCTTCTTCAGGGCCGTAATGAGAATCCAGGACGCAAGTAAGCCGCGGAGGAGATAGATTTCTGACAGATATAATTGTCGAATCGGATGGCCTGAATCCTCTTGATCGTTCCCGACTTCAATCGGAGTGGTACAGGTTGAGGAAAGTCTTAGATGGCCTCGCGGTCACTGGAGTCTAAGAGCGCAACACGCAAAATTCCACCAATATCTGCGCAGATATCCTTCACTGATTGCTAGATCAGAGCATTTTCGACATCCTGTCGCAAAAATTATACGAAAGAAAAGCTGCCTGCTAGCCTCTCCGAATGACTTCAATCTAGTTGGGATATTTGCTCCCAATAAAACCAGAAAGATGCGAGTTGATAAGGTGAAGAATGCCTTGTGCTACGCTCCAACGTTGTGAAAGTTTGTCAAGTTGCAACTGGTTGCCTGAAGGATATATCAGCTGAGTTCTGACAGCTATGTAGCGTCACTCTCCTCCAAGACGTCCCTGCAAACCCCGATTCGAGGAGGCGACCTGCCTACTACGTACCCTCCTCCCCCTGGCCCCGGCCAGCTTCATCTCCCGTGAGGAGCTAGAACAGTTCGCTCGGGCAGTTTATGACGTCTTAGCCGGCGTGGCGGGGCGCTTCTCCATTCGGCCCGGCAAGCACACTAAGAGCGCCCCGTGGTGGTCGCAGGCACTTGCCACAGCCAGGGAGACCGACCCTATGGTATATCGAAAGCTCTGCAAGGAGGCTAGAGTCAACTTCTACAAGGAAAGGATTTCCGCTGCCACGTCCTCGGCAGAGTGGGGGAGGATACTGAGGTGGCGCAAAGATGCCCTTGACGACAGACCAACGGTTATTATCGTCGACTGTAGGGTAGTGTCGGACACGGAGCAGGTAGCAGCGTACGTAGCTACCCAGGCCTTTCGCCCTGCCAGAGCCCAGGAGGGCCCCCGCCCGGCCTGGCTCGGCCCCCAGCTACCCCCCCCAATGGTCGTCGCGGCTGGCCGCCCCACCTAGCGATGAGGAGCTCAAGGACACCCTCTCGGAGCCACGTCTAGCACTCCCGGTCCGGACGGGGTGCCTTTAGCCTTCCTCAGAAACACTTGGGAGCTCGTCCGCCCGACGGCTCGAGCTACCACCGAAGGCTGCATGCCGCTAGGCATCTTCCCCAAAGCTTTCAAGCAGGCAATTGTCATTACCATATCGAAACCTGGCAGGGACCCTCGGTCGTACAAAGGCTGGCGGCCTATTACCCTTTGTCGACCTTCAGCAAGGGAGTGGAGAGGCTCCTGGCCCCCCGGATGACTGTGGCGGCGCTGTGCTCGAGTTTGCTTTCCCCAGACGTGGCCGGAGCCATCCCGTCCAGACCGGCACTGGACCTCGTCCAGTTGCTCGTCCACCATGCGGAGACCATGGCAAGACAAGGCTACCACGGGCTCCTCGTCACCCGAGGGCTTGGCCTCAGGGTCGACCCGAACAAGACAGAGGTCCCCTATATCCCCCCACCCCCGGCGGCATCGGAGCGAGGCGTGGCAGGATCGACCCCACAACAATTTCGACCCAGGTGGAGAGGACGTCCTTCCTCCCTGATAAGTCCGTCAAGTGGCTTGGAGTCTCCCTGGACCCTAAGCTCAGCCCTGTGACCCAAGCAGCCTCGAGGGCGGCGGCAACAGCATCGGTGGTGGGGTTGATCAAGCGCTTATCCAACACGAGGCTTCGGGGCTTTCCCCCCTCGGCCGGCCCCAAGATCTTCGACACGGTTGTCATCCCTTCCCTCCTGTATGGCATGGTCCAACTCGATACCGGCCCAACTAGGGCCGCGGTTAACAGCCGCTTAGTCCCATTTAGACTTACGCCGGTGTGGTCGTCCCTCACCAAGGTCGCGAACGCGGCACTCAGATGATGTTCCCGGTTGGCGGACGATCCGGACCGCGTGGCTCTGGTGGCTAGCTAGCCTATACCCAGAGTACCTGCTGGACAGAGAGTGAGCAAGGTGGAGAGCTCGCGCAGAGATGCTGCCGGCCAACCACTCTCTGTGGATCAGGCTTGCCCGACCCCCTTACCGGAGCTGGTCTCGCCTGCACTAAGCGGCCAGCAGGCTCAGGGCTAAGCCCTTATAGGAGCCAAAGTACCTAGGGATCAGGGCGTGGCTCAGCCTTCCCCCTGTCGCTCCCAAGAAACGACGAGTGCCTCCCTCGGCTATGCGTAGCTGGTGGCGCATTAACAAACCCCCCTTCGAACCCAAGGGCCGGACACAGCTCCCCTGAACTACTCTCCCTCCCCTCAATCATGTGACATGATAGCCCTTCAATACTTCACGTCGGTTTTTTCTCTCACGCGGGTTTTTTTCCTCCGGCGTCACCTGTAATTAATATTTTTTAGATGGCTCTTGCCCGCCGGCGCCGTGGGCACGACTTAGCACCCCCAGTGGTGAAACGGTAGAAAAATAAAATCGAATAAATCAAGTCCCTGCAAACAGTTGTGAGCAACTTGTAGATCTTCAGCATTGTCTTGGCCTCTTCCGGCTTGTTGTCCAAACATCTTTACTGGCCAAGACGGTATATGCTCTGGCTGACACAAGAACGCCACCGGTCTTCAAGAGGCAGATGTAAATGTTGTTCTAGAGGCGGAGGTTGTTTAAAGTCGTTGGAGTCCGACGAGAAAATGGTATACGGTAGATGGTTCTTCCCAGTGGCATTCCCAAGCGTGACTGCAGTAGCTGTGCAGTTTGCAAGAAAAGGGCCCGGAGATCATTGATCTTGATGAGCATCTTCTTGTTGACCAAAGTAGCTGCTACCATGGGAAAAATGCGTGGCGTTTTCCCTTTACTCATTCCCATCTTTAACAGCGAGTTTCGTTCAGAGGTAGAGGCTTGTTAGCGCGGAAATGGTTAAGAGTCTAGCACTGATTTTCTCAAGCAACTTTTCAACGAAACTTGCATCGCGAAATGCAGATTGTGCCAAGCGCAGTAGAGATCTCTATGTTCAGACGCGAGTTTGAGTTAGAAGCTAATGAAGTCAACAATGGCCCTAGTACGCTCTGTTCCCCAATTGAGCTTTACTGAACCCAACTCAACAGATACTTGGGCCAACGAACGGCGTAGCTCGAGAGAAACATTTTGAAGGCTCAGCTTTCATATGGTGTAAACCCCAGTTATATTACTCGCCTCGGTCGCCACAATCTCGTGAGATGTTGGGCTCAACATACATGTTCTAGGACTTCTTGACATCAATACCTGCGTGGCACGTCAACTATCAACAAACTTCAATGTCGTTACCAACCCACTTGCCATTACAGCAGCTGGGAGCTAAGGTTTACCTAACCTAACAGTTGATGGTTGATGTGGGAAGCCATTCCTTGCGACCAAGCCATGCGAAACAAGCGATCCGAGCATCTTGCCGAGCCCCAATATCCATCCTCCGAGTCCAAGTGTCCTGGGTATCATACCTCGATCTGTGCTAACGACAGACCAAAGCCGTCCTCAACTCCGGTGAAACCGATAACCATTCCAGCACAAACGCCAATCCTATACCCGATTATTTCCTAGCCCAAATTTCAGTACCTTCATCGAATGAGCATCCCAGCAATATTATCTAGGTCGATGCCTCTGTTACCATTTCCCAAAAATGAACATTTTCAAAACCATAACTCAGCTGATATCCCTCTCGACAGCCAATATGCAGTCAAATGTACCATATTACGCCACACCCTTAAAGGAACACATCTCAGATCCCTCACTCCATCTGAAATCTTTTACCTGAACCTTAAGCTTCGAAATCCCCAAAAAGGATCCGACTCCCCCCGACTCTCTTTCATCGGTCCGTCCAGACCTTCCCAGTACACCGAGTTTGTTTGCCGACCGAGGATCTTCCCCGGCAAGTGCACGGGCACCACCTTGTCCGGATTCACTGGCAGAATCTCTTCCTTTTCCGTTTCTTTCTCCTTCCTTTTATCATGACACTCCTCCACCTCTTGCTGCTCAGTCTCCTCATCAATTCCCATCACCCCATCAACAAGCCACTCTCCAAAGTCAACCTCTTGCTCATCGTCAGAGCTATTTCCTCTCTTCCTTTTCTGTCCCCTCCTATCCTCCACAAAGAAGCCGACCTCTTCCTAAGAGGGCGCGCTCGCACCGACGACTTCGCGGAGGTTGTTCAGACGGGTGACAGTCGAGTCAAACAACTTGTTGTTGATCGACTGGCCGTAGAAGAGTGCTTGCATGTAGAAGGGGAGGGCTGAGTCTGCGTTGCATGGATGAGGCAGGGCGACGGCGCCAGTGGGGGCGCATCCTTGGCCTAGGACTGGCTGCGAGAGGTTAGCTTGCTGCCTGGGATCATGTGACGACGGACAAGATGAAGGATGAATGGCTGGTTGAAGGGACCCAGTTGAAGATGGAGCATCCGGGAAGTCACCAGGCACCAGTGAAACCTCAACACAACCCAACCAAAAACGGCAGCACTCACCGGCAACAAAGGATCCCAAGGCCACTTCCTCCATCCGGGCTCAGATCGTCCTTCCTTGTCCCGCGGCAACCACACGTATCCATGACCTTTTGCCGGGTCCATTATCACGGGATACTTGTTGCCCTGCACGGCCTCCTCGAGATCGATCATCGGCTGGTCTAAATTGTCAGGGCTGAGCAGGCTGAGCAAGTCGACATGGATTGGCTCCAGTTGGTCGAGGACAGATGGGTCGCCCAAGGTGAGACCTGCTTTTTGCGAGGCCTGGGCGGCGGGGAGATCGGGGAGGGGCAGCCCGATAGGGAGGGAGTTGAAGAAGTTTGGGTCGTTGAAGGTCTCAGGGCCCAAGTCAGCTAGGGGCAGCTGGTCCGGATGGACGGAGCGCTTGTTGAGAAGGTTTTGAGCGGCGATGAGGTGATTAGCATCGTCCAGATTGGGGTTGAAATCCAAAACTTGTGCCTCAGCATCAAGTTTGTCGGTACCATCTTTGAGGGGTGCAAGTTGCGCAGCAGCGGTCAAAATGGCCCTGGGAATTTTGTAGGCCTCGGAACACTGAAGATTGCGTATGTCTGCAAGAAGGATGTCAATTGCTGGGTTGTACTCCTCGTCCTCTTCAACTACATCGGCAGGCTCTTCGCCTGTGGTATTGTTGTCAAATTCTTTGTCAGTATCCTTGTTTTCAGAAGCTGACTGGGGATCTTGAACAGGTAGAGCCGCGGGTTGTGCTGCCTGCACAGTCTGGTCGTCGACTGCATGAATAGGCTGCTTGACCTGAGCAGCCACAGAGGGTGTCTGCGCCGGTTGGGTTTGAATATTGGCCCACTGTTGGTTGCTGGAAACAACAGCGAGCTGGGCAACCTGGTCCTGCGCCCGGGAAATCTGAGATTGCTCCGGTTGCGACAGCTGGACCGTAGCCACGCCACCAGTGAAGTGAATCCTCATGCCGGTGCTCACGTGGATTTCGTTAGCTCTATTGTCGGGGCCAGAACTCTCCTTGTTGACATCCATCTTGTCTGGATTCTCACGCAGATGAATACCACTCCGTCTGAACTCAGGCGGCGAAGACCCAGAAAATTCCTTTGCTGTGAATAGCCTGCGGCTGACGTTGTCGAAGCGTGGTGAAGACCAATGGACCGCAGACGAAATCGACATAGAAATGGGCAGAGAAGGTGACGAAGGGAAAAGAGGTTCCCTGGGCGTGAAGAGTGTTGCCTGGCCGTTGATCTCTGTCAGGGCGAGCGGGGGCAGGCCCTGGGATGGGTTACTCTTGTGGGAAGGAAGGGGGCTGCTTTGAACCAGATGAGTGAAGGCTTCAATCCCAGGATTGACAGGGCCGGAGGAGGGAGAAAAGCCAATGTTGCAGCGCTTGTTCTGTCTAATGGCGGCGATAAGAGCGAGGATGCTTTCATCGGAGCTGGAGTCGTCGTTGTCATCATCCTGGTCGGCTTTGCGGGCAGCATGCACAGGGCAACAAGCCTGGTCGGCTTTTGTGACGGGGTAGGTGAAGAAGGGTTTCTGTGTTAAAGATGGTTAGGGAGCTGGATAAAAGAACATACAAGGGGCAAGAACAGAAGTGAGAGTTCCCTATTCCGGGTGAGTGCACCTCAGCTGCTCCCGCTAGCCGTGACACTAGACGGCCTGAATATCGAGGGCGACCTGGGTGACTACACCTCACGATTTGTTTTGGCTGTGGAAACATCTCAAAAAGCAAAGCCAACATGCGACACTGGCCACTGATGCTGGGAGCTTCTCTTGCCATGGCATCCAGGACCCAAACTCCAAAGGTGACATGGACAAGGGGAATGAGATGGGAACACACGATGTGATCCTTACCTCGACCGAACCGGTTTTCAGGCGGCCAACAACAGCCACACGCTTAGCCGAACCGGTCGCAGCACCGGCCACACCGCAAGGACTGCCCACGCTGGGGCTGTTGCTCATCCGGCTCCGGTTGTTGGACAAGCTGGCACGGCGAATGGCTTGAATCTCTCGGCAAGCATCTCCCTCCGGGTGCTCAATCTCAAGGGCCCATGCGGGGAGACCGCCACGTTGCTGCTCGGGGGTTGTGGGTACAGTTGCGTCACGCGTGCGTAGGTCTGTGTCAGACTGTTTGGTTGCGTTGGGCAGCATTGTTGATCGTTTCGTTGAAAAAAGAGGGGAAAAAGTGAAAGAGGACAAAACTAAGGAAAGAAAGGCAAATAAGAGGATGAACGATCACAACTATGTAAAAGTGATGGTGGGGTGGTAAGGAAGAAAGAGTTGGTCGGACACCAGCTGACTGTGTGGAAAAATGCGAGAGGGAACAGAGATTATCACGGACAAGAAAAAGTTCTTTAAAGACACCATTGACGAGGGTGCTTGGTAATTTGGGATGAAAAGATGACTTGCAACACAGAGCGAACGAAGGGAAAGCACCACACAATAAAGAACAAGGTGAGTTCCTATTCAGGGTCCTGTCAACATGCAAAAATGTTTCCCAGTAGGAGGGCTGGTCGACCGACTTTCAGCAATCTAAACATTAGCCACAAGGTCTGGACCAATTGGCTATCAGACCCCAGATTAACTTCAAAAACTTGTCGCAGCAATGCATGTTCAACAGAACTAAAGTAGTTAAGGGAAAGAAAAGCAGACAACGAGTGTTCAACGAGCTACTCAAACTGCAGACAACTATACCAGAAACTTTCCCCTATATCTCTCCTGAGGTGATATCAGCATCCAACCCAAATGCCATAGATACCAATTAAGATGCAAGCTAAGTGAACCCCACTGTGCATGTGCATCTCATCATTAATCCTCAGCTTCCTCGGCATTGCCATTGAACGCAATCCCGTTGAAGGTTCCAGATGGCAGACCAGAGATAACACCCTTGGTTGCCGTATCACGAATGTACTGGCACAGCTCAAGAGTCTCCTTTGGCCTATCAAGGCCCATAAGGTACGCTGCAAGACCAGCAACATGCGGTGCAGCCATCGACGTGCCCGAGATGGTGGCCTATAGTTGTCGTTGTCGTTGCAAGTCAGCCAGAATGCCACTGATAAGATAAGCTCCGCCGAAAAAAGGGGGGCTGTGGGCAACGAGGGGAAAAGTAAACAAACTGGGAGCAACCCCACTTACCGTCGCATTAGGACTTCCAATCCACGAGCTCAAGATATCGACACCAGGCGCAAAAACATCCACTACAGTCCCATAATTTGAGAACCATGCCCGGTGATCCTCCACATCCGTTGCACCGACCGTGCACACCGTTTCCTCGCTCGCAGGAGAGTACCAGTACGCATCATCATTGCTATTCCCCGCCGCGACGCTCAAGAAAACCCCCTTCTCGACCGCAGCAGCAGCAGCCGCATTCACAGCTGTCGAGCGCCCACCGCCCAAGCTGAGGTTCGCGACAACTCCCTTAGGGCACTGTCCCGAAGCAGTACGGTTAACTGCGTCGTCAGCGACGAAGTTGATGCCTGCGATCACGCCTGAAAGCGTGCCAGAGCCGCCGTCGTTGAGGACCTTGACGCCGAAGAGGAGAGTCTTTTTAGCGACGCCGACGTCGCTGCCGCCAATGGTACCGGCTACGTGCGTGCCGTGGCCGTTCCCGTCGGTCGTGGTAGAGTCGATGAAGTTGGCGAGGAAGGTCGCGCGGCTGCCAAATTGCTGTGAGAGTTAGTGGCATGCAGGGAATGAGGAGAAATAGAAAAGGGGAAGCGGAATACCTCGTGCTCGACATAAATGCCTGTGTCAATGATGTACGCGCAGGTGCCTTCGCCGGCGGTCTCGTCGTAGACGTAGGTGGTGTGGCCCTTCTCACGGTGCGAGATGCGGGCAAGGCCCCAGGGTACATCTGACTGAGTGACGTACTCGGCGATAGTAACAATAGCGTCTTGCTCGATGTACTCGACCTGTTTCCAGTCAGTCACTGAACATCTTGAGAAACCGGAAGACTGCATGAGTCCTAAGTACTGACCTCAGGCAGAGATTTGACTTTCTCCAACACCTTAGGCGTCAGTCGTCCGGCAAACCCCTTAAACCGTTTGGCCCGATAGACCTGCTGCGGAGGTCCGGCCGGCTCAGCTTCTTTAATTGCCTTCTCGAGCGCGGCTTCTGAGACACCATCGCGAAGCTTGACAATGTACCGCTCGGGGATGAGCTGCAGATTGAAGCTGTGAGGCTGGATTACGGGTGCCGCGAGGGCAAGCGGAAGGAAGGCTGTCCAGGCCAGATGCATCTTGGTCTTTTTTAAGTATTGTTGAACTGTTGTTGTTGACAAGGCTGCCGATGACTACCCCTGTCTTGAGTCGAACGTCTAGAACTGACGGCGAGCAGGCGCTTATATCCCCATCAGCTCACTCTCTTACAGCCCCAAAGCCTCATCGACCTTCCCTTTCCAGCGTCCAGTAGTCCATCTCATCCGTCAATGCAATCGTGCCATGATATGCACACAACTGAACGGCGGTGCGCAGAAAAGGCGGACCGCCAAACGTGAGGCCATCCCTCCCTATAAGCCTTCAACCATCGTACCAAGCTTCTGAGCCCCAACAGGGGCTCACACCTACCGAGATAGGTCTGGCTCAGCATGTCAGCTATCTTGCGTGCTCAACGTCCTGCTTGTCTGGGTGAAGATAGCAGGGCCGGTGTGCAGGATGTGCTGTCTCATAGAAGAGTCATCTGCAATTCCTCTATCTCACTGGGAGGGCGTTGTGTGTGTGCATGTGCGGGATGACTTGGGCAAGCATGAACTGACTGATAGAGCACAGGTAATAAAAGTCTTACTGCAAGCCTCGTGTCGTTGCCCAGCCAAGCCGGCCGATGCAGCCAAAAGGATTATCAGATCCTGACATACGGACTCGCCAGCACACGCATGCACGCACAGGGCCGGGATTTCTCATTGTCGCGTTGACAACTTGGTTGGCATCCAAGAATCGGGAACAAGTCGCTCGCCTAACGGCCAAGATGCGCCGTTGTCATACGTTGCAGAAGCGAGACTGTCTTGCACCATACTCTCTGTAAAACTCTCCGATCCTCGGGACTCAATAGTTACGATGTTGGTGTGGTGTACCCCGCTATTAGCAGACAAGGATGTCTGTAATGTCCAATCCCGTGCGCCATGACCTCATCCATCACACGTCACTGCAGCCACTGGCAGGTTGGACTCATAATCCATGCCCGGCGCTGCCGGCACCGCAGGCGGTTGGTGACAGGGTGCACATTCGTCTGTGATCAGTTGGAGTGACACAGCCAGGAACAGAAAGTGGTAATGCTCGTTTTGTATCGAGGTAATCCTTCTCGCCATGAAATGTCCCGTATACAGTAAGAGGAGAGAGGATTGCTGTCTGTGGTGGGCTGCATCATGGTCATGATGGTCGCCATCATCCCGCGCGCTGACAGCACTTCGATCCTGTGCCAAGCTGTGCGATTCTGGCCGCAGAGGCTTACTTTCGACACCTTCCCAGCTGGGAAGCCGGTAGTTGGGCGCCTGACAGGAGTGGGAGATGCCTAATAGATGCTAATTCTGAGGAAACTAGACGTCAGATAATAATTCTTGCGATTTTTCGACCAGAAAACCTCATATCCGTCCCCACTTCGTTTGATGTTCAACATCTACTATATATCTTGTGGGAACAGAAGCATCCATGCCCACGGGACAAGACTCGCTTGAGATCTCAGTTCAGCCTGAAAGCCAACTACCGGTAGTTGCTAAAACCTAAACCCGGAAAGGATGCCTCATGGAGGGACAGCGTTCAGCGGCTTCCTAAATGAGGGGCTGTTTAATATATTGCCTGCATGAGCAGGGCAATATAGCTTGCAAATTACATTGTCACATGTGAGGTCTGATGAACTGGTCAATGGAACCGTGACAATGAGAGAGCAAGTGAGAAAGCTTCTTTGTTATAAGACCGATCTGACGCAAATGCTAAGGATGGGTTTGTGCTGTAGTTTGGTTATCGCACTTTATTTTCGGGGGCTGTGATGTCAAGAGCTTGTCGTCATGCAGCTCGTCGATGAGTTTATGTTGGTGAGGATGAGAGGTTCTGATAACGAATATTGGAACCACAGTCACTCGTTGGAATCATAGCTTTTAACGACATAGCTGTGTCAGAGACTGTAAATTTCCTCCAGGACCGCAAGTAAACCATCTGGCCCTGACCAACGATCACGAAGTCAGCCTGCTGATCGCTTTTGCTGTTGAGTAAAGAAAACATTGATGGGATCTACCCAGAGACTGCTTGAGAGAAATATACTGAATACACTGGTTTCAGTTATGGGATGCAGGACACTAGTCATGATCTGAAGCGTGACGGTATGTGAATGAATGATTAAGCTGGTTCTCATGTAACATCGGCTATGGACCTATAACAAAGCATGCCTTTTCATAAGCGTTCTGATAATGCAATTCTTCTACCAATTGTAGTATGAGATTCAAGGACTAACACCACGTGTCAAAGTGATTAGGGAGATAAATAGGTATCCCAGCCCCGAGGGAGAGTAAGGGTGATCATGTGACCTCAAGGGAGACCTGGTGGGCATTGGTGGACAAGGGTATAAGAACAAGAGCTCTACTCCCATTCATGAGTTGTTTTGATTTATTCCTTAACTCATGTTTACTCAAATATGTTTCCTTCACTTTTCTCGATTATATCCTATACTCTTCTATTAATTCCACAATAGATCTATGCTTCCTACCTCCTTTCATTCCTTCATTCCTTCATTCCTTCTTCCCTTCCCTTCTGTGTTGGATTTGTTATTTACTTACTGAGAGGCTAGATTGTAGTGTAACACCAAGCTATATGCCTGTATTCTGCATTTATTGGTTTGCGGCTGATGGTACGAAGAGACTGTCTTTTTTCCAACATCTCATGATATAGGATGAAATGCACGATCTTGGCATTAAAGAAGCAAGAAACTGGTAGCAGCGTTGAATCCAATCACCTTGTAGCCCTCGCAGCACCTGACGGCGTACCATCCATCTCGAACACTATCCCTTGGCCAGGCAATTCAACCACTCCCTGCGGATACCCTTCCTCAGCACCATGTTGCTCAGGCCCCGAATCAGAAGCCCCTGATGGAGGGAAATAGGCACGATATACCTTCTGCTGCTTTCTTGGCTGTCCCGGGAAAGCAGGCCCTGGACTCGGCGGCTGGTGAGGTAGATGAGGATATGCCGCATGGGCCCCAGATGAGGGAGTGCCAACGGGAGGGACCATGCTGTAGCGCGGATCGAATGTGTGAGGTGCTCCAGAGGAGATGTACTGTGGGGACGGAGAAAAGGGACGTTGAGAGGTCGCTGTGGTGGCGTTTAGGTTGGACGGAGAAGAGGACGAGGCGTCGGTTTTGGTGGACGGTGTGGACCTGTTCTTGCGGAGGAGAAAGATCGCGCCGAGAAAGATTAGACCAAGGACAGCTGATGGACATGTCAGCGGTCTGTTGGGTTCGTTAGGAAGTTTAGAAGGAAGGGGAGCACTGACCTACACCGCCGACAACACCGCCAACAATGGAGCCGATGGGTATGTTCGAGCCATCATCATCATTATCACCAGCATGTGTGGGCCCAGGTGTTGAACTGAATGTGATCGGGCGTGTGAAGAAAGTAGAGTCGGGAATGGGTGTATGGTAGATATTATACGTCGTGGGTGTAATGTCACAGGTAGGGATAGTGTAGCCGGACCATTGCTCATCAACGTAGGACAGTATGGCGCAGTATGGAGCGCTGGCCTCTGAGCTGGAGAGCCTTTAGCTTCATTATCTTGCAAAGAGACCTTCGGGATCTATTCAAGCTCAGCAGACATACCAGTAGCGGGTTCGGTCCAGGTCTGCGGTGCTCAGGGCACGCGACGAAGCATATGGAAGGCAGGCTGTGTAGATATTGCATCCGGTAGTCAAGCAGCAGCCTACTGCACTAGCTTCGGAGTTGAACAGACATATGGCGTCACGAGCAATGCAAGTAAAGCTCAGAGCTTCCAAAGGTTAGCCTGTGATCTTTTTTCAGGCACACGTGGTTAACTAACCCGGATCGCCATTGACATAACCGCAAATCTTGTTGTCGGCTTGACGCTTCAATATCGCTGGCCGTAAAGCAGGACGCTCTGTGATCCGTGCAGGAGGCTCAACACGTCCCTCGGCCTCAATTTTTGGGCCTGAGGTCACCATGGGAACCAGTGAGCTAGGGACTTCACGGCGCAACTCTGCTGATGCGATAGCTAACCAAAGAGAGAGGACGATTATCCGACGGAAAGGCATCTTGCATTGAAGACAGGTAGACCGTTGAGGGTCTTTTGACTGGTGAGAACAGCTTGGGCGTCGAGACCCTACGTTGTTGGGCTGCTCTCATTCAACTTCTATCTCTCATCAGCAGGCAAGTTGCAACAAGTCGACTGTTGGTGGAAAACAGCGAAAAGATGTCAGCTATCAACCGACACCGTTTGCCATTTCCGCTCAACAAGCCGGCCTCAAGGGCCTCGATCAGCCACCGTCTGCGCATCGCCATCATCCGTGCACCATGCTCTTTTTGTGGTCTGTCACAAGGAGAGGCTTAGCGACGAATGAGAGTCAAGAACCACGCTCGCGGATCGGGTTGAGTGTCAGCCGCATGCCAAGACGGACGTCGCAGAGGCTAAGGAGCTTCGTGTGGTACAGACGAAGTCGATGGCGAGGACTTAAAGAGAGAGCAGCGAAGAATCGAGGCTCATGTTGGAGATGGTGAGCTGTTCATGTGGCTGAAGTATACGCTTCCACAGCACACCTGACGTCGGCTGAGTTCCATTTGGTCTCAAAAGTTTTGTCGGAATCTTGGTTTCATCGGCAGGTTGTATCGAACCATCGATCGAGGAGATGGCTCGCTGTCGGTGTGAGCTTGTCCCGTCGCAGTAGCCCGGATCTGCTGGTGGGGCTGATGTGCAGTGGAGCCACTTCAGCCCAACAAGTGGGTCTGTCAAACATCCAAGCCGATCTTCGTGAAGTAGAGCCCCACTACCATTGTCCCACAGGCGTGAATCAGGCAACCATTGTTCCCACTGGCATTGACACCACACAGGCAACATTAACAAGTGCTGTGTAAAATCAGAAAAGGTATGTCAGTTTTGGCTGTTGAAGCTTTTCGCCTACTCACATCAAATGACAGTTACAGAAGCAATCAACGAACGAGGGAAAAGCCGAAGCATGTAATCCGAAGAAAGCAAACCAACAAGAGCTCTTTGACCAAGCTCTCCTCTACATCCACGGACCATGGCCCATCCCTTACCAGACTGTAATCGATGCCGACCCTGAACTCTGGTATCCCTCCGTCGCGACAATCTGGTAGTCATGGTTTCCCAGATTGAGCCCACGCTGCGCCCAAGCCTGGAAGTGCGCGCCAACGTTGACGCTGCCGCTGCTTCGCTTGTTTTGGCGTACCGACCAGTACTGGTCGAACGTGGCCGTGCCAACGATGGACGGCTGGTTATACCGCGTCGACTTGGCAATCTTGTAGTTGCTGCCGTCAACATAGAAGGTGCCCAGGTTTTGCGCCTGAGATGAAGGATCGTACGTGCCGAAGTTCTCAACAATGTAGTACTCCACTAGCGGGTTAGTTGTCCAACCGTAAATGGCGAGGTACCCGTTGCCCGAGGGATTGAAGGTGCCACTGTAGTTGATGATGCGCGCGGCTCCCGGTTTCCTGCTCGCGTATTTCTGTGAGCGATCATTCTTCCAGCTTTGGGCATATCAGTAGGATGGATAGGTTGCTTACCAGCCCTTGCCGCCAACAAAGTTGCCACAGTTGTACCAATTGACGCCGTAGTTACCGTTGTCGCCATTCCAGTAGTATACCTCGCCACCGCCGTCTGTCCAGAACGAGTAGAAGTATCCGCCGTGCCAGCCAGTCGAGCTCGGTGTGCCGCCACGAGCAAGCAGGAACTCTGTGACATTCTCTCCGCGTGAATGGCGAGCTGTCACCTCGGCTGGGTCAAATGGCAACGCGATGGGGCTGGCCGTGGCCGCTCCAACCACTGCCAAGAGGAGAGTCTCGAAGGAGACCATGGCTGTATTGAGCTCGAATCAGGGCCTTAGAACTAAACTGGAGGACTAGTCGATGGCTTTGGCGATGAAAGCTGCTCGCAGACTTAATAGCACGAAGGCACCCCTACTTATACATACACAACCACGAGAAAAAGCTCCAGTTCCGCGGCCTCCACAAACCTCCTTCGTCGATGTATCCTCTTCCTTTCGACCGTATTGATCCGACTTCAACTTAGCCGCCATCTTCTCGCCATGCCGCCCATCGTGGCTGTGGACTGGAGACTCTGAGTCCTCAATGTCTTTCGCAGAATGCACTATCTACAGCAATTTGGAGAGCTCTTGCCGCAGTGGGTAACATGCGATGTCTTGGGTAAATCTTAAACATATCAAGGAGACCGTGTTCTCACATCCACTTCCTCGTGGGCCCTATCTATGCGGCCCAATGGTGTTGAACAACACAAATCAGCAACCGCCCTTTTCCATTGCTTAACTTTCCTTGAAGTTGATGTCGCCCGAGACTAAGCTCGACGCTGGCGTCATCGTAACCCCTGGATCCTGTAGCGTTGCGCGTTGCGCCCAATGAGAGGGTGGCGATCATTTTAGCCTGAATTTCTAACCCCAGTAACGGGATGCTCGGGGTACCGGAAACTCCCCCCTGCTCCGGGGCGAAACCGAGCTACATGCAGTGTTCATTATGCCGGATGCTTGACTAAAACTTCGGTCGGGTTATGTTCCCAGAAGAGCTTACCGGGGAAATAAGAGTGCTCGTTCTTCATCTCGGCCTTCTCACTTCACTTTCTTCACTTCGACTTGGGCTATGCCAAACTCTTGCAGGCAGTCATACCAGTGAACTTCATTTCTCGGCGTTTCAACTAGACAAGGGCATTGATCACCGCTTTATGGCTATACTCTGCTCCACATTGTTGCCTCCAGTTCCGGTTTGCTTCTGCCAGGCAATGTCTGCGTTTTATGACATCCATGTTGGCTGGAGAGCGAAGTTGGCTGCCCTACTGTGTTGTGTTCATGCCATTACAGGACACTCATCATCTTCATTCTTTGACCACCTTGCCTGCCTTAACATCTTACTTTCCGTTTCTGCCAAGAGAACCAAGATACGGCTCATATTGACTATTATGGTGGCGTCCGGTTCTAATCTCTTCAGCACTTTCTCTTCCCTACCGCATTTCGATGTAATTTTTTCCAAGTGGGTATTTGGAAGATATTACACTTAGCTCTACCAGTTTGGGCATCTCTCAAGTACCAACTTTGGGTTGTTATGGCTTACTCTTCTCACTGGTGGTGTTCGGACTAAATCACCTAGTTTTGTAAGAGATCGTTGCTCTCTTCCCGGGAGCTTGATTGTCAAGCAGCTCTGTGAACTCAAGGCTCAAGCAGAGACGTAACTTAAATGACTTAGTTGAGTTTATCTATTTATTTATTCTACGTTTTTTTCGACTGGGTTCACTCTCGAGGGTGTTTGGTCGTGCCCACGACGCCGGCGGGCAAAGGTTACCTAAGTTGGACTAAATACAGGTAACGCAGGGAAAAAGACGCCTCGGGTAAAACCGGCGTGGGTTAGAGGGAGTGTCGTGTACTATGAACAGTGGAAGATTCTTGAAACCGGCCAGCCCCAGGTATGTACCTCGTTGGGACCTACGCCGGGTCCTTAGGCTCGGGGTCTAGATGATCAGCACGCTGGGCTTGGGGCGGGCTTGCGAGGGGGGAGCGAGGGAGGCGTGGTAATGGGATAGGGTGCCCTGTGGCAGCGTCCCAGGCTTGCCCCCAGAGCTTGACCTTGGAGGTCCTGGAAACTTAGTTATCTCGGCGAAATCATAATACTCTTAGAGAGGGTATGGGACGCAATCTTTACCTTTTGCTTCCCACCACAGGCAAACTTTTTGATGGACTACCTCGAGCAAAACGCTACAAAGTCGGAACATCCTTGTTGATCCGATCCATTGTTGAGGTCTGGTATCATGTCACAGGAAAGTCATTCGAGCTGCCAATGAAGTTCAGCTCAAGCATCTCTCAACTCTACCCAAGCAATCAACTGACCAGATATCTTGTCAGTATTTGGTATGGAGCCCTTTCAATCTTCTGAGTCAACATAAATCTTCATTGAGCTTTTGACTCAGTTATGTTACATCAAGCTTAAGTCAGCTGATCGTACAGGCAAGTTGTTTAATTAACTCCTTGGTTGTCCATATTCAGATTACACATATATGTTCTCTTGATTTTGCCATTCTACCTAAGCAACCAATGCGCTGAGCTTCCTCCAGAATCGAGGCGCAGGGTTCTGAGCAAGCCACATTCTTCACGGGTATGCACTTTTCCCATTATCCCTATCAAGCAGATCCCAATTTTCTTCGGAAGCCCTGTAGGGCGGTACAAGGTCACAAGCTCCCCTGGGTGTGATTGGTACGACAACATTGGCCTAGCCTTTCAATCCATATGAATTCCACACTAAGTTGGGAGTGAGGCAGTGCTTGGCCGTTTTAGAAGACAGTTTATCTAGCAGACGGCAGCTGCTGCACAATTCGGCCCTTTTATCCGCTGCTGCACATCGTCTTAGACATCAAGAGCCCTATCCCAACAGCAACTTCATATCAATAGCGCCACAAATTGTCATCAACACTCTGGCAGTTGACAATTTGCAAATCCTGACTCTAGCTTGTATTGAACTGCGAAGATTCCATCTCTGTCTCTCAGTGTCAAGGCTAATGTCAATTTGACTTTTGACGTACAATGAACAAGTGCAGGCTCAACATTCAAGAATCGTCTAGTGGCTACAAAAGTGCAAGCAATTTGTCCTAAGTGCAGCAGAGTGAAGATGATTCTCCAAACGCAGACCACCACGGTACTGTCCAGTACATTAAGCTTTCTGCGTTTTGACTCCAGGACCTGATTGTCTGGCGGGAATTTGGGACATGGGCTTGTGGCATTACAATTTTGGAAAACCTTGTAAATCTGATACATCCTGCTATCCGCAAGACAACTTTAGTTTTAATCTAAATCGCTACAAGGGGGAGAACCAACAAAAAGCAGCTAAATACCCTCTTTATTACACCGTCGCCCGTGCCAAAGATTGGACATCCCGTGACAATGGAGCCATTACTACCAGGACCTTAATTTGCTGTCCCGAGTAAGAACACTCTCAAAGCCTGTGCCCTTAACATCCACAAAGCTCATTCTTTAAATTATCAGGGCTCATGGCTTTGCTTACTACGAGCATGTCTCGGACAATGGAGTCTTAATGTGGCTAATGGTATGCGTAGCAACACGCTTTTCCTTCAAGGGCAAATCAAAAAGGCCTTACCTATCACCGTGGCTGAGACTTCCTCTACGGCAAATCCAACAAATGAAGTCACATTTCACCCCCTCCATGACCACCTCATTGCCAGGACCGTATCCATCACGCACACCACTATCAGCAAGTCTACTTGTATCAGGAAGTGTCATCCTAATTCGACAACGAGCGAGTCCCCCTCGAGAGTATCAGCCTGGACGTACAATCTCCCACCATCTAACAGCGAAGACCCAGCCAAGCCCATTGCAACGATCTTGGGGCCAATTTTGGCAGCGGTAGTCCTGATAATACTGGCGACGACATGTTACATCAGGCAGAACCGGCGTAGCACTCAACAGGAGCCATTACAGACACAGACGGCTGTTGTTCAGGAGGCTGCCCAGGTTGTCCGAGTAGAGGCTCAGGTTCGGAGGGAAGAGGATCTTCCCCTTCCATATGAGGTTGGCGTCGGAGGGAGGACGGCGTAAACTAAGGCATAGGGTAGGAAGAATTGAGGAGATGAACGTACGTGGTATATACATGTATTCAGATAGAAGTCATGTTTATGTTTTTCCGTTCTGTAATGTCAAGTCTAATCCTGAGTAATCGAGGCAAAGCGATATTTACGCACATTACAATATCCCACTATTTACCCTTCAAGCAATTCAGAACACTTTTTCTTGGAAACTTCCTCTCTGTTGTCTGCTCATTATGAAGCTGCCAGTGGCTAACAATTGTCGTTAAGGACTTCGTTATTGCTCCCCAAAATAGGAACTTGAAGCATTCCAGTTTGTCTCTTGTCACCACCGAAAGTTGCAAATTGACGTCCATAAATGATAACATGAAGCCATTGTCTCTTGGTAAAGGGCCACCAGCTATAATATAATTTTCATCTGCATACCAAGGGCAAGTACATGATGAGAACAATAACAGTAAGGAGCAGTGGATTCAGTGCTATCACCGAGAACATAAACAAAATAATAAGCACCTGCCTATGATGTCCCGAACACTGAAATTATGAGCAAGAGCATGACAAGCATATGTCTCTGGCAACCAATGCATAGCAATCCAAGGAACTCGCCGACTGAGATTTTTCATTCTCATTCTCCCCAGATTTGCTACTTTGTCAATTAAAATGACTGATCTTGTGGGAAAAGTGCCGCATTTCTAAAGCCCTGGAGTCTTTGCAGCTCTAAACGCTACATGCCCACTTACCACCCCTAGATACAACCAGAGTTCTACTGCCCTCTGGTTGGATGTCTCCACTGCTTTCAACCAAGCGCTTTCGCCGTCCCCACTAACCCGGCCCCTCAGGCCCGCCCCGCCGCCCAGGTGGAGTCTGAGCAGGAGGAGCATACCGAGGACTGCACCGTCGTCAGAACTAGTCTAGACTCTGCCGATGACTCGGACCTGTAAGGTCATCTCAGCCAATGTACAAAGGTCCCTGGCCAACGTCGACGGTGTCCTCCAAAGGGCGGTGAACACCGGTATCAGGTGGTGTGTATCCAGGAGCCTCCGGTCATCTTCGGCAGGGTTCGACGTCACCCAGGCTTCACCTTTACGCCATCGACGATTCAGCTACTAGAGATGCGATTTACGTTGACCGCCGGCCCTCGGCCTCGGCCCCGACCGCCCCAGAGCACGGGGTAGCCACTATCTCCCTTCAAGGGGTCACTATAGTCAACGTTTATCTACATCCCAACTTTGACATCGCTATCAACTCTTAGTGCACTCTCTGCTCCCTCCAGGTTGATTCCAACTCCTTCATTATAGTGGGGAACTTCAATGCTCATCACCCGGACTGGGACCCCCGCGCACGCCCCAACCTCAAGGGAGATATGGTCAGGGAGTGGATCACCGCGAGGGAGCTACATATCCTCAAACCTGAGGGCCTAACACACCGTGATGGGGGGGTCATTGACCTCGCCCTCGGCCCGGCCCGAGCCTTTGCGGAGTTCGCCACTGGGCCTCCGATCACCGTGCGCTAGTCATCTCGGTGCCTAGCCGCCCCTCTAGCCTCCTGCCCCCACCCAAACGTCTCCCCAAGGCCCATTTCGAGGAGGCGGCCCACTTACTGAGGTCCTTCCTCCCCCCAGCCCGGCTAACTTCGACTCCCGGGAGGAGCTCGAGCAGTTCGCATGGGATGTGTTCGATACCCTCGCCAAAGTGGCAGGCCGTTTTTCGACCCGCCCCAACAGGCACACGAAGAGAACCCCCTGGTGATCGGAGGTGCTGGCCACAGCTAGGGAGACTGACCCCATACTTTACCGCAAGCTCTGCAAGGAGGCCAGGGTGAACTTTTACAGGGAAAGGGTTACCTCAGCTTCGACCCCGGCGGAGTGGGGCAAGATACTTAGATGGCGCATCGGCCATTCGGACGACCGGCCCACCGTCATGGTCGGGAATGGAGGAGTGATCTCGGACACGGAGTAGGTGGCGGCTTACCTCGCTACTCAAGCCTTGGCCTGCAGGGGCCAAGAGGGTTCCCGCCCGGCTTGGCCCGGACCCCGTCTTCCCCCTGAGTGGGCAGCCAGGCTCGCTGACCAACCCAGCGACAACGAACTCAGGGATGCCTTCTTCGGTACTACCTCGAACACACCCAGTCCCGACGGGGTGCCACTGGCATTCCTCAGACACACCTGGGAGCTCGTTCGTCCAGCTACCCGGGCTATCGCCGAAGGCTGCATAAAATGGGGGGCCTTCCCTAAGGCCTTCAAACAAGCGACAGTGGTCACCCTCTCGAAGCCCGGGAGGGATCCACGACCTTACAAGGGCTGGCGGCCGATCACTCTGCTGTCGACTTTCGGCAAAGGTGTGGAGAGGCTTCTGGCCCGAAGGATGACGGCGGCAGCGCTAAACTCGGGGCTGCTCCCCCCAGACGTTGCAGGAGCCGTTCCATCTAGATCCGCGCTGGACCTCGTCCAGGCGCTCGTGCATAACGCGGAGACCATGTCGAGACAAGACTACCATGGGCTCCTGGTACCCTGGATGTGGACTCGGCCTATCCCTCGGTTCAGCCGCCGATGCTCCGCGAGGTTCTCGCGGACCAAGGCTGTCCACGCTGGCTCTGCAGGGCAACGGCCGACTTCTGCCAAAACCGCCGCTTCTCGTTCCGGTGGGCACAGTCAACTTTCCGCTCAGACACTGGTCTTCCACAAGGCTCTTCATGGTCCCCAATCCTGTTCGTTTTTTACTCCCTACCAATTGTCGCCCCCTCGCAACAGGGATCTTCGTTTATGTACATGGACGACCACGCACAACTCTCATGGAGCAAACACCCAGTGCAACTAGCCCACCACGCATCCCTCAGGGGCGGACAACTATGCACCAAG
>Ga0065720_1019110_pt1 | contig 37435 bp, 27 predicted proteins | sample Thericmetagenome_FD_59107 | JGI IMG/M metagenome (GOLD analysis project Ga0065720, IMG submission 59107) | Thermophilic microbial communities from the Joint Bioenergy Institute, California, USA of rice/straw/compost enrichment - eDNA_2 v2... | ecosystem: Engineered > Solid waste > Grass >... | reverse complement strand
GGCTGCGGGCACGGCGCGCGTGCGTCACCGGCCGCCGATCGTCGGTCAGCCCCCAGCCGGCGTAGAACGGCACGCCGAAACAGGTCACCGGCTTGCCGGCCAGTACCGCTTCCATCCCCAGCTGCGAGGTGACCACGTAGACGTGATCGACCAGCTCGATCAGCGCCCGCGGATTGACGTCGCCGGCCAGCACCGTCAGGCGGCGCCCGTTGGCAATCTGGCCGAGATAGCCGCGCTTGCGGCCGGCGATGACGTCCGGATGGATCTTGACCAGGATCTCGGCGTCGGGGTTTTCCTCCAGCGCCGCGCGCAGCATGCGCTGGAAATCCTCGGCCGTGGCCTGACCGCAGGATACCGACAGGTCACCATAGGTCTGATCCACCACCAGCACGCGCCGGGGCAGATCGGTGCGCCCGGGCCGTCCCTGCGGATCGGGCGCGTGGTTGTATTTGGAGAGCTTGGCCTCGGCGATGCGGCGCAGACAACTGCGAGCCCGAGCCAGTAGCTGCGGGTCATCCAACGGATCGGGCCGCCCGGCGGCCGGGCCGTTCAGTAGCGCGCTGAGACGGGAAGGCGCCGTGGTGTCGTAGTAAATGCCGACATCGTCGATCACCACCGACAACGGCGGCGCACCGGCAACCGCCAACCCGGCCGAACGCAGGAAGCCGTCTTCCAACCGCAGCAAGGGCAGGCCATGGCGCTCGGCGTAGACGGCGGCACGACGCGCGCTGGGCTTGCGGCCCCAGCCGGCCACGGCGCGCAACGACGCCGCATCCCTAGAGGAGGGATTGAGCACCACCTCGTCGGCCCCCAGCAGCGCCTGCAGCCCGGGCACGCGCAGCAGGCCTCGCGAGAACACGCCCACGCGCCCGCCGCCGCTGCCGATCAGAGAATTCCGCCCCAAAGATGACTACCTACAAGTTCTTAGTGGTGGTAGTGAAAGCGCCGCCGCCAACCAAACCCAACCGTGACCGTGCGCCCATGGTGCCCATGACCGGTCTGCCCATCCGCGACAAATGCACAGTCACGATCCCCGAATGTCAGAACTGTGAGCCGCTTGACGCTTCGGCGCACTGAGCGCTCGGCGTGGGAGCGCCGGCAAGGCGCTCCAACCGAATCTTCAGGAACGAGCCTGCCAACGGCACTGGCAAGACCAGGGATTTGCAGGGCAGCGGCAACCGCGGCGCGTTGCGAGCCCCCGTCGCACGGCTTGAAAGGAGACGAATAATAGCTTACTCATCGGTTTCGCGGCGACGGGCCGCGATAGCCTGACCATGCCGGCGTGCGCCTACTGCCGTTCGACGTTCGGCGCAACCTCGTATCGAGAGCCCTTCTCTGCTCCAACCGTCCAGCAGCTCGCGCTCAGCCTGCCAGTGATGGCGCGTCACCGGCGGCTGCCGGGGCACTGCGTGGTGGTAAGGGCGCCCAGCGGGGCTACCGAAACCCACGGCGGTGATACCGTCCCAACCGCCACGCAAGTACCGCAACCACGCCAGGATCAGGATTCCGGCGCTGGGCGGCGCCTGCAAACGCAGCACCAACCCTCGCCAAACTTCGAGCGGCACCGTCAGGATCGGCCCACCGCGCCGCCGATGAGGCAACAACCAGTCCCAGTCCTGCAAGCGGTAGCGCACATCCGGCCCCGTGACCACCACCCAGCGCGCCTCCGCCGGCGGCGGCAAGGACAGGTTGGGAGACGCCACCCACACGTCGATCCTGCCGCCGATATCGGCCATGTCGGTCTCGAGGCCGCGGAAAACGTTGAACCGCACCACCAGGTCATGACTGTCGATGAATGCGCCCAACCCGGCGCCAAGCAGCGCACCGCCGTTGCCGACCACGCATATGGAGCGGCAGGCCCGCAGCGAGGCCGCGAAATCCGCGCGCCAACGCTCCTGGCACCGGCCGATGTCGGCCAGCGATAGAGGCTCCCCGTGCACCGCCGCCCCACCGGGCATTCGGGCGGCGACCGACGCCAGCAGCGGCACCGGCAGCTGCGCCAGACGGCCTGGCGCCGATTCCGCCAACATCGCCACGGCGAGACGACGACGGCCGGAATCCAGACGCGGCAGCGCCTTCACCAAGTCAGGCACCCGCGGCATCGGCACCCGGCCGCCAAGGTCGCGGCGAAAAGCCAGGTAGTCGAACAGCCGGCGCGGCGCGGGCCGCAGACGCCAGGCCCGCCGAAACATCAAGAGTGTCAGCATGTCGTAATACCCCGCCGCGCGCCGCTGCCGAGCGATCAGTCCGAGCAGTGCCGGCGGCAGCGCGCGCCAGCCGCGCGGCAGTCGCCGCGAGCCGCGGTGGCCGATGAAACGCCTTATCCAATGGTTGATCATGGGACTTCGACCGCACCGCCCCGGGCAGCCTGCACCAGAGCCACCAACCGAGCGGCCACGGCATCGACATCGGCCCGTGCCAGCACTTTTTCGCGCAGGCCTGTGACTGCCTGCCGACGGCGCTCCGGATCGAGCATGGCCTCCAATTGCTCATACCAAGCTTCCGGCGTAGCCGCGGGCACGGCCCCCGCGCCGATAAAGCGGGCCGTATCGGGAATGGGGCTGCATACGGTCGGGATTCCCCAGTATCCAGCCTCGATGACCTTGAGCGCCGATTTGCAGCGCGTGAACGGCGTCATCTCCAGCGGCGCGATGTTCACCCATCCGGTGCGCACCCGCTGGTGGTACTGCTCGAACGGCACTTTGGCGCTGTGCACGACTTGCTCCGGCCGAACCGCCAGATCGAACGCCAAAGGACCGGTGATTTGCAACCGCGCCTCCGGATGTTTCGCCAACACCGCCGACAGCGCCTCCGCCGCCTGGGCGAAGTCGCGATCGTGACTGCGCGTGCCGGGCAAGTAGGTGATGATCTTGTAGCCAGGATCGGCGGCCGGCTGATCTAGCTCCTCGCGCCAGCGCCGATACACGGCGTTATGCAGGACCGTCACCTGCGCCGCCGGCGCCCGCTCGCGCGCATGGGCCCGCAAGGGCTCGGTCGAGACCGTGATATGCTCGAACAGCTCCAGAGCGCGCCGGTGGCTCACGAACTGCGCCTTCACGGTCGCCAACGGCAGCACGCCGTTGCTCAACGCCGGACTGAACTCGGCATAGGCTTCGTCGAACACCAGGTCGTCGAAATCGGCGAACACCGCCGCGCCGGCCGCCCGCCGCGCGGCTCTCAAAGCCAGCCGCAGCCGCAGGGAGTAGCGCGGCCGGTGGAAAATCACCGCATCGAAGCGGGCGCGCAGCGGAAAGGACTTCAAGTGCAGAAGCGACACCTGATGTCCGGCGGCCGTCAACGCCGCGGCCAGGTTCTCGCAACGGTACACGAACGACGCGTCCTGCCGAAACAAGGCCGGGTTGCGGTTGTTCGCCACGAAAGCAATCCGCAGCGGCTGGCTGTCAACTGGAAATACGCTATTCAAGGAACTATGAACACCTAAACTGCGCTGCGGGGCCGCCTGCGCCCGCCATGATGGCTAGTCAAACAAAACGTGAAATGGTTCACTGTCTGGGCACCGACGTTTGCTGGCGGCGGCATGGATTGTACAATCTGGGCCGCCAATCAGCCCGGCCTCTCCTGCCACAGAGACCTGCCGTCGGCGCAGCGCGTAACTGCCGATACGCGTTAAACGAAACACCTAGCACATCCTGGTAGCGTCTCTACCAAGCATGTCCGAGGCGTGATCAGCACACGGCAAAGCAGCCACGCAGCCGGACTTCTGAACACGTGAACATTCCGAAACCGTCAATTTCCGAGCTCGTCCGAGTCGTCTCGCCCGGCTGGACGCTGTCCCTACGCTCGGCCAACGTCGTCACGCTCATACATAGTGCCCCGGTCAGCGGCTGGCACCGCATCGAAGTGCAGTTCATCGACCGGCGAAGCGGACTCGCGCAAGCTGTCGACATGAGCCGGGCCGCCCACATGCCGGCGGTTTCGCTCCTGGCGTCCGCTGACGCTTCTCGATACGAACTCATCTTTTACTCACGCCAGCCGCTCTCGACGCTCCAGCTGGCATTTCACACCCCAGCGACCACGGCGTCCTCGGTGCAGGTCACCATCACGCCGATCAGCCGGGCGGCGGCGATCATCGGCATGATGCGGTATGTCAGCGCAGCCGACCGCCGCAAGAACGTCCAGGCGACCCGCATTTACCGGAAATCGTGGGCTCGCTGGCGGCGGCACGGCTGGGACGGCTTCCTGTCACGGCTGATTCGCGAATACCAGCCGCAACTCGTGCCGTGGATGCAATTGGAGGATCCCTACCAAGCGTGGATCGAACACGTTGAAACGCCCAAGCTGGAAGCTACGGCACATGAGTCGGTATTGGCGGCCCTGACATGGCGACCGCGCATCGACCTGATCCTCCACTACACTGACGCACCGGAGCAGGACCTACGTGCGACGATCGAGTCCGTCCTAAGGCAACGCTACAAAGAGTGGGCGTTATGGGTAACCACGGCCAACCTTAACAACAAACTCCAGCAAACCGTGGCGCGCTACGCAGAGAACGACGACCGGATCCGGCTGATCCATACCGCAGCGCCGGTGGAAGAAGATGACTCCCCCGATCGTTTCCTCGGCGTGGTAACCGGCGGCGATATCCTCCCCGAGCATGCGCTGCTCGAAATCGCTCGATACCTGCAAACTGACACTAACGCGTGCGTGATCTACAGCGATCACGACGAGATCGGGGAGAACGGCGCGCGGATCAACCCGCATTTCAAGCCCGACTGGAACCCGGATCTGTTCTTCTCCCAGGACTACATCGGGCGAATGTGTCTGTACCGCGCCGATCTGCTACGGAAGGCGGACGTGACCTTGGTGGGCGGCGACGACCCCAGCGGCCGGCACGTCTTGTTCAAATGCCTGCCGCTACTGGACGGGAATCAGATCGCTCACATTCCGCAGGTCCTCTATCATCAAAGGCTAACCGTAGCGCGGGAGCGAACGAGTGAGCCGCAGCACGACCCCGGCCTGTTGGCGCGCCAGCGATACTTCGCGGCCGTCGGCGCACAGCGCACGACCGTCGAGCAAGGACTGCTACGCGGCACCTACCGCGTGCGCTATCCCATACCCGCCCCGGCCCCCATGGTCAGCTTGTTGATCCCCACGCGCGACAAGCGAGAGCTGGTCGAAACCTGCGTCCGCAGCATTCTGGACAAAACTACTTATCCCAACTACGAGATCATCATTCTCGACAACCAGAGCAGTTCGTTTGATACCCTAACGTTCTTCGCCACAATCGAGCTCGAGGACAAACGCGTTCGCACGATCCGTTACGATCACCCCTTCAACTTCTCGGCGATCAACAATTTCGGTGTTGCGCACGCGAAAGGCGAAATTATCGGCCTCATCAACAACGACATCGAGGTCATCAGTCCGGACTGGCTTACGGAGATGGTAAGCCACGTCTGCCGTCCCGAGATCGGCTGCGTCGGCGCCAAGCTCTACTATTCAAACGATACAATTCAGCATGGCGGCGTAATCATCGGTCTTTGGGGCGTCGCAGGCCATGCGCACAAACATCTCGATCGCTATGCCCCTGGCTATCTGGGACGAGCGATGTGCACACAGAACTTCTCCGCAGTTACCGCCGCCTGCATGCTAGTGCGCAAGGAGGTGTTCGACCTAGTCGGCGGACTCGACGAGGAAAACCTTAAGGTGTCGTTCAATGATGTCGATTTCTGTTTAAAGGTGCGCGAAGCGGGCTACCGCAACCTCTGGACTCCATACGCTGAGCTTTACCATCACGAGTCACTCTCGCGCGGCCCGGAAGACACACCTGAGAAAAAAGCACGCGAAAGAAGGGAAATCGAATACATGAAGATTCGCTGGGGCCACCGATTAAGCTCCGATCCGTGCTATAGCCCAAATTTAACTCGACACATGGAGAACTTCTCCACTAACATCGACAAGCTCTTGTTCCCTAACCTCGCCACCCCTCAGCCTGGCGAATAATACTTCGGGTAGCTAATCGTTATTCGCTACCCCCAAAGGACAAGAAAGTGAACATCTTGAAACCACTGCGAAAAGTACTGCGCGCCCTACCAGAAGACCACGACCCTTCTAAAATCTGGCTTGCCATTGGCCGTGCTCTGCATGAGATAGGGTACGACAGTGCCGCTCTACCTGCTGTCGAGTACGCCCTCGAGTTAGCCCCATCATCACCAGTTACCCGCCGGCTGCTTCGGCGCATCTCGGGGCGTGATGTTTCTTTACCGGAAAATATCGAAGCGATCGTTGGCAAAGCACTCGCAGAAGCAATGGGGCAACCTGAGACAGAGCTCTATTGCTCCGCATCCGAGCAGGTAATGAGTGGCAACGGTGCCAACACCAAATACGTTGCGAAGCATTTATTTTCTGGCCCTTTCGAAAAAGTCATTTTTGAAAAATGCTTTTACACCACCAAGTTCTTACCGCGCGAAGCCTTGGTTTATCAATCAATCGATAAGATCCCCAACGGTCGCTTCTATCGGTTTCCACAAATATATGGCCAACAGTCGTATGGCGACACGTACTCTGTTTTCATGGAAGCCGTCGAGACCCCTCCCACCACTGCAAACCCACAGACCAGATTTCTCATTCGCGCCAAAGCGCTTGGTGAATTCGCTGGTCGATGCCGCGATATCACAGATTTAGATTTTCTAAATGTCCCGGCGCCTGACCATAAAATAAAAATCGATCGCTGCGACGTATTCGAGTCCGTCAGCTCGAAGCAGGAATTAAACCTATTCAAAAGCAATCTTGAAAAGCTTGTCGCGTATCGCGAAGAGCTGTTGCACACCATCCCGACATCCCTTGTAAAAGGGGACGCGCAGCCAGCCAACTTAATAATGGATGAAAACAAATACATTGTTTTCATCGACAACGGCAGAGTTGGCCGTGGCCCCATTGGGGAAGATCTTGCCAGCCTTTTGTGGGGGATACTAATCAAGGACGAAAAACTTGCAAGGACGCGAGAAAGCGAATGCCTTTCTGTTTTTCACAAGTACGCAAGCGAGCTTACCAGTTGCTCGATCAAGGAAATACGACAAGGGTATGGCTGCCAGCTCGTGCGCCTACTGTATCTAAGACTGATCCACAAATATTCAAGCGAAACAAAAGCCACGCCCGATCAGTTGCGCACCATCTTCAAAAAGGCCGAGTTCATCCAAAAAGTAGCGCTATCTGCTTTTGAAGCCAACTAGCCGCCAAACATCAACAACTCGCACGTGCAAACATTATGAAACAGAAAAAGTAAACCACCAACCAACGGAATTGCTGCTTAACCTCCTGCGCGGCGATTAGCGCAAAGCAAAAGCTCGTGATAGTAGCGCCCCCACTCCCCTTGAGCTATCACCCAGCCTTCGCTCTGCTTAGCGATTTCGGCCCGCTTCTCTGGAGGAAGAGCAGCAATTTTTTCCGCCATCACCTGAGACAGGTCGTAACCGACAACCGGGGCACGCACGACAAAGCGTCCATTTGTTTGACAAACCAAAAAATCCGGGCGCTCGCGACGGACAACCTCCAAATCGACATTCCCAGCCGAGTGCACAAAGACTACTCGCTCAAAAATCCTCCCGACATAATCCAACATCGAGTAACTAGAAGACGAGCCAAAAACTACACAGCAAGCTTTTACCGGGGCCTCCGAATAGGCCAACAACTGAACCCTTCCAAAATTTGGAAGAGCATTGTCATACCTTTTAATTCTCCGATGTGTAAAACTGCGAAGCACACGCTCCTTTGCAGAACGCGGCGGAAAAAGCTTACTCCCTAGGTCACCATACTGCTCCTTTTCAACATAAATATCTTTATCGAATATATCTTTGACTTCTCCCTCCGCAATTCCCAGCTGCTTAACCACTTCGAGCGTGGCCAACATCGCGCCATGCAAGGACCAATGCGTATCACAGACGCGAAAGGTCCTAACTTCACTGTCCCTCAAAACATCAACAGGATAGACTAAGTTATGATGCGGTGCGGCTATCGATAGAAGTTGCTCTATGGGCGTCACCGTACCTTTTTCATGAGGATAGGCATGGGAAATCACCATTTCTTTTGCGGGCGCGACCAGCACTGCATGACGCACACCAAACCGAGTCGCCGCGCTAGCCAGCTCGTCTAGATAGGATCGCCAGGCATTGAGCTCCTTCAGATCGAGCAAGTACAATCCCCTAAATTGGTCGACACTTCGGTTGGTATCGTTATCTAAAAACAACCAGCCCTCACGCCCTTCAATAACTTTTAGTTCGCCACTAAATGAGACTTCCGCTAAAACGTAATCCACTCCGTCGACGCGAACACCAAACTCTAACTTCCCGGATTGCGGCCTCACATCCACCTTAAACCCGCATTTGAGCTGTTTGTTATTCTTGGGTGTTTCTTGCAAAACTTTAGACACAACATCGGGCCTAGGAACAGCGAACTCCAAAACCAGCCGCTGAGACTCACTCCTTAAAAAAACCTCCTCAGGCCTCACGCCTTTCTTATGAACAACCCAGCCTTGGAACCTTACGCCTTCGTCTCTCAGCGAAGCCAGCGTCAAAACATCTTCATTTTTTGGAAAATCAAGACACCACCTTATCTCACGCAGTATCGGGGAATCTTTATGCCGGATGCTGACCGTATACACTTATCAATTCCCCTTGCTATTATTGGAGACTTAGTGCTTTCTGGTAGACCGAGCCCAAGGACTTTACATATGGGGCAAGCCCAAAACGCTCTTGCGCAAGCGCCCTACCAGCCGCCCCCATAGCATGAAACAACTTCGGGTCGACAAACGCTTGCTTTATGCAGGCTACAGCAGCTACAACATTAGAGGGAGGCACCAGGTACCCCGTCTTGCCGTTCACAATCAACTCGCTTACTCCGCCCCAATCATAGGCAAGGACGGGACGCCCTGCGGCCATCGCTTCGGCAATTGATCGCCCGAACGACTCTGGAACCTTTGATAAGTTAACAACGAAGTCCGCCTGGCCGATGGCTTCCTGAGGATTGCTAGCGTACCCTGCGACAATCAAATTTCTAGGCTTATTACCACTTAATTGCCGCACTGCATCTGTCTCTGGCCCAATGACAAAAAACTTCAATTCGGGCATTATTTCTTCCAGCGCGCTAGCAATCAAAAAGAAATCCGCGACACCCTTCTTTTCAACATTGCTGCTTATCAGAGCAATACGATTAGGAGTTGCGCGAACCCCCTCGACGTTACGAAAATCTTCTACACGCACCAAATTATAAACAACCTCAACCGGCACCCGCCTTGCATAGCAAGCTGCTGTGGCATGTGAATTCGCGATAACCAAATCGGCGTTTTCAGCTACAGCCGATACCACCTCGTCAGCGTCGCCCCCTAATGACTGACACAGAGTCGGATCGCCCTCCGGAATCTCTCTTGCGTGAACTATAGCTGGAATACCTATCCGTTTCGCGGCGATTAATGGTTCTCGCAAAGCGATAGTATTCACATGTACGGCTCTTACCGAATGCTCCTTTATTATCCTCTGAAACTCATCAACCGCCCACTCAAAATTTGGACCAATCAAGGACCAACCAGGGCAGGGCACATGCCTCACCTCATGAACTCGGGCAGCAACAGCATCAATGTAATCTCTATTCCTTACGTCAGGAACTGTAGCTATTACATTGATGTTGAGCAGAACGAGCGCATCCAGCACGTCTAAAAAACTTCGCTCCCCTCCAAACAAATGCTTTCCCGCTGAATGCGCAGCTACCAGCACCGTCGGACGATTGCGTAAAAGTGGCCGTCTACCGGACTTTCTGAGCGTGCCACAAATCCGCCCCATCTTTCGTCCGAGTCTCAAGTAATGCAGGACACTTGGAATGCCCGTCTGCTCGACATCCGGATAGCGATACAGATATGCGGAGGAGCTAAAGTGGGGACCGGGGTCGCGCTCTTCCCCTATTCCATGTAAGAGATAATGATGCAAAGGGTCGTCATTGTACTCCGCGACATCCGAATACATTCGGCAGTACCATTCCGCGGAGAACAAACCCGAGCTAACAACCAAGTCTACGTCGCTGTCAGATAGCCTTACGGAAGTCAACTCAACCTCTCCACGAATAAACACGCCATCAAATAGCTTCTGTAAAAGGCGGTTCAATTTGCCTCAGCAATTCACATAGCAAACGTCGAAACATGTATGGTCTTACGGCTCCCACACTGGGTTCCTGATGTAAACAATGCGCTCTATCGCGCCATAACGCTCTACCGACCTCGTACTGACGTGTTCCAAGCATTAGAGCCCTCAGCGTCGATGCCGACGGCATATCCACATGCATGTGGCTCCTTGCTCCGCACCTAACAATGGGGACGTACCTGAGACCTTGACGGTGACACACTCCGGCGCAGCGGGGTTCCTTGCCAGGTAGGACGGGCCAGCCGCATTGCAGGGCGCCTATAGCCTTAGCGCGCCGAGAGACTGAAAGCTCCAGGATGCCATTGGCTGCGCACGCGCCTAGTACCGCTCCCCTGCCCCGACACGCTTCATCTCTTTACGCCTCTGCCGGAAGTCGGCTGCTAGGCTTGAGCGATGCATATATCCGCTAACGGTGTCCCCATGTATCACCATCGAAGAGGGCGCACTTCCTCTCGCGCAGAACGATCCATGCGTTTAGGATATAGATGTCATCAGTCGTGAGCTTGAATTAAGGCGCGGCTACCCGCTTGCTGGGGGTATATAAACTCAGTCCTTTGAGCGTCCCGTAGTCTCGACACCTCGCGGTCGAGCGAGCCCCACCGGGACCGGACCGGCTTCTCGGTTCGCACGCGGCGTAGCTAGCTGTAGCAGACACCTGCCATACCCCGCGGAGAAGCCCACGTTCCGGTATAGCCAGCGACTATGCTCTCGCCCCAATCTAAGATGGCGACGGCATATCGTAGAAGACGCTCGCCGCAACCGCTGTAGGCTAACAGCCGCCCTCTTCCCCCACAAGGGATCCCACCTGAGCGTCGGGGCACGAACGCAGTCTCCGCCCCTTCTATATCTTCAGGGGCTCAAACGCCGATTACCCGAAAATCATGTTGCGGAGAGCTTTGACTGATATACAGAGAATTGCCCGGCACAGCTTGACGAGCGATTTATTGTTTATCCGATGAAGATTGTCACCCCTCCGAGAGGTATTTCCCGTCGAAATATTATTACACTTACAGCGATCAATCCTCATCTAGGCCTAAGCAAGTCCGCTCACATCGTTTCCGCGGACCATTTCCGGCACCCAGTCTTTTGGCGAAACGACCAAACCAGAAGGGCTTTCGCAACTTCGGACAAGATTAACAATGCAACGCGCCACCATGAGGCACAGAAAGCGTCTTCTCAAAAATCCGACTACTTCAATCCTATGACACCGTCGCTATTACGCAAAACGCGAAACGTACGCATAATAGACGATGAAGAGCAAATCAACTTGACCCGGAGCCTTCTGGCTCCGCGAATATAATTCCTGAGGACGTCCAGTTGGCTAACAGAAATCTCTTCCTGAGCATTGTTAGCACGCTTCACCTCTAGAACGTCTTGATTATCATCTAGCCACTCTAAAACTATTTTTTTAGGAATAACCTCGTCCTTATTAAAAAATATTTCATAGCCAAACGGTTCTCGTTCCCTCAACACGATACGCCGCACCTCACTGGCCGCCTTGCTCTGCTCTTCCTCGGGTTCCGAGGCGATACGGTCCTTCAGTTTACTCTGCGCAGCTCGCAACCTACCCAACTGCCGCCGCAACAAATCTCGGACCGCCTTATTCCGCCGCCAATGAACTGCACCGAATACTATTGCCTTTGCAGATTCAAAATCACGTTGAGCGAGGCAAGCGTTAAAATTGTAGAGCAGCCTCTTATAAGACAAATACTCGTCAACATCTACGCCGCAAGCGTCAAACTGGCCCTTGAACCTTTCGCAAACTAATTTTTGCGAAAAATAAATTTCCCTCGTGTTGACTTTGCTCAGATCTTGGAAGTAAAAGACACTCTCCGCCCCCATCTCTTCGCACTTGCGCAAAACTCCACCAGCGCTTAGGTGCGATACAACAAACGCAAAATCCTCGCCATAATTCAAATCTTCCTGAAAGCCTCCCCCAATAAGAAAGGCCTCTCTTGCCCCGAACGTTGTCTGCAGTTGTATCGTCCTGAATCCCCCACTGACAGCCAACATCTGATGAACGTCGATTTGCGGGGGCAAGCTTACGCTCCGCCCGATGACATCTCCATTTCCGTGAAACACCCGATAATCACAATAAAGTATCGTGCGTGCTTGAAGCTCCTTGCTAAGGCTGCTCCAAGCTGCAGCCTGTTCCTCAAGCTTGGCGGGCCCCCACAAGTCATCGATGTCATACCAGGAAACAACTTCTGCAGAAGAACTCTTCAGCAGTATATTGCGAGACTGGCCTCTTCCTCGATTAATCTCATTTCTCAGAAGTTTGACCTGAACGCCTGCTGATTTTAGAGTCTCAGCCTCCGCCATAAGGCAAGACCAAGTTCCATCTGTCGACCCATCGTCAAGGAACTCGACGATAGTTGGCCTCAACGTTTGCAACAAAATATTCCTTACAGCCTGCCCCACCAATGCTTCCGCGTTATAAACCGGAACAAGCACACTTATGTTAGGCATAAACGATCACGCCCAGCCGCTTATTGATCAGCGCCGAAAAATCCACGTCTCGGTCTGTCGCAATCTTAGACCAAGCCGCTCGCGTCTCTTCCGAGTAATTTACATCGTCCAAAACGATCATTGCCCCCGGCGATAACCACCCTTTTATTAGCTTTGTGTCGCGGCGCAGCGCCCCATAGGCATGCACAGCATCGAAGAACGCAAAACCAATCTCTGCGTCCGCATCCAAGTACTGATAGAAACGCTCAAACCGGTCGCGAATTACGAAAGCGTTATCAATGACCTGAGAGACCGAATCCTCCGCTATAGCAGCATATTCTCCGGGCTCAAAGGTAATGAATGACGCATCAGGGTCATCGCTCAGCGCACATCCAATGTACATCCCAGATATTCCATAGCCCGCGCCCGCCTCTACGACTAAGCGAGGCTTGATCTCCTCGACCAACGCGTAAAGAATGCGGCCGTACGCTGGCGGAATAGAAAAGCGAGCCATGGTCGCCAGGGCCGCTTCCCCTCCCTTTGCGGCCCCGTCATATACACCTGGTAACCTCTTGGGCGCGAGCCTTGATAGCGCTGTGCGGCGCGAATCAATCTTTGAGAAAAAGGAGGCTTCGATTTTTCGGTCAACCACTGTGCGCAGCCGCTTGCGCGACCAGTTAGTGGACCGCTCGCGCACGTATACGATCTTCAAGTCTGAATAAGCCGAGTCCCTTCGCACCGAACGCCTCCTCCAAACGACGCTTATCCCAGCTTTCGCGCCGCCTTTCTGACGCTATCTAAGACCTTGAAAGGCGCGGCGTCCAAAAGCGCAGCAACATTTATAGGTTTAATCGGATTGTCGACGCACAGCTTGGCCATGTTACTGGTGATTCTCGGTAACGCGCTCAAGTCCAGCGGCTGAACATCTGATTTTCCGATAGACAGGAAATAGTCATCGAACTTTCTTCCGTCGCCATGGATTTGGCGCACAGAGTCGGTTACCGTGCAAAGCTTTGCCGGCACCCCGTACGCATTTGCGATAATAACGCCATGAAGCGATGTCGATAGCACCGCTTCGCATGACAACAGCTCATCAATAAACTGTTCGATCTGCTTATACCCACAGCGTATGATGGAGATATCGCGGACATCATCATCAAGCTTTAGATCCACTTTGCTATGAACCCAATGCCTGATTACACCAAGCCTGTGTGTTTTGCGCAAAACTGGCGGCTGATATATCAACGGCAGTAGCCACGCCGGATCCCCATAAACTTCCGGACAATCAACGCCAGCGTCCAAAACCAGCTTCCTTGTCAAGGGACCGCGCACGGCGCAATATTTTGCATTCTTGTTGATAGGCGTCACGTCCGACGGAGCCCCTGCCCCCCATATACTGTCTCTGTCTTTTGCGAACTTTATAATCGAACCAATTGCTAGAACCCGCGGCGATTTCGTCGAAAACTTCGGCGGAACACCAGTAATCTTCTCAATAATATACGGATTGACAATATCTCCCAGGTTGCCAGGGTACGGCTGCTCCCACCACCATAAGGGTACTCGCGCCTCATCTGGGATGCCCGCCTCTTCCGCACGGCGGTCCAAGCCATATCTGAACATTCGGCTTTCTATAAAGCCGATGTCCTCCTTTTTGCCGTCCTTCTTCAGAAGCGCCGCCGTTCTCTCCGCGCCTACGTAGTCCTTAGCAAGCAGCCGCCTTTCGATGTCTGCACGGAGAGCGGCGCTACGGACTTCCGGTATCTTTTTGGCTTTTTCCAGGTGATAGCGATACTTTTTCTCATTACCCAGACGCGCATAAATCGAAAGTATCTTCAGCAGCGAATCTCTGTCCTCAGGATCCACGCGACGAATACGGCGCAGGAAAACCGCCGCGTCACCTAAAGCTCCTTCCTTTATGGCATCATGCGCTGCGGCTCTCAGAACGCGTGTCTGGCGCGCGACCGCAAGCACGCCTACCTCATGCTGAACGGCCGTTCCCAAGTGCTCTTGAACATTACCACTATCAGCATGCTGAAATATTGCCTTGCCGCGGAGCTCGGACTCGTTACTGGTGACCATGAAGTGGGGCGGCAGGAGCTCGAAGCGCAGATGACCTTCATACTCCCGCAGAACTTCGTGAAACACGTAGTCGTCTGTCGCCCCCTCTGGCGACTTAGCCACCGCTTCTTCCAGCTTCGCCATAAAGTCGAGCGTTCGCTCGTTGTAAGCGAAAAATAGATATCCAGGGTGAAAGAGTCTAGCGTATTGCATCGGATCGAAGCCGATGAAATACTTAAAATTTCTTAGAAACGCAGCGATATCCGCGGAAGAATTCATGACAGACCGCGGGTCGCCGATAATTTGTGCATCAACGTCAACCCATAGCACCGCACGCTGATGCTCACGCAGCTTCGCAGCGTAGAACTCAACTTTCTTTTTGCAAACTTCCTTCCACCCCTCTTTGGGGCCAGGCACATACTCACAGATATCGTGGGAGACCCCCCATTTCCGGCACTGAGATGCAAGCCTATCGGCGGCTCTATAATAATACTCGTCGCCACCAAAGAAGCTAATTAGGACCGCCCCCTCACTCCTATCAACATTTTTGTAAACTGAATTAAACATTAGCAGCCCCAAACTAAAATTATATAACTGATTTCGCTGAATAGCCAGAAACTCTAAACTATTCTGCGCAAACAAAAGATCTCATGACTAAGAATCGCAAACTGCCGCTCAGAATTGGTCCCCCAGCTAGAGCGGTTCTTCCACCGACTGCCGTTAAGTTCACTGTGGAGTTAACAGCTCGGCATAGAACCATAGCTGTCAGCACGCTCACGCAGCCAAAAAACTCAACAATAAAGCGCGTAAAAGTTACACCAGCTCCTGAGCTTCCGATGGCGCCATCAATATGAACGTGCCGCACGTGGCCGTACTCCTATGGGTCCAATCTTTAAACCACATAACCTTCTCACGGTTATTGCACTCAGTCTTTTCAAACAAGGGCACCTAGGAGCTGACGTTCATTAAGGCTTTAAGTAGACCCAGGAGATACATTCAACGGCCGATGGGCCCCCTTAGTTACACTTCGCTGGAGATGGAAACAATTCTCAGATCTCGACTTCCTCCTCTTTCCATGTCGAGATTCGGGCCCATACATCTGCACAGAACCGCGGGCCGAGCACCTCATCTTCATTCTTGTGCCAATAGACAGGAGCCCCGCCCACTACGACCGGCATATTGTCCGGGACGTGTTTAAACGCTCGATCCCCTATCAAATGTATACTACTGGCCTTCACGGACTCGCCCGGGTTCACAATTGAAATTCCGTATTTAATACAGATTACATAGATCCGATCATCTAGCCCAGAATGCCTGCCTTCTGCGCTAGGCCAGTGAATCAGCGCTTTCCTGTCGCCGCCCGATCTTTCATATTGATCAATCAAGTGCAACGCCTGATCCACTTCATTGCTCTGCAGCGAAAAATCGGCCACATACAGCCGGTCAAACGCCTTCGTAGCGTTATTTGTGTTTCCAATAGGAACTGGAAACGGCAGTTGCTCGCTTATGCGATGCATTCTCTTATCTATTGAATGTCGGTGCCACCATTGCGCTGCATCCCGATAATGCCATCTAAGTCCATAATGGATTGTTTTGACATGCGTCGCACTGGTTCGTGTCAGCGAGCTTTCGGAAACAAGCGCAAACGACAGTGGGACATCGGGCAAAACATCGACAATCGCATCCTTGCCGTACACCGCCTCAAGGCGCCATAAAAATTCGGTATCCGCCCCCACGTTAACAGAATCCCATCCACCTAGCTTCTGCACGATGTCCCTATGCATCAATGCGGAGGAGTGATTCTTTTCTATAAAACCATCACTCAACTGCCATGGCCCCAAAAATATTAGACGGGGAAGCACACGAACCCAAAAAGAAACCGAGCATTTCGCTTCCGGGTTCGAGGCGAGCGCGGCCATCTGCAGCTCTAACTTTTGAGGGTGGGACCAATCATCACCGTCGTGCACGGTAACGAATTGGCCTGTGCTCAATTCAAATCCTCTGTTTCTTGCAACGTACGCACCTTGATTCTTTGTGTTTCTATAAAACTTTATACAGCGGTGTTTCTTGGCATACTCCAAAACGACATCCGCGGTGCGATCCGTACTCGCATCATCTACAACTATAACTTCGATATTTCGCCACGTCTGATTCAGCAAACCGTCTAGCGCGATCGCTATACTGTCTTCCGCATTATAGACAGGAACTATGATTGATATCTTGGGTTGTATTGAGCTGCCACACACCGCATTTGCCGCGATGTTGCCGATGCTCAACTCGTCTTCTGCTCTGCGCTTTTGGAGCGGAGCGAGCCCCTTTTCGATAAACAACCGGTTAATAGCGTTGAGACGCGCGCGATCGAAGATGGAGTGCCCAGCTAGACTATTGGCCTCCACGTACGGCAAGAGAGGCCCCATTAAAGCCCGAATGTCCTTGTCGCGAAGCAGATCCCGTATCGCATCAAAATCGGCAAGCCGCGCGTAACATTTGCTCAGCATCACGGCTTCACGGCGACGCCACCGTTCGACTCCTTCCATTCCCTTGACAAGCAGCTCGAGGGCAGCTGGTACGTCCCCATGAACATACTTCCATGAGGCGACCGCGGCGCACGCCCTAAGGCGGTCAAATCCCGGCGGGGAATGTACATATCTTTCTAAGATCGACAGCGCTAGCTCAGAAAAGCCACCCCAGAGTTTCGCAATGGCCTCATCTATAGCATCAAGCATTTTACGGCGTGCGCTCCTCCCTTGGTGCACCGTTGGATGCGGTACTCTTCCCTCATCTCGGCCATACAAAACGTAATGCACCAAAGGGTTCATGCCGCTTTTTGCAACATCCGGATATGCTTCAAGGTAGAACCTTGTACAAAAAAGCGGACTCGGATCTCTTTCGAGAAGCGCGCCGTAACGCAGATAATGATCGAAAGGATGCAAACCGCTCTGCAATACATCAGGATACTTTTGCGAATACCAGTGCGCATCAAAATACGCACTGCTCTGCACGATATCCAACTCACCCTGTGTATGCATTACCCGCACCCGCTCCGAACGTTACCTATTTATTGCCGTTATCCTAATGCCTCGCCCCTCGGCCCGACCATGCAACACATAATGCAGGAGGGGATTTATTTTCGCTTCTTTTACGTCAGGATTTAAAGTTAGATAATCTACGGTACTAAAAATTGGACTAGGATCCCTGCCTTCTTTCGCGCCGTACTTGAGATAGTGGGCAATCGGATCTATATTCTTTTCCGCCACATCAGGGAACCTAGACAGGTACCAGGCTTCATCGAAGTAACCGGACTGTCTTATCAAGTCTACCTGCTTTTCCAAGATGAGCTTTTTACGTCTAAGCGGCGGCAGGAAATTGAACACTCGCGTTAAACCTCGCGAAAATTTTGCTTTAATCCGTAAAAAAGGGCATTGAGGCAGGCTGCGTCCGGCCGTGGGAGCAAGACTCTCATTTCCTTTTCTTTCTTCCAGCATCTTTGTGAGCATCGCCAACTCTCGGAAGCGATCTGCAAGCTGCAACTCCTTCTCTTCCAGCTCTCGTTTTAGCAGCATGTTCTCTGCTTCCAACAGACCAATCTTCGCGTATATGTCTGCGGAGTTGGAGGCGTCGCCGCTGGCTTTCTTAACAGAAGCGGTGGCATTCCTATCATCCATAGAAGAAAATCCTACGCCGTCAAACGACAATGAACGGTAAAGTTTCGGCAAGAAGCAAACTGAACTCTCTTTCTTGGATCGCTCCAGTCACCTCTTACCAAGCCTCGCGCTGTATTCATGCCACTTATTGCCACCGGCTCTTTGGATCGGGGTTACACTTCGGACATCTTTATCGCACACTTGGACTTAACTAGTCATAATGATCGCGGATTATTGCAGCGATGAGATGCGCTATTATTCCGCCGAGGCAGAGAAGCAAAGTAAAAACGGCAATGTTATATAGCCGCCTTGGTTCCGTGGGGTACTCCGGATACGTTGGATTCTGCAGTATCGAAACCTGCTTCAGAGTTCGCGCCGCTTCTACCCGTGTACTTTCTAAAGCTGCCCGCGCTGTGGAGTACATTTCCAGAGCGAACTCCAACTGCATACGCAGCGCTTCGAATTCCGCCGTTACTCGGTTTAAAGCTTGCCCAGAACCGTCAGCCAAACGCGCTTGTTCGCGTCTAATCTGGTTCTTGAGCGCTTGGATCTCTGCATCTAGCCGAATCATCTCCGGGGATTGCGAACTATGAGACGCTGCCAGTGCTTGCCGGCGAGCGCTTAGCTTTGCGAGTTCGCCTTCTAGACTTGCCACTATCGCGCTCAATCCCTGTACGGTACCCGTAGGCGACACCAAACCGTGCTCGTTTTGATACGCCAGGACAGCCTCTTGGGCTTGGCGGACACGTTCGTTCAGCTCTTGTACTTGCCTTTCAATGAATCTCACTTGCTCTGCGGCTAAACGTTGCCCTAATGCGTTGATATGCGCCTCTCCTTCGCGCAGAAGCAATAGGGCGATACGTTGTGCGGTTTGCGGATCAAAAGCCTCACTTCGGATGCGCAGCACTTGCGCATACTCATCTAATTTCACGGAAACACGAGTGAGGTAGTAACGATGAAAATCCTCTATCGGAACATCTGGCGCTCGCAGCCGAGAAAAAACGTCAATTTGACGATCAGAAAAGTGCGCTCTGAGATCTAGCTCAGCGTCCAGCTTCTTCAGCATATCGACCGACAGCATGTGCTCTCGCAGCATGAGCAAGTCGTGCGAGCCGCCACCTGTCAAGATCGATGTAAAATTCAACGTTGGCGGCCCTATATTAACCCCTTGAAGAACAACTGTAGCTTCAGAGACATAGCGATCTGTCGCCCAAAAAGACCAGTAATAGCAGCCCGCAAAGAATGCAAGGAGCACCAAAAACCAATAAGGATGTCTTTTAAACTTATCTTTCACGACCGCCGAATACTCTCATGATAGGCGGCAATGGCGTCTTGGATATCGTCGAACCAATAAGCCTGTCCTTGATCGAGCCATATTCCGGCTTGGCACAGCTCTTTAAGGATCCCCTCGCTATGGGAAACAATTATGAGACCTGCCTTGCCGACTTTTTCTTTGAACGCCTGGGTAGCTTTTTCCTTGAACGATTTGTCCCCGACAGCCGTTGCCTCATCAGAAATATATAGATCGAAGTCGAAGGCCAGGGACAAGCCAAATGCCAAGCGGCTTCTCATCCCGCTTGAGTATGTCTTGACGGGTTCATCAAAGGCTGGCCCAAGCTCCGCGAATTCTTCAACCTTGCGAATGACATCGTCAATAAAACTGTCATTCCCATGGATGCGAGCCACAAACTTGACGTTTTGCCGCCCCGTCATAGAACCTTGAAAGCCACCCGCCAGTCCAATCGGCCAGGACACCCGGCACTTTCGTATGATTTCTCCTCGATCTGGATGGTCCATACCTCCAATCAGGCGCAACAGCGTGGATTTTCCTGCCCCGTTGCGCCCCACCAAACCCACGCTTATCCCGCGCGGCACCGTAAAGTTAATATCACGCAGCACCCAGCCGCTTCCGTGCCGGTTACGATAACGTTTGTATACGTTCTTGACCTGAATCATTGCATCTTAAGCTGCCTAGCGAATCGGACATGCAGAGCGAGCCCAAGTGCTAACGCCGCCAGAGCCGAAAGCCAGACATAGAGAAGATCGACGCCTTGCACGGTTTTATAAAGCGGAAAAAAACAAAGCCGCAGACTCTCAAGTCCGTGCAAAACGGGGTTATAAAGCATTTTTTGCTGCACAGCATGGGGCAACATTTGTACTGGTATAATTGCGCCGGACAGCATAAACATCGGAAGCATCGCCATCCGCACAAACCGACCGAGCTCGGAAATAAGCGCCCCTCCAGCCGACACGACCAATCCGCAACCCACGCCCAGCAACCAGACGGACAGCCATACATGAGCCGCTTCAAGCGGGGCCGCCGGCAGCATTGGATGTCCTAGCAGGGTCGCTCCTCCGATCAAGATAAGGAAAACGAGACTTTTTAAGATACCTTCCAGAACACAACGCACCAAAACGGGATCAACGGGCTTTACTTGACGGTAGGCGAACAACCCTTTATTGGCCTCGACCGCCCCAAGCGATCTAGTTACCCCGTCCCGAAATAGGTTAAAAGCCATAAGACCGGTTATGAGCCACGGTATAAAATCTGCCCCTATGACGAAGCGGGTACGGCCCAGCATTTCGCGCACGCCAATCATGATCACCACATAGGCGACAGGCTCGGCGAACATCCAGAACCAACCAAAACGGTCAGCCATAATGCGTGCGCCCGCTTCACGCATGAACATGGCGTGCCACACGCTGCAAGTAACTTGCCAAGAGGATCGCATTAGGTCCTCTCCCTCTGGCTGACGGCATCTCCGATCGGTCTGACGGATAGCGCTTGCATCTTTTAGATATTCAGGATGGTCCGGGTGGTGACTGCGATGCGGAACAGGATCTCCGCGATGGTCGACGCCAGCTGCAGGTTCTTGGTCGGCACCGCCGGCAGGACTAGTACCTCGTCGCCCGGGCGCAGCTCGGCATCGCGACTGGTGACCACCTCACCGTTCTGCCGGACGATCAGGATGTTGTCCTGATCGGCCCGGTCGGTGAAACCGCCGGCGCGACGAATGTAGTCCTCGAGCGTATGGCCCTGGACATAGACGATCGCCTGCGGAACCTGCACCTCGCCGCTGATCAGCAAGCTGTCGGAACGTTCCGGGATGGTGATGACATCGCCGTCCTGCAGACGCACATCGGCGATGCGCCCGTCATAGGCCACCACCATGCGGCCGTTCGGCTTCACTTCCCGGGCGCGCTTGACGAAGTCCTGGATCAGCTGCGCTTCCTGCACGCGGATCCGGGCTTCCTCATCGGTGCGTGAGGGAGCGCTCAGATAGGTGGTCTCAAGCCGGCGTAGGGCATCCTCCAACGCTTGGCGCTGGCGCTGGGCCACACTTTCGCGACGGATGGAAATGCTGCGTACGTCGGCCAACGCTGGGTCGACCTCAATGCTGTCGAGCAGCGCCTGCAGGGTGGCATCCTTCGGCACGGCGAAACGTGACGGCCCCTTGTAGCTGCCCTCGATCTGCACCACGATGACATCGGAGCGCTGATCGATGGAGAACAGCACCTCGTCGCCGCCTTTAAGCATGTCGTCGCGAAAGGCGTGCAGCGAGAGGTACTTGGAGAACGGTCCGTCCTCGCGCACGCCGCGGAGCAGGACATGGGACACACCGGGCTTGAGCTGCACCATTTCGATCAGCTCATGCCCCAATTTGGCGTCCTGATCGAGCTCGAAGCGATAAGCCTGGGCAACATCGCCGCTGACGGTGACCACCGGCCCTCGGCGCTCGACGACGATAGTGTCCCCATCCTGGAACTGAGGCCGAGGCAGCTTGCCACTGACCAGGAAGTCATAGAGGTCCACCTCGGCGATGGTGCCGCCGTCTCGCAGGATCCGGATACGGCGGTAGCTGCCACTGGCTTGGTCGATGCCGGAAGCCTGGTCGAGGAAATACAACAAGGAGTCGCTGGGATTGCCAGCGTAGCGGCCAGGTTTCTTGACGTACCCCGTGACGAACACCGCCACCGGCTGAACGCCCTGCAGGTTGGTGTAGACCGATACGTTGTCGGGGAACACCTGCTTGATCGCGGCCTTAACCTTGGCGTCCAGTTCGCCGTGGGACACGCCCTCCACATGCACGGGGCCGACGTACGGCACGAAGACGTTGCCCTGTGCGTCGACCACCAGCACGCGTTCGAACTCCACCGCCCCCCATACGCGCAAGGTGATCTGGTCGCCCGGCAGGATGCGGTACGACGGGTTCAGCCCCAGGGCACGCGGACCACGGAAGCCGCCGGTGAAAAGTTCCGCGCCGAAGGGCGGGATCTCGCTTTGCTGCTCTTGCGGCTCCGGCGTGCTCACCACCGGACCATAGGTACCTACACGACGATCCACCGGGGACGCCGGCTCCTGCGCGGGGGGCAGGCGCCCCACCTGCTGCTCGGCGGGAACATCTCCTAGGCCAGTGGCGATCTGCGCCATCGATGACGCCGACGATACCAACGCTGCGAGGGCGATGCACAGGAACTTGCCCAGCTGGCGGGCGCGCCAGAAAACGCTCATTGGGCCACCCCGGATTCGGCTCGTTCAGGGGCGGAGCTCAGCAGCGGCCGCCCTTGGTAATGCAATACGCGCACCGCTTGCCAACCGCCGTCGGGCAGCCGGCACACCAGACCGGGCCAGCTGCCGGCACCAGACTCGACGGTCAATGCACGGCAGATACGGCCGCTGGCGGCGTAGTACGGTTCTTGTACGGAGATGATGACGTTCGCGCCCCAAGGGCTGTCCGCTAAAGCCAACACGCTCGCCGCCGGCGCGTCGCTCAGGAACTGCTGCAGAGCCGGATCAAGCCCCGTAGCCGCCGCCTCGCGCCCGCTGCTCGCCATATGAGCCTCGGGCAGCGTAGCGCAAGCGCTGAGCGTCACAGCGGCTGCCGCCAACAGCGCGCAAGCGAGCGGCCGCAAGCGGCCGAGGAACCCGGCAAGCACTCGGTATTGCGAATTATTCTTGATCGTAATCAATGCCTATCCTTGCCGATTTCTGCGAGGTTATTCGCGGAAGACGGGATTGTAGTGACTCTATGCCCGTTCTTTCGGATTGCCGTCACGGCCCGCCAAGAACCTACGCACGGTTTCGACATTACTGCCCCTCTTCGAAGCTCCCAGGCCGGCCGGAAGTGTTGTCTCGAACCACTACCATCCGTACCTCGTACATTGCCCTTGCGCGCCAGCATTTCGGCAGAGAACAGCTTCTCGACTCACGAAACCGTCGCCGGTTGGCGACTCGCGAACTTCGCCACCAGCAGCGAGCGATGCTCCACCTGGGAAGACCTCGGCAAACGGGTCTCCACCACCGACGGTCTGTCGGCTCGCAGCGGCTAACGACGCACGCGAGGACCGCCTTGGACGGCCGATGCGGTGTAATCGAGTGGAGTGCCCCAGCTTGATGCCACACGCCTCCGATAACCTCCCCGCCAGCTCGTTGCCAACGGCCAGCGAGGTGGACGAAGCGAGCGCGTAGTCGTTCGGACAGGCTTGATGGGCGAGCGGTATCAACCGCGTGATTCCGGTACGGCCGACCGGCTTGGTTTCGGCAACGCCCACCAACCGCGTGAAGCGGCTACCGAAGCGCTTGAGCGCAGGCGATAGCTTAATAAGTTTCTCGGTCCGGTCGCTATAGAAAGTCGACAGCGCGATGTCGTCCGAGGCGAACCTCCCCAACCCGACATCGGAGGCTGCGCCAAGGGAAAAAAGGAAGCCGCGCTTGCTGATGGAAGTGGTGACAGCGTTCTTCTTACCGGCGACACCGAATCTGCCCACATGGAAGAGGACCGCGCGCCTGCCGCAACCGAGAACCGGCGACTTAGCCTCGCCGGATTCCGCGCGGCCGGTCCCGGCAACACGCTCCTGCGCGCTCGCTTGTTCATGAAAAGCGCGCCAAGGGGCTACTACGCACCCTGGCGGCTCCACGCCGTTGGCGGCGGTGTCGGTAGCAGGACTCATAACAGCCCCTCCCCTGAGAAAAGTAATCTCACCACCACGTACCAAGGCTACGGCTACGGGTAATGGGCAAACCTTTCAGTTAGCGGACAAAGGGGCACGTCCATATGCGCATCGCATACCGCTAGAGCTGAACAACGGCGGAAGAATTTGCCGTAGGACGGCGCGAGGATAGCCTTCGCGCCATGGCTATCCATATGAAGATTTCACGTTTTGACGTTATGCCGTGACCTAGCTCACAGTGTCAAGCGGGTCAGGAGCAAAAAAGAAGGAAACACAACAACTTATATACCCCTGGCGGTATACTGCCCCGAGCAAGCAGCTCCCTCACCGGCCAAGCGCGCGGGACCTTCAGCGCCGTGGCACACGCCTGTCGTGACGCAGTGGGCAATGGCGGCCAGCCTTGTCGATCGGTACAGCGGTGTACCACCACTCGATGGATGGCGCTGCTCTAGTCCCAGAGTGCCGCCCATACGCTCTTGCCTCTCCCAGCAGTGAAACCGGAGGAAAGCAAGAGGGCTGGGTAGAAAGCTTGCCGTCGACTCTACCCTGGGCCGTGGCTGTATCAGCGCCCAGCCGATGATCGGTGCAACCCAAGCCTCTGAGGTGTAGAGCTAGCCCTTCTCAAGAAAGGACCGGCTGTGGCGCAACCGCGCCGCTGTACTGCAGCTCGACCCAATCTCGGTAGCTGCCATCCATCACCGCCCGCCACCACGACTCGTTGGCCAGGTACCAGCGCAGGGTCTTGCGGATGCCGGTTTCGAAGCTCTCACACGGGTAGAAGCCGAGGTCCCGCTGGATCTTGCTCGGGTCGATGGCGTAGCGGCGGTCGTGGCCGGGGCGGTCGCTGACGAAGCGGATCAGGCTCTCGCTGCGCTCGCCGCCAGCGGCCGGCGAGCGCGGAAAACGCTCGCGCAGCGCCGGCTCGGCGGCGAAGGCTTCGTCCAGCAGTCGGCAGAGATGACGGACGATGGCGATGTTGGTCCACTCGTTGTTGCCGCCGACGTTGTAGGTCTCGCCGACCCGGCCGCGGGAGAGAATCAGGTCGATCGCCCGGCAGTGATCCTCGACGTACAGCCAGTCGCGAATGTTGAGGCCGTCGCCGTACACCGGCACCGGCTTGCCGTCGAGCAGGTTGACGATGGTCAGCGGGATGAGCTTCTCCGGGAAGTGATAGGGCCCGTAGTTGTTGGAGCAATTGCTGACCGTGGTGTTGAGGCCATAGGTGTGGTGGTAGGCCCGCACCAGGTGATCGCTAGCGGCCTTGCTGGCGGAGTACGGTGAGTTGGGCGCGTAGGGCGTGGTTTCGGTGAATGCCGGATCGTTCGGGCCGAGCGAGCCGTAGACTTCGTCGGTGGACACATGATGAAAACGGTGCGGCCGCCAGCTTCCGTCCCGCTGCCAGACCGCCTTGGCGGCCTTGAGCAGGGTGTGCGTGCCGTTGACGTTGGTGTCGATGAAGGCGTCGGGACCGTGGATGGAGCGATCGACGTGCGACTCGGCGGCGAAGTGAACGATAGTATCCAGCGCTTCGTCGGCCAGCAGCGCCGCGACTAGCTCGTAGTCACGGATGTCACCGTGCACGAAGCGAAAGTTGGGGTTGTCCGCCAGCGCCTGAAGGCTGGCCCGGTTGCCGGCGTAGGTAAGCGCGTCGAGCACCACCACCCGATCGCCCGGATACCGGCCGAGCCAGTAGTGGACGAAATTGGCGCCGATGAAGCCGGCACCGCCGGTGATCAGAAGTCTACGCATCGTGGCGCTCCGTTAGTTTTACCGGCCTGGCCCAGGCGTTCGAGAACGCCGCCCGCCATTGTCCTTTTCCCTGTTGACTTATCCCCGCTCCAACGCCGCCAGCTCCCGCAGCATCCCCCGCAACCCTTCGCGCCAGTGCAGCACCGGCAGCTCCAGCGCTGCCCAGGTCGCGGTCTTGTCGAGCACGCTGTATGCGGGTCGGACGGCGGGAGTGGGATAATCCTCCGTGCGGATAGGCCGGATCGGCACATCGCGATCGACCAAACCGAGCGCGCGCGCCTCTTCGGCGATCGCCACGGCGAAGTCGTACCAGCTGGCGGCGCCGGCATCGGTCCAGTGGTGGGTGCCACCGACCTCGCGCTCGAGCGCGCGCCAGACGGCGGTGGCCAGCCCTTTGGCCCAAGTGGGGCTGCCAATCTGGTCGGCCACCACGCGCAGCTCGTCACGCTCACGCAGCAAGCGCAGTATGGTCTTGACGAAGTTGGCGCCGTGCGCGGAGTACACCCAGGCGGTGCGCAGGATCAGCGCCCGCTCGCCCAGCTGCTCGCGCACCCGCCGCTCGCCTTCGAGCTTGCTGGCGCCGTAGACGCCGAGCGGCGCCGGCGCTGCATCCGGCGCATACGGGCGGCCGGCGTTGCCGTCGAAGATGAAATCGGTGGAGATATGCACCAGGTGCGCCGTCACGTCGCGAGCCGCCCGCGCCAGATAGCCGGGGCCCTCGGCGTTGACGGCATACGCCAGCCCCGGCTCACTTTCGGCGCGGTCGACGGCGGTATAGGCGGCGGCGTTGACGATGGCGCTCGGCCGCAGCTCGCCGATCAGCCGCTCCACGGCGACGGCGTCGCCGATATCCAGCTCGCCGCGCCCGAGCGCGATCACTTCCACGCCGGCCGGAGCGCTGCGCCGCAGCTCCCAACCCAGCTGCCCCTGGCAGCCGGTGATGAGCACCCTCACGGATAGACCTCGATTTCGCGCAGCGACCGTCCCTGCGCGTCCTTGGCCGACAGCCGGGGCGGCTGGTTGTCTATCAGCGGCCAGTCGATGCCGACATCGGCGTCGTTCCAGAGCAGGCAGCGCTCGTACTCGGGCGCGTAGTAATCGGTGCACTTGTAGACGAAATCGGCGCTGTCGCTGAGCACGTAGAAACCGTGCGCGAAACCGGGCGGCACCCACAGCATGCGATGGTTGTCGGCCGACAGCACTTCGCCGACCCAGCGGCCGAAGGTGGGCGAGCTGCGGCGCAGGTCGACCGCGACGTCGAACACCGCACCGGAGGTGACTCTCACCAGCTTGCCCTGCGGCTGCTTGATCTGAAAGTGCAGGCCGCGCAGGATGCCGCGGCTGGAGCGGCTGTGGTTGTCCTGCACGAACGTGCCGTCGATGCCCAGCTCCTCGGCCCAGGACTGACGCCAGGTTTCCATGAAGAAGCCGCGCTCGTCGCCGAACACCTTCGGCGTGATCAGCACCACGTCGGGAATGGCCAGGCGAGTGAACTGCATCAGGGTGCGACCTGCTTGAGAATGCCCAACAGGTACTGGCCGTAGCCGCTCTTCTGCAGCGGCAGCGCCAGCCGCTCCAGCTGCTCGGCGTCGATGAACCCCATGCGGAAGGCGATCTCCTCCGGACAGCAGACCTTCAAGCCCTGGCGCTGTTCGATCACCCGCACATAGGTGGCGGCATCCAGCAGCGAGTCGTGGGTGCCGGTATCGAGCCAGGCGGTGCCGCGGCTGAACAGCTCGACGCTGAGCTCGCCGTACCGCAGATAGGCCCGGTTGACGTCGGTGATTTCCAGCTCGCCCCGCGCGGAGGGACGGATGCTCTTGGCGATGTCGATCACCCGGTTGTCGTAGAAATACAGCCCGGTGACCGCGTAGTTCGACTTCGGCTGAGCCGGTTTTTCCTCGATGTCGATGACCTTGCCGTCCCGATCGAACACCACCACGCCGTAGCGCTGCGGATCGTTGACGTAGTAGCCGAACACCGTGGCGCCGCGCTCGCGCCCGGCGGCGGCCTGCAGCTTCTTCGACAAACCCTCGGAGTAGAAGATGTTGTCGCCGAGAATGAGGCAGACGTTATCGTTGCCGATGAAGCGTTCGCCGATCAGGAAGGCCTGGGCCAGACCGTCAGGGCTGGGTTGAACGGCGTACTGCAGCGAGATCCCCCACTGGCTGCCGTCCTGCAGCAAGGCTTGGAACAGCGGCTGATCCTGCGGGGTGGTGATCACCAGTATCTCACGGATGCCAGCCAGCATCAGCGCGGATAGCGGGTAGTAGATCATCGGCTTGTCGTACACCGGCATCAGTTGCTTGCTGACGCAGTAAGTCAACGGATGCAGGCGCGTGCCGGAACCGCCGGCGAGAATGATACCCTTCCTGGAACTCACGATTATTCCTTTTTCCGATACGCCCCGCGCCGCCGGTGGCTGCCGGCGCGAAGGGTTGATGCGGTTGCGGAAAGTCTATTGGCACAAGCTACGGACGGTCAACGACCGGCAAATATCATCGCTACCGCGGCCATCACCACGGAAGGTAGGCAGATAAGGAAAACCTAGCATGAGCATGGCGACAGTTAAGGCCGCCCACGTCACGATCCCTGATTCGACGCTGCCGCACATTCGGCATCACGGCGCCGTGCGCGGCGTCACCGGCTCCTGTCACGAGCTGAACGTCGGCGACGCCGGCATCCTGATCGACTGCGGGCTGTTCCAGGGCGAGGAAACCTCCGCCGATCGTTCGGCCCACGCCGAGCGGCCGGAGATCGAGTTTCCGATCGACCATATCCGGGCGCTGGTGCTGACCCACGTCCACCTCGACCACGTCGGGCGCATTCCCTACCTGCTGGCGGCCGGCTACCGGGGCCCGATCCTGTGCAGCGAACCGTCGGCGCAGCTGTTGCCGCTGGTACTGGAGGACGCCGTCAAGATCGGTTTCACCCGCCAGCCCTGGATGATCGAACGGTTTCTGGAAATCCTGCAGCAACGCATCGTCGCCCTGCCCTATGGCCGCTGGCACGACATCGACCTGGGCCGCGACAACGCCACGCTGGCCATCAAGCTCAAGCCGAGCGGCCACGTCCTGGGCTCGGCGTACGTCGAGTGCCGGATCAGGCGGGACGGACCAGAACAGCGGGTGGTATTCTCGGGCGACCTGGGCGCGCCGCACGCGCCGTTGCTGGCAGCCCCCAAGCCGCCGTACACCGCCGACGTGGTGGTGCTGGAGAGCACTTACGGCGACCGCGACCATGGCGATCGCGCCGGCCGCCGCCGACAGCTTCAGCACACCATCGAGCGCGCCCTGGCCAACCGCGGCACGGTGCTGGTGCCGGCTTTCAGCATCGGTCGCACCCAGGAACTGCTCTACGAGCTGGAAGGGATCATCTTCAGCGAGTCGCGACGGCGCAAACGCCCCGGCGAGCTGCGCTGGGAAGATCTGGAGATCATCGTCGACTCGCCACTGGCCAGCCGCTTCACCGCCGCCTATCGCGCCATGAAGCCGTGGTGGGACGCCGAGGCGCGCCGGCGGGTCGCGCAAGGCCGCCATCCGCTCGACTTCGAGCAGCTCACCACCATCGACGACCATGACGACCACTTGCGCGCGGTGGACTATCTGGCACGCACCGGACGCCCCACGGTAGTGATCGCCGCCAGCGGCATGTGCACCGGCGGACGCATCGTCGATTACCTCAAAGCCATGCTGGGCGATCCGCGCCACGACGTGCTGTTCGTCGGCTACCAGGCCCGCGGCACGCCGGGGCACGCCATCCTCGAGCACGGACCGCGCGGCGGCTGGGTCGAGCTGGACGGCCAGCGCTTCGAGATCCGCGCCGGCATTCACCGCCTCGACGGTTACTCGGCGCACGCCGGACAGAAGGATTTGGTGAACTTCATCCGCCGCATGCGCCACCCGCCGCGGCAAGTACGGCTGGTGCACGGCGAGGATGCGGCGAAGCGGGCATTGAAAGCCAAGCTGGAAGAACTGGGGCTGGGCATCGAGGTCGTGGTGCCTTAGCGGCCCTGCCCGCGCAATACCGATCGGCGGTCGGAGAACGGCCGCTGCCTCACGCCGGCGGCGCGCGCAGATAGGCGATTTTGTCGTCCGCCTTGAGCGTCGCCGTCTGCAGACGGATCTCCCGCCATAGCAGATCCTGGCTCGGACCGCTGCTGACGAAGCCGCTGACCGCCTCGGTGAGCACGTTGTGCACCTCGGCGCAATCGAACCGCTCGAAGGCATCGCTCAGACGGGCGAGCAGCCGCTCCACCTCGCGCCATGGCAGCGAGAACTCGATGGCGCGCATGATCATCGGGTGCTGGGTGCCGGTGACGTTGTCGCCGATCAACAGCTCCTCGTAGAGCTTCTCGCCTGGCCGCAGGCCGGTGTAGCGGATCTCGATGTCGCCGCCGGGATTGCGCTCGTCGCGCACGGTGTGGCCGGCCAGGTGGATCATCTTGCGCGCCAGGTCGACGATCTTCACCGGCGCGCCCATGTCGAGCACGAACACATCGCCGCCCTCCGCCATCGCGCCCGCCTGGATCACCAGCGCCGCCGCCTCGGGGATAGTCATGAAATAGCGGGTGATCTCGGGATGCGTGACCGTCACCGGCCCGCCCATGCGGATCTGCTCCCGAAACAGGGGCACCACCGATCCCGAGGAACCCAACACATTGCCGAAGCGCACCATGCAAAAGCGGGTGCGCACACCGTTGAGCTGCGCCAAGCCTTGCAACGCCAGCTCGGCCAGGCGCTTGCTGGCGCCCATGACATTGGTGGGGCGCACCGCCTTGTCGGTGGAGATCAACACGAAGGTCTCCACCCCCGACTCCTGCGCCGCTTGCGCGGCGTAAACGGTGCCGAACACGTTGTTGTACGCGCCTTCCAGAATGTTCTGCTCGACGATGGGCACGTGCTTGTACGCGGCGGCGTGATACACCGTCTGCACCTGGAAGCGGCGCATGATCTCGCGCAGATGCCGGCGGTTGAGGGTGTTGCCCAGCAGCGGCACCAGCTCGACCGTGCCGTCCAGCATCGGCCGCAGCTCCCGCTCGATGCGGTACAGGCCGTATTCGGACAGATCCAGCAACACCAGGCGTCGCGGCCGCAGGCGCACGATCTGCCGACACAGCTCCGAGCCGATCGAGCCACCGGCGCCGGTCACCAGCACCGACTTGTCGCGCACGCAGCGCTCCAGCAGAGCCGGGTCGGGCACCACCGGTTCGCGCTCCAGCAAGTCTTCCAGGTCCAGCTCGCGCAAATGATCGAGCTGGGCGCGGCCGCTCAGCAGCTCGTTCAGCCCGGGGATGGTCTTCACGTGCACCGGATAGGCCTCCAGGCGCTGGAGGATGCGCCGGCGCCGACTCTGGTCGATCGACGGCAGCGCCAGCAACACGTGCGAGACGCCGAACTCGGCGATCAGCCGGTCCAGCTCGTCGGGACTGTAGACACGGACGCCGCTGACCACATTGCCGTGCAGCGCGGGGTTGTCGTCGACCAGGGCCACCGGGCGGTAATCGTGCCCCGCCGCCAGCGCGGCCACCAACCGCGCCCCGGCATCGCCAGCGCCGTAGACGATCACCGCGCGCTTGTCGCTAGCCTTGCGCGACAGCCACTGCAGACCAAGCCACCCCAGATAGCGGCTACCGCCGACCGAGGCCAGCGCCAGCAGCCAGTACAACGGCAGCACCGAGCGGGGGAAGCCGTCGCGACTGATCAACAGCGTGGCCGCCGCCATGATCAGGGTGGAGAGGGTCACGCCCTTGACCAGCATCAGCAGCGCATGAGGCGCCATGTAGCGGATCACGATCCGATAGCAGCCGAGCAGCGCGAACACCGGCACGGTGAACGCCGGCAACAGCACGAACAGCCACCAGAACTGGCGCAGATCGGGTGTGAACTGCCCTAATCGCAGCGCGAAAGCCGCCCATAGAGCGAGTGGGACGAGAGCCAGGTCACTGGCCATGATCAGCAGCCTTTTCAGGCCGCGGGGGAGACGTTCTAATTGCTTGTACATCGCCACTTCCTGTGGAAACCGGAATCCGGTCCTCCTCGATCCGTGAGGAGTCGGAGCAGCCTTAGTCTACGCCGCGCACGTTGGATTCGGCCGACGCGATTGTCCTTAAATAGCTGGGGTGTGCACGGAAAAAAATCATCTGCCGGCGAGCGTTTACCCTGTCGCAAGCAAGCGACGGACCGTTCGGATTTTCCCTGAGCCGGCGCCGCTGAACGCCCGCCCCAGAGCCACGTTCCGCCTTGTTCGCTGCCGCGCGGAGTGCGACCCCGCGCGCCCGCGAGCAACGACGCCCGCTAACGGTCATGGCGGCCAAGGGGCAAGCATGCTCCCAGCCCTCCTTATGGACTCTTGTCCCCGTTCCGGGAGAGCGGCCAACGGTCGCGTCAGGCGGATGCGCCGACGACCTCGTCGCGCTCGCCAGCGCCCAAGGCGATCGCCAAGCCCACCAGCGGCGCCCAGGCCGTCAGCGTCAGCAACGGACCTAGCTCCGGGTGACGGAGCGCGATCCAAGCCAGCGGCCATAGCCAGCACAGGTTGATCGCCGCCACCGCCACCGTGACCGGCCGATGCGCCCCCAGGCGCCGGCTGGCGCGCTGATAGGCGTGGCTGCGATGGGCTTGGTGGATGGCCTCGCCCCGCAACAGACGCCGCAGCAGCGTGTAGCTGGCATCGACCAGGAACACCCCGAGCAGGATCGGCCATACCCACGGGTTCAACGGTCCCTCGCCGCCGAGCGCGAACGCCGCCAGTACGAAACCGATGAAGGCGCTGCCGACATCGCCCATGAAGATCTTCGCCGGCGGCCAATTCCAAAGCAGGAAACCGGCCGCGGCCGCGGCCAGCAGCAATAACGGTAGAGCGGCCGCCCCATCCCCCGCCAGCATCGCTAAGACGGCAGCGCCACCCGCCACCGTCACGGTTTCGACACCAGCGATACCGTCGATACCGTCCATGAAGTTGTACAAGTTCAGCAACCAAACGATCAGCAACAGAGCGAGCGGATAGCCGAGCAGCTCTAGCCGCCACTCGCCGCCGGGCAACGGCAGCGCCGGCGGCGGGCCCAGCCACCACAAGGCCCAAGCGGCGGCAGCGACATGCACCGCCAGCCGCCAGCGCACCGGCACGCCGCGGCGATCGTCGATGTAACCGACCGCCGCGATCGCCAGCCCACCACCGAGCAGGGCGGCCAGCAAGTCGTCCGACACCGCACCCAGCCAGCGGCAGGCGAGCAGTCCCAGCACGAAACCGGCCACGATCGCCATGCCGCCGCCGCGCGGCGTCGGCCGGCTGTGCGAGCTGCGGGCATTGGGCATATCCAACAGGCGGGTTCGCAGGGCATAGCCGCGCAGCCAGCCGGTCAGCACGATCGACAGCGCCCACACACCAAGAACCAGCAGAGGTATGCGCATGGGTCACCTCGGCAGCGATTCCGCGGTTTCGGCGGCCGCCCGCCCCTCCTCACTGCGCAGGAAATGGTGGGCGGTCCTGGCCAGCGCCTCATCGACGCCAACTGGAGGCGACCAAGCCAGCGCCGCCTGGGTGGCGGCGATATCCACCTGCAGCGAACCGCACAGGCGCTGACCGATGCCCGGACGTCCGACCGCCGCAGCCGCAGCCTTCAGCAGCCAGCTCGGCACCGGTAGCAAGCGGGCGGGCTTGCCCAACGCCTGCCCCAGCCGCCGCAGCAGCTCGGTGGTGGACAGATCCTCGCCATCCGCTACCAGGAAGGTCCGGCTGGCGGCCGCTGGATGGCGGCAGCAAACGGCGATCAGATCCACCAGGTTATCCAGTGCGACCAAACTGCGGCGGTTGTGGATCGCGCCCAGCGGCAACGGCAGCCCGCGGCTCAGCCAGCGCATCAGACTCAGGAAATTGCCTGTCACGCCGGGCCCGTACACCAGCGGCGGCCGGATGATCGTCACCTCCAACCCGGTTTCCACCGCCAGGCGGCGCAACCCATTCTCCGCTTCCGCCTTGGATAGGCCGTACGGATCGCGCGGCGCCGGCGCATCCTGCGCGGTGAACGGCCGGCCGGGCGCGGTGACTTCGCCGTTGACCTTGATCGAACTAATGAACACGAACCGGCGCACGCCCGCTTCGGCCGCCTGCCGCGCCAGCGCCAGCGTCCCCTGAACGTTGACCCGGCGATACTCCGCCAGCGGATCGGCGGCGGCGTCGCGCATGACGTGCACGCGGGCGGCGGCATGGACCACCACGTCGACGTCCGTCAACGCGGCGCGCCAATCGGTATCGGCGCCCAGCTCGCCGACCCGGCAGGTTTCCACGCCCGGCGGCGGCTCCCATGGCCGCCGCAGCGCCGCCCGTACCGGCAGATCCTGCCGGCGCAGCCGGGCTAGCAACGCCTGCCCGACGAAACCGCTCGCCCCCGTCACCAGAACTCGGTCGCTCATGTTCCAACGTCTCCTTGTCGGCTCGCGCGCCGGCGGGCGCGCTCAGGCGGCCAAACCCAGGGCCTCGATGATGGTCCGGTTGATCTTGCGTGCGTCGAACATCTCCTCGGCCATACGGTGGCTGATCCAGCCCATCGACTCGATCAGCGCCGGCTCGAGCACGAACCGCTCCATCGCGGCAGCCAGCGCGTCAACATCCCGAACCGGCACGAGAAAGCCATTGCGGCCGTTCACCACCGTCTCGCGACAGCCCGGCGCATCGGTGGTGATCACCGGCAGGCCGCTCGCCATGGCCTCCTGGGTGCTGCGCGGCAAACCCTCGCGATAGGACGGCAGCACGAACACGCTCGCCTGCCGCAGCCAGGGCCGGACGTCGGGCACGTGCCCCGGCCACTCGATCACTCCCTCCGCCACCCAACGCCGCACCTCGGCGAGGGGAATGGCGCCGGGATTGGGGTCGGTGCCGCCCACCAGCAGAAAGCGGGTATGCGGGTGCTTGGCCTTGATCCGCCGCGCCGCCGCCACGTACTCGCGGATGCCCTTCTCGGCCAGCAACCGCGCCACCAGGATGAACGTGACCGGCTCGGTCGTCGCGGCCACCATTGGGAACTCGTTCAGCTCCACGCCGATGCCGGTCAGACGCACCACTTTGTCGGCCGCCACCATCCCGTGCCCAGTGAACAGTGCCACATCGTCGTCGTTGAGGAAGAAGGCGCGGTCGACCCGCGACAGCCCCAACCGGTAGAGGCGGACGATCGCCGCCCGCAGCAGCCGTCGCTTGATGCCGAGCGAGCCGTCGTCGGTGAACGCGTAGCCGGCCCCCTCGATCAGCGCATAGCGAGTCGGCACGCCCGCGGCGGCCGCCGCCAGCGTTCCGTAGATGACCGGCTTGATGAAATAGCCCAGCGTCAGATCCGGCTTGAGCCGGCGCAGCAACCGCGTCAGCCGCACCATGTCGACGGCATCGCGCAGCGGGTTCATGCCGACGCGTGACAGCGAGCAGTCGATCGGCTCGGCCCCCAAGGCCATGACCGCCGCGCGGATCTCGGCGTCGTAGTCGGGCGCCAGCGCGTACACCCGCACCCCGCGGCCGACCAGATCGCGCACCAGGGATGCGCGAAAGTTGCAGATCGATTGGGCGTAACTGGTAATCAGCGCTAGTCGCACGGTCATCCTTTACCTGTGATCGTCCCCACGGATCGCTCGGTCGCGCGCATCTCGACCAGCTGCCGATACAGCGCCTGGTAGGCGGCGGTGACGGTTTCCAGGCTGTAGCGGCTCAGCACCCGCCGGCGCGCGGCCTCTCCCAACCGCCGCCGTTCCGCCTCGTCGAGCCCGGCGATGCGAGCCGCGGCCGTCGCCAAGGCCGCCGCATCGGACGGCGGCACCACCGCGCCGGTGTCGCCGACCATGTCCGCCGAGTCGCCGACGTCGGTGGCCACGCACGGCACGGCGCAAGCCATGGCCTCGCCCAGCGCCAGAGGGAAGGCCTCGCTGCGGGACGACGACACGTACACATCCAGCGCGTTCAGCAATTGCGGCACGTCCTGGCGCTCGCCCAGCAAACGCAGCGACGAGGTCAGGCCCAGCCGCTCCGCTTCGGTCCGCAGCGCCGAATTGGTCCAATCGATCCCGGCGCCGGCCATGACGAAGCGCGCTCGCGGCACGGTCCGCCGCAGCAACGCCGCGGCCCGCAGGAAATTCGCCTGGTCCTTCAGCGGGTGATAGCGGCCGACGTTGCCAACCAGGAAGTGCTCCGGCCCGAACCCGAGCGCCTTGCGCAACCGCGCACGGGCTTCGGCATCGGGACGAAAGCGCGCGCAGTCGAAACCGTTCGGAATCACCAGCGCGTTGGCCGAGCGGTAACCGTAGCGCTCGTGCTGCTGCCGACTCACCGCCGAGCAGTAGACCAGCCGCGCGGCCCCCGCCGACACACGGCGCAGAGCGCCGATCACCAGGCGCGTGCCGGCTTTCTCGTCCTCGAGCCAGTGCAGCGCGTGATGAATACCGACCACCACCGGCCGGTCGCGCGCCGCCAGCAGCGCCGCCAGCGCACCGTGATACATCCAGCCGTGCACCAAGTCGGGCGCGCACTGGCGCACCAGACGGCGCAGCCGCGGCAGCGCCCAGGGTGACGGCAGTCCACGCCGCATGCCCAGCGTATGCAGCGGCACGCCCAGCGTCCGCACCGTCGCGCCCAAGGCGTCGGCGCCCATGAGCGAGACCACTTCCGGCTGGAATCGGCTCCGATCGGTCGCCTCCAACAGCGCCACCAGCATGCGCTCGGCGCCGCCGGTGCCTAGCCCGGTGATGATGTGCAGCACCTTGATCCTGCGCGGCGCGCCGGCGTCGGACACGGCATTCATGACGCGGCGCCTCCGGCGGGGTCCATTCTTGGCGGCGGCAGCGCATCGTGACGGCGGCGGCACCATCCAGCAGCGTCCCTCGCACCCCCTCGCCCGAGATCGAGAGAGAGGCTGGGACGACGATCCGCGAAAACGGCGCGGCCGCGAATGCTTCCGCCACCGGGCGCCCCCTCCCCCGAGTCGCCCTCGCGCCGCTCGGCGTCCCGGGCGAACACGAAGGCGATCAGCAGCCACAAGCCCGGAATGTAGTAATGGTTCATCGACACCATCTGCCCGGCGGTGGCCAGGACCGCGAAGGAAGTCCAAGGCACCTGCGCCCGCAGCCCCACCACCAGCGTTACGGCCAGCATCGCCAGCAGGCTAGCCACCGCCGGTATGCCAGCCTCCACGGCCACCTGCAGGTACCAGCTGAACACGCCGGTGGGCGCGATCGGGTAGTAGCCGGCCGGGCCATGCCCCAGCAGCGGGGCCAACGCGATCGCCCGCAGCGACTCCTGCCAAGCGCTCCAGCGGGTGGGATCGACCGACGCGACATCGGTGGTCTTGTCGATGAACGCCTCCAGCAGCGGCGCCCCCGCCGTAGCTAGCCCCACCAGCGCCAACGGCGCCAGCAGCAGCGCGGCGGCCGCCAGCCGCGTCGGCAGACGCGGCCGGCGCAG
>Ga0065720_1019109_pt1 | contig 37439 bp, 32 predicted proteins | sample Thericmetagenome_FD_59107 | JGI IMG/M metagenome (GOLD analysis project Ga0065720, IMG submission 59107) | Thermophilic microbial communities from the Joint Bioenergy Institute, California, USA of rice/straw/compost enrichment - eDNA_2 v2... | ecosystem: Engineered > Solid waste > Grass >... | reverse complement strand
GGGGGGGAATGACTGTCTGGGAATGAGAATCTGGCTAATATTCTCGAGCTTGAACGATGACAGCAATACAAGCCGCTTGCGGTCGATGGAGCGAATCTGAAGTTCAGGTTGCGAAGGACAGGATGCGATGTAGCAGCGCTTAGCTTGGTGTGACCCACCAAAGTTTGCCTTCTTCTGGAAGGCGGTGAAGCAGAACCTGCATGCCACTCCAGAATCGAGCGTGTGCTAATGTGGATCTGCCCTCTGGTTGCGTGGGGCTGCCAAAAGCTATGCGCGGCCATTCAAAACACGCGGCGGCACCAGCGACCCAGCGCTGCGCAGAGCGACCGGCTTCTGGCAAACAAACATCCCGTCAGTCGCTCCACTCCCTCTTTGCGACGACCTTTCCAACCCGTCCTGCGTATAACGGAGGAAAGAGCGGCCATTGCCCATTCCCAGCTGCAACGCACAGCAGCCATGTCGCTCTTGTAAGTTGCCCATTCTGCGCGCGTTCGGTGGCAGCTGGCGCTTTGAAAGAGGCAGGAGAAAACTGACCTCGTCTTTAGTGGAACCAACACCGCCAGCCAGACCCCAGCTGGCGGTGGACTTTTTGGGACAACGACCTCCCAGTCCGCTCAGACAGGGTCTTTGTTTGGCACGGCGACATCCCAACCGCAGCAGACAGGAGGTCTTTTTGGTTCGACGGCAACCCAGACGCCGTCCTCCCAACTCCAGAGTACCGGCCTATTCGGCAGTACCACGGCCACAAGCCAACCGCAGCAGACAGGAGGATTGTTCGGCTCGACGACGACAACGACGAGTCAGCCTCAGCAGACGGGAGGGTTGTTTGGGGCAACAGCGACGTCACAACCGCAGTCAACAGGCGGCTTGTTTGGCAACACGACAACCACATCGCAGCCGGCGCAGACTGTGGGATTGTTCGGCACGACTACTCAACCACAGCCCGCTCAGAGTGGTGGTCTTTTTGGCAGTGCTACGCAACAGAAGCCGGCTACTGGAGGGCTCTTCGGCAGCACAACCACAAATACGGGGGCCGGCTTGTTTGGTAATACCTCGAATACTATTGAAGGCGGCGGGTTGTTTGGGCAAACAGCGAAGCCGGCCACCGGGGGCCTTTTGTAAGTCATCCTGACGCGTAGTTTAGTTTGTCCTATCCTTGAGGATACTGACGACCAAATCCTGCAGCGGCCAATCGACAACACAGCCTCAGCAGCAGCAGAACGCTACCCCTGGCCTAACCATGGGCCAATCTACCAATACTCAGCAGCAGGTTGTCCCAGGCGTGCGCATCGATCTGAGCAACATTAAATCTACCACCCGCTTCAACGACCTCACAGAAGCTCTCCAGCAAGAAATTGCCAAGATCGACGAAGAAATCCAAAAATGCATCCGTGACAAGGAGGCTGTTGATGCCTTCCTCCCTGCTCACGGCGAGCAGCTCGCTGCGATTCCGACCGACGTTAACTTTGTGACGCGCAAGTCAGAGGGCGCGCATAACGCCCTGTCCAGTGACATCCTTGCGATCGACCAGCTGCGCGAGCTGGTCAAGCAGGATGCCGACAACGCGCGGCTGTCCTTCAAGGCCATCGACAACCTGAAGCTACCGATGCAGTACCATCAAGCAGGGCTATGGTCAAAGCAGATGGGAGGTGCTGGGACCGCTGGCGCGTCGGGCGCCTCTGCGGATGCTGATGGTCAGAGCAACGCGGATTTGATCAGCTACTTCTCCAAGACGGCTGACGAAATGGAAGAGATGATGAAGAAATTTGAGAAGACCATCACAGAGATTGAAGCTCACCTAACGGGTGTTGAGGCCCATGCCATGGCCATGCAGAATGTTGCGGCCCAGTCCAGGAATGCGGCCCAGGGTGGCGTGGACGAGAGGGTCTATGAGTTGGCGGCTGTGCTGCGGGAGTTTGAGGAAAGCATCCTCAAGGTTGCCGGTGTGGTTGGAGGTGTGAAGGAAGGCGTTACGGAATTGCAACTGAGGGACTTTATGGGACACGGTAGCTGATCCCTAAAATGCATACCAGTCTGAGCAAATTAACCCTACTGGAACATAGGTGGTGTACAAAACCAATGCGGTTGTGAAGCCGGTCTCTGTATACCCCTCGAGGTCAGAAAAGGCTTTGTACTGTATTTCATCATATAAGAGTGCCTATGTGGGTAAATGGTATCTCTTTTGGCCAACCATGCTCGCTTTTCAAAAACACATCGAATGGACTTTTGCCTACACGCCAGGGAATGCATTATACACCCGGTTCGCCTGAATCCTGTCTGACATTTAGAACTAGAAGTAATCACCCCCGTCGTCGCCGCCGTCATCGTAATCATCGTCATCCTGGTTCCCATCGAAGTACTGCTCTGCGTTGTAATCGTCGCCGGATTCATCTTCATACTGATCATCCTCCTCGGCGTCACCCTCTTCCTCATCGTCCCCATTGTTCTTGACCCAGTCGTCATCATCCTCTCCAGACAGAAATTCCTCCTCGCCCTCGTCACCGCGCTTCTCGAGCGTATTGAGGAGCTGGAGGGCCTTGTCCAGGCTCGCACCGCCACCTGCAACGCCAGTCTGTGCTTCCAGCATGAAGACTTCTTCTGCTGTCCTATATGAGGTGATGTTGGATAATCCCAATGTTTTGGGTCCTGTCCTCCGCTTCTTGCTCGCTGGGGCGCCGTCATCCTCGCCGTCCAGCGTTGCGTGGAGCTCGGGCGGGAAGAATTCTTTAGCGAACGGACGAGAGCCAAGGTCAGGCAAGGTTCGTGGGACTTTTTGGAACCGGTCTGAGTATTGCGGCACGGCGGTGAAGGGATCAATGGTGGCTCTGGATACTGTTCCATAACGTTTGTTGATCTGTTCCTGGCCATACACGCGGCGAGGACCAGAGTCATTATAGGAGCGTGCTTGTGTGTAGAGAGGGCTATCTTGGCACTGTTCGCGGAAGAGTAGAAAATATGAGACTATCTTTTCCTCCTTTTTTGTAAGAGGGGGGGCTTTGGGAACATCATAAGGCTGAAGAACCAAAGTATTAGCAGAGTCGCTCAACAAGAACCCGAGATGGCGATTCATCGAACTCACTGGAAACTGTTCTGAAGGCTTGCCATCCAGAACGATATCTGAATCCATAGTCCACGGCACGCTATTCTGGGCGACACTTCTTCGCCCATTCATCATCGGTCCTCCGCGACCACCACGGCCGCCGCGACCTCCTCTACCGCCTCGGCCAGACATGGCGATGCAAATGTGTCCAAATACTCCGGGGGTGTCACCTCATACGTCTTAGTGTGGATAGTGATGGATCGTAAATAATCGCGGCAACTAGAGCGCAATTGAGCGAAAAGATGGCGGTCGGCGGTGGTAAAACCGAGTCAAACGGTAGACAGACACTCGGTCAAGATTCAGGTGGACTGGGAACCATTCAGTTACAGCCAAAAATTCCAGCGAGGCGCCGCTGTCTTGCGCATGCCAAGATACAAGCTCTCCATTACGATAAGATGTATCAGACCCACATTAACGGCTTATCGGTCCCTTGACGTTCCATCACCATTCTAGACATCCTGCTGCCCCACCTCCGGCTTTATTGCTGCAACACCCATCCGCTGCAGATCCATGGAACGAACTGCTTCGAGTGACGCCAGCTTCTACCTTGGAGTCGAGACTCTCCTTTCTAGATTCCTCTTCCAGCCTCTGGATATAAATACCTTTTCTACCCGGAGCAATCTCCTCTGAAAAGACAATCCAACAACTCTAACTCAGAACGAGCGAAAATGGACAGTGTTCCGGTTCGCGGGCTTGATGAGTTCGACAGGCACCTTGATGACCTGATTCAAGATCCAACATTGGAGCTCAATGCCAAACTATTTGATGACATTGAGCTTCAATTAACAGGTAGGCGAAGCAGTGTGCACTTGAACCGTCTCGTAATTGTCACTGACATCGTCTTGCACAGAGGCCAACATCCCTCCGTTGATCCCTCGGTTCCTTCCGCGTCTTACCACAATCCTCAAGACCTACACTCGCGAGTTGACCATTATCACTAACATAACTGGGAAGCTCATCCGTCCAGTATCCTTTATCCAGGTTATGCAGATGGCTAGTCCCGATGACCTGATCCAAGCTCTTGAGTCTCCATCCTCGCCTGCCAACGTGCTGGCATTAGCTATCCTCCAGAAAGCCTCAGCCAGCCCACAAGAGGTTACTATGCTCAGTGCATACGTCCCTCTAGTCAAGGCTCTCATTCATCGGTGGCTATCCTCTCCTCGGGTAGAAGTTGGCCAGGGGGCAAACAAAGTCCTTGGCGATCTCCTTGATGTCGACTGCCCGCTTCCTCCTCCCCCTCCACCACCGCCAACTGCACCAGGGGAGAACTCCCCTCCGATCATCTCCAGAAGAAAGGCTCCTGGTAATGGCAGTTTGTGGAAACTGTTATTCCAAGACAAAGAAATCTACACATACATCCTCGAGCTCTGCTCCGGCCGCCATCCAGAAACAGCTCATCCGCGGCAGCTCTCTCTGGCACAAGGGAGACTCTTACGCCTTCTGCCCCGCCTAGCGGCACTTGATTTCCGTGCCGTCAGCCACTCTCACATCACCCCTCCTACACCAGTTCATCTCACAAATGGAAACCAACAAAACGGCGATTCAATGACCCCAGTTCCTCCCGTCCGAAACCCTCGTCCAGGAGACGGTCTACTACAGTTTGCCGCCCTCTGCATGGTTCAGAGGTCTGACCAGTTAATGCATCTCAATTTGATCGATTTTTTCGAGGCGCTGGTTAGCCTATTGCGAGTAACCGAGCACACACCGCTCAAAGTTGAGGTCATGCGATCAATCTTGCGCGAAGCGACGGCTGGAGACGAGATGCTCAAAAAGGCACTCCTGAGCTTGCCGGATAGAACCGTGGACGAGGAGGCAGAGGATCTGAAGAAGTGGATTGAGGAGATCATGCCGGGGGAGACAGTGAGATTAGCCATACGGTAGACGCGAAAAGGTGCGACACGGTAAGGCATCCTAAAAAAAAGCCATTATCAGGTACATGTTAGGCACCGTGATATACACGCAGCTATGATGACAATTCAAATGTCGTAAGAATTTTGGTGGGTCAGAGACAACACCTCATAAGCGCAAGTGTGGCTGCAATGCAGAACTCTTTGAAGGCCATTTGGTATTACATTTGGCTGATGTCTGCTTAGCTAAAGAGTCAAAGAATCGAAAAGCAAAAGTGTATAACCCCTTTTGATGCCCACCGACCCACAGCTTGTGGCCCTGCAGGGGATGCATAAGCGACTTCTCCCCAAGAAATAATACTACAACAGAACAGAGGGTAGACTACATGGCAATTCTCATGTCCAAGCTCAACTGTTCGCCGCTCTCCTGTCTATACAATATCGAAAAAACTAGGACAGCCCCGTCGTGTTCTACACAACAGGCCTCTCTCCAAGTTTAGGGATTCTAAAGCCCGTCATTGCTTCAAGCCTTACCCATAACCCGACTTGACGGGTCATCACCGATGCTCTCCATGCTCGGCGACGGCCGTGGCCCATGATGGATAGAGAGCACGCTCCCGGCCCTCTTCCTCTGTTGCTCAGCAGTAGCAGCGCCCATGCTTTCGATACCCAGCCCGACCTCGCCAACCCGCCTGAGGACAAGCAATAACGCCGTGCGCAGCTCCAACCCCAGGTCCTTATTCAACAACTCCACACAGAGCGGGTAGAAGTTATTAATATGGGAAGAAAACGCCTCGCGTGGGAACGCGGCATACCCCTCGAGCACATCCACGACGACGGGGCGCCAGGCCATAATGTTCCTGTGCTGGCTTTCCTCGTCGAGCGCAAGATAACCCCGGATGATGTCCTGGCACAGCGGAACCAGCGCAGCCTCCACATCAGCCTTGCTCTCCTGCCGCTCGGGAGAGGCGTCGGCGAACATTCGAAACAGGATGGAGACGTAGGTGGCTGCGCTGCCTGACTCCTGCTTGAGCAGGTTGGGCGGCTGCTTCATGAACCCTTCGCGCCAGAGACGCATGCGCAGGTCCTTATCGGCGTTGAAGCGTTTGGCAAAGAGGAAAGACTTCTTGAGCAGGGCCATGAGGCGGAGGAGTTCGGAGGAAGGGATTTGGGTGTAGACGGAGTCGTTGCTGAAGAGCTCGTTGACCGTTTCGATCATGAGTAGCTGCAAGACACAGCGGCTGATGATGCGGTTGAAGAACCGACGACGAGCAGCAGTGACGACAACAGGCTGCTGCTGCAATGGGTTGTTTGGTTTGAACTCTTCAAGCTGGGGTTGTGGGGTAGACTGGCTTTGTGATGTGGAGGGCGAAGGAGTTGTCGCCGATATGCTTTGACTGTTTTGGCTAGCTTCACTGTCAGCAGCATTGCTTTGGGGTGACGCAGAGTCCCCTAATTCGGCTCCATTGATCTTCAGTGACTTCTGATCAACGGGCAAAGTGGCCTCTGTGGTCGGGCTAAGAGGACCACCGAGCTCGAGACCACTGGACGGAGGAGCAAGAGAGGCCGTGGAGTTGATAGTTGTGGCCGTGAAGAGCTGGTATGCCGTTGTCCTCTCGAACAACTCGCAGAAAGCGCCGACAATTTTTGACCAATGCTCCGGTGTGAATTTGTAGACATTTTGCAGGATAAGCTGTTGCAAGCAATTGCTACCTATCCTTGCAATGGTGTCATTCTCCTGCAAGATACAAAGAGCGAGAAGTTCGAGAAACCGATCAAGCATGTATTCTAAGGCATCAAAATAATGTGTGAAGAGGGTAATCATGTTGCGAAGGGCCTGAATCATGGTTGTGGAGAGCCAGACCGAAAGCTCCTCGTGGTTCATAGCATTGGTCATTTCCGGCCCGGACCGTAAGACCATGAAGATAGGGTAGAGCTGCTGCCTCCATAGAATGTCCCAAAATTCTGACGGCCAGTCTCCACCATACCTTAACAAGGTCTCGAAGAAGTAGTTGAGGGCGTTAGACCGCACCTCGAGGTCTTCGCCAGTCATGAGTACGTCATGGAAGGCGAAGAGTACTGGAAACCAGAATCCCTCTTCCACAGAAGTACGAGACTGCTGTGAAGGGGACTTCAAGTTCGTCTCGCCTTGACTGGAAGTACCCGGTGCTTTCTGAGATAGAGGGCATTCAGGAGTCTTTAGCATCGTCGGAATGATGGACTTAAGAGTCTCCATAGCCTGCAGGCTCTTCTTCTGGAAACGCATGTTCTTGGAGAATTCAGTAAGGCAGACAATCAAATCGGTGAAGGCGCCTTGCGAGATAACAACACCAAACCTACTCCGATAAACCTGGAGCACGTTCTCGTAGGCCAAGTTGACGATGCTCTCATATGGCTCCCGGGCAGCCACGGTGAAGACGCCAAAGATGGTCCTCCAGCCTGAGCGGATGTTCTCGCCTCGGGCCTGGATCATTTGAATAAGGCAGCGAAGAATCATATCCTTGACCGCAACATTGGTCGAGTTAGACATGACATGCTCGAATGGCTTTAAAAAATCCTTTTGGAATTTGAAGCCTGCCAGCTCTTCAATCTCCAGGAATCTCATGGAGAGCTGGCGTAGTGAGTCGAGAGCGAAGAAGACGATGGCTGTGTTGGCGTGGCAGCCTACGCGATTGAAGTGCTCACCAAGGACATCCCAAATGTGACTCCACTCGAAACGAACACGAGACATATTGTAGTAGCTGATCTCGACGATCTTCTGCAGGCTGTAGGTACGAGGCGAATCATTCGATCCCGAGACTTTGATCTCATCCCAGCTGACTTCAGTCAAAGCCCGGGCAAAGTGAATGATGGCTTCTCTCGACAGATTGGCTGTGTTGGTAAAGATCCGATCGACGCTCTTGATAACTTCGTCCGAGCGACTCTCAAGGGCGATCTCCAGTGAGACACCTTGCGGGCCAGTATGGGAACGTGGACGGCCCTTGCGAACAGAAGACGTCGACTTTCGACGATCAGTTGTCTCTGTCCGTTGGGGCGGAGGCATGAATCGAGCCTTGGAGACATCAGGAACAACGCTTTCGTCCACACCACCGGAAATTAGCTGGAGACGATCAAGTTGGCTGATGCACAGGAGAACGTCCTTCCAGGACTCCTTTAGGTAGTTGCCTTCTGTTTGAGCCAGATCAAGTATTACCTTCAGAGCCTCAACATTCTTCGCTTGCATTTCTCTCGGGTTGTTGAGGTTGGCGGTGTTCTTGAGGGCAGAGATGAAGGCCTCTCGAGGAGTGGAAAGGTCAAAGAGGCAGGCAATCTTAGTGCCCAGCTTCATGCCTTCAAAACAGAGCTTGTTGATCTCAAGATTATGCGTATCCTGTGTCAGGCTAGACAGAGTCGAAAAGAAAGACATCCAAGTAACATCGAACATAGAGCCAACATGCTTGAACGAGGTTGCTGGGATGAACTTGACAATTCCTTTTGCAGCGCTCTTCCTCTGGCTGCGATACAGGTCCCTGAAGAGCTGTTCGGAACGCATGGAAATCTCTTCGGACTGTTGAACGTATGCTTCTCTTTGCAGATCACGCCCGACATTGGACAAGGCCTGGCCAAGCCCAGCAGCAAGGCCTGTAGTCTGGGGGAGAGTGCCAGCTGCTGCTGCCGCTTGTCGTTCGCTCTTGAGAACAATCTCGTTGTTTTGGATGTCTTCATATATACTGATCAAGTACTCGTCGGGCAGATCAGCATTGTCGTTAATGCCCCGGTTATTTTTGATGAAGTCCTCTTTCGTCATCCGTTTCTGAACTTGAGGGCTGTGCAGATCGGTATTGAGCATAATGACAGAATAAGCGAGGACATAGGGCGTATCTGCATTAGCAAATGCATTTGGATTGTTGGTAATATAGCGATTGGCGAACTTGAGCATGAAGCGATCGATTTTTTGCGCCTCGCCCGGTAGACGGAATGCCTGCAGGAACTCACGCAGAGCATCGACAAAACGCTTCTTGCTGAAGTCCATCATGTCCACAAAGGCATGCATGATCTCGACATTTTTCTGGTCGCCTTCACCCAAGTACTCGCCAATCTGAGCCTTGTCCAATCGTTCTTCGTGCAAAAGGAAGCGAGCGATGTCCTCAGGCTTGTCACTAGGGATAAACCCTTCCTTGATCAACTGCTTAATACCATGCTTAGGCTTGAAGTTGAAGGCTTTAATCGCATTAGCCAAAGCCGTTTTCCTTGCTTTCTCTTTCTCAAGTTGATCGGGGTCATCGTCAATGACCGGGGTTGACGGTGCAAGTGGCGTTTCCATGCGCGAGGCAGCCTCGCTAAGAGAGGGGTCAATCGAGTATCTAGCATCATCACTCGAGGCTCTCCGATCAGAATTAACGATGGCTCCGTTGGCTTCTGGCCTCCCAGGCTGCGACCAATGAAGGAGAGACCGCAACGTATCCACAAGAGCATCAAGGGCCACACGCTTCATAATGTACTCCTTGGGGATTTCTCCATCCGCATCGTGATGAGTGGCAATTAGAGCAACCGAAAGCGGCGGCGGAAGAACCGTCTTGATCTGCCACTCGCCGGCTGCAATTGCTTTCGGGTGGTGCTCTTGATATTGCAACTCTTGGGCTGGAGTGACAGGGATGGTAGCTGTCGCAAAACGAGATAGATCCTCGACAATCGTCTGGAAAATATTGTCCACGTTCCTGTCACAGTCATAATTAAGGTATAACTCGACCAAAGCCCGCGGATCTTCGCATAACCTTTTGAGAATGCCCACGAAAGTGAGCTTTTGGGACAAGGGTGCGTTCTTCCGGGCTAGGAGGGCCAAGTAGATTTCATTGAGGAATACGGCAATTTCATTCTGCGATCATGTGTCAGCAAGTGAAGGCCCCAATTTTTTTCGCACAAACTGACCTTGAATGGCGCTCTCATGTATTTCAGCATCAGCCAGAAAATCTCGCAGCAAATTTCGAACACCCGGTCTACCGAGCTGGCACCGTTGCGAATGATGCTGAGGCAGAGATAATACTTGATGGCCTGCAAAAAGTGTGTGGACTGTCCATTTTTGGTATTCCTGATCGTGCAGAGGGGCGACGTGAAAACAATGATGTGGTTGTTAAGCAGGGTGTGTATGATATGGAGTGAGATAAGCTTGGAGCGCATGGCCTGGCCACGAAGGTCATAGAGTTGATCCGGTGTCAGAACCTTTGTAGAGAGGTTGCAGAAAGAACGGAACACCAGGTAAGCATCCCGGATGTAGGCCTCGTCTTCGGCATCCAAAGCTTCTGACGACTCTTCCGGAGAACTTTCACTGAGGCTCTGCTCAGAGACAGATCGCCCGGATGGCCTAATGGGCTTGACTTGTGAAACCATGGTGGGCCCATCGCCCATGTGCGAGTCGTCGAAGCTCTTGCGGTGTTCAAGATCTTTGAGTGTCAGTTTCCCGCCTTCATCTTCGGCACCGTCAGTCTGGGCAGCTTGTCCTGTGCCCTCGGTTCCCTCTTCACTGTCCAGCTTCTCGGCTTGTGAATCCTGGTCTTCGGTGCGATCAACCGCCAGACTGCTGCGGCTCTGCTTCAGTCTTCCTAATGAAGCACGAGCCTCCTTCATGTGCAAGCGTGTCTTGACCCGCTCGAATACGGTGCCCACCATCTGGGTAAGTGTCCCTTGTGCCACTTGCTGGTTTGCAGTGTTCCGAGACAGCAAAAAGATATTGTAAACTTGGCGAACTGCCTTCAAAAGGCCGGCGCCGTGCACAATGATCTTGTCATTGAGCACTGCTGCAAGGAGCGACTTGACGATCTGCAGCTGGATCTCCACCAGGGTTGTTTCGCCCTGAAAGCAGTCGCAGATGGTGTCAATGGCGCGCTCAATGAGAGGGGTTTGTTCGGCGCCGTCTTGACTCAGAGCAGAGGACGCTGGGGCAGAGAAGTAGGAGTATGATATGAGCTTGCCAATACAGTCGAGTGCGGTTGTAGTCAGCGGAATAGTGCCGGCTTTAGTGGCCAGCTGGAGCGGCGCGAATAGGATCTCGGGATCGGGGAGCTGCTGGTCGTTCTCCTTGATCGCGGAGAGGGCCTTCTCGGCCAGCTCGGCCAGCTGTTTGTTCCGGCCGGCATGTGCGGCAATGATGTCCAGTGAGGACACCACAAATTTAAGGGAGCTCATGGCGCACCGGCTAAGGGTCAGTTCTAGGGGCAGAGTGCCATTCGCAGGAGCCGGTCAGCGCATCAAGGGACCTTCCAGGACGGTCGATCGGGATGCTTCCAGGGGTCACGGGGTCGCGGGGAGTTATCGATTGCGATATGTTGTCTCTTTACTGTCGTGTCCTTCGTCTGATGATGGCGCAGTCCAAATCGACCAGTCTGTTTCTCCTGACGACTTATGGCTTATGCGGGTGCGGCAGGTCGTCGCAAACAGTTGCATGCAGTTGCGGGCAAAACGGGGTTTGCAAATATCCAGAATCAGGCCGTGCAAGTGCGCATGCAATGCAGAAGAAGTTCCGAATTTTTCAAAAAAGCAAGGACTTGTAGTCAACAGTTGGGATAGCGTTCACGATGGCCTGCGAGTGCACGTCGAGTTGGCGCCCTGCCGTCGTCTCGGGTCTTGCTTCGATGGAGATGACAGCAAAACCTCTGGCTTCACGGAGTCGATTGTGGAGCCTGGCCCCTGGCTGCGCCCGAGGTAACGCGGCGCCGACAGCTGCCCGGCAAAGACTCCACCTGTCACCCACCGTGGCCAGCATCCCTGGGAACTGCTGCACGGGCTCCAGAAAAGCATCACCGTGTTCAGCTCGACCTTATATATCACAATGTCCATTCCAGCCGCAAACCCTCAGGGTCCTGTGGCTGATGAGTGGGGCTGGTATCTCGAAGAGGTTGGGCAAACTTCCATGTCTTTGTAGGGTGACAACGACAGCGTATGTCAGCAATTTGGCACAAGATCGACTTCTTCAGTGTCCACAAATATGCTCTGCAAGTGTGAGAGCCGAGTTATACGAGTTCAAACCGTACAAAAAGAGCTACCACGACGACACTATCTCCGATGGGCAAGCTGTCAAAATAGGGTCTTGGCTGTGGCTTGTTTGGTGGCCAGTACCAGCGGCGGGTCGCTGTCCTGCAGCGCCAAGAACCGCTTCCTGATTGGCGTGCGGACATCCCAACTTGGTCTGTCCAGAATTTTGGTGAATGGACGGAAGCTAAGCTTCCCAACGACTTGCATCCCACGTAAAAAAAACTGGTCCCCCCAACCTGCAATCATCACCATTATCAGTCTCCGATTCCCGGCTCCCACCGTTTTCCCCTCCTCCATCCTCTTCGGTCCATTCATTTTCAATCCCTCTCCAGGCCGCTGTGGCTTCTTTTTGACCAGTCATCTATTCTCAGTGCTTGCGCATTGGGTTTTGTTTTCTTTTTGCGCCTTCTCTAAGCTCCCTCAGCCCTTTCCCCACGCATCCTGCCTTCGGCACTATTTCACACCACACACACAAGATGCTGGCCCAAGTACTTCGAAGGCAAGCCCTTCAGCATGTCAGACTTGCGCGTGCCGCAGCGCCCAGCCTAACAAGGTGGTATGCTTCGTACCCTCCGCACACTATCGTTAAGATGCCCGCCCTGTCCCCGACCATGACGTCGGGCAACATTGGTGCTTGGCAAAAGAAACCCGGCGATGCGATTACCCCGGGTGAGGTGTTGGTCGAGATCGAGACCGACAAGGCCCAGATGGACTTCGAGTTCCAGGAGGAGGGTGTTCTCGCGAAGATTCTGAAGGAAACTGGCGAGAAGGACGTCGCCGTTGGCAGTGTAAGTTTGCCCTGTTGATGCTTCCCCACCACGTTCTGCACGGAACCCACCCATGCTTTTGGCAGCTGTTTTGACAGCTAACATCCTGCCCCCACCAATAGCCGATTGCCGTCCTGGTCGAGGAGGGCACCGATATCAATGCTTTCCAGAATTTCACCCTTGAAGACGCTGGCGGTGATGCTGCCGCCCCCGCCGCGCCGGCGAAGGAGGAGCTGGCCAAGGCTGAGACTGCCCCTACGCCGGCCTCGACCTCCGCTCCTGAGCCCGAAGAAACCACCTCTACTGGCAAGCTCGAGCCTGCTCTCGATCGCGAGCCCAACGTTTCCTTTGCCGCCAAGAAGCTTGCCCATGAGCTTGGTGTGCCCCTGAAGGCCCTCAAGGGCACTGGCCCTGGCGGCAAGATCACCGAGGAGGATGTCAAGAAGGCCGCTTCGGCCCCGGCCGCTGCTGCTGCCGCTCCCGGTGCTGCTTACCAGGACATTCCTATCAGCAACATGCGCAAGACTATCGCTACCCGCCTCAAGGAGTCCGTCTCGGAGAATCCCCACTTCTTTGTCACTTCTGAGCTTTCTGTCTCTAAGCTTCTGAAGCTCCGCCAGGCCCTGAACAGTTCTGCTGAGGGTCGGTACAAGCTCTCCGTCAACGACTTCCTCATCAAAGCTATTGCTGTGGCTTGCAAGAGGGTCCCGGCTGTCAACAGCTCGTGGCGCGACGGCGTGATTCGTCAGTTCGATACTGTTGACGTCTCCGTCGCCGTTGCTACTCCCACTGGTCTTATCACCCCTATTGTCAAGGGCGTCGAGGCTAAGGGCCTAGAAACCATCTCGGCGACCGTCAAGGAGCTCGCTAAGAAGGCACGTGATGGCAAGCTCAAGCCCGAAGATTACCAGGGTGGCACGATCAGCATCTCCAACATGGGCATGAACCCGGCTGTCGAGCGTTTCACTGCTATTATCAACCCTCCTCAGGCCGCCATCCTGGCTGTTGGCACTACTAAGAAGGTCGCTGTCCCAGTTGAGAACGAGGATGGCACCACCGGCGTTGAGTGGGATGATCAGATCGTTGTCACTGCCAGCTTCGATCACAAGGTTGTCGATGGTGCTGTCGGTGCTGAGTGGATGCGGGAACTCAAGAAGGTTGTCGAGAACCCTCTTGAGTTGCTTCTCTGAAAGGTTCTCTAAACAGGGGGTATGGTTTGAGGAATCAGGATTCCGGTTTAGAGTGATTTAAGGGAACGGCATGGGTGGTTTATAGAGGATTACGGGAACTCTGGTGACGATATAAGGAGCCGTGTTCCATCATATGAGGTGGCCAGGTTGGGAGATACTTCAGTGCTTGCTGGTCAGGTGCCGCCACCACAAGGGCCTCGGCGACTTAAATCGCGTCCTATTCGCAACGTGGAGATCCTCGACCGGCCGTTTCAAGTTCATGGCTCCTGATTTCTTTTGTCTTTTCATGATCATCTGTACATTGACCACATTAATCGCGTCCTGGGTTGTTTAATCGAGCATGGAGTTTAGGCCATATCTGGTTTTGCGAGCTGGGCGATGGTCAAAGTTCTATGCGAGCTTTTATGCAAACACTGAGACAAGTTTAGTGTGGCACACACTCAATCGCATGTCTTTGGGGATGATGAATCTTTTTGTTGACAACGCAGTCTTTGATATAATTTACCAACTCAGACTCAACCTCAACAACGGCATGGTACCTATGCGAGCGTCTCAACAACCCAGATGCCCACACTAATGAGTTCCGAGTCTCGATTTTTAAATGTAATCGTTTCACCTATCATCCTAGTTGTAGGTTATACAGCCATAATATCTCCACAAGAAATTTCTACCTTATATGTTGTGACATTTTCACTCTATGCCTAAACATGTATCGCTCACGGGCGGTGACACATTGTTGAGATGTCGAGGCATTGACCCCTCGTCGAATGATTTCGTAGTACTGATTGGCTGATGGCTAATATCTGCCCCACCTCGTACGATACAAAAAGCCCACTCGAAGCCAAAAATTTCAACTTCTTTTTTTCACCAATCATTCATAAACCTTCCTTCATATTCACTCTGGATAAAGTCTTACACCATGGCTGTCTGGAGGGGAAACTGGAGGATAGATCAATTCTTGCACTTACCCTCTGCTTCTGGCAGCATTTGCTGCTCCGTCGGGAAGTAGAGAAAATTTCGCTCGATACATTTTATCCATTGCTCTTTGCCAGTTTGTCCTCCCTGGCCTTGTGAGCAGCGTGATGGATTGGTGATGAGAGACTTATCCTATGGCAAGCTCGTACAGATGACAAGTTGCTTTTGTCACACACCATTGACTGCGTAATTTTGTGTTGAACTCTGCCTCTTTGCCATGACAAGTCAGGTCCGCGGCACATGTTGTTACCGAAATCCAGATCCAGATCGACTGGTTCCCTTTCTCCTTTGCCATTTGAAAGTTACTATGGGGAAAGAGCCGCCATTCAATGGTTGAATGGACGTTCGGGGCACGCCGCAAGACACGGCACAGACTGAGATTCGCCCATCCTCTGGAACAAAAAGGGCGGACAATCGGTGGGGAAATCGTGGCGCGGAACACAACACACAGTGGGAACTTTTTACAGCATTTTATCTCCGACACTCCCGGCTCCTGTCGCTCGCTCTATCAAAGGCCGCAGACCGCTGGGGAGGTTGGCTGGGTTTTAGTTGGCGACGAACATGTAACGCAGTACTGCTGCCAGCTACATGTCGCTACGCAACATAGGCTGTTTGGACAAACGGAATATCAACAGGATCAGAGAGAGCCGGGACTGTTCATTGTGTGGAGAGCTCGGCTCTCGCTATCCCGACGAAGCAGAGGGGTGGCCAAAGGGAGACAATGCTGGCCGAAACCTCGAATTGTGGATTATGTGTCGGCCGTCGTGTGTTGACCATCGGCTCCTAAGATCTGATTATTCAATGTCCCGCTGTCGCCTAAAGTCTAAGGTTCACTACACTTTGCCATGTGGCTAGCACAGATTATAGCATACGTACCAATTCTTCTGCAGCGTTTGGCAGCCAAATTCTTAGGACTGTGAGCAACCCTTTGTCCGCGAATCTCCAGGTGGGGAAGTTGCCGAAGGCGAATGACGAACACCTGCCCGCCTCGCTCGGCCCTAGGGTCTAGGTACCTACATCGACTAGCTGCAGGCCCTACAGTCCAGGATCCATCGGAATGTTTTAAAGAGTCCAGAGATGCGCTCGAGGGATTTTGGCCATTCACAGCATTTAAAACTTGGGCGGAGGGACAATGAGAATCTTATCTCTGGGGAGTTGCAGTGGTCCGAAAAGTGCTGACTGGCATCGTGGTTTCACAGGGTATGCGCCAAGCCCACCGGCCCACACTCACAATGGCACCTCGACTGTGGAAGGGAAAGACAATGGACAATGTGGAGGATCTGAAGGAGCGGAACACCGAGTCCGATCCTGGTTCAATGATGAACGGCTTTATGGTACGAGTTTGGCAGTGTACCTGGCAAGCTTTGCACATCCAAAGGTTGAGGTTGGGGAAACTTCGGAAGGACGATGCTTTTAATGGGGATTAAATGTTTCCTATGCCCCTCCCTGTGGTGAGCAGCATCACCTAAAGACGGATGACACCGTCAATTCGCCGTGGAATATGACAGGAAACCTCGGCTTTGAAGTCTGCGATCTGCTCGGGCATCGGTAGCATTGATGAACTGGGTATCTCGGCCGCAGCTCGTCGCTTGTCGCATGGATGGAGGAGGATGAACATGATGATGCACGTGCTTCTGGACAGGGCTCGCCCAACAGCGGACACCCTGCCTTTTCGGCTCGGGGCTCTGTTCCGTTTCACCCAACCGGCCGGCAGCGGAGATAATGGTGGCCCTCATCCCATGCCAGCCCAGGGTAGTCTTGGCACATGCTCCCGAACGCCGACGCCGTTTTCTGTCTGTTGCCGGCGAGATGTCGCCATCATATGGCGGGAGTTTCCGCAGTCTCAATCACAGGTCATCGGCGCGCAACAGCTTCCTGACTCCCAAAGCTGGCATCGGGCAGACAGAGACTCGGGCGAGCGCGCAGCCGCGTGTTCAGTAACGGGGAAAATATCTTAAGACAGATGAAGTGGCATTTTATTTTCTGGCGATGATGCCAGCGTCAACGGAGGACTCGCGCCTCTTGCGACGCACGACACACAATGGAACTGCTCGGATCTGGATAAATCTGGGCCTGGCTTGCGATTTCCCCGGTCCAACCGACTCTAGCCAATCCCGGGATTTTGTGTCCGACATTAGCCCATAAGAGGAAAGTGTCGGTGATTAGCTTCCCAGCCTGCCCCAGCCCCCGCATTCCCGTCCGAAATGCCGATCTGAAGTGCAGCCTTCCAAGCAGAGCAGCCCGCCAGAGCAGAACATAGCAACAGCGCCCGCATAGCCTGTCCAGTGGCCGGCGGGCTCTGGACAACTCCCCATGCGGACTATGGGCTGGACGCTACGCGACGGCTACGCTGCGGATTGGATGTTGCTCCTGGGCTGTTGTCCCTATTCGGCTGTCCTTCAGCCTTCGTGCTTTCATGCTCCATTCAATGTTGCTGTTGTGGGCGCCGTGCGTTTTGCGTGCTGCGTCGGAGGTGTAGGCGCAGTGCGGTTTAACCGTCGTGCGTATTTTGCGTGTCCTGCTTGCTCCATCTCCCCATGCCCCCCCTCCCCCCGCCATGCTCCATAGCTGGTCGTCCACGCCCCATCCTCCATGACGAAAAGCCGCGGGGGTCGGGTGCCCGTCAATGCAAGGAAGTGAACTGGGGCTCTGCCCGACAAGAGTGTGAAAGAGCTGCGTGGACTGCCATCCATCCTGTTCATCTTGCCTGTTGCCCATTTGCTGTGGTTCACTTACCGTCCAAGGTTTCGGTGTGCTGCTGTCGCTCTATCCATCCCACTTGCGGCCGACCTACCACCCATTACTTACCACCTACCACCTACTAGTGGCCTACCTCAACTTTACTGCTTCTCCCAGGACTGGACCGGACCGGCAACATCTTCATCCATTGAACAACCTGGAAGAGCTAGGGCACGTAAGGCACCTTACCTAACCTTTACCTGACCTGGCTGCCAGCTTGCCCGCCTCCTGGCTCACCTACAGATTGCCTTTCCGACCCTTCAAGGCTCGTCAGCCAGAGCATCTCATCGTTGCTGCCGGCGATCTGGGCACTGACTGACGCGATCGTCCGATCCTTGTCGTTGTGTAGCCCGACAGCTATTGTTGCTTTCCCTTCCCTTCCCCTACCGCCTACCTGCCACTGATTTTTTTTTCTCTTGCTTAATTTTTATTTTCTTCTTCTATCCTGCTTCCCTCTCCGGTCGCACCTGGGGATCCTGTCCATGCCTTGCCCTTTTCCGGACGTCTTTCCTCGCTCCTTGAACGCCAACTCCGAGCGCCTTTCCTGTCGTTGTCGCCTTCACCCTTCCGGGGCTCCACCGGAAGTCGACTTTCCTCGACCCGGCCGCGGTCACGGACGCGGACGTGGATATGGACACGGACACTGATGCTGCTGCTACTGCTGCCCCGGCCCTGTCGCCATCAGCAGCCACACCAACCGGCAGCAGCGGCGGCGGCGGTGCTGGCGGCGCCGGCAGCGGTAGTGGGAGTGGTGGTGGCAGTGGTAGCGGCATCAAACTCGCAGAACCCCGGCGGCGCAATCGCCCGGCGCTGTCGTGCATACAGTGCAGGACACGCAAAATCCGATGCGATCGCAATGAACCCTGCGCAAGCTGTATGAAGTCCAAGATCGTCAATTGCACCTATGAGGAGGCACGTCGCCCGAAACCACGCCTGTGGAGGCTGTCGCCTGCTCCAACTGCCGCCCATCCCGAATACTCTCCCAATGGCCCCGACGAGCGCATGGCTGTAAACACCAGTTTTACTGTGAGGGAAGCCCCTGGGCCTCTTCCGCCTCCAACGTCGAATCCTTCCTCTACAGGTCAGCCCGCGGGGCTACAGCGACGCTCACCAGACCCATCGTCGGCTCCAAGCCCTCTAGGACAGCTTCACGGCCTCGGTCTAGCTCCAAATAGCGCCTCGATCTCTGGCAGCACAGCTGCTCTCGCCGAGAGAGTTCGGCAGCTGGAACAACAGCTTGCCGATGCTCTTGGACGCCCAGATCACGGCTTACCATCTGTGAGGTCGTTGCATCATACTACAGGACCGCTCGACGATGGACCCTTTTGTAAGCCGCAGGCGGCCAACTTTTTGGGTAATGGAGATAAATTCGTACGTTATGCTACCCGTGTTGGACTTCAATGTTTCAAGTTGGGTTTGTTCGGGGCATGTGACATGTTTACAATGCTGTCCGACATACATCATTGCCACTCGTCGACAGCAGTCATTATACCACGAACGATTGACTGACTCCATGCCAGTTTCCTCTACTCGTTAGTGTGGCAGATCGGATCGAGTCGGACAAATCTTGCGACGCCTATTTCTTTCTACAAAAGTGCAGAGAGCTGAGCAGCGCAATTGCATCCACACGAGTTCCTTCGAAAACTCCTCTTCAGCTCGGTCACTCCATCCCAGCACAGGCAACTGCCCGGCCTTTGGTTGAAGCCTACTTCAGAACCTTCGAAAGTGTCTACAGGATCCTCCATGCCCCAACATTCTGGCAAGAGTACCGGGAATACTGGCAAAACCCTCCAGCAGCCAGTCCCAGCTTTGTTGTCCAGTTGCAGCTGTGCATGGCCATCGGGACCTGTTTTCAGGACGATGTCATCCGTCTTCGGCACTTGGCATCTCAGTGGATTTACGAGGCAAAGTTCTGGCTAGCGACTTCTTCAGATAAATCCAAAGTCAGCATCACTACGCTTCAAACTATGTGTCTCCTTCACCTAGCCAAGGAAACTTGTGGGATAGGGGGCAATCTGTCCTGGGTAAGCGCTGGTTCCTTGCTCCAAACTGCGATGTTCCTCGGCCTCCATCGTGACCCAGACAACCTTCCAAGGATGTCTCCACTCAAAGCCGAGTTGAGAAGACGACTTTGGGCCACTGTTTTGGAGATTGTTTTGCAATCCAGCTTAGATACCGGTGCTCCTCCGCTGTTGACATTATCCGATTTCGATACCCGTTCACCGTCTAACTACGATGACGAACAACTCCTTGACTACGACGAGCCCCCGCCCTCACCGAAACCCCCGAACGTGTTCACCCACAGTACAGTTCAGGTCGCCCTCCTCCGATCCTTTCCTGTTCGGTTGTCGATCGCGCAATATGTGAACCATTTCAACTCGTCTGCTACATATCAAACGACATTGAAATGGAACACAGAATTGACCAATGCATGTCGAGCCCTCCAGGCTACCTTCCAGCCTTTCTACGATCCAGCGGGCATTCTCCCCAAACGACTATCATTATTCCAACTTCGTCTGGCTGAGCATATGGTGCACCGCTTCTTCCTGGCTCTTAATCACCCCTGGTTATGGTCGGCACACAACGATTCCGCATACTACTTCTCCCGTAAAATGTGCGTCGAGACGTCCCTCAAACTCTACCGTGCAATCGCCACAGGGTCTCCTGCGGGAGACTCAGGAACCGCCAGTCCTACAGATGACTTTACGCGATTAGCAACGTGTGGCTACGGACCTTTCCGGTCTGCCCCTACATTGGCTGTTTTAACGCTCTGTCTCGAACTCTTGTGGCAGGTGCAGGAGGATCGTCCCTTCCGGCAGAGTCTGGGTATTGACCACCAACAACCTGAACGACTTGGTGCTGGCAACGAGTCAGATGTCAACTCATCTGTGGGTATCGGCATCGGTAGCGGGGCTGCCCCTCGTCACGACTTGCTCGAGGCTGTCAAGTATTCCATTGGCTGGACACAACGACGGATTCGGAATGGAGAGACGAACATTAAGGCCCATCTCCTGTACACTGCGCTGCTGGTTCAAATACAGGCATTGCAACGGGGGGTCTCGGATGTCGAAGTCGAACGTCAAGTCTTCGGCGCCGTCAGCGAAGAGTTGAACCGGTGTTGGCACCTCTTGAAGGATGTAGCTGCCAGTATCGGGGTCATACCTCCTTCGAATGGTGCGCCGTCATTGCTGGATGGACCAAACTCAGGTGGATGGTCTGCTTTGGGGACTGGATGGTTTGCATCATCGAAGTCGGTAAGTGTGTTCGTTTCGAGCTACCTAACTCCTTTGGGTCGGTATGCTGAGAGTCGCTGGTTGCAGGGCGCCGTTCGTGGGTTCCATTCGATCTTCGACATACATGATGCCGACTTCTTTATTGGCACCTAAGTTGTGACATCTTGAAAGATTTTCCGCAACCTGCTGGCTCCGAGTTCCGGTAATGTTGGGGGCAGCTTTCTCTTTGTTCCTCTGAAGTTAGTGCGGATGTTGGGATTTGTTCCCTTGTTACCAACAAAATACCCGTTTGTCGGCATAGCAAGGGGTGCATGGAAAGTCCGGTCACTTTTGTCTGGGCTAGTTCCTGCAAACTGTTGGCCGGGTGACAGGGATAGTTGTAGAGTCCCTGTGGTAATTACATTGCAATAGATACCCTATGTTTCCATACATCAAACATGATATATCATTGTTCTTACTGCTTCAGCGCATATTGCTACGTTCTTGAACTATCAACATTTTCGACGATCTTTTCCAGAGATATACTCTGTGGATAGTTGTATCGATCAATGAACTAGGTTATTGAACGCTATGTGCATTCAACATTTGCTAAGTGTTAAACTTGCGGTCAGAGGGCTCAGGTTTCCTCTCGTAGGGATGAGTTTCCAAACAACTCCATCTTCCTGCTCTTCAACGTATCCTACAGTTATTTCTTGCGGGAACTTTTCAGGGTTGTGTTTTCAATATTTCCTCGGAGTATCCTGAGCAACAAATGTTTGCGCAAAGCACCATACTCCCAGATGCACGATCAATGAGAACTGCAGTTTGTCCCAAAACTCAGATGCCTGCGTCCACCCAAACCTGGTTGTCAGAAAGCCAACTCATCAGGAAACGCCTCGCCCATTCGCTCCGTGACTATCAGGCTACACAAATATGTGTGAGACAACAGGGCTAGTTGCCCCGTCTTTTCGGTGAGCCGCACCCTCACATACGGAAACATCGGAATGAGTAGCAGCGATCAGCAGGTTTGATGTAACAGTCTCATCCCTCCAGACCGCTGCTCAAGTACCTATCCAGCTGAGAACCCACTCGAGAGAGAGCAAACCTGGTTGACGGTACTCCATAGGGCGCAAGAACCATAATGGCTGCATATTTGGATGTTGTGCAAAGAGCAGAGTGTGTAGAAATCTCCGTGATATGATAGAGGAAGGTCCTGGTGTCTGCGGCCCTGTCATGGTTCATAGAGCTGGTCGTGACGAAAACGCAAGCTTCGGATGTTCCTTGGCTTGTCTCCAAAGGGGAAGGCACCAAGCCCGGAGGAGAAACTGGGGTGCATGTTCCGCAAACTTTTTTCGGTGAGAACCGTCCTGCAGGCATTCCCGGAATCTCACTTTTTCTATTTTTGGTATCTGAACCCCGCAAATCTTTCTTGGCCCCTGTCGTTTTTGCTTTTACTGCCCGATGCTCTGCACGAACCCGTGGACGCCGAAGTTTCAGTCCTTCAGCCCGGTCGCGTTCTGTTTTGGTCAATACCAGATACCTGGACGGTGGCAGGGCCGCAAATTAGACGATGTGGTTGATCGTGCATCTCCCCTCAGTTACTCGACTGTGTTTCTGAGGTCACAGCCTTCATTTACTCAAACTCATCACCCTGTGTGCCATTCTCGAAAAGATGCGTTTCTCTGCAGTCGCGGATCCCTAGGACTCAACTTTGCTTGTTTCTCAAGCAGCCACCTCAGCGTCATGATGGTCAGATACAACGTGTAGTCTCCATATGGAGGGAGGTAGTGCGTGGAGGAGTACCATGGTTCAATCGTGGCAGATTAACATGGCAGAATTGGGATTGCGGAATGTGTAGCTCTACCATCCCGTTATTTTATCCACCCAATCATTGCCCAAAAGAGCTTGGCTGATTTACCCCTTTCGTATATCTCACGTTTCCAATGCCTACGTGCTGCGTAGCTTTCCACATACCGGATGATTGCTTCACACTCAGTATACCGGCATGACCGCAGAACAGCCGGCCTGGGCTGTCTGGGCAATACCAGACACGGGAAACGGCCTGGGACAAGGAGAGTTTGGAATGCTTCTAGGTTTTCAAACTTAGTGGTGCAAAAACCCAGTGTCTTTTGCTCAAAACCTTCGCGGGCATCTGACATTGTTTCCAAATTTGTCTCATTACTTTTCTGGGCCCGTCAAATCGCTCTTTACAACTCTCCAAGCGCAGTGTTGTAGCTTCAGATAAGCAGCCGATGCTGTCCGTCATATCGAAATCTCACCTCATAGAGTTTCAAGAGTGCCTTTGATGCTTTAGTATCCCACGGACAACACCATCGATCTTTTTCCACTATACCTGTTCTGCTTAGGTATGGATACAAACCCAAGGATGTCACTGGAGACCTGCACGGCCGACGTCACGCCGGCAACACAATTTTGCGCCCAAGTGAAATGCGTTGCATAGGCGATTGCAACTCTCGTCCCGGATCAGTCTAATAGCTCCTTCGATACCACTTCTTTCGACTTTCGCCAGTTCCTGGTCGGCTGACCCGGAAGTTTAACCCGTTCCAGGAGGCTTCAAGGCAGGTGGAAGCTTGGTCCATATAAGACACAGCAAGACCTCTTAAGGCTCAGATGCCTTCGACACGACGCAGCTGAATTTCACATCACTCCAGCATCCTACATCACTTATCTTGTTATGGGATTGCTCACCCACTCACCGATTGCCCAGCGATGGAACTCCTCAGATTATTCCTTCTATCCGCAGTTTACGCTCGGGTATCTTGCTCACCCGTTGGTGGACAAGAAGCGCGGAGAGATGAAAACGGCCATGCAGCGAACGCCAACCAGCGTCGAGAGCCTCTTAATCTCTGGCCCGGAAAGTCGCCAGCAGATACCGTTGTTCTCCAGCCATTACCGACAAGAGGATGCACGACGACGTTGTCCGAGACGTACGGGTATCCTTGCACTTGGGACGGAACCGAAACCATCTATCCTGCCACAACCATCGCATATCGACAAGTTAACTGCAACGGATGCGACGTCCTCCACGTCCACAAAGACATGTATTTCTGCCCCAACCAGAGGATTGATACGACCGTCAAAGTCGCAACGCCGAGTACGTATTGGAGCACAATATGTCGACCGTCTGGGACGCTGGGCAGAAGAGTCGAGGGCGCTGTTCAGCTACCACGCGTAACCACGACCGTCTTTCATAAGCCCCCGCCGACACCAACACCCACGCCGGCCCTTGTCTACACCGCAATAGCAAGCCCGAGCAGTGAACCGAAGTCTAAGGAGGCTTTCTGAAGCGGTTGCCTATCACATCTGCAACGTGCCTAGTTTTTGGGCATACTTTGTGGTTCACCACTTAAGCGAGAAAGGTTGGACAATATTACTCAGCGCCAACCAGCTCAGTGCACTGGCAGCGCCATTTTGCATTGAAAACCCACAACTATCACAGCAATGACAGCAAGAGCCTAGCTGTCAGGTTGCCAGGCATTTCCTCCTCAATGGTGCTGCTTCCAGCAAGGGTATAGAAGAATACTAGTCACCTTGGCCAGTCAGTATATCTGTGTAACAATACAATCATGGAGAAACGTATCTGACGCAGTGATCATTGAGCATCCGACCAACCGGAGCACCGAGACCTTTCAATTCTCAATTACTCATGAAGCGGGAGATTTGGGCCTTTTCAGCTTTGGGTGGTCGATACGCTCAAGGAACCAGCAAAAGACACTTGTTGAATGACTGGTGAACTGTGTAGAGAATGATAATGCTCTTTTTGTTTATCGAAAACAACCTGCAGAGCACATTCGGCCTCGTTTCATTGTCAGATAAGTCGTTTGCATGGCGATGTTTTGATGACGGTGCTCCGCCAGCTTGATTTCTTCACAGTGTGGGTGTTGCACACTGAAAATCTTGCCCCTCGTCGATAATCCTAAGTGGGTCATTGCCTAGGTCCACATGTGGAGAGCAGCTTCGTTTGCTTAGAGCGCCCCCAACTTTAATTCCACCTCCAGCCTTCTCTCGAGGACACCACCCCACCACTGAGAGAGCTTCACAGAAAAAGAGCTTGAGCGTGGTGGCTCGGCACTTGACAATATGTATTGGCGTGTCTGATCCCAAGACTTCTGCAGACCCCGTCAACAGGCGCGGGGGCCCTCCACCGACGTGGCAGCACCGAGAGAGCCCAGCATTCCAAGACTTCGATCACTCCACTTGGCTCTCTCATGACCAGCCGCCTCTGCAAGAGCATAAGGTGTTCCACCCTCACCAGCGCTACAACAAGTTCTCACTCGCCTTGGCAACTATGAATCAAAGCAGACCTTGGACTCGCCCGCTTTGGGAATGGGAATACAGATCCGTGGCAGAGCCAATGGCTTCCAAAATTCATCAGTACTCGAGAGTTACGATTATACGTCAGTTCCTTAAGTCCCCATGCACCCATGACCTCAAAACATGGGGAAATCGCCTCTATCCACCACTACTATGATGCGATATTCGCCGAAGTTGTGAAGATCGAGAAAGCCACGGACAATCTGCATCACCCATTCCACGGATTGATTGGAGCAGCCACCGAGAAGATCATAAAACTAATGAAGAACATTATGGAAATTTATAGTTTCACCATCAGCATCCTGAAGAACCGTCAAGCTGACTTCCCTGTGGACTTTGAGAATGAATGCAGGAATCCGATGGTCTTATTGAAGAGAAAATTAATCTTCACAACTTAATATGGCAAAGATTGCGACTACTAAGATAGAATGTGCATTGAAGAGATTGGAAGATGAGCTTGCACTACTAAACGTGAATGATATGAACACTTGAAAGATAACAACTTCTTGGAGTCGAAACACGTAGACCTATAGGCCGAAAGCTCATTCTTGGAGAAGCGTGACCACACAGAGGGGTTAGTCAACACACTAAGCGAGGATATCTGCCAGCTTCATAGTAACCTCAGGTTGGAGGATGACGGGATTCGTTGGAACACACTGAGAATACCAAGGTACAAGAAAACTCCCAAGTACAAGAAACAACTCAAGTTACGAAAAGAATCAACAATATATCCCCCTCTATAACGAAATAGAAAATCAGGTTTCGGCATTGACAGCAGAGAACAGTGCATGAAAGATAGGGAGAAACTCTCAGTTAATGTTGACGAAAAGGAAATAAACATTACCAAGCTGCAGAATCGTCCAAAGAAGTTGAACCGGATTGTCGAACTATCAAAGCAGCTGGAGCAGCCCAAATTGGGCAAGCTTGAGTTGGAGAAGTCTCTCTAAGAGAAGATGACCCCATCAAGGAACGGTCTGTGATGCAGATTCCTCCTGTGGAATACTTTCCCAAAACACCAAATCTCGAGATATCAGCCAGCGAAGTTCAAGCAATACCATCTGTATGTCAAGAGAACCTAGTGCAACCTCAACTGTACCCTAAACCAGGATCAAGCGAGATCTTCCGGAGGAGCCACCGTCTCAATTGCAGCCGCTGTCACAACTCCCGAAACTTACTCCGCAGCACTCCTACAAAACGTTTGTCAGCAACTGCATGATCTTGGTCTCGGCATAGTACTCACTTAGCAAGTTTTCACGTTGAATATCACATTGAATATGGAAACCAAATTCTTGACTTTGCACAATGGCTTGCCTATATACCATCAAACCAGATTTCTACAACTCATACTCATGGATTCTGGGAGCTTCACCCTCCATAGACATTGGAACGGGGCACAGCTCCTTCTCTTCGTCCATCTCTTGAAGAACACTTCACTCATCTCTGCCTTCTCTACCCCTGGCCGGACATTATTGCCATCGACCATCTTTCTACTACCGCTCAAAGTTTGATTTCTTTGCTTGCCACACTACTTAAGATCGACTATTCTGCTGGTCTTCATGCAGGCATGACCTTCCCCGAAACGATGGATGCACTGCTTCCTCTAATCATTGGTCTCTTCGTGGCTCCCAGTCCTGACATTGGTACTCCGTCAACACAGCTCCTTTGCTCACTAATAGCTTTGCGAACTCTGTAGGCTCCTAGAGCATGGTTTCTCCAACTGCTGCAAGCGTCTGTGGAATGTCAGCAGCTTTTGCGGGATTGGGTTGCCTGAACACCCGCTCTACCGCTTAAACTCTGCTTGGAACCCTCACCGGTTTCCCGCTTCTCCCAGCGATTCTAAGTTCCTACGAGATCAGCTCCGGCTCAAATATGGCGGTGAGTTTGCTGCTTCAACTTCTGCACTTCTAGTCCAGAGCGAGGCACGAAGAAAGTGGGCCTGCTGCATTACGGCGACAACAGCAGCTTTTTGATGATAGATTTTACTTCCAAGACGTTTTGGATGGTGGAGAGCGGACTGCGAGCATGGCGCCAAACAGCGATAAAACAAGTTTGATTTTGGGGGTGTCCAGGGAGGGTGATGTCTTGTTCAAGATCACTGTGGCGCTAAAGGAAGTCACTGCGTTCTGGGTGCGCTATGCGATGGGTGATGATTGATACCCATGGGCGTTTGCAGGTCCCATCTCGGTTTGTTCTGCATGATAGGGTTAGTATGGTCCATCAATGTTAAGATATCATTATCATGAAGACTAGTAGATGATGCATATTAGGGACCTGGAACAGGTGTTTCTGGCATCAGGTACAACATACTTGTCTGGCATATATCTGAGTAGAGACACGTTTAGGGGTTAGGTACTATCATTTTTGTTACGTCAGTTTGTTTCTAAAATGGCACATAGAGGAGTGCCACTCTATGTTTTTTGCGCAGCTTCGATGTTAAGACATTACAGCAATCAGAAGCTCCTTCCAGGGCAACGCTCAGTCAAAATTTGTGGTTCTCCACTCACACCATGCACTTCTGGGCAAACCGTTTCGGCGTTACCGCACTTCAGCGCTGTTAAGCTGCCTATCTTCGCTCATCTCGTTCATTGCAGTTTTCCTGCCTTCCCATTAGAATATCGGCACCTTTAGCAGCTAACTCACTTATGTTTTTCCAGATAGCCTGATCATCGCAAAACATTTTTCAATTCCATTACTGCCAGTCGACACGCTTCTTTTTGATACCACCCTGATTTGTCTGCCTTTTTTGATTATTGATACGCCGCTCTGTCACCCGCAAAATGACCGACTATCGTCCTGAAAACGGCGATATCATTGAGGATAACGATGACTTCAAGCCATCGCCTCGTGAAGCTTTCCATACCGAGCCCCAGTTGTGCGACTACATGCTGCGCAAAATTCATTCCTCAGTCCCTCTCATGATTAAATCCTCTCTGATATCAATGGGCTCGGGCCTATTTACAACTCAGGACATCGAGGAGGGCCAGGAGATTTATCGCTCAATACCATTTATGACTGCTGTCGACTATGACCGGAACCTGGACAATCTGTGCTACCACTGTCTCAAGGAGACAGAGTATGTCCCAGGTGCGAATTTAGGCATGTTCCAAGAGCAAAAGTGTAAAGCATGCTCAGGATGTCGGGCGATCAAATTTTGCAGTAAGGTTGGTAGTGGTGACAATGAATGAGTTGCTAAGGAATAACGGGTTATGCTGACAGAGGGACTTGCTTGTTCGTTCTTTAGGAATGTCAAAAAGATGCTTGGGTAAAATACCATAAGAATGAGTGCAAAATTCTTAAAGAAGCTCCGAGACTGAGGTCACAGCACTTACTTGCCTATCGACTCACTTTCTGGCGGCTACAGAAACGAATACCGTCAGAACTTTTGAAGGTGATCTCTTTTTTGCAGACTCACTTCTACGATTTTGTCAAGGATTCAAAACGGGGCGCCGACATTACTCAAGTTGCCTTAGCTATTCAAAATGCAACCGGCGGGAAGGCCAGCCTGGTGTGGCTTTGGAAGATTGTGCCGGCAGTATGTCTTATTTTCATGACAAAAAGCCCCAGTACCGAAGTTAATTTATCATATCTTTGCAGCTTCGAATCAACTGCGTCAGGATTCGCACTGCAGGAGATCATCGCAGCGTCGGCTCTGCCTTCGATTTAGTAACAGCAGTCATCAACCATTCTTGCGACCCTAATGCATTTGTCTTTTTCGATGGTCAGGAGCTTAAAGTCCGGTCGCTGAAAAGGATTTCGGCGGGAGAAGAGATAACAATTTGTTACGTTGACCCGACTCTCGGTGTAGCCTCTCGCCAGCATCTCCTGGAGCAAGAATATCACATTGAATGTTCATGTAAGGATTCCTGTCGTGATCCCTATCTCTTCCTTGAGCTGACTTTCATGTGACCAGGCCGGCGCTGCAAATCTGAAGCTAAGGATCATGAGGCATTGATCGCACAAGCTGGCAACATGGACGCTGTTCTGCAGACGGAAACCAATATCCTCGCACTAATCCGCGAAGCTGTTCTCCTCAACCAAGCCCCTGACAATGCTGTTTTCAGTCCCCACAATGAACCAGTCGAAAGTCGTCTTAATTATGTCCTCGGTAAGGCCCCCTCTTGGCCTGACTTCATGGATCCGCTACCAGCAGCCCGAATGGCTCTGGGAATACTTTATCGACAGAAAGGAAAGTATCGGCAGGCAGCAGTGAACATTCTCAAGGGCCAGCTGGTCCGGCGCTGTCGTGACGGGCCAGAATGGGTCAATGACCTCTTTGATACTTGCATCATGCTAATTCAGCTGGGCAACTTACCCCCTGACTCAGGGGTTCTCAAGTCAAACGGGAAGGAAATGGCTACAATTATGGATGCCCGGACCGTCGCCTATGGCTATCTTTACGTCCTCTTTAAGGCCGTGTCTAAGGTCTTTGGAAGCGAGACGCTTTACACAAAAATGGTGTTTGACATGTTTGGATCCGTTCTGACACAGAAGCCGGGGAATTGTCCGGGGAGTGAGGAGTTTGCGAAGGAATTTGAGGAGGCTCAGGCTAAGTTACTGGCTTGGGCCGGCATTCCAACCCAGTATGCGCTGGACCTGCCTCAGTGAAACTCGCGGGGATTGCATGGCTTTTGGGCATTTCCTCGTGGAGGAGTCCAGGAGTTAGGAAGCTCGGGAGCTAGGGGCCTTGGCTTATACGATACCTTCATAAATATGAACAGGGATAGTTAGCACAAGACACCCAGCTCTCGGGTACAGGTCAATCAGGTCACAAGGACAGTCTATTTTTACGGACCACCCCATCACAACGAGTAACCTGTTAAGCACTGTTGGAAGGCTATTGATAGCTCAATCGATGAAAACTTTATCCTGATTCACAGTATTATACGATCTGCCTACGCGTTAGAGAAGGCTAGTCCAACTTGCCAATGCTTTAAGTGAGAGAAAAGAAACCTGAACTCACCTCTCTCTCGCTCAATCTTCATCTCCACCATGCGTATCGATTCACAATAGTCATGAAACGGCCACAAGCAATATACCCTGTTTTCCTTGTCATGCGCCATGCAGTACTTCTCCCTCATCGCCCTATCGGGTGCCACGAGCAGCTCGTATAAGACCTTGACAGGATCCCGATCGTGACCAGATTTCCCTGCTGCCTTAAGGATGTTGCTGGTGTCAAGCACCTTCGGTGCCTCGTCCAGTGTATCGGAAGCGAACAGCATGGACCAAACAGCTTTGCAGATTGCATCGAGGGGGGCTTGAAGCAGGAAAAGCAACTAACACAGTGTGTGTCCATTGCGTTTCGGGGAAGGTAGTATTGGCTCTGCCTTTGTCATATCATACTCTTCAATCCCCTTCGCGACCCCCTCTTCCGACCCCTTCCCGTGATCCTTCTCTCCAGGTCACAACTTGACCCCCTCAACTTAACCCTTCCCACATGCCTCATCAACGCAGTCTCCTCTTTTGAAAACGGATCCATAACCCCCCCCACCTCCTGCCTATCCAGCAACAACCAAGGTGAAGTCGTCTGAGAAAGTGCGCAACGTATGTAGGTAAGCGACGCTCGCGCGTGTCGTGATCTTGGCGAATGCCTTCTTGTGTTTTTTTATCTGCTCCTTCTTGACCTTCTTCCCCCTGTGACACGTCCGCATCTCGGAGCGGGCGTTGCCAACCAGGTTGGCCACCGTGCTGCGCAGCAGGCAGGCTTTTTAGGCAACGATACGATGCCAAACATCGACGGTGTAGTCGTTGGGGGAGAGGTTCATTTTTAGCGAGGGCGGTAGAGTTGGGGCTAGGGTTGCAGTTGACATTTGGAGGGAGGTCAGTTTGGACGGGAGGTAATGGAGGACTGCTGAGATGAGAGGGCTTTGGCTGGGATTGTCAAAGTAGGGGATGACGACCGGTGCGTCGTTGCGGAGGAGGGAGGTCATGACAGGACGTTTAGAGAGTTGGCGGCTGCGGCAAGGGGGGTTCGGTAGATTTGTCTTCGTAGTCGGAGGTGTCGATGCGTTTAGATCGAACTTGCAGTGGAGGATGTTGACAATAGTTGGATGGGTCTTTCGCCTGCTACAGTGTGACATTAGAGGATGTAGCAGATTGAGATTGAAGGGTAACACATCCAACATTAGGAGCAGTATATTTGGCAGCGGAGTGGTCATAAAGACATGGGCCCAGACTGTCTCCGGAGGAGGCATGTAATCCTTGTACTTTTTCTCCGAGCCAGGCTCGCCAACCATGTAGAATAAACAATTCCATTGTTCTTACGAAGAGCAATAGGTTGAGCTGTACGACTTAACCAGACATAATCGTAGATATATAGTGTTCTGGAGCTCACAACCCACTTCCTGAGAGAAACCAGACATTCGACAGCTCCATTCTTGATGCACTCTTTCATGAATTTGTGATCTCATGAATTTGTGATCTCCCTTTCCATCATTTAGTGAAGCAAGAGGCCACTTCTTGAGCCGGTGTCGGACTCGAACTTCTCCAGTTTCAAGAGGTACATGAGAGAATCTGTGTCATTGCACTTGATCGCATCAATCACAAGGCTTTTCTCCCCGTCACTTGTTCTACCAGACAGGAAGAGTGCATTTTTCACATTTTCCGACATTCATGGCTGGATGGAAGGGCGCGATGTCTTGACTTTTTCTTTCAAACGCAGATGGTAAATGTCTCGATGATCCTGAGGGCATGAACTTCTTATTGACTGAGTCGGATGTAGCTCATGTCTGGGGACAGGCCGTGGGATGACATGGTAAGAGTCAGGCAGGGGAAGATTTGGCTTCGTAATTATGGATGGTAAGCAGGGAAGTCTGAGGAGTTGAAAGCTTTATAAGACCAATCTGGACTCGAAGTTCGACCAACTCCGGTTTGACAAGCAGAGAGGAAAGGTGACATAGGGTTCAATATGGGATGCAGAGGTAGGTAGACAATGGCTTTCTTGTAGACGCTACTACTATCTAGCATACTCTTCGATAATCGCTTTATGGATCTTGAGTCCCTGAAGACTACGCTGAAACTATTGTTTAAAGGAACCATCTTTTTTAAGAACAGTCTGGAAAGCTTGCTGAGTCACCAGCACCCAAACACCTTTCATTGTCACAGCCACAATTGGGACACTCGCCCTTCAGAGCAGGGCTGGACCCAAGTGTACAGGTTGGTTCAGAATGACAGCAGGGCCAGCGACAACAGTGTCAAATGTAGGAGCCCCAGGCGTGTTAGCAACGAGGGCAACGATAACTCCCTTGGTCTCAAACTCCGGTGGGATGGTGATAGTAATGTCCTTCTTTGGCCAGTGCTTTGTATCGATAGGCATGCTGATATTCAGAAGGCCATGGAAGAACACCGCATAGTACTGAATGCCAGGGTGGAAGTGAGGTTGGTTGTTCGGATCTGTGAAGTTGAGACGAACAACTGATCCCGGAGCCAAGCTCTTGGTGTCTTTCGCTGCTGAGAGGAATGGTAGCCGCTGGTGAGGACGAGGATACTCCGGATTTTCAGGGGGACAGCTACCTGGCACAATGATGGCGTTGGTAGTATATAAGATTTGGTTGGCGTAAGGAAACATTGTGTCCGTGGGTCCGCCAAACGGGTTCTCCTTCCAGATATCCAACAGCGCCCAGGTCTCATGACGGGCTTCAGTGGCCGCAATTGCGACCATGGCGCTTTTGTGCACGTTGAGCTCCGGCTGTTGAACCAGACCGGTCAAAAACACCATGCTCGAAATCTCCAAGACTGTCATGAATGCCAGGTATTTGATGGGATCATCCAACGGGAACTTGTACTTGCAGGGACCGGGTTTGATTGACCGAGGGGAGATTTGGTTTTGGAAGATGCGAAGATGGCCTGCCTCGTTGTTGCGAATTTCCATCAAGCGACGGCGAGTGTTGTTCGGTAGGCCAGCCTTGATGAAATCCTCGTCTGTGAAGGTCTCAACTCCCTGCTGGTAGAACTCGAAGATGACCCATTCTGCAGACAACAAGTTTTGCCAGGTGTAGTCATTGGGAGCTGGAGGACCATTTTCCGTCGGGAAGATCGGATCAGTGATGTTACCGGGAAATGGCCTCTCAATGCCCCAGTAGTAGTTGTAGTGGTCTGACTGGCCAGGGATGGGGCCATAAGTTGGGTCTGCCAACTTCTGGGCCTCCCCCGAGTAGTGTGCAGGTACTCGGTAATTTGGAGCAGCAGACACTCTTGCGGTCGGCATAAGTATAATAATGAGCAGAATGGCCATAATGACTACCAGGGCACGCGAAAAAGTCTGTTGAGGACCCATCATCTTGCTTAGTAGATGTCGATGCCGTTGGCCAAGAGGTTCTAGAAGCAACCTTTTGGAAGAATAGGCGCGAGGAGGAGAACACATAGAGCGGTTGTGTGGCAACATTGACAAGCTGTCGTGATGCATATGGCCTTAGGTTATTCTTAGGTTGACGAGATCGAGAAATATCCTAGGTTGCGTGTGAATGTGGACTTTTGGGGGGTAGGTTCTAGGATGGTTGTGTGAGAGCTCAATGCCATTGTCTTCGTCATGTTAGCAGCAAAATAATAGGCTTTGTGAGTTGTGGTTGCAACTTTGACTCGAAGCCAGGCAAGTGCTGAGGGTCAATCATGAGACTTGCAAGTATACGAAGGAGAAAGAGCGAAGAAGGTAATAGAGACGTCTTGGTGAGGTCATTTCACTTCATTGGGGGAGGAAGGACCAGCAGATAACCAGCAAAAAAGCGTGTTTGATCGCTTTTCTCAACCGGAACTTCAACATGGCAAACAGAACGCTTTCAGATACCCCGCGTCTTGAGGGCAGAGTATTATCCTTAAGGGGAGACATAGAGCTTGACCTGGAGGACGTCCTAAAAGTAAGAAGGTCAGTGAGGTTCTTGTCATGACCGGCCTAAAGTGCCATACGGTCGCTGATGCGATTTTTAGCTTCATACATCGATCCTCTGACATCCTGCGTAGTCATCAAGGCTCTGAGCTCGGGGCCGAAACCATGAAGACAGTCATGGTTTTACTCCTACTGCTTGTTTTGGCAGGATGGCTGTACTGTGCAGTCATTGGGGACCTTACAAGGTCTTTCGTTCAGGCATTGCTTGGGGATTTGGGGCGGTTTATCTCCAAGCTAACATGGAAACACATCACATCAAGTCTGTTGTGTGTCCTGCTTGCGTTATACCGTCGCCGTGCCAAACGACGTGCAAGAGAGGCAGAACATTGGAGGCAATTAGTCAAGCGGAATGGCTGCGACCCAATTCCCTCCCTCCCCAAAAAAGGTTTTCTCGGCTTCGGCTGGCTCATCGACAATATGAAAGCCAACAAGATGGAAAGGGGACCGATGCACCTCGTCGAGAGCTTGGACAAAGAGATGGGCAAGTCCATCCACACATGCATTGTCCCCATTGGTGACTATCAGCTGATTGTCACTCGCGACCCTGAGAACGTCCAGGCGATACTAGCATCGAACTCGGCGGACTGGGACGTTGGCGAGCATCGGACAGCCAGTTGGAGCCCTTTGGTTGGACATGGCGTCTTCACCACACGGGGAGAAGAGTGGAAAGTATCTCGTCTGCTTGTCCGGCCGCAGTTCTCAAAGGATGCTATCAATGACCTGGATCTCGTTGAACGCCACGTCCAAGAGCTGTTTGAGGCAATTGATGAGTATATGGACGGAAGACCCGCGGTGGAAGCAGGCTGGACAAATAAGTTCGACCTGCAGCCACTCTTCTACAATATGACGCTGGATATCACAACAGAGCTCATCTACGGATATTCGGTGCATTCCCAAAACCCCAAGGCCAGGGTTAAGTTGCCCGATCTCCCGGGCTACCCAGCCCCTGACCGCATGAATATCAGCTCACATATGGATGCTGGAAAAGCCTGGATCGAAACGCGGGGAGCTCTCTGGAAGTACCGCTGGTTGCTACCATCGGGAGAATTCAAGAAGCACTGCGAGGCTGTGCACAGGTTTGCCGATTGGTTTGTTCAGCTGCGATTGATGCGTGGTGATGCGTACCTGGATGGTTTGGCTGATACTGGCGCACCCCGCAAGGATCGGTATGTCCTGCTGCACGAGCTAGCAAAGGAGACGCAAGACCCAGATGAACTCCGCGGCCAAACACTCAACATCCTCCTGGCCGGCCGTGACACGACTGCTGCGCTCTTGGGATGGATCTTTTACTTCCTGGCACGCCATCCTCGGGTATTCAAAAAACTGCGCGAGGAGATCCTAGAACAGTTCGGGCCTTACTCGCCAACTAAGCCCAGCGGCCTCACGGATTTTGGGAAGCTTCGCGGCCTGTACCTCAATGCCGTCATCAATGAGTCATTGCGTGTGGCTCCCGTGATTCCGTTGAATGAGCGTGTCGCACTCCGTGACACGAAGCTTCCACGGGGCGGGCACCCCAACCCTCTTCAACCCATCATGGTCCCCAAGGGAACGCAGGTTCTCATTTCGACATATGCAATGACGAGAAGGGAGGACATTTGGGGGCCCAATGTTGATGAGTTCCGCCCAGAAAGGTGGATTGAGAAGGGCGGCCGCAAGTTTGGGTTTGAGTTTATTCCCTTCGGCGGAGGTGTTCGCCAGTGTCTGGGTCGTAAGTTACGAACCGCTGAACTCCCGTCTCGTACAAGTACCACCTGCCACTGGAGTATTGCTGACTGAGTGCTGTAGAACAGATTGCTCGCATTCAGACGGCGTATATCGTCGTCCGTATGTTACAACGGTACGACGTGATTGAGAACCATGGACGTCCTGCCGATGCGCCCCTGAAGTTCCACCATACCATCGAGAACCGTTGTGGCAGCGGTGTTGTCGTAAGATTACACAAAGTGCAGTCTTGAAGTGGTGAGAGAAGTTTTAGCTTGCATGTTCAAGGCCTCTCTGGTGGATGACGGATATGACCACGAGCGGGCACGTCGCAGTCTGCATTCATTAGCGCGAGAACTGGAAACTGATTATGGACTCAAGGTAACTTTCTGGGGGATTTTGCATGCTTAGGACATTCTCGTCTGGATTATGGCCATCGGAATTCGAAATTACAAGTGATATGTCCAACCAGGATTCGGCATGGATGAGTGGGTTGCGTGAGAGAATGGCGTAATTGTGTTAGTCTGGACCCTCGCCAAAGATTTCGGCCTTCCTGCGACCGTCTTGCCGGGAATACTCCCAGGGTCTGAGGTGAACGGTGGATCCGCTGCACAACGGAGAGCCGAGATTCGGCTCCCACTCCCCAGGTCCACCACCCGTTTGGCAACCGGAGCCCACTCGCTATCTAATTCCTTCTTTCTGCATCGTGCGACTGTGTTCCAGTCTTAGTTCCTCAAAATCCCCTCATTCCTCCCATCTGTCTGAGACTCGGGTCGTCAAGATTGTGAACTACTCAACAATCACCACAGCCACTATGCTGATTAAGACTAATGTGAACAAGACCCTCAAGGGCCACAAGCTTCTGCTTGTGACTCCTTGGCCGGTACCTGCTGGCTTCGCGGAGGGGCTCAAGTCTGAGTTTCCTGATTTGGAAGTTGTAATCCATCTTCAAAATTGGGACGGGAAGGCGCTCCCCCTTGAGGTCCTGCCACCAGAGATGTGGAAGAATGTGACGATTCTCTTGACCTTTAGCACCCTGCCGAAACCGGAGGAGGCTTCTACGCTGCAGTATGTGCAGCTCATGAGTGCGGGTGTGAACCATCTGTTGGACAACCCCACGTTTAAGGATACCAATGTGAAGTTTTGCTCTGCGAATGGTGTTCATGGGTGAGTTTTTGAGTCTGGAGGGTTGCAGGAGTCGAGGGTTAGACTGACGGGTCATGGCGTAGGCCTCAGATCTCAGAATGGATCATTGGCACATACCTTGCATTTGAGCATCATCGTAAGAAATGAGTTCATCGAGGCCTCGCATATGTGAAACTGACACCTGCGTAACCACAGTCCCACAGTATCTCCAGCAACAAAAAGAAGGATATTGGGACAGGGCTCAAATGCACACCATCCAAGATGCCGCCAATAAGACAATGTACTCCTCTGCTGCCTACCCCCTGACACCCCTCATAAACCCCGTTTCTAACTCATCCATCTATCCAGCGGCATTCTAGGCTACGGCAGTATCGGCCGACAAACCGCCCGTGTTGCCCGCGCAATGGGCATGACCGTCCACGCCTACACCTTGCACCCGCGTCCCACTCCCGAGTCCCGACGCGACCACTCCTGGACCCCGGCCGGCCTGGGCGACCCGGAGGGCACTATCCCCGCGAAATGGTTCAGCGGCGGGGCTCCC
>Ga0065720_1000374_pt1 | contig 37452 bp, 39 predicted proteins | sample Thericmetagenome_FD_59107 | JGI IMG/M metagenome (GOLD analysis project Ga0065720, IMG submission 59107) | Thermophilic microbial communities from the Joint Bioenergy Institute, California, USA of rice/straw/compost enrichment - eDNA_2 v2... | ecosystem: Engineered > Solid waste > Grass >... | reverse complement strand
CGTGATGCGGCGGGCGGAGGAGCGACGGAGCGCATCGATGATGATGAGCAGCTCCATCAGGTGGTCGTTGGCCGGGAACGACGTGGACTGGATGACGAAGACATCCTCGCCACGCACGTTCTCCTGGATCTCGACGAACACCTCCATGTCGGCAAAGCGCTTGACCTGGCAGGTCGCGAGCGGCACCTCGAGGTAGTTCGAGATGGCCTCGGCGAGCGGACGGTTCGAGTTGCCCGCGACAAGCTTGATCGAGGGTTTCATCCAGCGCGGTCCCGTTTGTTGAGCGGAGCTGTGGAACTAGATCGGATCGACTGCCTCGGGTCGCGCCGTCACAACCCGGACATATTGAACTGCGCGGCTCTTATCAGCGTTGGCGCGCGGGAACAATAGCACTTGTACTGCGGTGCGGCATCTGGATAGCCGCCATGCTCCACAAGCGCAGAAGCGCTCTCGTCGTTGACCGGCATCCGCCCGGCCCGGCGCTGCACGGGGGAGCAAGGGCTGATCCAGCGCCTCGGGCTCGCCCCCGTTGCCGAGACAGGGGCGACCGAGGCACACGGCCGGGCCGGTCGCCCGCGGCCGGCAGTAAGAATTCCTTGTATTCTGCCGGCTACTGCCGCCATCGTGTTACAATGGATCGTTCGGGGACGGGTATGCGCACAGCGGCAGCGCTCGGATCGAGTCTCGCCACCGGCATCGTCGCAGAAGCGCAGGCCAGCCCCCTCACCGGCGGCACCGAAGGCTTCATCGACACCCTGGCCGGGCACATCGGCTCAGCGGCACGAGCCCTGTGGGACGTGCTCATGGCAGCGCCGCAGATCCCCGCTGCCTTTGCCGATGCCTGGCAGGCCATGGAGGGAAGCGGCAACGGCGGCCCGCTCCTTGCCCTCGCCTTTCTCCTTGGCGCGGTGGCGCTTCTCGCGCCCACGCTCGTCCGGAAGATGGGCGGCGGGGCGCTGGCCCAGGCGCAGGACAGCGGGCGCCTCTGGCTGAAGCGCGCCGCCAGGCGACTCGTCGTCGACGTCATTGGCCTCATCGCCATGGTCGCTGCCGCCGCCTTGCTGGCGCGGTTCTTCCTGCGCGGTGACACGCCAGTGCACGCGCTCGCCGTGGCGATCGTCGGGGCAATGGTGCGCTGGCGGCTTGCCATGATGCTGCCGCTCATCCTGCTGCGTCCGGGCGAGTCCGGTCTGCGGCTCGTAGCCATCGGGGATGAGCGCGTGCGCGCCGTGCTCGCGGGCGCCGGAGCGACGCTCGCCATCCTCATCGCCTTCTACACGCTCATGCCGGTCTTCGTCCGGGCCGGCATCGCGCCGCTGCCGGCGCAGGCCCTGGGCGTCATTGTCGGCACGATCGCCGCGGGCGCCGCGGGCGCCACGCTCGCCCGCTTCTTCACCCACGCNGCGGCGCCGCGCGCCGTCGTCGCGGCGGCCGACATCGTCATCGCGCTCTTCTGGCTGGCCTGGATCTACGGCATCGTCACGCTCGACTTCGATCTCTACCATGCCGCCGTCTTCTCGGCGCTGCTGATACTCGCCGTGGCGACGCTCGACCGCTTCCTCGCCAAGGCGATCGCCTGCTGCCGGCAGCAGGAGGCACCGCCGGCGACCGGGACCAGCCACCCTGCTGCCCCTGTCCCCCCGCCGGCGGAGGCGGGCGCTGCCGAAGCGGGACCGGCGCAGGCGACAGCGNCGGAAGCCGGAACGGAAGCGGAGCCGGCGGAGACGGCCGCCGCGGAGACCGCGGCACCTGATTACGGCTCGCCCCGCCTCCTGCAGATCCTGGTCACGGCGCGGCGCATCGTGCTGGCGGTCACCGTCACCGCCCTCATGACCTTCTTCGTGCGGCTGTGGGCGGTCGAGGTCTTCGGGCTCTTCACCGACGAGCAGTGGCACGCCTGGCGTGAGGCGCTGCTGACGGCGGTCATCATCCTCGTCGTCGGCTACATCCTGTTCGAGCTGCTGCGCGGCTGGGCGCGCGTGCGGTTCGGCCACGGGCCCACGACGCTCCAAGGCGACCACGATGCCGCCGGCCTTCCGCGCCCCGCGGGCCGGCTCGCGTCGGTGCTGCCGCTGCTCGAGGGCTTCGCGGGCGTGCTCATCGTGGCCACNGCCGTTCTCGTCGCCCTGTCGCATGTCGGGGTCAACATCGGCCCCATCCTCGCCGGTGCCGGCATCTTCGGCCTCGCCTTCAGCTTCGGCTCGCAGGCGCTGGTGCGCGACATCGTCTCCGGCATCTTCTTCCTGGCGGATGATGCNTTTCGCGTCGGCGAATACATCCAGGCCGGCAGCCACAAGGGCATGGTGGAGCGNATCTCCATGCGCTCGCTACGCATCCGCCACCAGAACGGGCAGTTCCACACCATTCCCTACGGGCAACTCGGCGCCGTCACCAACTTCAGCCGCGACTGGGCGACGGTGAAATTCAACCTGCGCCTTGCACGTGATGTCGACGTCGAGCAGGCGCGCAAGATCGCCAAGAAGGTCGGGCAGGAGTTGCTGTCCCACGAGGAATACGGCCGGGACTTCATCGGCCAGCTGAAGATGCAGGGCGTGGCCGACGTGCAGGAGAACGCCCTCGTCTGCCGCTTCAAGTTCACGGTCAAGCCGGGCCGGCAGGCCCTCATCCAGCGCGAGGCGGTGAAGCGCCTGTTCAAGGCCTTCACCGAAAACGGCGTCCGTTTCTCCTCAAACGCCGTCGTCGTGCAGGGCGGCGACAGCCCCGCCTCCGCCGCCGCGGCCGCCGAGCTGTCGCGACAGATGGTGGAGGAGCGTGCACGTGAGCCGGGCTGACGCNTGCCGGGCGAGCGTTGCAAAACCGGGGGCTTGCTGATAAAGGCAAGGNGCGCCCGCCAGACACCCCTGGAGGCACGGGCGCGCCACACATGTTCGGATGAACGTGAATGGCCGTGCGCNAGCGCGGCCGTTTCTGTTCCGTACCACGAAGGATCGAAGCCATGTCCGCTGTCAAGCAGCTCAAGGCCTCGGCTCGCGAGCGGGTCGGCAAGGGGGCCGCCCGTGCCGTTCGCCGTCAGGGCCGTATTCCCGCAGTCATCTACGGTCTCGGCGAGGCGCCGCAGCCGATCTCGCTCGATTTCAATGAGACGAAGCGCCTGATCTTCGCCGGCGGCTTCCTCACCACGGTGTTCGAGATCGACGTTGACGGCAAGAAGACCCGCGCCATCCCGCGCGACTACCAGCTCGACCCGGTGAAGGACATGCCCCTGCATGTCGACTTCCTGCGCGTGACGCAGGACGCCACCGTCAACGTCGAGGTGCCGGTGCACTTCTTCAACCATGAGGCCTCGCCCGGCCTGAAGCGCGGCGGCACGCTCAACGTCGTGCGCCACACGGTCGAGCTCATCGTGCCCGTCGACGCCATCCCGGATTCGATCGACGTCGACCTCACGGGCCGCGAGATCGGTGATTCCATCCACATCTCGGCTGTCGAGCTGCCGGCTGGCGTCAAGCCGGTGATCCAGGACCGCGACTTCACCATCGCCACGCTGGTCGCGCCGTCCGGTCTCGTTGCCGAGGAGGCCGAGGCTGCCGCCGCCGAGGCCGAGGAGAAGTAATTCTCCCGCGCGGGGGCGGGCGCTGCCCGCCCCGGCCTGTCTCCCCGCGCCCCGGCGCGGGGATCGAACCCGCCGCAGGCCCGCTTGCAGCAGGCCCGCCGGGTTTCGGGGGCATCGGATGCTCCCCTTCGCTGACGGGGCTTCGCCATGCTGCTGTTCGTCGGGCTCGGCAATCCGGGCGCGCGCTATGCGCGCAACCGCCACAACATCGGCTTCATGGCGATCGACGAGATCGCCCGCCGGCACCAGGCCGGCCCGTGGCGCCGCCGCTTCCAGAGCGAGGTGGCCGAGGCCGTGATCGGCGGCAAGCGGCTCCTGCTCATGAAGCCCCAGACCTACATGAACGAGTCGGGCCGCGCCGTCGGCGAGGCGCAGCGCTTCTTCAAGATCGCGCTCGGCGACATCGTCGTCTTCCACGACGAACTCGATCTCGCGCCCGCCAAGCTGCGGGTGAAGACAGGCGGCGGCATCGCTGGCCACAACGGCCTGCGGTCGATCTCCGCCCATGTCGGCAACGATTACCGCCGCGTGCGCCTCGGCATCGGCCATCCCGGTGACAAGGCGCTCGTGCACGCCTATGTGCTCAGCGATTTCGCCAAGGCCGAGGAGCCCTGGGTCGAGGATCTTACGGGCGCTGTCGGCGAGTTTGCGGACCTTCTCGCCCGTGGCGAGGACGCCACTTTCCAGAACAAGGTGCATCTGGCGATGGAAGCGCGGGGCTGGGGCGAGGTGAAACGCCCGGGCGCACGCGCCGGAGGATAGGTAATGGGTTTCAAATGCGGCATCGTCGGCCTGCCCAACGTCGGCAAGTCGACCCTCTTCAACGCGCTCACGCAGACGGCGGCGGCCCAGGCGGCCAACTATCCCTTCTGCACCATCGAGCCGAACGTGGGCGAGGTCGCCGTGCCCGATCCGCGCCTCAACAAGCTGGCCGAGATCGCCGGCTCGGCGCAGATCATCCCGACACGGCTCACCTTCGTCGATATCGCCGGTCTGGTGCGCGGCGCCTCGAAGGGCGAGGGGCTCGGCAACCAGTTCCTCGCCAACATCCGTGAGGTCGATGCCATCGCCCATGTGGTGCGCTGCTTCGAGGACAGCGATGTGACCCACGTCGAGGGCAGGGTCGATCCCATCGCCGACATCGAGACGATCGAGACCGAGCTGATGCTGGCCGACCTCGAAAGCCTCGAGAAGCGCGTCACCGCCCTCGAGAAGAAGGCCCGGGGCGGCGACAAGGAGGCGAAGGAAACGCTCGACCTCGTCTCCCGCGCCCTGACGCTGCTGCGCGACGGCAAGCCGGCGCGCCTCGTCGAGCGCAAGCCGGAGGAGGAGCGCGCCTTCTCCATGCTCGGCCTGCTGACGTCGAAGCCGGTGCTCTACGTGTGCAACGTCGACGAGGCCTCGGCCCGNGACGGCAACGCGTTCTCCGCCCGCGTCTTCGCCCGCGCCGCGGAGGAAGGGGCCAAGGCNGTCGTCGTCTCCGCCAAGATCGAGAGCGAGATCGCAGTGCTGCCGGAGGAGGAGCAGGCCGAATACCTCGCCGCCATCGACCTCGAGGAGCCCGGCCTCAACCGCGTGATCCGCGCCGGCTACGAGCTGCTCGGCCTCATCACCTATTTCACCGTGGGCCCCAAGGAGGCGCGCGCCTGGACCATCACCCGCGGCACAAAGGCGCCGCAGGCCGCGGGCGTGATCCACAGCGACTTCGAGAAGGGCTTCATCCGCGCCGAGACCATAGCCTATGACGACTACGTGGCGCTCAAGGGCGAGGCCGGCGCGCGCGATGCCGGCAAGCTGCGCCTCGAGGGCAAGGACTACGAGGTCGCCGACGGCGANGTCCTGCACTTCCGCTTCGCGACCTGANGGCCCGGCGGCCGGAAACGGCCGCCCCACATGCTACCCNCCGGCCTGCGCAGGGNCCCCGATGCCGAGCCCCTGGAGATAGACGAGCATNCCCGCCTCCAGCAGCTCCTCGGGCGTCATCGGCAGGGCGCGCCGGCCCGCATCACCCCGTGCGAACAGGGAGGCGATGCCGTGCGACATGGCCCAGATGTGCAGCGCCATCATCAGCGCAGGCGGCCGCTTGCCCGGAGGCGCGGTGGCGACGAGCGCATCCGCCGCGTTGCGCAGCACCATAAAGGCCCGTTCGGCAGCCAGCCGCAGCTCCGGATTGTCATCGAGCGAGATGCCAGCCTCGAACATGGCCGAGTAATAGGCCGGCTCGTTGCGGGCGAAGGCGAGATAGGCCTTGCCGAGGCGCTCAAAGGCCGTGCCCGGATCGGGCGTACCATCCGCCCATGCGGCCGCGAGCTCGGCCTCAAACTGCGCGAAACCGCGCAGTGCGACATCGGCGAGCAGGTCATCCCTGTCGCGGAAATGGCGATAGGGCGCGGCCGGGCTGACGCCTGCCCAGCGGGCCGCCTCCGCGAAGGTGAAGCCGGCCGGTCCCTTCTCGGCGATGAGCGCGAGAGCGGCGCGAACGAGCGTCTCCTTCAGATTCCCGTGATGATAGCCCCGGGAGCCGCCCGGTCCGCTGCGTTTCCAGCTCATGTGAAGAGGTCTTACATGCCTTTGCGGGCGCTGTCGATGCAGGGGTCGGAAGGCTAGGCGCCGCCGCCCAGAATCTTGCGCAGATGGTCCGGGATGCGCGCTGGCCGGCCGCCGGCGATGGCGGCGACGCGCACGTCCGCCGTGACGATGAGGTCCGCCCCGCGCAGGATGCGCTGGGCAATGACGAGCGAGGCGCCCCGCACCTCCTCGGTGCGCGTCTCCACCGTCAGCACGTCGTCCATGCGCGCCGGCTGGAGATAGTCAATTGTCATGCGCCGCACCGCGAAGATGAGGCCCTGCCCGTTCGCGTGCAGGTCCGACTGGGAAACGCCGGCGACGCGCAGGAAGTCGGTGCGCCCGCGCTCAAGGAAGCGCAGATAGCTCGCGTGATAGACGACGCCGGAGAAATCCGTGTCCTCGTAATAGACACGCACCGGCAAGATATGGGTGCGCCCCTCGAGCACGCCGGCAAGATGTGGCCACTGCCGCCCGGCGGAGTCGGTGGTCATCGGCTCGTCCCTTCGTGCGTCCATCTCGTCCCTTCCATGGNCCGCCGTCACGCCCCTCGCACGCCACCTGCGCGACAAGAACCGCTCTCAGGCCTCGTCGTCACTGCCGAAAAGGCCGAACTGCACCGCGTCCNGCTTCGGCTCCTCGAGCCCGAGGTGGCGGAAGGCGTGCGGCGTCAGGATNCGNCCGCGCGGCGTTCGCTGCACGAAACCCTTCTGGATAAGGAAGGGCTCGATGATCTCCTCGATCGCGTCGCGCGGCTCCGACAGCGCGGCGGCGATTGTCTCGATGCCCACCGGCCCGCCGCCAAAGGACAGTGCGATCGTGGAGAGATAGCGCCTGTCCATCAGGTCNAGCCCGGCGCCGTCCACCTCNAGCAGCTGCAGCGCCCTGTCGGCAATGGCGCGGGTGATCGTGTCCGCCCCTTCCACCACGGCGAAATCGCGCACCCGGCGCAGGAGCCGGCCGGCGATGCGTGGCGTGCCGCGGGCGCGGCGGGCGATCTCGTTGGCGCCGTCGTCGCTCATGCCGATGCCGATGACGCGCGCGCCCCGCTTCACGATGAGCTCCAGCTCCTCCACCGTGTAGAATTGCAGGCGAATCGGAATGCCGAAACGGTCGCGCAGGGGTGTCGTCAGCAGGCCCTGGCGCGTCGTGGCTCCGACGAGCGTGAACTTGGGCAGGTCGATCTTGACCGAGCGCGCCGCCGGCCCCTCGCCGATGATGAGGTCGAGCTGGTAGTCCTCCATCGCCGGATAGAGAATTTCCTCCACCGCCGGGTTGAGGCGGTGGATCTCGTCGATGAAGAGCACGTCGCGCTCGTCGAGATTGGTGAGCTGGGCGGCGAGGTCACCGGCCTTGGCAATGACGGGCCCGGAGGTGGAGCGGAAGTTGACGCCGAGCTCGCGCGCCACGATCTGCGCCAGCGTCGTCTTGCCGAGACCCGGCGGGCCGACAAAGAGCACGTGATCCAGCGCGTCGCCTCGGGCCTTCGCCGCCTCGATGAAGACGGCAAGATTGGCCCGCGCCTGCGCCTGGCCGATGAACTCGTTGAGAGCGAGCGGCCGCAGGGACGCATCGGGATCATCGCCGCGCCGTTCGGCGCTGACGAGGCGTTCGCCCGCCATCAGGCCTCTCCCTTACCGTACATCAACGCGCCAGTTCCTTCAGGCCGAGGCGGATGAGGGTCGCGGTCTGCGCGTCCTCCCCCGCCGCTTTCAGGGCCGCGGCGACGGCTGCCGCAGCCTGCGGCTGGCCGTAGCCCAGATTGACCAGCGCCGAGACGGCATCGGCCACCGCCGCCGGCGCTTCGCCCTCCGCCACCGCACCGGAGAGACGGATGACGGCCGGATCCACGGCGCCAAACACCGGCGCCTTGTCCTTCAGCTCCGCGATAATGCGGGCGGCGAGCTTCGGCCCCACACCCGGCGCGCGGGCGATGGCCGCCTTGTCGCCCATGCCGACCGCCGAGGCAAGGGCCCCCGGATCGAGCACCGAGAGTATGCCGAGCGCGACGCGCGAGCCCACCCCCTGCACCGTCTGCAGCAAGCGGAACCACTCCCGCTCGGCGTCGGTGCGGAAGCCATAGAGGCGGATCATATCCTCGCGCACCACGGTCTCGATGGCGAGGGCGGCCGCCTCGCCCACCGGCGGCAATTGCTGCAGCGTCCGTGCGGAACAATGCACCAGATAGCCGACGCCATGCACGTCGAGGATGACGTGGTCCTCACCGTAGCTGTCGACGACACCCTTGAGCTTGCCGATCATGCCCGCATCCGCCTGTCGAATCGCGTCCCCATCATAGCGCCAGAGACCTGCGCAACGCCCGCGCCTGCCGGTGCTGGGCATGGGTGATGGCGACGGCGAGCGCGTCAGCGGCGTCCGCCGTCGTGGCCACTGCCTTCGGCAGCAGCACCTTGATCATCGCCGCGATCTGGTGCTTCTCCGCGTGGCCGACGCCCGTCACCGTCTTCTTCACGAGATTGGCCGCATACTCGGCCACATCGAGCCCCGCGAGCGCCGGCACCAGCAGGGCCACGGCCCGCGCGTGGCCGAGCTTCAGCGTGGCCTGCGCATCCTTGTTGACGAAGGTCTCCTCCACTGCCACCTCGTCCGGCCGATGCGCTCGCACGACTTCGGTGAGCCCATCGTGAAGCTGGCGCAGGCGTTCGGCCAGTGGCAGCTCGTTACCGGAGGTCACGCAGCCGCAGGCGACGAAGGACAGGCGCGTGCCGGACACGTCGACAACCCCCCAGCCCATCCTTCGCAGGCCGGGGTCGATGCCGAGGATGCGAATCGCGTCAGCGCCCATGCCTTCGGCTTTAGCCGAACAAAGGGCGAACGGCCAGCCTCTTTACCCGCCCCGCCTGCCGGCGCCGGCCAGGGCGCCGACGGCGCCGCTCGCGAAGAGGAAGCCGACAGTCACGAGCAGCAGCGCGCCGANAGCAAGCGGCGACAGGCTCTCGCCAAGAAACAGCATACCGCCGAAGGAGGACATGGCCGGCACCAGCGCCGAGAAGGCAGCTGCCACNGTGACACCGAGGCGGCGCACGGCGAGCGAATAGGCGGCGATGCCAACGACGCCCGACAGGATGCCCTGCCACAGCACCTGCATGGCGAGTTCCTGCCAGGACGCGACGAGAAAGCCGCTGTTGCCGGACAGGTACCAGATCGGCAGCAGGAGCAGGAAGGACCAGGCGTTGAGTACCGCGGCCGCCTGCCAGCCCGTCAGCCCGCTCTGCCGGATGCCGAACGTGTAGACGGCCCACAGCGCGCCGCCGCAGACGAACAGCAGGTCACCCCGCCAGCTGCCTGCGGCGTCGCCAAGGCTCGGCCCGATGATGGCCGCGACGCCCGCGAAGATGAGGGCGAAGCCGATGAAATGCGTGCGTGTCGGCCGCTCGCCAAACCACAGCGCGCCGAAGAGCATCACAAACATCGGCACAGTGGTCGGCATGATGGAGCCCATGTGGGCGACAGGCGCGAGGCGCGCCCCGGCCATTGCGACGAGCCCGAATGGCAGGCCCGCGCCTGCAACCATGCCGGCAATGGTCCAGAGCTTCGCGGGCTTCGGCAACAGGCCGCTGCGCAGCAGCACCGGCGCCAGCAGGAGTGATGCCACGCCGTAGCGCAGAAAGGCGAGATCGAAGGGCGTCAGGCTGGTCGAGGCGCTGTGGCGCGTGGCGATCTGCCAGCCTGCCCAGATGGAGATCGCGGTGACGGCACCGAGGATACCGAGGAACTGGCCCTTGCGCGCGGCAACCCGCGCTGCCGCGGCCTCCNCTACCGCGCCCTCGGTGTGCACTGACATTCGCCCCTCCGGCACGCCACTGAACAGTGGCGCATCCATAGCCGCCGCAACGGCAGCGCGCATCGGCGCGCGGCGGGGAGCTGCCGTGCGCCGGACGCACAGCAGCTCAGGCGCTCAGTTTCGCCACGAGGCTGTCGGAGATCTCGAAGTTGGCATAGACGTTCTGCACGTCGTCGTGCTCTTCGAGCAAATTGATGAGGCGCATCAGCTTCTCGCCCGTCTCGTCGTCGACGGCGACCGTGTTCTGCGGCTTCCACACGAGTTTGGTGGCCGTCGGCTCGCCGAACTTCTCCTCGAGCGCCTTGGCGACCTCGTGCAGGGCGCCCTGCTCGCAGTAGATCTCGTGCATCTCTTCGCCCGAGACGACGTCATCGGCACCGGCCTCGATGGCGGCCTCGAGCATGTNGTCGGCAGACGCGACGGAGGCGTTGAAGGTGATGTAGCCGACGCGGTCGAACATGAAGGAGACGGCGCCCGTCTCGGCCAGGTTGCCGCCGCTCTTGGTGAAGTAGGAACGCACGTCCGACGCGGTGCGGTTGCGGTTGTCGGTCATCGCCTCGACGATGACGGCGACGCCGCCCGGCCCGTAGCCCTCGTAGCGGATTTCCTCATAGTTCTCGGCATCGCCGCCCGAGGCCTTCTTGATGGCGCGCTCGATGTTTTCCTTCGGCATGTTCTCCGCGCGCGCGGCAAGGACGGCGGCGCGCAGGCGCGGGTTCATCGCAGGGTCCGGCAGGCCGAGCCTGGCCGCAACGGTGATTTCACGCGCCAGCTTGGAGAAGAGCTTCGACCGCAGGGCATCCTGCTTGCCCTTGCGGTGCATGATGTTCTTGAACTGTGAATGTCCGGCCATCGGTCCTCCGGCGGATACGGGGCACCACGGGCAGCTCCGGCTGCCCGCAGGTCGACCCCGTCTGGAATGGATGGCGCCTTATACGGCGGCTGTCGTCGAAAATAAAGAAAGGGGCGCGGCCCTGGCTATTCCCAGAAGTCCGGCCCGCTCGGCGCAAGATGTGGTCCAATGCGCACATGCGCCACGCGGCGGGCGAGGCCGGTCGCGTCGTCCGTCTCGACGGCAATGCCGGCGAGCGTGCCTTCCCCGTTCGCGGCCTCGAGCCGGCTGCCCGGGGTCTTCTCGAGGAAGCGGCGGATCGGCTCGTCCTTCTGCATGCCAAGGATCGAGTCGTAGTCGCCGCACATGCCGGCATCGGACAGATAAGCCGTGCCACCGGGCAGGATGCGCCCGTCCGCGGTCGGCACGTGGGTGTGTGTGCCGACGACGAGGCTCGCCCGGCCGTCCACGAAGGCGGCGATCCCCTGCTTCTCGCTGGTCGCCTCTGCATGCACGTCGATGACAACAGCGTCGCAGGCCGTGCCCAGCGGGCAGGCCTCCAGCTCCTGCGCGACGACGGTGAAGGGGTCGTCGAGCGGGTCCATGAACAGGCGGCCCATCACGTTCATCACAAGGACGCGCGCGCCATTGCGGGCCTCGACGACCGTGGCCCCGCGGCCGGGCGTGCCACGCGGGTAGTTGGCGGGGCGCAGCAGGCGCGGCTGGCGCTCGATGAAGACGAGCGCCTCGCGCTGGTCGAAGGAGTGGTTGCCGAGGGTGATGACGTCGGCGCCAGCGGCCAGCACCTCGTCGCAGATCGCCTCGGTGATGCCGAAGCCCCCGGCCGCATTCTCGCCATTGATGACGACGAGGTCGAGACCCCAGCGCTCGCGCAGGCCCGGCAGCCGCTCGACGACGGCCGTGCGTCCCGCCCGGCCGACAATGTCCCCGAGAAAGAGAAGGCGCATGTGAACTCCCCGATGGCGGCAGACCAGCGGCCCCCTCGCGCGAAGTTCAGACCGCTCCCGGGCGGATCACTTCGCTTTCCGTGACGACGACGTCAAGTCGCCGGTCGTGATTTTCTGCCGGCACACGCGCGACTTCCTGGCAGGCCAGGGCAAGGCCGATGGTCGTCACCATCCCCGCCACCACCGAGAGCCGGGCGATGGCGCCGTCGTAGTGGCCCTTGCCGTAGCCGATGCGATGGCCTGCCCGGTCGAAGGCGGCGAGTGGCACGAGGAGAACGCGCGGCGTCACCTCCTCGGCCGTCTCGGGCGGGCCGAGCGTGCCGAAGCCGGCCGGCACCAGCGGCTGCCACGGCTGCCAGGCGCGGAAGACGAGCCCCTGCGGCGTGCATACCGGCAACGCGAGGGCGCATCCCCGGTCGGCCAGGGCTTCCAGGATGGGACGCGGATCGATTTCGCTGCGGATCGGCCAGTAGCCTGCCACAGGCCCGGCCCCGGCCAGCTCCGGCAGGGAAAGCGCGTTGTCGCGCAAGGCCTCGGCGGCCTCCACCATCGTGTCGACGTCGAGCGCCGCCTGGTCCCGCCGCGCGAGGGCGGCGCGGCGCAGCTCGTCCTTGGAAGGGGAACCGGAAAGGGCGTGCACGCGTCGACTGGCCTCGCCGGCGGATGAAGACGGTGCGGAGCCGCGATGGCCGTNGGAGTATCGATCCCGGGAGACCTACAAAGTAGGTGGGCGCCGTGTCGCCAAGTCCACGGACAAGGCGAGGAACAGCTCCCTTTAGGATCGATAAGGCCCCGGGGATAGTTTCTCCTGACGCACCCCGCAGCGCCCGCGCGGCAAAGATAGGACGGTGCCGGGCGGATTGCTAGAGGCGCGAACGGGCTGCCCCCCAGCCCTCGTTCAGCTCTGGCTCTGCTGGGCCGAGGGCGTGAGCGTCTTCGTCACGCGCTCGATGCGCTCGGCCAGGACGGAGAGGGCCCCCGCCAGCCGCTCCTCGACATCGCCCAGCCGCTCGTCGCCCGCGCCCACGGCCTCCTTCAGTGCCGCAACCTCGCCTTCGAGCCGTTCGAGGCCACGTTTGGCCTCGCTCAGCTCGTCGGCGATGGTGAGAGCGGCCATGACGTGCAGGCGCATGTCGCCGATCTCGCCGAAGGCCGTGCGCATCTCCTCGATGCGGCGGTCGAGGCTGGCGGCGAGCTGCTCGATGTGCTCCTCCTCGCCCTCCCCGCACGGCCATGCGGTAGAGGCGCCCGGCAATGGTAACCGAAACCTGCGGCATTGCTCTTTCCTCTCGGCTCTAGGGCTGGCCCTCGGCGCCCATCACCGACTTCACCGCCCCCATGGCCCGCTCGACCCGCCGCGACACATCGTCCGCTGCGGCTTCCAGTCGCTCCAGCCGGGCGAGCGCGCCGTCGAGCTCGACGGCGAGCCGCGCCCTGTCGTCCTGCATCAGCGACAGCTCCGTCTCGAGGTCGCCGCGCCGCTGCTCCAGCTCGAGCCGCCGTGCCGCTGCCCGCTCGAGCCCGGCGACCGCGGCCTCGAGCCGCTCGAGTGCTGCATTGAGCATTGCCTGCGATCGCGCCATGATCTCACCCAATGACTGTCGGCGGCGTGGGGAATCGCATGCCGGCCGTCGTTCCATTGACTCGCAAAGACGACCTGCTATCAAGCCCGCGCCCCCGCGGCTGTGCCGGCCCACGTCGCAAGCGGCGTCGAACGCGCAGTCAGACCCTGGTTTCGAGCGTACCGGAAACGATCCAGTGACTTCTCCCGTCGAGCACGCCCGCCTTGCCAATGCCATCCGCGCCCTCAGCATGGACGCGGTGGAACAAGCCAAATCCGGCCACCCCGGCCTGCCCATGGGGGCGGCCGACATCGCCACCGTCCTCTTCTCGCGCTTCCTGAAGTTTGACGCGGCCGATCCGCGCTGGCCCGACCGCGACCGTTTCGTGCTGTCGGCCGGGCACGGCTCGATGCTGCTCTATGCACTGCTGCATCTCACCGGCAACCCGGACGTGACGCTGGACGAGATCAAGCGCTTCCGCCAGCTCGGCTCCAAGACGCCGGGGCACCCGGAGAACTTCGTCACCGCGGGCGTCGAGACAACCACCGGCCCGCTCGGCCAGGGTATTGCCACGGCCGTCGGCATGGCACTCGCCGAGCGCATGCTCAACGCCCAGTTCGGTGACGATCTCGTCAACCACTACACCTATGTGCTCGCCTCCGACGGCGACCTCATGGAAGGCGTGAGCCAGGAGGCCATCGCGCTCGCCGGCCATCTCCGGCTCAACCGTCTCATCGTCCTCTTTGACGACAACGGCATCTCCATCGACGGGCCGTTGTCGCTGTCCGATTCCGTCGACCAGCTGAAGCGCTTCGAGGCAGCCGGCTGGGCGACAACCCGCGTCGACGGGCACGACCCGCAGGCCATTGCCGATGCCATCACGGCAGCCCGCGAGAGCGCGTTCCCGACACTCATCGCCTGCCGCACCACCATCGGCTACGGCGCGCCGAACAAGGCCGGCACCTCCAAGGCGCACGGCGAGCCGCTCGGCGCCGAGGAGCTCGGTGCGGCCAAGCAGCGCCTCGGCTGGGAATACGGCCCCTTCGAGATTCCCGAGGACGTGCGCTCCGCCTGGCTCGCCATCGGCGAGCGCGGCCGGGCCGCGCGCGAGGCGTGGCAGTCCCGCCTCGCCGCCATGGATCCTGAGCTGCGCGAGGAGTTCTCCCGCCGCATCACCGGCACGCCACTTCCCGGCCTCGACGAGGCTGTCGCCCGCCTGAAGCGGCAGCTCGCCGAGACGGCACCCACCCTTGCCACCCGCAAGGCGAGCGAGACAGCCCTCGGCGCGCTGACGGAAGCGGTGCCCGAACTCGTGCTCGGCTCCGCCGACCTGACGCCCTCCAACAACACCCGCACCAAGAACCTCGACGCGGTCGGGCCCGGCAACTACGGCGGACGCTACATCCATTACGGCATCCGCGAGCACGGCATGGCGGCGGCGATGAACGGCCTTGCCCTGCACGGCGGTTTCATCCCCGCCGGTGGCACCTTCCTCGTCTTTGCCGACTATGCGCGCCCCGCGATGCGCCTCGCCGCGCTCATGGGCACGCAGGTCATCTACGTGCTGACGCACGACTCGATCGGCCTCGGTGAGGACGGGCCGACACACCAGCCGGTCGAGCATCTCGCCAGCCTGCGCGCCATGCCCAACATGCGCGTCTTCCGTCCGGCCGACGCCGTCGAGACGCTGGAGTGCTGGCAGCTCGCCATCGAGCGGCGNGACGGCCCGACGGTCCTGGCGCTCACCCGCCAGAACCTGCCCGCCCTGCGCACGGCCTTCACCGACTGGAACATGTGCGCCACCGGCGCCTACGAGCTCGCCGCCGCCGAGGGCGAGACAGCCGTCACCCTCTTCGCCTCGGGCTCCGAGGTGGAGATTGCGGTTGCGGCGCGCGCGCTGCTTGCCGAGCGCGGCATTGGTGCCCGCGTCGTCTCCGTGCCGTCGCTCGACCTCTTCCTCGCCCAGCCCGAGGAAGTGCGCCGCGACATCATCGGCGATGCGCCCGTCAAGGTCGCAATCGAGGCAGCCGTGCGCTTCGGCTGGGATGCGGTGATCGGACCCGACGGCATCTTCGTCGGCATGTCGAGCTTCGGCGCCAGCGCCCCCTACAAGGAGCTCTACAAGCATTTCGGCATCACGGCCGAGGCCGTCGTGGAGCGCGTCCTCGCGCGGCGCGGCGCCTGAACGGCGCCTCCTGCCTCAGTTTCGCCGAATGCGCCGTGTCTCACGGCAACAGATCGAGGGAGTGAACACCATGACGGTTCGGGTAGCCATCAACGGTTTCGGACGCATCGGCCGCAACGTCCTGCGCGCCATTATCGAGAGCGGGCGGACTGACATCGAGGTCGTTGCCATCAACGATCTCGGGCCCGTCGAGACCAATGCCCATCTGCTGCGCTTCGATTCGGTCCACGGCCGCTTTCCGGGCGAGGTGAAGGTCGACGGCGACACGATCGACGTCGGCCGCGGCCCCATCAAGGTCACCGCCATCCGCAACCCGGCCGAGCTGCCGCACAAGGAGCTCGGCGTCGACATCGCCCTCGAGTGCACGGGCATCTTCACCTCGAAGGAGAAGGCGAAGGCCCATCTCGATGCCGGCGCCAAGCGCGTCCTCGTCTCTGCCCCGGCCGACGGCGCCGACCTCACGGTGGTCTATGGCGTCAACCACGACAAGCTGACGAAGGATCACCTCGTCGTCTCCAACGCCTCCTGCACGACGAACTGCCTCGCGCCGGTGGCGAAGGTGCTGCACGCCGCCATCGGCATCGAGAAGGGCTTCATGACGACGGTGCACGCCTACACCGGCGACCAGCCCACACTCGACACCATGCACAAGGACCTCTACCGCGCCCGCGCGGCGGCCCTGAGCATGATCCCCACCTCGACCGGCGCCGCCAAGGCGGTCGGCCTCGTGCTGCCGGAGCTCAACGGCAAGCTCGACGGCGTCTCCATCCGCGTGCCGACGCCGAACGTCTCGGTCATCGACTTCAAGTTCATCGCCAGCCGGCCCACGACGAAGGAAGAGGTCAACGAGGCCATCAAGCGCGCCGCCGGGCAGGAGCTGAAGGGCATCCTCAACTTCACGGCGAGCCCCAACGTCTCGGTGGACTTCAACCACGACAGCCATTCCTCCACCTTCGCCCTGGACCAGACGAAGGTGATGGACGGCACGCTGGTGCGTGTCATGTCCTGGTACGACAACGAGTGGGGCTTCTCCAACCGCATGGCCGACACGGCCGTTGCGATGGGCAAGCTGCTCTGAATGCCACCGGGGCGCGGACCCAACGTCCGCGCCCCGCGTTGTCTGATGGGTTCGGCTGGGCGAACGGGAGACCGTGATGAGCGACACTGGCGGTGAACGCATCGAACCCTTTCTGCCTCCGTCGGCCACCGATGCCGAGCCGGCGGCCGCTCCCGCCGTGCCCGCTCCNGCGCCGGCCCCGCCGCCGGCGGCCCCCGCCGCCCCTGCAGAACCTTCACCGGCTCCCGCCCCGACGCCGAGCGCCCGCTCGCTCGCCGAGCAGCTTGCCCGCATCGAGGAAAAGGCCGCGCGGATCGAGGAGAAACAGGCCCGCGCCGAGGCGCTGATGCTGCGCCTCGAGGACAAGGTGCAGGCCACTTCGAATCTCTCNGGCGAACTCGCCCGCCANAGCGATCTTGCNGCGCTGAACGACAGGGTGGCCCGCCTGCCGGGCTATTCGGCCCTCATCGTCACGGCGCTCATCGCGGCGGTCCTGGCCGCGAGCTTCACCGTCGCCCTCATCAAGTTCCTGCCCGGAGGCATTGGATAATGAGCCAAGGGACCAGCCCTGACACGCGGAGCTTTCGCACGCTGGACGACGTGCAGGTAAAGGGCAAGCGAGTCCTGCTGCGTGTCGACATCAACGTGCCGATGGAGAACGGCCGCGTGAGCGATGCGACGCGCATCGAGCGGGTCGTGCCGACCATCCGCGAGATCGCCGAAGCCGGCGGCCGTGTGGTGCTGCTCGCCCATTTCGGACGCCCGAAGGGCAAGCCCGAGCCAAAGGACAGCCTGCGCCCCGTGGTGGCCGCCGTGGCCGAGCACGTGGGTCGGCCGGTCGCCTTCGCCGAGGACTGCATCGGCGAGGCGGCAGCCAGGGCCGTCGCGGCCCTCAAGGACGGCGACATCGTCCTGCTCGAGAATACCCGTTTCCATCCGGGCGAGGAGAAGAACGATCCCGAGTTCGTGAAGGCGCTCGCCGCCAACGGCGACATCTACGTCAACGACGCCTTCTCCGCCGCCCACCGCGCCCACGCCTCGACCGAGGGCCTCGCCCACGTGCTGCCGGCCTATGCCGGGCGCTCCATGCAGGCCGAGCTCGAGGCCCTCGCCAAGGCCCTCGAGGCGCCGAAGCGCCCGGTCGTCGCCATCGTCGGCGGTGCCAAGGTGTCGACGAAGATCGACTTGCTCGAAAACCTCGTCACCAAGGTCGACGCGCTTGTCATCGGCGGCGGCATGGCCAACACCTTCCTGCACGCCCAGGGCGTCGCCATCGGCAAGTCCCTGGCAGAAAAGGATCTCGCCACAACGGCGCTGAAGATCATGGAGAAGGCCGCGACCCACAACTGCGCGATCATCCTGCCGGTCGATGCGGTGGTGGCCTGGCACTTCGAGGCCAACGCCCCGTCCCAGGCCTACGGCCTCGACGCCATCCCCGAGGATGGCATGATCCTCGACGTCGGCCCGCAGTCCGTCGAGCGCGTGCGCGCCGCCATCGACGACGCGGCGACCCTCGTCTGGAACGGCCCGCTCGGCGCCTTCGAGCTGCCGCCCTTCGACGCCGGCACCGTCGCGGCCGCGCGGCATGCGGCGGAGCGCACGCGCGAGGGCAAGCTCGTCTCCGTCGCCGGTGGCGGCGATACGGTCTCGGCGCTCAACCACGCGGGCGTGGCGGATGCATTTTCCTATGTCTCGACGGCGGGAGGAGCCTTCCTCGAATGGATGGAAGGCAAAGCCCTGCCCGGCGTCGAGGCCTTGCGCGCCGGCTGAGGCGCGGCAACCATAATGAGCCGGGCGGCCAACGCCCGACCTGTCTAGCGGAGAAAGAAAGTGGCTCGGATCACCCTGCGTCAGCTGCTCGACCACGCCGCCGAATACGGCTACGGCGTGCCGGCATTCAACATCAACAACATGGAGCAGGGCCTCGCCATCATGGCGGCGGCCGACGCCGTTGACGCGCCCGTCATCATCCAGGCGAGCCGCGGCGCAAGGCAGTATGCCAACGACGTGGTGCTCGCCCGTCTCATCGACGCGCTCGTCGAGCTCTATCCGCACATCCCGGTGTGCATGCACCTCGACCACGGAAACAACGAGGCGACCTGCGTCACNGCCATGCAGCACGGCTTCACCTCCGTGATGATGGACGGCTCGCTGAAGGAAGACGGCAAGACGCCGGCAGACTGGGACTACAACGTCAATATCACCCGCCGCGTGGCCGAGATGGCCCACTACGGCGGCGTCTCGGTGGAGGGTGAGCTCGGCGTGCTCGGCTCGCTCGAGACGGGCATGGGCGACAAGGAGGACGGCCACGGCGCCGAGGGCAAGCTCAGCCACGACCAGCTCCTGACCAACCCTGACGAGGCGGTGAAGTTCGTCCAGGAGACCCAGGTCGACGCGCTCGCCATCGCCATGGGCACCTCGCACGGCGCCTACAAGTTCTCGCGCAAGCCGGACGGCGACATCCTCGCCATGCACGTGATCGAGGAGATCCACCGCCGCCTGCCGCANACGCACCTCGTCATGCACGGCTCCTCGTCCGTGCCGCAGGAGCTGCAGGACATCATCAACAAGTACGGCGGCAAGATGCCCCAGACCTGGGGTGTGCCGGTCGAGGAGATCCAGCGCGGCATCAAGCACGGCGTGCGCAAGATCAACATCGACACCGACAACCGCATGGCGATGACCGGCCAGATCCGCCGCATCCTGGCCGAGCACCCGGAAGAGTTCGACCCGCGCAAGTATCTGAAGCCGGCGATGGAGGCGATGACCAAGCTGTGCAAGGAGCGCTTCGAGCAGTTCGGCACGGCGGGCCACGCGAGCAAGATCAAGCCCATTCCGCTGTCCGAGATGGCGAAGCGCTACCGCTCGGGCGAGCTCGCACCGAAGATCGCCTGATTTCGACCGGCCAGGCCGGGAACCGGCAAACGAACACGAGGGTCGCCACACGGCGGCCCTCGGTATTTCAAAAACCNCTTTCCACATTCCGGCACGGCACTCTAGAGTCGCCCGCGACCTCGCGCTGCCGGCAGCCGGCGCGGACGACGCCGCCTCGAAGCAGAAGCCTGTAGGATTGCCTCACGATCGGACCGGCACTGCTCTTGTCACTCGGATACCTCAACGGCCATGTCCGACCTCACGCCTCGTCTCTATCTCGTCTCGCCGATCATCACCGATGTCGAGGCCTTCGCCCCCCAGCTCGCGGCGGCCTGCGAGGTCGGCGACATCGCGGCCGTGCTGCTGCGGCTCGCCACGAGTGACGAGCGGGCGGCCATCAAGCAGGTGAAGGCGCTCGCGCCCATCGCCCAGAACCAGGGGGCGGCGGTCATCGTCGCCGGCACGCCCGTCGTCGCCGTCCGCGGCGGGGCCGACGGCGTGCACCTGACCGGCTCCGGCTCGGCCGACGAGATCGAGGCGGCGCGCGAGGCGCTTGACACCATGAAACCCGAGCGCATCGTCGGCATCGGCGGNCTGCGCAGCAAACACGATGCGATGGTCGCAGGGGAGATGGACGTNGACTANGTCATGTTCGGCGAGCCGTTGCNCAACGCCACGCTGCCCCCATTCTCCCAGGTGGTCGAGCGGGCGGCCTGGTGGGCGGAGATCTTCTCCGTGCCCTGCGTGGCCTTTGCCCCCACGCTCGAGGACGTGACGCCGCTGGCCGAGACGGGCGTCGAGTTCGTCGCCGTCGGCGAAGCGATCTGGTCCGCCCCGGAAGGGCCGGCCAAGGCCGTGGCCTGCGCGCTCGGGGCGCTCTCATCCGCCGAGGTGCCGCAACGATGAGGTCGTGCGTCGCCGCCGTTCTCGCCGTGCTGCTGCCTGCTGCCGCGCTCGCCCAGCCCGCCACGGGCCAGCAGCTGCCAGCGCCAGCGGAAGGCGCGGCCCCCGCCGAAACGGGGCGCGCCCCCATGCTGCCGGCGCCGCAGAACACCCCTGTCATTCCCACCCTGCCGAGCGACCGCAACGACCTCGCCTACGGCGCCTACCAGCGGGGGCTCTACGTCTCGGCCCTGAAGCACGCGACGGCGCGCGTGGAGGCCAACCGCAACGACGCCGCCGCCATGACCCTGCTCGGCGAGCTCTACGCCCAGGGCCTGGCGGTCCCACAGAACTTCACCGAGGCCGCCTCGTGGTACCGGCTTGCGCACGAGCGGGGCGACGCCAACGCCACCTTCGCCCTGGCCATGCTGACCATGGACGGGCTCGGCGTTCCGAAAGATCGGGCGCAGGCCGAGGCGCTGCTGGAACAGGCGGCGGCCAAGGGCCATCCAGTCGCCTGCTACAATCTCGCCCTGCTGCTGCTGCCACGACACACCGAAGGCGGCGACGCACGGGCCGTGGAGCTGCTGCAACGGGCGGCGGCGGCCGAGATCGCCGATGCGCAATATGCGCTCGCCGTGCTCTACAGAGAGGGGCGCGGCGTGCCGCCCGACCGCGTCAAGATGGCCGAGTGGCTGGCACGCGCGGCCGAGAACGGCAACCTGCCGGCCCAGGTGGAATACGCCATCGCCCTCTTCAACGGCGACGGCACGGCCCGCACGCGAGGAAGAGGCGGCGCGCTGGTTCGAGCGCGCGGCCGTGGCGGGGCAACCCCATCGCCCAGAACCGGCTGGCGCGCATCCTCGCCGCCGGCCGCGGCCGGCCGGCGGACCCGGTGGAGGCCGCCACGTGGCACATGCTCGCCGCCCAGGCCGGCCTCGCCGACAGCTGGCTCGACGACGCCCTCAAGTCCCTGACCGACGAGCAGCGCAAGACTGCCGCCGACAACGCCCGTGAACGGGCCGAGCGCCTCGAATTCGGCATCGGCCCTTGACCGCGCCGCGCAGCGGGGGCAAACCGCGCCCGGCCGCACTCCAGTAATGAAAGATCGCAAGGCATGATCCGCTCCCCTCTCATCACCGTGATGACCGATGCCGTCATGAAGGCGGCCCGCTCGCTCAAGCGCGACTTTGGCGAGGTCGAGGCGTTGCAGGTGACACTGAAGGGGCCGGGCGACTTCGTCTCGGCCGCCGACCGCAAGGCGGAAAAGACCCTGCGCGAGGCGCTGGAGAAGGCCCGCCCCGGCTATGGCTTCGTGATGGAGGAGAGTGGCATCGTCGAGGGCAGTGACAAGAGCCACCGCTGGCACATCGACCCGCTCGACGGCACGACTAACTTCCTGCACGGCTTCCCACACTTCGCCATCTCGGTCGGCCTCGAGCGCGACGAGCAGCTGGTGGCCGGCGTCATCTACGACCCCATCAAGGACGAGATGTTCGTCGCCGAGAAGGGCAAGGGTGCCTTCCTCAACAACAGGCGCATCCGCGTCTCGGGCCGGCGCGACATGTCGCAGGCCCTCGTCGGCTGCGGCATTCCGCATCTCGGCAAGGGCGGCCACGGCCAGCTCATCCGCGAGCTCGCCGCCGTTTCGGTGCGCGCCGCCGGGGTGCGCCGCTCGGGCTCGGCCGCGCTCGACATTGCCTATGTCGCCTGCGGGCGGCTCGATGGCTTCTGGGAACGGGGCCTCAACTCGTGGGACATGGCGGCCGGCCTCGCCATCCTGCGCGAGGCCGGCGGCTTCGCGAGCGACGCCGACGGCGGCGTGAACCCGCTCGCCAGCGGCTCCATCGCCTGCGGCAACGAGGCACTGCACCGCGAGCTGGTCGAGGTGCTGAAGGGCGCGCGCGCCTGAGGCGCCCTCCCCGCCGCACCGCGCCGCGGCTTGTCGCGCAGTCATGAAGATGCCGACAAGCCGTGCGAGGAAGAGCCATTGCCGGCGTGCGCCGCAACGCGCGCCGGCCTTGATCGCCGGGTATTCCCCGGCGAACGATGGGTGTATAGTCCCTCTGGACACAACCCGATGGTCTGAGATGGCGGCCGGCGATTCCATCAAGCTCTCCTCTCCCCGGATCTACCTGGTCCGCATGGGCGTCTTCCTGATTCTGGTGGGCTTCATCGCCTTCATGCTCTACCGCCAGATCTGGGCCGCCTTCCTCACCAACCCGGCGCTGAACGGCATCATCCTCGGGGTGCTGCTCATCGGCATCGTGCTTGCCCTGCGCCAGGTGGCCCGCCTCTTCCGCGAGGTGCGCTGGGTCAACAACCTTCGCCGCAGCGGTGAGGGCGTCGCCCTCATCGACATGCCGGTGCTACTTGCGCCCATGGCGACGCTGATCGGCGACCGTCTGGGCCGCGGCGGTGTGCCCACGGCAACCCTGCGAGCCATCCTCGATTCCATCGCCGCGCGCCTCGACGAGAGCCGCGACATCACCCGCTATCTTGCGGGGCTGCTTGTTTTCCTCGGCCTGCTCGGCACCTTCTGGGGCCTGTTGGAGACAGTGAGCTCGGTCGGCAAGGTCATCCAGTCCATGCGCACCGGCGGGGAGGCGACCGCCCTCTTCGACGAGCTCAAGGCGGGTCTCGCCGCACCGCTCGGCGGCATGGGCATCTCCTTCTCGTCCTCGCTCTTCGGCCTCGCCGGCTCGCTGGTCCTCGGCTTCCTCGACCTGCAGGCCGGACAGGCGCAGAACCGCTTCTACACGGAGCTGGAGGACTGGCTCGCCGCCACGGTCGCGGACGTCACGCTCGATGTCATGCCCGGCACGCCCGCCCTCGCCGCGAGCCAGGATGTCGCCGCCGCACTGGAGCGGCTCACCGTCGCCGTCAGCGAGGGCCAGAGCGGCCGGGCTGCCACCCATGCCATGGCCAATCTCGCCGAGGGCATCCAGGGCCTTGTCCAGCACATGCGCACCGAGCAGCAGATGATCCGCGACTGGGTGGAAGCCCAGGCGAGCCACCAGCGCGAGATCAAGCTGCTGCTCGAGCGCCTGAACGCCGAGCGCGCGCGGATCGACTAGCATGGCCCTGTCGCGCGCCCGCCGGCCCGAGCGCCGGATCGACTACTGGCCCGGATTCGTCGACGCGCTGTCGACGCTCGTCCTGTCCATCATCTTCCTGCTGTCGGTCTTCATGCTGCTGCAGTTCTTCCTGTCACAGGAGATCTCCGGCAAGGACACGGCCCTGCAGCGGCTCAACCAGCAGATTGCCGAGCTGACCGAGCTGCTCGCCCTCGAGCGCGGCTCAAAGAAGGAGCTGCAGGACAATCTCTCGCTCCTGCAATCGACGCTGGAAGCGAGCGAGGCCGAGCGCAACCGCCTCTCTGGCCTGCTCGCAAGCGGCGCAGCAGCGGGCGATGCCGCCAGCCGGCGCGTCGGCGAGCTGGAGGGCGCCCTGTCCGCCGAGCGGGAGGTGTCGGCCCGCGCCCTCGCCCAGGTCGAGCTGCTCAACCAGCAGCTCGCCGCCATGCGCCGCCAACTCGCGGCGCTCGAAGAGGCACTGCAGGCCTCGGAAGCGCGTGACAGGCAGTCCCAGGCGCGCATCGCCGACCTCGGCTCGCGCCTCAACACGGCGCTCGCCCAGCGCGTCCAGGAGCTCGCCCGCTACCGCTCCGACTTCTTCGGCCGCCTGCGGCAGATCCTCGGCAACCGCTCGGACATCCGCGTCGTCGGTGACCGTTTCGTCTTCGAATCGGAGGTTCTGTTCGACACGGGCCAGGCGACGCTCCGTCCCGAGGGCATGGCCGAGCTCGACAAGATCGCGAGTGCCGTCCTCGAGCTTGCGCGCGAGATCCCGCCGGACATCCCGTGGGTGCTGCGCGTTGACGGGCATACGGACAAGCGCCCGCTCTCCGGCACGGGCCAGTACAAGTCCAACTGGGCTCTGTCGGCGGCGCGCGCCATCTCGGTCGTGCAGTATCTCGTCGAGAAGGGCGTGCCACCCCAACACCTGCTCGCCGCCGGCTTCGGCGAATTCCAGCCGATCGAGCTGGGAGACAGCGAGGACGCCTACCGCCGCAACCGGCGCATCGAGCTGAAGTTGACCGAGCGGTAACGGCGCGCGCGGGGTGCGGCAGCGCCGCCGTCCGCAGGTTACTTCGCCGCGAGCACCTCGGCCGGCACGTCACCGAACTGCAGGCGGGCAAGCTTCGCATAGAGCCCCCCGCGCGCCGCCAGTGTCGCGTGCGTGCCCTCCTCCACGATGCGTCCCTCGTCCATGACGAGGATGCGGTCGGCCGACTGGACCGTCGCCAGCCGGTGGGCGACGACGATGGTGGTGCGGCCCTGCATGAGCCGGTCGAGCGCCTCCTGCACGAGACGTTCGCTCTCGGCATCGAGGGCGGAGGTCGCCTCGTCGAGAAGGAGGATGGGCGCATCCTTCAGGACAGCGCGGGCGATGGCGATGCGCTGGCGCTGCCCCCCGGAGAGCGTCACCCCGCGTTCACCGAGCAGCGTGTCATAGCCCTGCGGCAGCGCCGCGATAAAGCCATCAGCCGCAGCCAGCTCCGCGGCGCGGCGNACCTCCTCCATGGAGGCGTCGGGGCGACCGTAACGGATGTTGTCGGCCACGCTCGCGCCGAAGATCGCCGCCTCCTGCTGCACATAGGCGATGCGGCGGCGCAGCTCCACGAGATCGGCGNGGCGCACGTCGACGCCGTCGACCAGCACGGCACCGTCCTGGCAGTCGTAGAAGCGCAGGATCAGCTGGAAGACGGTGGTCTTGCCGGCACCCGACGGCCCGACGATCGCCACGCGCTCGCCCGCCGCAACNGAGAAGTCGAGCGCGTGGAGGGAGGAGCGGTCCGGCCGGCTCGGATAGGCGAAGGACACATTCCGGAAGGCCACCGTGCCGCGTGGCGGCTGCGGCAGGGGAACGGGCGAGGCGGGCGAGGCCACGCTCGCACGTGTGGCGAGCAACTCCGACAGCCGGCCGGCCGCGCCCGCCGCCTGGGACACTTCACTCCAGACCTGGCTGAGCTCGCCGAGCGCGCCGGCGGCGAAAACCGCATAGAGCACGAACTGGGACAGCCGGCCGGCGCTCATGCGCCCGCCGAGCACGTCCTGTGCGCCATACCACAGCACCGCCACCACGCTCGCCGCGATGAGGAAGAGCGCAACCGCCGTGAGATAGGCGCGCGCGCGGATGGAGGCGCGCGCAGCCTCGAAGGCGTTCTCCGCCGCGGCTCTGTAGCGTTCGGCCGTCGCCGCCTCGACACCGAAGGCCTGCATGGTGCGGATGGCCCCCACCGCCTCGGTGGCGAAAGCGGAGGCAGTCCGCCAGCCGGTCCTGGGCGGCGCGGGAGCGCCGGCGCACGCTGCGCCCCGACGCGACGAGCGGCAGGACGATGACCGGGATCGCCGCGAGGACAAGAGCCGACAGGCGCGGGCTCGTCACCACCATCATCGTTGCGGCGCCAAGGAAGAGAAAGAGGTTGCGCAGCGCGATCGAGGCACTCGCACCGAAGGCGGCCTTGATCTGCGTCGTGTCGGCGGCGAGGCGCGAGGCGATGTCGCCGCTGCGCGCGCTGTCGTAGAAGCCCGGGTCGAGCCACAGGAGATGGCGGAAGACGGCGGTGCGCAGGTCCGCAACCACCCGTTCACCGAGGGTGGTCACGAGATAGTAGCGGGCGGCGCTCGCCACGGCGAGCACGGCGACGACAACGACGAGCGTGCCGAAATAGGCATTGATCATGCCGCTGTCGGGATCGGAGAAGCCGCCGTCGATCACCCGGCGCACCGCCAGCGGCAGCGCGAGCGTCGCCCCCGCGGCGACGACGAGGGCCACGAGCGCCGCCGCGATGCGACCGCGATAGGCGAGCGCGAATGGCACCAGCGGCCTGAGCGCCGCGAGCGATGCGCGCTCGGCNTTCCCGCCGGCCGCTCCCCCNTGTGCCGTCCCGTCGTCCGTCTTCATGCGGCCTCTGCCCGCTGCCATCATCCCTTCCTTCCACTCGCCGACCGTCCGCGGCGATTTGGGCCTTTCTGCCCTGCTTGTATCCGTCTTGGCGCTGCGCTATAGGGTCGCGACCTTTCAGGAATATCCGTCGTCGTCGTGACGCGCTGCTGCCGGCGTGAGACGTGCGGCGCGGCGTTGGACAAGGACACCGCCATGAAAACCGATACGCACCCGGACTACCACTTCATCAAGGTCGTGATGACCGACGGCACGGAATATGTCACGCGCTCGACCTACGGCAAGGAAGGCGACGTGCTGAATCTCGACATCGACCCGCGCACCCACCCGGCCTGGACCGGCGGCTCGCAGCAGCTCGTGGACCGCGGCGGCCGCGTCTCGCGCTTCAACAGCCGTTTCGCCGGCTTCAACTTCGGCAAGAAGTAAGGGCGGGGCGGAACCTCCGCCTCCTTCCCAAATCAAAAGCCCCGGCGACACTGCCGGGGCTTTTGCTTGTCCGGAAACGGAAAATGGCGGTCAGTGCCGGGAGAAGGCGGACTGCAGGCGCCCGAGNTGCCAGNGCGACCGGGCTCGTCGAGGAGGCAAGAAGGCTCTCGCCGCTCAGCAGCGCGTCGAGATGCAGCACCCGCTCCTGCAGGCGCAGTGAATGTTCGATGAGCTCGCGCATGCGCTCGGGCAGGAGCGCGACGAGATCGCCCGATGTCGGTGAATTCTGCCAGGTCAGCTTGACCTTGTGCTTCTCCTGCATGGCCTGCTCGGGCGTCAGCTCGCCCTCCGCCACNGCGCGCTGCAGGAGCAGCCAGGACGCGACCTGCATGAGGCGCGTGGTCAGGCGCATGCTCTCGGCCGCATAGGCGAGCGCCGCCTGCCGCGTCAGCTGGCGGCTTTCCTCACGTCCCGGCCCGTCGAGATAGGCCGCNGACTCCTCGATCAGGTCCATCCCCTCACGGAACAGCAGCCGGAAAGCCTCGGAGGCCACGAAGCTGCGCCCGAAAGGAATAAGGGCCGTATCCTCATTGTGCTCGCTGCGGAGCTTGCTCTGTTCGCTCATNGGTCCTCGCGCCTCCCTCGGTTCCGCCACCAAGCTGTTCCGAAATGGAACGTTGCACTCGTTGCGGGAGACACGTTGCAAGTTTGCCGCCAATCACCTCAGCAATAGGTTAACGAAACTGCCCGAGGAGAGAAAGCGGCAGAGTTTGAGAGCATGCATGCCGGGCCGGCCCGACGAAATCCCGCCCGCCTCGGGGCATCGACAGGACCGGCCAGCCCCTTGGCGCCGATAGCCTCTTCCGCCCCGTCGGCCTCCCCAAACGGCCCCGCCGGGCACCAAAAAAGAGCCGCCCGAGGGGCGGCTCGAAGTGATAACAGGGAGGCGTCAAACAGAGTGGACAGGAGCCACTCGGCATCCAGAAGACTGGATGGTTGTTGTTATAAATCGGAAACCTTAACGNTCGGTTAACCTGGCACGTCTCGTTGCGGGGCTCCCGTCCCGCCGCGGCACAGGCCGACCCGCTCAGGATGGATCAGCGAAAGAAGGCGTCCGCCGCCTGCCGCGAGGCGCGCTTGGCCTCCCTCGCCCCTTCGAGCCGGGCGATNTCCGCCTTGAGCAGCGTGATCCTGTCCTCGATCTCATCGAGCGACAGTGCCGAGAGATCCTGCCCGATCTCGTGGATCAGGGGAGTCTTGCCGAGAGGACCCTTGCGCGGCTCGTCGCCGAAGATGTCCTGCATGTCCTCCCTCCCGTCGCCAGTTGCGGAGGGGCAAATCTAGGACGAGGCGCCGCAGATTGCCAGCCGCCGGCCAAGACGGCTCCCTCTCCCACCCGACGCACGAACCATCCTGCTCGGAAAGTTTTGCTCGGCATGACCGCCGATTGCAGCAATGCTGTCCCGGGAAGGAAACGGGGAAGCCCGGGAAAACGAAACCCTAGGAGACGAGACATGCGCGTTATGGTCCTGGTCAAGGCGACGGAAGACAGCGAGCGCGGCACCCCTCCCTCCGCCGAGATGCTCAAGGCGATGGGCCGGTTCAACGACGAGCTCATCGCGGCCGGCGTGCTGGTGACAGGCGACGGGCTCAAGCCCTCGTCCGCGGGCAAGCGCATCGTCTTCGACGGGCCGGATCGCACCGTCGTCGACGGCCCCTTCCCCGCGACGCGGGAGCTCGTTGCCGGCTTCTGGCTCTGGGAAGTCGAGGACATGGACGAGGCGGTCGCCTGGGTGAAGCGCTGCCCCAATCCCATGCCGGGGCCAAGCGAGATCGAGATCCGCCCCGTCTACGAGGCGGCCGACTTCGGCGCGGAATTCGCTGTCGAGCTCAACGAGCGTCTCGCCCGCCTGCGCGAGAGGCGGCCCTGAGCCCCTGCTTTTTCTTTCACAGGCGCGGATCAGCCTGCAGCGGCCGCGGCGGTGCGGACGGGCCTGCGACAAGACCTCGCCGCGATCGTCTGCGATCATTTGCCAGATCGACGCGACGCGCTTATATAGCGGCCAGTCCCCGTCATCGACGATCGATGATTGCTCCGGCTCCCGTCGAGTCGGAGCGCAGGGAAACCGTGTCCGCCAGGCCGGGGCGCCGGACGCCCCCCGAACTTGTCTTTTAAGGAGCCGACCATGTCCACCGGACCGCTGATGCCGAAGGCGACCGCCGTCTGGCTCGTCGAGAACACGGCGCTGACGTTTGATCAGATCGCCGACTTCTGCAAGCTGCACCCGCTCGAGGTGAAAGGCATCGCCGACGGCGAGGTTGCAGCCGGCATCAAGGGTCTCGATCCGACCGTGAATGGCCAGCTGACCCGCGACGAGATCAGCCGCGGTGAGGCCGATCCCTCCTATCGCCTCAAGCTCGCCCCGCCGAAGGTCAAGCTGCCCGAGGTGAAGCGCAAGAAGGGCCCGCGTTACACGCCCGTGTCGCGCCGCCAGGACCGGCCAAACGCCATCCTCTGGCTGCTGCGCAACCACCCGGAGCTGAAGGACGCGCAGATCATGCGTCTCGTCGGCACGACGAAGACCACCATCCAGCAGATCCGCGACCGCACCCACTGGAACGCGGCGCATCTGACGCCGATGGACCCCGTCACGCTCGGCCTGTGCTCGCAGATCGATCTCGACTTCGAGGTCGCCCGCGCCGCCAAGGACCGGCCGAAGGTGGTGCCGGAGGACGACCAGACGCTGCTGCCGGCCGAGGTCACCACGGCGCCCGAGGAGGAGGTGCAGCCCTTCGGCGACACGTCGCGTCCACGCCGCGAGGAAGAGGAAGAGCTCGACGTCGATTCCGTCTTCGCCAAGCTCAAGCAGCTCAAGCGCCCGTACGACGAGGAAGACGAGGAGCTCTGAGAGCCCATCGGCCCCGCGGCATCCGCCGCGGGGTTTTTCTCGTGGCGCCGCCTTGTCTCATGGCGTGGCTTCTTCTTATGGCGCCGCCGCCCTGCCCCGGCGACGGGCGAGCACGGCGGCAACCTCGTCCAGCGCCGCCGGATCGTCGATGGTCGCGGGCATGGACCAAGTTTGGCCGTCCGTGATCTTCTTCATCGGTGCCGCGCAGGATCTTGCCCGAGCGCGTCTTGGGCAGGCGGGCGACGGTAACGGCGAGCTTGAAGGCAGCGACGGGACCGATCTCCGCACGCACGCGCGCGACGATCTCGGCCTCGATCTCCTCCGGNGGACGGGNGACACCGCTCTTCAGCACCACGAAGCCGACCGGCACCTCCCCCTTCACCGGATCACTCGCGCCAACTACGGCNCATTCGGCGACGTCCGGATGGGCGGCAATCACCTCTTCCATGCCGCCGGTGGACAGGCGGTGGCCGGCGACGTTGATGATGTCGTCCGTCCGCCCCATGACGAAGAGATAGCCGTCCTCGTCGATATAGCCGGCGTCCGAGGTCTTGTAGAAACCGGGAAGCGCCTCGAGGTAGCTCTCGCGAAAGCGCTCATCGGCCCGCCACAGGGTGGGCAGGCAGCCGGGCGGCAGCGGCAGCTTCACCGCGATCTCGCCCATGACACCCCGCGGCTGGTCCTGGCCCGCCTCGTCAAGGATATGCACGTCGTAGCCGGGCATCGGCACCGTCGCCGAGCCGTGTTTGACCGGCAGCGCCCCGAGGCCGAGCGGATTGCCTGCGATGGCCCAGCCCGTCTCTGTCTGCCACCAGTGGTCGATCACCGGCACGTTGAGCACCCTCTCCGCCCACTGCACGGTATCGGGATCCGCCCGCTCGCCGGCGAGGAAGAGGGCGCGAAAGTTCGTCATGTCGACGTTGTCGATCAGCAGCCCCTGCGGGTCCTCCTTGCGGATGGCGCGGAAGGCGGTGGGCGCGGTGAACAGCGTTGCCACGCCGTGCTCGGCGATGACACGCCAGTAGGCACCGGCGTCGGGCGTGCCAACGGGCTTGCCCTCGTAGAGGATGGTGGTGCAGCCGGAAAGCAGCGGCCCGTAGACGATGTAGCTGTGACCCACCACCCAGCCGATGTCGGACGCCGCCCAGAACACCTCCCCCGGCGCGATGCCGTAGAGGTTCTGCATGGACCAGGTCAGCGCCACCATGTGCCCGCCGTTGTCGCGCACCACGCCCTTGGGCTTCCCTGTCGTGCCGGAGGTATAGAGGATGTAGAGCGGATCAGTCGCCTCGACCGGCGTGCAGTCCGCTGCCTTGCCGGCGGCGCGCGCCCTGTTCACGGTCTCCGTCCAATCAAGGTCGCGCCCCTTGACGAGGCTCGCCTCCGCCTGCGGACGCTGGAGGATGAGGCACGCCTCGGGCTTGGCCGGGGAGAGGTCAATCGCCTCGTCGAGGAGCGGCTTGTAGGCGACAACGCGGCTCGGCTCGATGCCGCAGGAGGCGGAGAGGATCACCTTCGGCTCGGCGTCGGCGATGCGTTGCGCCAGCTCACGCGCGGCGAAGCCGCCGAAGACGACAGAATGGATGGCGCCGATGCGGGCGCAGGCGAGCATGCCCACCACCGCCTCCGGCACCATGGGCATGTAGATGACCACCCGGTCGCCCTTNNCCACCCCGATGTCGCGCAGCACGGCGGCNAGGACGCGCACCTCAGACAGAAGGCCGTTGTACGGAGATGACGCGCTTCGCACCGGTCACNGGGCTGTCGTAGATGGATGGCCGGCTGGGATCCGCGCCCGGCGTCGACATGCCGGTCGACCGCGTTGAAGCAGGTGTTGCAGACCGCTCCCGGGAACCAGCGCCCATAGACGCCGAGGGAGGGGTCGAAAACCTCCGACGGCGGGCGCATCCAGTCAATGGCCTGGGCCGCCTGCCCCCAGAAGGCGAGCGGGTCCCGGCGCCAGGCCTCGTAGACCTCTCCATAGCGGCTGTGTGCTGCTGATCCCCTCGACGCGGCGATCATGCTGGCTCTCCTCCCCTTGGCCGGGGCACGCCCCCGCGGACAGATGGCCCGGCCGGCGGGGAGTGCCCTTCAACTCTTGCNCGGAAGCGTGTCCGGCATTGCAAGCATAGCAGCCCGGCGGCCAGCCGCCTTGAGACTTTCGGAGAGGCTCNCTACCAAAGGGCTCCCTCCGGGCCGTGCCGAATGATCACCGATCCCCTCTTCTATCTCGCCGCCATCCCCGCGGTCGTTATCGTCGGCCTCGCCAAAGGCGGCTTCGTCGGGCTTGGCATCCTCGGCCTTCCGCTCATGGCCCTGACCGTGTCGCCGGTGCAGGCCGCGGCCATCATGCTGCCCATCCTCATCGTGCAGGACGCGGTCGGCCTCTACGCCTTCCGCAAGCACCTCAACAAGCGCCTGCTCGCCATCACGCTCACGGGCGCGCTCGTCGGCGTCATCCTCGCCACCTTCACCGCCGCGGCGGTNTCGGAAGCGGCGGTGCGGCTCGCCGTGGGCCTNATCGCCGTCGTCTTCGCCCTCAACTGGTGGCTCAATCTGGCCAAGCAGGCGGCGGGCGAGCGGCCGGGCGGCGTCGCCTGGGGCCTCCTGTGGGGAGGCATATCCGGCTTCACCAGCTTCATCAGCCATGCCGGCGGGCCGCCGTTCCAGGTCTACGTGCTGCCGTTGCAGCTGCCGCGGGACGTGCTGGTGGGCACAACGGTGTGGTTCTTCGCCGCCGTCAACATCATGAAGGTGGCACCTTATGTCTGGCTCGGCCAGTTCACAAACGAGAACCTCATGACGTCGCTTGCGCTGATGCCGGTCGCAATCGCCTCCACCATGGCGGGCGTCTGGCTGGTGCGCCGCGTGGACTCCGCCGCCTTCTACCGCCTCGTCTACGGACTGCTCGTGCTCGTCGGCTTCAAGCTGGCCTATGATGGGCTTGTCGCCCTCATCTGATTCTCTCCCTCCCCTCCGGGGGGCACGCACGACAGGACAGCCATGGCGCCGTTCGCCAACCTCGCCCTGCTCCGCACCGGCATGGCCTGCCTCGCCCTTCTCCTCGGCGGTGCCGGGGCGCTGGCCTTCGACCTGCAGGGCCATCGCGGAGCGCGTGGCCTTGCGCCCGAGAACACCCTGCCCGCCTTCGAGAAGGCCCTGCGCATCGGCGTTACGACGCTCGAGCTCGACGTGGGCATGACGCGCGACGGCGTGATTGTCGTCGCCCACGATCCCCGCCTTAACCCCGACATCACGCGCAGCCCGGACGGCGCGTTCCTGACCGGGCCGGGCAAGGCGCTGACCGAGATGACGCTGGAGGAGCTGCGGGGCTACGACGTCGGCCGTGCCAGGCCGGGCAGCCGCACCGCCAGGGCCTTTCCGGACCAGACGCCGGCCGACGGCGCGCGCATCCCGACGCTCGAGGAGGTCTTCGCCCTCGCCGAACGCCTCGGCGCAAGGGACGTGCGCTTCAACATCGAGACCAAGTCGAGCCCGCTGCCAGACGCCGCCACACCCGAGCCGCGCGCGTTTGCCGCAGCCCTGGCGAAGGCCATCGACAAGGCCGGCCTGCGCGAGCGCGCCACCATCCAGTCCTTCGACTGGCGCACGCTCATGGCGCTCAGGGAAATAGCGCCCGACATCCCGCGCGTGTGCCTGACGAGCGAGGGCAGTTTCGACACGCTCCAGCGCGGCAAGGAAGAAGGCTCCCCCTGGCTCGGCGGCCTCGACGTGGACGATTTCGAGTCCGTGCCGGCGCTGGTGGCCGAGGCAGGCTGTACCACATGGTCCCCCAACTTCCGCAACCTCACCGAGGCGCTCGTCGACGATGCGCAGGACATGGAGCTGTCCGTGGTTCCATGGACGGTGAACGAGACGGAGGACATGGCGCGGCTGATCGACTGGGGCGTCGACGGGCTGATCACCGACTTTCCCGACAAGGCCCGCACTGTCATGGCCACCAAGGGGCTGCCGTTACCCGCGCCGGTTGCGCCCTGACGCCACAGCCTCGCCCTTTGGCTGATTGAGCCTCCCGGTCCGGCCGGCTAGGCTGCGGCATCGCATTCCCGCAGCGGACACTGGAAAATGACGGCCTCAGCCTATGACATCGACCTCGATCGCAACCCGGCCAATTTCCAGCCGCTGACGCCACTGACCTTCCTCGAGCGGGCGGCGAGCGTCTTTCCCGAGCGCACGGCCATTATCCATGGCAGCCTGCGGCGCAGCTACCGCGACTTCTATGCCCGCGCCCGGCGCCTCGCCTCGGCGCTCGCCGCGCACGGCATCGGCCGCGGCGACACGGTGTCGGTGATGCTGTCNAACACGCCGGCGATGCTGGAGTGCCACTACGGCGTGCCCATGACGGGCGCCGTGCTGAACACCATCAANACCCGGCTCGACGCGGCGATCATCGCCTTCACGCTCGACCACGCCGAGACGAAGGTGCTGATCACCGACCGCGAATTCTCCAAGACCATCCGCGAAGCGCTNTCCCTCGCCAAGGCAAAGCCGCTCGTCATCGATTATGACGACCCCGAATACAACGGGCCGGGTGAGCGCCTCGGCTCCACCGACTACGAGAGCTTCATCGCCGGTGGCGACCCCGAATACGCCTGGCAGATGCCGCGAGACGAGTGGGACGCCATCTCGCTCAACTACACCTCGGGCACGACCGGCGACCCCAAGGGCGTCGTCTATCACCACCGCGGCGCCTACCTGCTCGCCATGGGCAACGTCGTCACGTGCAACATGGGCAAGCACCCAGTCTACCTGTGGACGCTGCCGATGTTCCACTGCAACGGCTGGTGCTTCCCCTGGTCGATCTCGGTGGTGGCCGGCACGCACGTGTGCCTGCGCCAGGTGCGTGCCNGTGCCATGTATGCGGCGCTCGCCGACCACGGCGTCACGCATCTGTGCGGCGCGCCCATCGTCATGGCGACGCTGCTCAACGCGCCCGACGAGGAGAAGCGCGCGTTCCAGCAGAAGGTCTCCTTCTTCACGGCAGCCGCCCCGCCGCCCGAGGCGGTGCTCGCCGCCATGAAGGACGCCGGCTTCGAGGTGACGCACCTTTACGGCCTNACCGAGACCTACGGCCCCGCCGTCGTCAANGACTGGAACGAGGCCTGGGACGCCCTGCCGATGGCCGACTATGCGGCGAAGAANGCCCGCCAGGGTGTGCGCTATCTGGTGCTCGAGGGGCTCGACGTGCGCGATCCCGAGACGCTCGCCCCCGTGCCGGCAGACGGCGAGACGCTGGGCGAGGTCATGTTCCGCGGCAACGTGGTGATGAAGGGCTACCTCAAGAACAAGGCTGCCACCGACAAGGCCTTCGCCGGCGGCTGGTTCCACTCCGGCGACCTCGGCGTCAAGCATCCCGACGGCTACATCCAGCTCAAGGACCGCTCGAAGGACATCATCATCTCCGGCGGAGAGAACATCTCCTCCATCGAGGTCGAGGACGCGCTCTACAAGCACCCGGCCGTGCAGGCCGCGGCGGTGGTCGCCAAACCGGACGAGAAGTGGGGCGAGACGCCCTGCGCCTTCGTGGAGCTGAAGCCGGGGGCGGAGGCGACGGCCGAGGAGCTGATCGCCTTCTGCCGCAGCCGGCTTGCCTCCTTCAAGTGCCCGCGCTACGTCGTCTTCACCGAGCTGCCGAAGACCTCCACGGGCAAGATTCAGAAGTTCCGCCTGCGCGAGATGGCGCGCGAGGTCTGAAGCGCCGGCCCTACGAAAACGGCCACCCGAAGGGGTGGCCGTCGCACCGGTGGGTTAAGCCGGCTGATCCGTCAATGGACAGACTGCGATCCCATCGATTGGCGCAAGCGCTCCATCTCGTCCTTCAACTGCAGCTTCTTACGCTTGAGTTCCGCGATCTTTAGCTCGTCAGCCGAGGGGCTGGCCTGCACCGCTTGGATTTCGCGCTCAAGCGCCTGGTGCCGCTTCGCGAGCTCGGCCAGATGGGCGTTCAACGACATCGCTTTCCTCCTTCGGATCACTCCGACGACAGGACTGTGACACACCATTGTGGCGGAGTCGAAGCAGATTCCGGCATCAGCAGCGCATTGGCGGCGAGCAGTGGGCAAGCACCCCTTTTTGCATCACTTCGGCTTGCCCAGCGTGACGGCGCGCCGCATACTTCGCGCGCCCGTCGTTCACCGGGCCGATGCTTCCGGGCAGCGCCATGATGACCACCGATATCGACGACGAAGACGAGCGCCAGCAGATGATCGGCGAGCTCAATCGCCTGCGCGAGGAACATCGCGACCTGGACGCGGCGATCGCGGCGATCGAATCCGTCGGTCCGGCCGACCAGCTGCAGGTCCAGCGGCTGAAGAAACGAAAGCTCATCCTCAAGGACCGCATCACCTTCCTCGAGGACAAGCTGACGCCGGACATCATCGCCTGAGGACGGCAAGCACCCTCGTACAGCCTGCGAAGCGGGGCGCACTGCGCCGCACCCCGGCGGGGCGATTGCCGATTGCCCATCGCCCGCCTGTTACTGTATGCCCCGCGCGGAAGCCTTTTCGCAGGATCATCAATGACGACGCATACGCCGGTCGCCATCGTCATGGGCAGCCAGTCCGACTGGGCAACGATGCGCCACGCCGCGGAGACGCTCGCCGCGCTCGGCATCGCCTACGACGCGCGCATCGTTTCCGCCCACCGCACGCCCGAGCGGCTGTTCGCCTTCGCCAGGGGCGCCCGTGATGAGGGCTTCAAGGTGATCATCGCCGGGGCCGGCGGTGCGGCGCATCTGCCGGGCATGGTCGCCTCGCTCACGNCGCTNCCGGTCTTCGGCGTGCCGGTCGAATCGAAGGCCCTGTCGGGCCAGGACAGCCTGCTGTCCATCGTGCAGATGCCGGCCGGCATTCCCGTCGGCACGCTCGCCATCGGGCGGGCCGGTGCGGTCAACGCCGCGCTGCTCGCCGCCGCGGTGCTCGCCCTGTCCGATGCGGACCTCGCCGCCCGCCTCGACGAGTGGCGCTCCGCCCAGACCGCAGCCGTGGCAGAGCGGCCGAGCGATGACTGAACCGATGCTCCCCCCCGGCTCCACTGTCGGCATCCTCGGCGGCGGCCAGCTCGGCCGTATGCTGGCGCTGGCTGCTGCCCGCTACGGGCTCAAGGCCCACATCTACGCGCCCGAGCCGGACAGCCCGGCCTTCGAGGTGGCCGCCCGGCACACGGTCGCCTCCTACACCGACGAGGGGGCGCTCGTCGGCTTCGCGGCCAGCGTCGACGTCGTCACCTACGAGTTCGAGAATGTGCCCGCCGACACGGCCCACATCCTCGAATCGCACGTGCCGCTGCGGCCCGGCGCGCGGGCGCTCGCCGTGGCGCAGGACAGGCTCGAGGAAAAGACCTTCGTCAGCGGTCTCGGCATAGCGACCGCGCCCTTCCGGGCCGTCTCGAGCGAGGCGGACCTGCACGACGCTCTCGCCGCCCTCGGCCGGCCGGCCGTCCTCAAGACGCGCCGCTTCGGCTACGATGGCAAGGGGCAGGTTATCATCAGGGCCGGGGACGACCCGGCCGCGGCGCTCGACTCCATCGGCCACATGCCAGCGATTCTCGAAGGCTTCGTGCCCTTCTCGCGCGAGGTCTCGGTCGTCGCCACACGCGGGCTCGACGGCACCGTCGCCTCCTACGACCTGTGCGAGAACGAGCACCGCGAGCACATCTTGCGCGTCACGCGCGTGCCCGGCACCCTGCCGGCTGCGCTCGGCGAACACGCCCGCGCCATCGCCGCGCGCATCGCCGCGGCGCTCGACTATGTCGGCACGCTGTGCGTGGAGATGTTCGTCGTCGAGCGCGACGGCGAGCCTCCGCGCCTCCTCGTCAACGAGAT
>Ga0065720_1003022_pt1 | contig 37517 bp, 37 predicted proteins | sample Thericmetagenome_FD_59107 | JGI IMG/M metagenome (GOLD analysis project Ga0065720, IMG submission 59107) | Thermophilic microbial communities from the Joint Bioenergy Institute, California, USA of rice/straw/compost enrichment - eDNA_2 v2... | ecosystem: Engineered > Solid waste > Grass >... | reverse complement strand
CGCGTCCAAGGGCATCCTGGTCACGACGAGCGGCTACGGGAGAGCGTCCTTCGACTTCGCGAAGAACAAACCGATCGAGCTCCTGGACGGGGCCAATCTGCTCTACCTGTTGAAGGAACACGCTGGGATCGAGGCGCGCATCGAGGCGCCGCAGGGGTGGCGGGACCCGGTTGCGGACGCTCCGCCGGTTCCGGATGAAGGCCGGGCAGCTCCGCGGTTCGAGCCGCTCCGCGCAGGCCAGAACGCCGGGATCGGCGGCGATGAGCTGTCCGTCCAGGTCGGGTGGCGGAAGTGTGAGCTCGACCTCGATGTCTCGGCGTTGCTGCTCGGCCCGGACGGCAAGGTGCGTTCCGACGCCGATTTCGTGTTCTACAACCAGGAGGTGTCCGCCGACGGCGCGGTCGTCCACGGCGGAAAGTCCGACGACGGGTCGGTGGTGTCGGACTCGCTCGAGCTGGACCTCGGCCGGATCGATCCCGCCGTGGCCAAGGTCGTGATCGCCGTCAGCGTGGACGGCGGGGTCTTCGGCCAGGTCGCGGACCTCGTCGTGACCGCGAGCGTCTCCGGTGGCCGGGGCTTCCGGTTCACGCCGACGGCCACGGTCGACACCGCGCTGATCTGTGCCGAGGTCTACCGGCGCAACGGCGCCTGGAGGATCCGCGCGGTCGGGCAGGGGTACCGCGACGGACTAGCGGGTCTGGCTCGCGACTTCGGAGTCGACGTCGAATGACACCGGATCCACTGCCGGTGATCACCGGCCGGTGGTGCGGACCATCCGGTAGCGGGCCTTGCCGGACAGCATCCGCTCGAAGGCGGAGCCGACCTCGTCCAGCGGGCGGGTCTCGACGATCGGGCGGACGCCGGTGAGGGCTGCCAAGCGCATCGTCTCCTCGACGTCGCGGGCCGTGCCGGACGGGTGGCCGTGGATGGTTCGGCTGGCGGCGATGAGCGGGCGCGGGGCGACCTGGATCGGCTCCGCGTCGGCGCCGATGACGACGAGCTCGCCGTTGCGGCGCAGCCCGTCGACGGTGGTGCTCATGGCCGCCGAGCTGCCCGCGGTGGCCAGCAAGCACGACCGCGGCACTGCCGAACAGCCCGTCCCACGACGCGCTGAAGCTGCTGGCGTCGTGGGTGGCGACGAAAGAGGGGGCGGCCGCGCCGCGCAGTGACGGGGCGGGGATCGACGCCGTGCGGGGTTGAGGCCGGGGCCGACGCTGGGGTCGAGGCTGGGATCGAGTCAGAGCGCGCTGAGGCCGTGCTCCAGGTAGGCGTGACCGTCCGCGACCGAGCGGATCCGGCGCGCGAGGCGGTCGATCACGTAGTCGTCGAGGTCGGCGAGGGCCACCCAGCGCCACTCGTCGACCTCAGCGCCGTCGACGCGGATCGTCGCGGGATCGACGGGTGCGCACGCGAAGAGGAAGAGGAGCTTGTCGCCGTCGCCGTCGCCGGGCGCCCAGTCGACGGCGAGGAGCCGGCGCGGTGACCGGTCGATGCCCAGCTCCTCGCGGACCTCGCGCCGGCACGCTGCGGCGGGTGACTCGCCGCGCTCGACGTAACCGCCGGGGATGTCCCAGGTGGCCGTGTACGTGGGGTGGACGAGCAGGACGCGGCCCTGGTCGTCGACGAAGAGGGCGCCGGCGGCGACGCGCGGGGCGGCGAACGACGCGCTCGGATCGGCCACGGGGCGAGGGTAGGTCTCGCTTCCGAGATCGCGTCGTGCGCCCGGTCGGAACCGTGGGAGCGGGTGCTCTGGAAGCGATCACGACCTGGTCCGGCGCTGCGGCAACGGGATGGCAGGAGCCGCTTCTACGCCGGAAACCCCGGCAGGAGAACCGGCGTTCCTGCCCGGGATCACCGAGCGCGAACCCTGCAGCAGCGAAACCGCGCGTGGAGAAGTTGCGCGTGGAGAAGTTGCGCCCCCGATAGGATTCGAACCTATGCTCCCGCCTCCGGAGGGCGGTGCTCTATCCCCTGAGCTACGGGGGCCGTGCTGGAACCAGGTTACCGCATGCCCGGATCAGAGCGGCAACGGCGTCCCCCCTCGTTGGGCGAGCAGCTCGCGGAGGTACTCCGACTCGGCTGTCTGAGCTGCGAGCATCTGCGCGGCGAGGTTGCGGACCTGCGGGGTCTGGGCGTGGTCGGCGGCGTACGCGAGCATCGGGGCGCCGCCCTCGTGGTGGCGCAGCATCAGCTGCAGCCAGAGCACGTCCATCTCGGGGCCGGTCGACTCGCGCAGCCGACGCAGCTCCTCCGCCGTGGCCATGCCGGGCATCTGGGTCACGCCGGGCTCGGACGAGCCGGGCTCCCTGTGGTCGTGGCCGGGTGCGTCGGCCATCCACGTCATGTAGCGGCCGGACAGCGGCATCGTGGGGGCGCCCCACAGCTCGAGCCAGCCGAGCATGCGCCCGACCTGGCCGTGCTGGGTGTCCTCGATGTCGGTGGCCAGCAGCCGCAGCACCGGGTCGGTGGTGTGGTCGCGCTCCCACGCGGCCATCTGCACGGCCTGCGTGTGGTGGATGGACATGTCCTGCGCGAACCCGACGTCGACGGAGTCGTAGGCCGGCGGGGCCGGGGGCTGGCCGGGCAGCCGGACGAGCATCCCGATGATCACGCCGACGAGCAGCACGGTCAGCAGCACCGCGCCGCCCATGACCAACCGCTGGGTGCGCGACGGTCCGGCGCGGCCCGGCTCCTCGGCGGTGCCGGGTTCGGTGGTCGTCACGGCCTGCTCACCCGGTCTGCATCGGCCGGCTCGGGTCGACGCTCTCGTCCTCGGCCCGCGCGCCCGGGGTGCCCGGAGCGGGCGCCGGCTGGTACGGCGGCGGGTTGTGCTGGTCGAACAGCGTCGTCTCCTGGCAGCTGGCGTTCGGCTCGGGGTGGGTGTTCGGGTTGAGCCGCAGCGCGGCGATGAACTGGTCGATCCGCGGGTCGTTCGCGTCGTCCAGCTTGAGCTGGTGGCCCCAGGACTGCAGCGAGATCGGCCGGTCGAGGTCCGGGTAGGGCGACATCACCGTGTACGGCACCGTGACCTTCGACTTGAGCGTCTCCAGCGCCTCACCGCTGACGCGGTCCGGGTGGTAGGCGATCCACACCGCGCCGTGCTCCAGCGAGTGGACCAGGTTCTCGCTGCGCACCGGCGTGTCGTAGACGACGCCGTTGCACGCCGCCCACACCTGGTCGTGCGTGCCGCCGAACGGCGGGCTCTCGGTGTAGGCGACCTGCTCGTCCGGCCCGACGTGGCTGCCGCCGGGGTACTCCTTGATGACGATGCCCGGGATCGCCCTGGACGGGTCCGGGTTCTGCGCGGTCGGGGTGAACGGCGCGAGCGCCTCGGCCCTGGCCTGCTGCTCGTTCGACCGCACCGCGACGTAGGTGCCGATGACCGCGATCATCGCCACCAGTACCACGACGGCCGTGACGGTTCCCCACGGGAAGCTGTTCTTCTTGAGGGGTGCCGGCGTGTTGCGACGTGCTGCCTTCGATGTCTTGCCGCTGGCCATGAACCGTCCCTGTATGCGGCCGTCGCCACCGACGGCGCCTGGTGAACGCGGGCCAGTGTAGGAAGGGCGCCTGAGAGTCGGATGAGCGCCTCCTGAGCGCACCCAACCGGTGTCCGGGGTCACATCGGGCCCACCTTCTAGACTCGACCGGTGACCCCCGCCCTGCTCGCCGACCTGGTACGGACCGCTGCTGTCGACGTCCTCACCGCGCGCGGGCTCGACCCCGCCGCGCTGCCGGACGACGTCGGTGTGGAGCGACCCCGCAACCCCGAGCACGGCGACTACGCGACGAACGTGGCGCTGCGCACGGCGAAGAAGGCCGGCGTCGCGCCGCGGGACCTCGCGCAGTGGCTCGCCGACGCTCTCGCCACCCGCGACGGGATCGCTTCGGCCGAGGTGGCGGGGCCCGGGTTCATCAACCTCCGGCTGGCCGCCGACGCGCAGGGCGGCATCATCGCCGAGGTGCTGGCCGCGGGCGACGAGTTCGGGCACGGCACCGAGCTGGCCGGGCAGCGGATCAACCTGGAGTTCGTCTCCGCGAACCCGACCGGACCGATCCACCTCGGCGGCGCCCGCTGGGCCTCGGTCGGTGACGCGCTGGGCCGGGTGATGGCCGCCCGCGGCGCCGACATCACCCGCGAGTACTACGTCAACGACGCGGGCGCGCAGATCGACCGGTTCGCCGAGTCCCTGGTCGCGGCCGTGAAGGGGGAGCCGACCCCGGAGAACGGCTACGGCGGCGCCTACATCGGCGAGATCGCCCAGCGGCTGCTGGAGCAGGAGCCGGGCATCGCCGACCTGCCCGAGGAGGAGCGCCACGAGCGGTTCAAGGAGCTGGGCGTGGCCGCGATGGTCGCCGAGATCAAGGCGAGCCTCGACGCGTTCGGCACCCACTTCGACGTCTTCTTCTCCGAGAAGTCGCTGCACGACGCCGGCGCCGTCGAGGCGGCCATCACACGGCTGAAGGAGAGCGGCGCCCTCTACGAGAAGGACGGGGCCTGGTGGCTGCGCTCCACCGCGCAGGGCGACGACAAGGACCGCGTCGTCATCAAGAGCGACGGCGCGCCGGCCTACATCGCTGGTGACATCGCCTACTACCTCGACAAGCGCGCCCGCGGCTTCGAGAAGCTGATCTACATGCTCGGCGCCGACCACCACGGCTACATCGCCCGGCTGCGGGCGGTCGCGGTGGCGTTCGGCGACCCGGCCGACACCGTCGAGGTGCTGATCGGCCAGATGGTCAACCTGCTGCGCAACGGGCAGCCGGTGCGGATGAGCAAGCGGGCGGGTACCGTGCTCACCCTCGACGACCTGGTCGACGCGGTCGGCGTGGACGCGGCCCGGTACGCGCTGGTGCGCTCGTCGGTCGACTCCACCCTGGACATCGACCTGGACCTGTGGTCGAAGCGCACCAACGACAACCCGGTCTTCTACGTGCAGTACGCGCACGCGCGGCTGGCGTCGCTGCAGCGCAACGCCGCCGACATGGGCGTCACGCCGGGCACGGAGTACGGGCTGCTCACGCACCCGCGTGAGGGGGACCTGATCCGCACGATCGGCGAGTTCCCCGACGTGGTGAAGGCCGCGGCGGAGCTGCGCGAGCCGCACCGGGTCGCCCGCTACCTGGAGTCGCTGGCCAGCGCCTACCACAAGTTCTACGACTCGTGCCGCGTGCTGCCGATGGGCGACGAGGAGATCACCGAGCTGCACCGTGCCCGGTTGGCGCTGTGCGCCGCGGCCCGCCAGGTGCTGGCGAACGGGCTGGAGCTGCTCGGGGTCAGCGCACCGGAGCGGATGTAGCGATGGTGCTGGCACATCCCGCCGGACCGCTGCACGCCGGCATCCACGCCCCGCCGGAGACGGCCGGTCCGCGGCCGGTCGACGCCGCCGGGCTCGACGAGCTCGCCCCGTCGGTGTGGCCGCGCAACGCCCGCCGCGGCCCGGACGGCGCTCTGCGCGTCGCCGGCGTCGACGTGCGGGACCTGGTGGAGCGCTACGGCAGCCCGCTGTTCGTGGTCGACGAGGCCGACTTCCGCGCCCGCGCTGCCGAGTTCGCCGCCGCCTTCGGTGCGGAGTCCGTGCACTACGCGGCCAAGGCCTTCCTGTGCACCGAGGTGGCGCGCTGGGTGGCCGCCGAGGGTCTGTCGCTCGACGTCTGCAGCGGCGGCGAGCTGGCTGTTGCGCTGCGCGCCGGCTTCCCCGCCGAGCGGATCGCGATGCACGGCAACAACAAGTCGACGGAGGAGCTCACCGCGGCGGTCGAGGCCGGCGTGGGGCGGGTGGTGCTCGACTCGTTCGCCGAGATCGTGCGACTGGACGCGATCTCGCGCGAGCACCGCGTCGTCACCCCGGTCATGGTGCGGCTCACCGTCGGTGTGGAGGCGCACACCCACGAGTTCATCGCCACCGCGCACGAGGACCAGAAGTTCGGCTTCTCCATCGCGGGCGGTGAGCAGAGCGCCGCGGCCGAGGCGGTGCGCCGGGTGCTCGCCGCCGACGGGCTGGAGCTGGTGGGCCTGCACAGCCACATCGGCAGCCAGATCTTCGACACCGAGGGCTTCGAGGTCGCCGCGCACCGCGTCGTGCGCTTCCTCGCCCAGCTGCACCGCGAGCACGGTGCCGAGGAGCTGACCGCGCTCACCACGCTCGACCTGGGCGGCGGGTTCGGCATCGCCTACCGCGCCGACGAGACCCCGCTCGACGTGGTGCCGCTGGCGGAGGAGCTGCGCGCCATCGTCAAGCGCGAGTGCGCCGCCGCGGGTCTGGAGCCGCCCGCCATCGCGGTCGAGCCGGGTCGGGCGATCGCCGGCCCCGGCACGATCACCGTGTACACGGTCGGCACGCTCAAGGACGTGCCGCTGGCGAACGGCAGCCGCCGCTACGTCAGCGTCGACGGCGGGATGAGCGACAACATCCGCACCGCCCTCTACGACGCGGTGTACGACTGCCGGCTGGTGTCGCGCTCGTCCGAGCTGGACGGCACCGGCGAGGCGGTGCTCTCGCGCGTGGTGGGCAAGCACTGCGAGAGCGGCGACATCGTGGTGCGAGACTGCTGGCTGCCCGCCGATCTGGCGCCCGGCGACCTGCTCGCGGTGGCTGCGACCGGCGCCTACTGCTACGCCATGGCCAGCTCGTACAACCGGCTGCCGCGGCCCGCGGTGGTCGCCGTCCGCGACGGGGCGGCCCGGGTGCTGCTGCGCCGGGAGACGATCGAGGACCAGTTCAGACTTGAGGTGAACGCATGAGCGCGGTCCGCGTGGCCATGCTGGGCTGCGGCACCGTCGGTGCCGAGGTGGTGCGGCTGCTGCGCGAGCAGGCCGACGAGCTCGCCGCCCGCGTCGGTGCCCCCGTGGAGCTCGTCGGGGTGGCGGTGCGCCGTCCGCACAAGCACCCCGAGCTGGGCGAGCTGCTGACCACGGACTCGTCGACGCTCGTGACGCGCGACGACGTGGACGTCGTGGTGGAGGTGATCGGCGGCATCGAGCCCGCCCGCTCGCTGCTGCTCGAGGCGCTGAAGGCCGGCAAGTCGGTCGTCACGGCCAACAAGGCGCTGCTCGCAGAGGACGCCGCGACGCTCGCCGAGGCCGCCGACGCCTCGGGTGCTGACCTGTACTACGAGGCCGCTGTCGCCGGCGCGATCCCGCTGCTGCGGCCGCTGCGCGAGTCGCTGGTCGGCGACCGCATCTCGCGGGTGGCCGGCATCGTCAACGGCACGACGAACTTCATCCTGTCCGCCATGACGGCCACCGGCGCCGGCTACGCCGACGCGCTGGAGGAGGCCACCCGGCTCGGCTACGCCGAGGCCGACCCGAGCGCCGACGTCGACGGCTACGACGCGGCGTCCAAGGCGGCGATCCTGGCCTCCCTGGCCTTCCACACCCGCGTGACCTCGGCCGACGTCTACTGCGAGGGCATCAGGAACGTCACCGCGGCCGATATCGCCGCGGCCCGCGAGATGGGCTGCGTGATCAAGCTCCTGGCGATCTGCGAGCGGATCCCGGGCGCCGACACCGAGTCGGTGTCGGCGCGGGTCTACCCGGCGATGATCCCGGCCACGCACCCGCTCGCGGCCGTGGACGGCGCGTTCAACGCGGTCTTCGTCGAGGCGGAGGCGGCCGGCCAGCTCATGTTCTACGGGCAGGGCGCCGGCGGGGCGCCGACTGCGAGCGCCGTGCTCGGCGACCTCGTCGCGGTGGCCCGCAACCGGGTGCTCGGTGGCCGCGGCTCGCGCGAGTCCGCCTACGCGAGCCTGCCGATCCTGCCGATCGGCGCGGTGCCGACCCGCTACCACGTCAGCCTCGACGTCGCCGACCGCGCGGGTGTGCTGGCCTCGATCGCCGGCGAGTTCGCCCGGCACGGGGTGAGCATCGCTGCGGTGCGCCAGACCGGCGACGGCAGCACGGACGGGTCCGCGCGGCTGGTGGTGGTCACCCACGCCGCGCCCGGCGAGGCGCTGGCCGCCACCGTGGACAGGCTGGCCGGTCTCGACGCCGTGCGCGGGGTGGAGAGCGTGCTCCGGGTCGAGGACCTGGGCAGGAAGGGCGTGACGGCATGAGCGCCGCGGGCGTTCTCCGCGGGAGCCGCACCGCAGGCGTTCGGGAGGACACGACATGACGAGCACGAACGCCCCCGCTCCGCCGGCGGCGCGGTGGCCCGGGGTCATCGAGGCGTACCGGTCGCGGATGCCCGTCGAGGACGGGTGGGAGATCGTGACGCTGGGGGAGGGCGGCACCCCGCTGCTGCCGGCGCCGCACCTGTCGGAGCTGACCGGCTGCGAGGTGTACCTCAAGGTCGACGGGGCCAACCCGACCGGGTCGTTCAAGGACCGCGGCATGACGGTGGCGGTCACCGCGGCGAAGGCCGCCGGCGCGCAGGGCGTCATCTGCGCCTCCACCGGCAACACCTCGGCCTCGGCCGCGGCGTACGCGGCGCGTGCGGGCATGACCTGCGCGGTGCTCGTGCCCCAGGGCAAGATCGCGCTCGGCAAGCTCGCCCAGGCCGTCATGCACGGCGCGCGGATCGTGCAGGTCCAGGGCAACTTCGACGACTGCCTGGAGCTGGCCCGCAAGACCGCCGCGGAGTACCCGGCGGCGGCGCTGGTCAACTCGGTGAACCCGACCCGCATCGCCGGGCAGGCGAGCGCGTCGTACGAGATCTGCGACGTGCTGGGCCGCGCACCCGACGTGCACTGCCTGCCGGTGGGCAACGCCGGCAACATCACCGCGTACTGGCAGGGCTACCGGCGCTACCTGGAAGACGGGGTGATCAGCGCCACCCCGCGGATGTTCGGCTACCAGGCCGCGGGCGCCGCGCCGCTCGTGCACGGCGCGCCCGTGCGCGACCCGGAGACCATCGCCACCGCCATCCGCATCGGCGATCCCGCCTCGTGGAAGGGCGCTGTGGCCGCGCGCGACGAGTCGAACGGCCAGTTCAAGGCCGTCACCGACGACGAGATCCTCGCGGCCTACCGGCTGCTGGCTTCCCGGGAGGCCGTGTTCGTCGAGCCCGCGTCCGCCGCGAGCGTGGCGGGGCTGCTCCAGTCGGCTGCCGACGGGTCGCTGCCGCGCGGCTCGCTGGTCGTGTGCACCGTCACCGGCCACGGGCTGAAGGACCCCGACACCGCGCTGCTCAACGCCGGTGAACCCCAGGTGGTGCCGATCGACCCGGCAGCGGTCGCGGCGGCGCTGGACCTCCTCTGATGGGTACGCCGCGCGAGGTGCTGGTGCGGGTGCCGGCGTCCTCGGCCAACCTCGGGCCGGGCTTCGACTCGCTGGGCCTCGCCCTCACCCTCTACGACGAGGTCGAGGTGACCGCGCTCGACACCGATGACGTCCGCGTCGAGGTCGAGGGGGAGGGCGCGGGCTGCGTCCCGTGCGATGAGCGCCACCTGGTCGTCCGCGCGATGCGCACCGCGTGGCACACGACCGGCGCCACCGAGGACGGCACCGTACCCGCCGGAGTCTCCCTGCGCTGCCGCAACGCGATCCCGCACTCGCGCGGGCTGGGCAGCTCCGCGGCCGCCGCCGTCGCCGGTGCGGTCGCCGCGTGCGTGCTGGCCGGTCGCGACCTCGACGCGGAGCGCGACACGCTGCTGCAGATCACCGCCGGGATGGAGGGGCACGCCGACAACGCGGCGGCGAGCCTGTTCGGTGGGTTCGTCGTGGCGTGGGAGACCGCCGGGAATACCGCGCAGCGGTTCCACGCTGTATCACTCGAGGTTCACCGGTCGATCCGGCCGGTGGCCCTCGTCGCGGGAGGCGAGTCGCTGACGTCCACCACGCGCGGGCTGCTGCCCGAGCGGGTGCCGCTGGTCGACGCCGCCTTCACCGGCAGCCGCACCGCGCTCGCGGTGCTCGCCTTCACCCAGCGTCCGGCACTGCTGATGGCGGCCACGGAGGACCGGCTGCACCAGGGTTACCGCAGGCCCGCGTACCCGGAGTCGGCCGATCTGGTCGACGCGCTGCGGGCGCGCGGCGTACCGGCGGCCATCTCCGGCGCCGGGCCGACCGTGCTGGCGCTCACCGAGGACGGCACCGTGCCCGCGGGCATCGACCTCACCGGGTTCACCGAGCTGCCGTTGGCCGTGGACGACACCGGCGTGGTCGTCGAGACCGGCTGACACGCGTAGCAGGGGGTGTTGTTGCCCCGCAGCATCCGGGCCGACTACCCTCACAGGCGCAACGGCGATCCACGCGTCTCCAGCGTGGCCACTCGAGCCGGGCTCGAATCAACCGGGGAATCGCACGCATCACGCGTGGTGTGCGCGACGGGCATTCGGTCCGAGCGGCCTTCTCCCGTCGGACACGCAAGCGATCGCCGGCCAGCACGCCGGTGCGGCGCATCTCCCGCGATCCGTCGAACGGCAAGCGCCTGAGCACACCGCTCCGGCGCGAGGCATGAGATCCGCTGACCCGGGCCCCAGCCCGGTAGGTCAGGAAGGACAATCGTTGAGCGAGACCGATCTCGTCAGCACCGAGGCAGCGCCTGCAGCACCCAAGAAGCGGGGTGGCCTCACCGGAATGGTGCTGGCAGAGCTCCGGGCGCTGGCCGGAGAGCTGAACATCCCCGACACCGCGGGCATGCGGAAGGGCGAGCTGATCGCCGCCATCAAGGAGCGACAGGGTGCCACCGCGACGAAGTCCACGCGGTCCACCAGGACGACGAAGTCCTCGACGCGCTCCCGCAAGTCGGCGGCGGCGACCGATCAGCTGTCCCTCGCCGACTCGGCGCCGGCCACCGGTGACAACGGCGCCGCTCCTGCCGAGGCGGCCGCCGGCGCGCCGGAGGAGCCGGCCGGAAAGGCCGCGGACAAGCCGGCGGAGAAGGCGGAGAAGTCCGCGGACAAGGCCGGCACGACCACCGACACGGTCGCTGCCACGGCCACCGACACGGCCGTCGACAAGAGCACCGAGGCGGCTGCCGAGGCGCCCGCGCCGCGCCCGCGCCGCCGGCGCGCCGCGTCACGGCCCGCTGGGGCGCCCGACCCGGCGCCGGCCGCCGAACCGAGCACGAACGGATCGGGCACGGCCGTCGTGGCCCCGGCCGCCGACGCGTCCGCCCCGGCGCCTGCGGAGGCCCCGGCCGCGCAGGCGCCCGCCGCGGAGGCCGAGACCCCGGCGGAGACCACCACTCGGCGCCAGCGGCGCCGCCGCACCGAGACCGTGACCGAGGCGCCCACCGAGGCTCCGTCGGTCGCCGCGGCCGCCGCGACCGACGCGCCGGAGAAGCCGGTGGACGACGACATCGCGGAGAAGGTCGCCGAGAAGCTCGAGGAGAAGGCGGCCGAGCAGCGCGCCGAGCAGGCCGAACGGCGTGACGTCCGGGCCCGCCAGGCGCCTCAGCCGGGTGGTGGCCAGGTCGACACCCGGGTCGTCCGGGACGAGGACGACGACGAGGGTGAGGGCCGCGGCCGGCGCGGGCGCCGCTTCCGCGACCGCCGCCGCGGCCGTGACCGTGAGCGCAACGGCGGGGCGGGCGTCGACATCGAGGTCCGCGACGGCGACGTGCTGCTGCCCGTCGCCGGCATCGTCGACATCCTCGACAACTACGCGTTCGTGCGGACCACCGGCTACCTGGCCGGGCCGACCGACGTCTACGTGTCGATGTCGATGGTCCGCAAGTACGGGCTGCGCCGCGGGGACGCCATCACCGGCACCGTGCGCGAGCCCCGCGAGGGCGAGCAGAACCGGCAGAAGTTCAACCCGCTCGTCCGCGTCGACACGATCAACGGGCAGGACCCGGAGGTCGCCCGCAACCGGCCGGAGTTCCACAAGCTCACGCCGCTCTACCCGAACGAGCGGCTGCGCCTGGAGACCGAGCCGCACAAGCTCACCAACCGCGTGATCGACCTGGTCATGCCGGTGGGCAAGGGCCAGCGGGCGCTGATCGTGTCGCCGCCGAAGGCCGGCAAGACCACGATCCTGCAGGCGATCGCGAACGCGATCACCACGAACAACCCCGAATGCCACCTCATGGTCGTGCTCGTCGACGAGCGGCCGGAGGAGGTCACCGACATGCAGCGGTCGGTGAAGGGCGAGGTCATCGCGTCCACGTTCGACCGGCCGCCGTCCGACCACACCACGGTCGCGGAGCTGTCCATCGAGCGGGCGAAGCGCCTGGTCGAGATGGGCCACGACGTGGTGGTGCTGCTGGACAACATCACCCGCCTCGGCCGCGCCTACAACCTGGCCGCGCCCGCGTCGGGCCGGATCCTGTCCGGTGGTGTCGACTCCACGGCGCTGTACCCGCCGAAGCGGTTCCTCGGCGCGGCGCGCAACATCGAGGACGGTGGCTCGCTCACCATCTTCGCGACGGCGCTGGTCGAGACCGGCTCGACGATGGACACGGTGATCTTCGAGGAGTTCAAGGGCACCGGCAACGCCGAGCTGCGCCTCGACCGCAAGATCGCTGAGAAGCGGGTGTTCCCGGCCATCGACGTCAGCGAGTCCGGCACGCGCAAGGACGAGCTGCTGATGTCGCCGGACGAGCACGCGGTCATGGTGAAGCTGCGGCGAGTGCTCGCCGCGCTGGACGACCAGCAGGCCATCGACCTGCTGCTCACCCAGCTGAAGAAGACCCGCACCAACATCGAGTTCCTGATGCAGGTGGCGAAGAACGCGCCCGGTAGCGAGCTCGACTGAGCCGTCCGTCGCCCTCCCCCGTGAGCGCGGGGGAGGGCGCGGTGGTTCAATGGCATGACACGGACCGGCTCCGGTTCACCCTGCTCAGGGACCCGGCGGCCACATCGAGAGGACCCAACGTGCGTTCCGGTATCCACCCCGACTACGTGGTCACCCAGGTGACCTGCAACTGCGGCAACCAGTTCACGACCCGCAGCACCAAGAAGAGCGGTGTGATCACCGTCGAAATCTGCTCGGCGTGCCACCCGTTCTACACCGGCAAGCAGAAGATCCTCGACTCCGGTGGGCGCGTGGCCCGCTTCGAGGCCCGCTACGGCAAGCGCGCCGGCAAGAAGAAGTAGCTGCACCGACGGCGCCCACCGAGACCCTGGTGGGCGCCGTCGTCGTGTCCGGGGACGGGAGAGGAGGCGAGATGACCACGGGAACAGCGGGGGAGCGGTCCGTCGAGGCGCTGCTCATGGAGCACGCCGAGATCGAGGAGCAGCTCGCCGATCCCACGGTCCACGCCGACCCCGCCCGGGCCCGCAAGCTCGGCAGGCGCTACGCCGAGCTCGGCCAGGTCGTCAGCGCGGCCAAGGCACTCGCCGCGGCTCGCGAGGACCTCGCCGCGGCCCGTGAGCTGGCCGCCGAGGACTCGGCGTTCGCCGCGGAGGCCGAGGCGATCGCGGCGCGCATCCCCGCGCTGGAGACCAGGCTCGCCGAGCTGATGCGCCCGCGTGACCCGCACGACGGCGACGACCTCATCATGGAGATCAAGTCCGGTGAGGGCGGTGAGGAGTCGGCGCTGTTCGCGGCGGACCTCATGCGCATGTACACCCGCTACGCCGAGGCCCGCGGCTGGACCGTGGAGGTGCTCGACACCGTCACCTCCGACCTCGGCGGCGTGAAGGACGCCACCCTCGTCATCCGGTCGCGCCCCGATGAACCCGAGGGCGTGTGGGCGCGGTTGAAGTTCGAGGGCGGTGTGCACCGCGTGCAGCGGGTGCCGGTCACCGAGTCGCAGGGCCGCATCCACACCTCCGCCGCCGGCGTGCTCGTCTACCCGGACACCGGCGAGGACTCGCCGATCGAGATCGACGAGAACGACCTGCGCATCGACGTCTTCCGCGCCTCCGGCCACGGCGGCCAGGGCGTCAACACCACCGACTCCGCCGTGCGGATCACGCACCTGCCCACCGGCACGGTCGTGACCTGCCAGAAGGAGCGTTCGCAGATCCAGAACAAGGCGCGGGCGATGGAGGTGCTCAAGGCGCGGCTGCAGGCGATGGCCGAAGCCGAGGCCGCCGCGTCGGCGTCGGAGGAGCGCAAGGCCCAGATCCGCACGGTCGACCGGTCCGAGCGCATCCGGACGTACAACTTCCCGGAGAACCGCATCTCCGACCACCGCATCGGCTACAAGGCCTACAACCTCGACTCGGTGCTGGACGGCGACCTCAACGGCGTCCTCGACGCGCTGGCGGCCGCGGACCGCGCCCAGGCGCTGCAGTAGACCCTGCGGTAGGAGGAGGCGCTGCAGCGGGGGCTGGAACCGATGCGGTCGTCGGGATCGGCAGGGGTGAGCAGTGACGTCGGAGGATCCGGACTGATGAGCAAGCAGCCGCTGCGGCTGGCGATCGCCGAGGCCGAGGAGCTGCTCGCCGACGCGGGCGTGCCCTCACCACGGGTGGACGCGGAGCTGCTCGCCGCGTACGTCGTGGGGACGGAGCGGTCGAAGCTGATGCTCACCCCGCTCGTCGACGTCGCGACCGTCGAGCAGCTGCGCCGGCTGGTCGAGCGGCGAGCGGCCCGGGAACCGCTGCAGCACATCATGGGATCGGCGCCGTTCGGGCCGATCACGGTCGACGTCGGGCCGGGCGTGTTCGTGCCCCGGCCGGAGACGGAGCTGCTGCTCGAGTGGGGTCTGGCCCGCATCGCCGACGTGCCGTCACCGATCGTCGTCGACCTGTGCACCGGCACGGGGGCGTTGGCGCTGGCCGTGGCCGCGGCGCGCCCGGACGCGGTCGTGCACGCCGTCGAGGCCGATCCTGCGGCGCTCACCTGGGCCCGCCGCAACGCCGCTGCGCACGAGGCCGCGGGCCGCACCCCGATCACCCTGCACGCCGCCGATGTGCGCTGGCCCGATCTGCTCGTCGAGCTGGAGGCGCGCGTCGACCTGGTGCTCGCCAACCCGCCGTACGTCCCCGACGGCACCCCGGTCCAGCCCGAGGTCGCGTGGGACCCCCCGGACGCGGTGTTCGGCGGCCCGGACGGGCTGGAGATCGTCCGGGCGGTCGTCACCGCGGCTGCCGGACTGCTGCGGCACGGCGGCTACCTGGGCATCGAGCACGACGACACGCACGGCGACGCGGTGCCCGCCCTGCTGCGCAGGCGCAAGGTGCTCACCGACGTCGAGGACCACCTCGACCTCGCGGGGAGGCCCCGCTTCGCCACCGCGCGGCGCACCCCGCTCACGGCCTGACGACCTGGACCGATCTAGGCTCGCCCCATGGCCGAGACGTACGACTGCGCCGTCGCCGACACCCGGGCGGCCGGGCTCGCCGCCGCCGCTCGCACCGTGCGCGCGGGGCGGCTGGTGGTGCTGCCCACCGACACCGTGTACGGGGTCGGCTGCGACGCGTTCTCCGCGTCGGCGGTGGCGGCGCTGCTGGCGGCCAAGCGGCGCGGCCCGGACATGCCGGTGCCGGTGCTCGTCGGCTCGTGGTCGACGATCGACGGGCTGGTGGCCCGGGTGCCCAAGACCGCGCGCGACCTCATCGAGGCGTTCTGGCCGGGACCGCTGTCGCTGGTGCTGCCGCACGCCCCGTCGCTGACGTGGGACCTCGGCCGCACCAAGGGCACGGTCATGCTGCGGATGCCGCTGCACCCGGTGGCCCTCGAGCTGCTGCGCGACGTCGGCCCGATGGCTGTGAGCAGCGCGAACGTGTCGGGGCAGCCCCCGGCGTCGACGGCGGAGGAGGCGCGCGCCCAGCTCGGTGACCTCGTCGACGTGTACCTCGACGGCGGCCCGTCCGGCGAACCGGTCGCGTCGACGATCGTGGATCTGACCGGCGACGTGCCGCGGCTGCTGCGCACCGGCGACGTCACGGCGGAGCAGGTGGCCGAGGTGATCGGCCGCGAGGTCGCGCTCGCCTGAGCTCGGTGATCCCCACCAGGGCGCCGAGCCGGTCGATCGTCACCTCGAAGTAGCGGTCGCGGTCCTGCACGACGTTGGTGAGCTGGCCGAACACCTCGAACGTGATCGTCCCGATCAGCGAGCTCCACACGAGCACCCCGCGCGAGCCGAGCGAGGTGGCCGGGCCGATCGGCAGCCCGACGTCCTCGACGAGCGCGGGATGCAGCACCTCGTCGGTGCCCTCCGCGGGGTCGGTGATGCTGCCCGCGGCCAGCCCGTCCCGGATGATCCCGATGATCACCATGGGCAGCCGCGCCGCCGGCTGGACCGTGGTGCGGGGCGCGGAGTAACCGGGCACGGGGGAGCCGTACACCAACGCCCACTCGTGGGGGTGCGCCAGCGCCCACCCGCGCACCGCGAAGCACACCGCGCGCCAACGTTCCCGCAGGTCGGGGCCCGCTTCGCGATCGGCGGCCTCGGCGGCCGCGCCGATCGCGTCGTAGGCGTCGACGATGAGCGCGGTGAGCAGGTCGTCGCGGCTGGGGAAGTAGCGGTAGACGGCCGACGACGCCATGCCGAGCTCGCGGGCGACGGCGCGCAGCGAGAGCCCGGCGGCGCCGGACTCGGCCAGGTGCCGGCGCGCGACGTCGGCGATCTCCTTGGTCAGCTCGGCGCGCACCCGGGCGCGGATCCCTCCGGCGCTCACGCGCGGACCGTACCAGATCGGTGTCCACGACCAAGAGCGGCGCTCTGCGGTCCGGGGCGGCAGCGCTGATCGCGCTCTGCTCCGTCGCAGAGCGCGGCTCGCGCACTCTTGAGTCGACGACCTGTGTGGGTCTGCACCGCGGTCACCGTGCGGTGGTGCTCGGTCAGGCGCGGTGGGGACGGTCCGGGGTAGTGCGGCCGGGGCGCTGTCGAGGCGGATCGCGCCGGTAGCGGATCCGTTCCCGCCACGAGCTGGCGGGAACCTGGCTCTCCTGCCCCTACCTCGGCCCGCTCATCCCGTGAGATTCGTCGCTCCCACCGCCGTTCGGCTGCGACGTCCCCCACCGGTCGTCACCCCACCGGACGCAGGCGCGTACCGTTGGGGGCCGTGACCGCCGACGCCACTCCGTTCTGGGGACCCGACTTCGACGCACTTCAGCAGCAGGACCCGGAGATCGCCGAGGTCGTGCTCGACGAGCTGGACCGCCTCCGCGGCGGACTCCAGCTGATCGCCAGCGAGAACCTCACCAGCCCCGCGGTGCTCGCGGCGCTCGGTTCGACGCTGTCGAACAAGTACGCCGAGGGTTACCCGGGACGCCGCTACTACGGCGGGTGCGAGGTCATCGACCGCGCCGAGGTGCTGGGTGTCGAGCGCGCCAAGGAGCTGTTCGGCGCCGAGCACGCCAACCTGCAGCCGCACTCCGGCGCGTCGGCCAACCTCGCCGCGTACGCCGCGTTCACGCAGCCCGGCGACACCGTGCTGGCGATGGACCTCAAGCAGGGCGGCCACCTCACGCACGGTTCGAAGGTCAACTTCTCCGGCAAGTGGTGGAACGCCGTGAGCTACACCGTCCGGGAGGACGACGAGCTCATCGACTACGACCAGGTGCGTGACCTGGCCCGCCAGCACCGGCCGAAGATGATCATCGCCGGGGCCACGGCGTACCCGCGGCTGATCGACTTCGCCGCGTTCCGCGAGATCGCCGACGAGGTGGGCGCCAAGCTCATGGTCGACGCCGCGCACTTCATCGGCCTGGTCGCCGGTGGCGCGATCCCGTCGCCAGTGCCGTTCGCCGACGTCGTGACGGCCACGACGCACAAGGTGCTGCGCGGCCCGCGCGGGGGCATGATCCTCTCCCGCGCCGAGCACGCGCAGGCGCTGGACAAGGCCGTCTTCCCGTTCCTGCAGGGCGGCCCGCTGATGCACAGCATCGCGGCCAAGGCAGTGGCGCTGAAGGAGGCCGCGCAGCCGGCCTACAAGGCCTACGCGGCGCAGGTCATCGCGAACGCGCAGGCGCTGACGAAGGCGCTCGAGGCCGAGGGCATGCGCGCGGTCTCCGGGGGCACCGACACCCATCTGGCGCTGATCGACCTGCGGCCCATCGGCGTCACCGGAGACCAGGCGGAGGCCCGCTGCGACGCCGCCCGCATCACGCTCAACAAGAACGCGATCCCGTACGACCCGGCGCCCCCGATGAAGCCGTCGGGCATCCGCGTGGGCTCGCCGAGCGTGACCACGCAGGGCATGGTGGAGAGCGACATGGCCGAGATCGGGTCGCTGCTGGCCCGCGCGGTGAAGGCCGAGCAGGGCACCGCGGCGGGCGACGCCGAACTCGCGAAGGTGGCCGAGGAGGTGTCCGCGCTGGTGGAGCGCGCGCCCGCTTACCCGCGCGGCTGACCCGGCGCACCCGTCATGGGTATCCCGTTCAAGGAGTACCTCCTGGCGGGGTCGACGGCTGCCGTCATCACGTACCTACTGGTCGGCGCAGTGCGGCTGCTCGCGCTGAAGGCCGGCGCCGTGGCCTGGCCGCGGGGTCGCGACGTGCACACCACGCCGACCCCGCGCTGGGGCGGCATCGCGATGCTCGGCGGGGTGCTCGCCGGGGTCGCGATCGCCTACCAGCTGCCGGCGCTGCGCCTGGCGTTCGACACGAACACCCAGGAAGTGCTGGGTGCGGTGCTGGCCGCGATCGTGCTGTGCGCCGTCGGCATCATCGACGACCGCTACGAGCTGGACGCGCTGACGAAGTTCGCCGGCCAGCTCACCGCGACCGGTGCGCTGCTGTTCTTCGGCGTGCAGTGGACGGTCGTGTGGGTGCCGTGGGGCGGCCCGGACGGGCAGTACCTGAGCCTGGGCCAGGAGCAGGGCGCGCTGCTCACCGTGCTGCTCACGGTGGCCCTGGTCAACGCCATGAACTTCATCGACGGGCTGGACGGGCTCGCGGCCGGCGTGGGCGCGATCGCCGCGACCGCCACCGGTCTGTACGCGCTGAGCCTGGTCGCCGTCGCCGGGAACGACCCGTCGGTCTACTCGCCGGCGCTCATCGCGGCGCTGCTGGCCGGAGCGTGCCTGGGTTTCCTGCCGCACAACTTCAGCCCGGCGCGGATCTTCATGGGTGACTCGGGCTCGATGCTCATCGGCGTGATGCTCGCCGCCGCCACGACGATCGCGTCGGGCAAGCAGAGCCCGGCCGCCACCGGTAGCTCGGTCAACCTGCTGGCGCTGTTCTCGCCGCTCATCGTGCTCGCCGCGGTGGTGTTCGTGCCGGTGCTGGACCTGCTGCTCGCCGTCGTGCGGCGCACGCGCAAGGGCTTGTCGCCGTTCGCGCCCGACAAGATGCACCTGCACCACCGGCTGCTGGAGATCGGCCACAGCCAGCGCCGGGCGGTGCTGCTCATCTACCTGTGGGCTGGCCTGCTCGCGTTCGGCTCCGTCGCGCTCACGGTGATCGGTGATCCGGTGCTCGTGCTGGTGACGTTGGGCATCGGCATCGTCTTCGCGGTGCTCGCGACCGCGATCCCCAGGCTGCGCCGGTTGAACCCGCGGGCGGCGGAGCCGGCGACCCTGCCTGTGACCGCGCCGGCCACGGTCCCGGACGATCCGCCGACCGGGCCGACCCTGCCGCTGCCCAGCGGCGGGCCGAGGACGAGTGGATGAGCATGAGCAGCGAGCTGCCGGTCGACGCCCCGGAGGGCCAGCAGGCATCCGTGCGGGCGCTGAGCGTGACGCTGACGCGGGCGTCGATCGCGTCCGGCCTGGCCACGGGCGTCGTGATCGCGATCGTGTTCTGGATCACGTCGGGGCTTCCCGGGCTGGTCGGGGCCCTGTGCGCCGTGGTGATCGGGGTCGGGGGCTCCCTCATCACGACGGCGGCCATGTGGATCACGGCTGCCGGGGAACCACGTTCTGTGATGCTAGCCTCATTCGCGAGCTCGATCACGAAGATGGCGGCGATGTTGATCGCGCTCTTCGCGCTCGCGGGAACACTCTGGGTAGATCGGACGTCGCTCGCCGTGGGCACGATCGTGGTGCTGATCGTCACCACGACGGCGGAAGGGTGGGCCGCCCACCGCTTCCGCTCGTACGCTGTCGCGCCCGCCGAACCCGCGTCTACCAGTACTTCTACGACCGGTAGTGGAAGCTCGTCGTTCGGCCGGCCCGGTGACGCCCCCGTTACGGGCGACAGCGGAGGGGGACCGGGGCATGACCCTCGGTAGTCGGGGCGAACGGGTGCTCTACCAGCTCGAACAGTGGAGGTGGGCTGAGTGGGTGTCCGAAACAGCCTGATAACGTAACTCCGTCGACGTCGCCCGGCTTCGAGGTGGACGAGCAACGGTGCGCCTGGTCGCAGACCAGTACTGATGTTTCGTCCATGTTACGACTGCGTCGGTCGTCGACGATCGGCATGAACGAGACCCCGTCTCGACACGATCGCCGGCCAGTCGATGCTGGGTCGGAGCACCGGAAGGAAGACCCTTTGGTGGAGTTGGTCTGGGCCGCTGAGGAGTTCGAGCCCCCGGGCGTGGGCACCTTCATCTACCCGCCCATCTTCGGCGAGGTCACCAAGCCCGTCGTTCAGCTGGTGTTCGCGGCCATCATCGTCGGCGCGGTGTTCCTGCTGGGCACCCGCAAGCTCTCGCTCGTACCGGGCCGCGGCCAGTTCGCGCTCGAGTACATCTACAACGTCGCCCGCAACATGGCCCGCGACCAGATCGGGCACGACTTCAAGCCGTTCATCCCGCTGGTGCTCGGGCTGTTCAGCTTCATCCTGGTCAACAACTTCTTCGGGATCATCCCGGTCTTCCAGTTCCCGACGATGTCGCGGATCGGGTTCCCGCTGGCGTTGGCCGTCTTCGTCTACATCACCTACCACTACGCGGGCATCCGCAAGCACGGCTTCGTGGGCTACATCAAGCACGCGTCCCTGCCGCCGGGGGTGCCTCCCTTCATCGCGCCGCTGATCGTGATCATCGAGCTGTTCACGAAGTTCGTGTTCCAGCCGATCTCGCTGGCGCTCCGAGTCTTCGCCGCGATGTTCGCCGGCCACCTGGTCCTGGTGCTGGCCGTCGTCGGCGGTGAGTTCCTGCTCCACGCCGGGGGCGGCCTGGTCGTGGCTGCGCCCTTCCCCTTCATCGGTGCGATCGCGTTCACGTTCCTGGAGGCGCTGGTGATGACCATCCAGGCCTACGTCTTCGCGCTGCTGGCCGCCGTGTACATCGGAGCCGCCGTTTCCACCGACCACTGATCCGACCGGCCTGCCGGTCACCGACCCGACTCCCCGCAGCACACCGCCCAGCGCGGATCAATGGAAGGAATCTCGACAGTGAGCACTCTCGTTCTCGCCCAGGCCGCCGAGGCAGTCGACCTCAACCCGGGTCTGGCCGCGATCGGCTACGGCGCCAGCGCCATCGGGGCGGCCATCGGTGTGGGTCTGATCTGGGCCGCCGTCATCAACGGCGCCGCCCGGCAGCCCGAGGCCCGCGGCATGCTGATGACCATCGGCTGGACGACCTTCGTCCTCGCCGAGCTGGTCATGCTGATCGGTCTGGTCGTCTTCTTCATCGCCTCCGCAGGCTGATCCGGCGCGGCTGAGCGACACGCCGATACCTGACGGAAGGAACCACGGTGCACAGTTCGATCCTCGCGGCCGAGGAGCCCCTCCCGATCCTGCCGCTGCCCGGCGAGCTCATCGTCGGCCTGATCGCGTTCGCGCTGCTGCTGTTCGTGCTGTGGAAGTACGCCGTGCCCCGCTTCGAGGCGCTCTACGAGCAGCGCGTCGAGGAGATCGAAGGCGGACTGAAGCGCGCGGAGGAGACGAAGGCGGAAGCCGAGAAGCTCAAGGCGCAGTACGAGGAGCAGATGGCCGGAGCCCGCGCCGAGCGGGCCCGCATCCTCGACGACGCCCGCGCCGAGGGCGCCCAGATCAAGGCTGAGGCCCGCGCCGAGGCGGAGGCCGAGGTCGCTCGGATCCGGGCCCGTGGTGAGGAGCAGCTGGCGGCGAGCCGCGACGCGGTCGTGCGTCAGCTGCGCGCCGAGGTCGGCGGGCTGTCGGTCCAGCTGGCCGAGCGGCTCCTCGGCCAGGCTCTGGCCGATGACGCGAAGCGTTCGGCGACGATCGACGCGTTCCTCGACGAGCTCGAGCGCGACGCACCTGCGAAGGCGAACTGATGGCGGTGCTGCTGCAGGCGGCGAGCCGAGAGGCGCTCGGCTCCGTCGGTGACCGGCTCGACGCCGTCGCCGACGCCGCGACCGCCGAACAGATCGGGACGATCGGCGTCGAGCTGTTCGCCGTCGTGCGACTGCTCGACGCCAACGGGCAGCTGCGCAGGCACCTCGGCGACCCGTCGGCGCCCGCGCAGGCACGGGCCGGCCTGGTCCGGCAGCTGCTGGGCGGCAAGCAGGCCGCCCAGACGGTGGAGCTGGTCGAGCAGCTCGCCTCGGCGACGTGGTCGCGACCCGGTGACCTCGTCGACGCCGCAGAGGTGCTCGCCCGGCGCGCGATCCTGGCCGTGGCGGAGAAGCAGGGCAACCTCGACGACGTCGAGGACGAGCTCTTCCGCTTCAGCCGGATCCTCGAGCGGGAGCCGCAGTTCGCGGCCCTGCTCGCCGACATCACCGCGCCCGCAGAGGGCCGGGTGGGGCTGCTGCAGGCGACGCTCGGCACCGGCTCGTCGGCCAAGGTCTCCGACGTGACGTACGCGCTGCTCGCCGAGGCGGTGCGCACGCCGCGCGGCCGCCGGCTCGACGACGTCGCCGCCGAACTGGCCGAGGAGGCCGCCGCGCGCCGGAAGCGCTCCGTGGCCAAGGTCGTCACCCCGGTGGCGCTGACCGAGCAGCAGGAGGCGCGGCTCGTCGCGGTGCTCGGTCGCATGTACGGCCGGGCCATCTCCCTGCAGGTCGAGCTCGACCCGAGCCTGCTCGGCGGGCTCGTCATCACCATCGGCGACGAGCTGATCGACGGCAGCCTGGCGGCCAAGCTCGCGGCCGCCCGGCGGAACCTGCCCACCTGAGATCCGCGCCACCACCAGCAGCCCTGAGAGAGGAAAGACGGAAAGCCATGACAGAGCTGACGATCTCCCCGGAGGAGATCCGGAGCGCGATCTCCAGCTACGTCGCGTCGCTGGAGTCCGACACCACCCGCGACGAGGTCGGTCTGATCAGCGATACCGCTGATGGCATCGCGCACGTCACCGGCCTTCCGTCCGCGATGACCAACGAGCTGCTCGAGTTCGAGGGCGGTGTGCTCGGGGTCGCCCTGAACCTCGACCAGCGCGAGATCGGTGCGGTCATCCTCGGCGAGTACGGCGGCCTGGAGGAGGGGCAGCAGGTCCGCCGGACCGGCAACATCCTCTCGGTGCCGGTCGGGGACGGCTTCCTCGGGCGCGTGGTGGATCCGATGGGCCGGCCGATCGACGGGCTCGGCGAGATCGAGTCCACCGAGCGGCGCGTCCTCGAGCTGCAGGCCGCGACCGTGATGCAGCGGCAGTCGGTGTTCGAGCCGCTGCAGACCGGCATCAAGGCCATCGACTCGATGACCCCGATCGGTCGCGGCCAGCGCCAGCTGATCATCGGCGACCGCAAGACCGGTAAGACCGCGATCTGCGTCGACACGATCATCAACCAGAAGGAGAACTGGGCGAGCGGCGACCCGAAGAAGCAGGTCCGCTGCATCTACGTCGCGGTCGGCCAGAAGGGCTCCACGATCGCCGGTGTCCGCCAGGCGCTCGAGGACGCGGGCGCGATGGAGTACACGACGATCGTCGCCGCCCCGGCCTCCGACCCGGCCGGCTTCAAGTGGATCGCGCCGTACACCGGCTCGGCCATCGGCCAGCACTGGATGTACCAGGGCAAGCACGTCCTGATCATCTTCGACGACCTGTCCAAGCAGGCCGAGGCTTACCGTGCGATCTCGCTGCTGCTGCGCCGCCCGCCGGGGCGCGAGGCGTACCCGGGTGACGTCTTCTACCTGCACTCCCGGCTGCTGGAGCGCTGCGCGAAGCTGTCCGACGAGATGGGCGGCGGCTCGATGACCGGTCTGCCGATCATCGAGACCAAGGCCAACGACGTGTCGGCGTACATCCCGACGAACGTCATCTCCATCACCGACGGCCAGGTCTTCCTCGAGTCCGACCTGTTCAACCAGGGCGTGCGGCCGGCCATCAACGTCGGTATCTCGGTCTCCCGGGTCGGTGGCGCCGCGCAGGTGAAGGCGATGCGGTCGGTGTCCGGCTCGCTGCGTCTGGACCTGTCGCAGTACCGCGAGCTGGAGGCGTTCGCGGCCTTCGGCTCCGACCTCGACGAGGCCTCCGCCCGCGCCCTGAACCGCGGCCAGCGGCTCGTCGAGCTGCTCAAGCAGCCGCAGTACCAGCCGATGCCGGTGGAGGAGCAGGTCGTCGCGATCTGGCTGGGCACCACCGGCAAGCTCGACTCGGTGCCGGTCGCCGACGTGAGCCGGTTCGAGAAGGAGTTCCTCGACCACCTGCGCCGCCACGAGGAGGGCGTGCTCACCGAGATCCGCGACACGGGTCTGCTCTCCGACGACAACGTGGAGCGGCTCGAGCGGATCGTCGCCGAGTTCAAGAAGGGCTTCACGGCCTCGGACGGCTCCTCCGTGGTGCCGCAGGAGCAGGCCAAGCCGCTCGACGAGGACGAGGTCGAGCAGGAGTCGGTGAAGGTCAACAAGCCGGCTCCGAAGAAGAGCTGAGGGCTGCAGCATGGCGGCACAGATCCGGGTTCTGCGTCGGCGGATCAGGTCGACGCAGAACATCAAGAAGATCACGCGGGCGATGGAGCTCATCGCCGCGTCGAAGATCACCAAGGCGCGAGCCCGCGTCGAAGCCTCGCGGCCGTACGCCGAGCAGATCACCACGGTGCTCTCCGAGCTGGCCGCCAATGCCGCGCTCGACCACCCGCTGCTCGTCGAGCGGGAGGAGCCGAAGCGGGCGGCCGTGCTGGTCGTGACCAGCGACCGCGGCCAGTGCGGCGGGTACAACGTCAACGTGCTCAAGGAAGCGGAGCAGCTGCACTCGCTGTTGCGCGAGCAGGGCAAGGAGCCGGTCGTCTACGTGATCGGTAAGAAGGGCGTGGCGTACTACAAGTTCCGCCGCCGCCCGATCGCCGCCCAGTGGACCGGCTTCTCCGAGGAGCCCCGCTACGAGCACGCCGCCGAGGTCGCTCGTACCCTGGTCTCGGCGTTCATGGCCGGGAGCGACGAGGAATCCGTCGAGGTCCCGGGTGTGGGCGTCGTCCAGGGCGTCGACGAGCTGCATCTGGTGTACACGTCGTTCAAGAACATGGTTACTCAGGTTCCCCAGGCGCGCCGAATGGCTCCGATGGAGATCGAGTACGTCGAAACGGACGGCTCGGAGCCTCCGCCTGCGCTGTCGCACGGGCTGCGATCGCTCTACGCTTTCGAGCCGGACGCGGATGCACTCTTCGACGCACTGCTGCCCAAGTACGTCGGCTCGCGACTGTTCGCGGCGCTGCTGGAGTCTGCAGCGTCGGAGTCGGCCAACCGGCAGCGTGCGATGAAGGCCGCGACGGACAACGCGAACGAGCTGATCCGCACCTTGACGCTGGAGTCCAACCAGGCCCGTCAGGCGCAGATCACCCAGGAGATCAGTGAGATCGTCGGTGGCGCCGACGCTCTCGTCAGTGCAGGGAGTGAGTGATGACCGCCACCGCCGACATCTCGACCAACACCGGGCGCGTCGTTCGGGTCACCGGCCCCGTCATCGACGTCGAGTTCCCGCGCGACGCCGTGCCCTCGCTCTACAACGCGCTCACGCTGCAGGTCACCTTCGGCGCCCTCGCCAAGAAGCTGACCCTCGAGGTCGCCCAGCACCTCGGTGACAACGTGGTGCGCACCATCTCGATGCAGCCCACCGACGGCGTGGTCCGCGGCCAGGAGGTCACCGACACCGGCCGGCCGATCTCCGTCCCGGTCGGCGACCAGGTCAAGGGGCACGTGTTCAACGCGCTCGGCGACTGCCTGGACAAGCCCGAGCTGGAGTTCACCGGCGATCGGTGGAGCATCCACCGCAAGGCGCCGAGCTTCGACCAGCTCGAGGGCAAGACCGAGATGCTGGAGACCGGCATCAAGGTCATCGACCTGCTCACCCCGTACGTGCAGGGCGGCAAGATCGGCCTGTTCGGCGGCGCCGGCGTCGGCAAGACGGTGCTCATCCAGGAGATGATCACCCGCGTCGCCAAGAACTTCGGTGGTACGTCGGTGTTCGCCGGCGTCGGTGAGCGCACCCGTGAGGGCAACGACCTCATCACGGAGATGACCGAGTCGGGCGTCATCAAGGACACCGCGCTCGTCTTCGGTCAGATGGACGAGCCGCCGGGCACCCGTATGCGCGTCGCCCTGTCCGCCCTGACGATGGCGGAGTACTTCCGCGACGTGCAGGGCCAGGACGTGCTGCTGTTCATCGACAACATCTTCCGGTTCACCCAGGCCGGTTCGGAGGTCTCCACGCTGCTCGGCCGCATGCCGTCGGCCGTGGGTTACCAGCCGACCCTGGCCGACGAGATGGGTGAGCTGCAGGAGCGGATCACCTCGACCCGTGGACGCTCGATCACCTCGATGCAGGCGATCTACGTGCCCGCCGACGACTACACCGACCCGGCGCCGGCCACGACGTTCGCCCACCTGGACGCGACGACCGAGCTCTCCCGCCCGATCTCGCAGAAGGGCATCTACCCGGCGGTGGACCCGCTGACCTCCACCTCCCGGATCCTCGACCCGCAGTACATCGGCGAGGAGCACTTCCGGGTCGCCAACGAGGTCAAGCGGATCCTGCAGCGCTACGCCGACCTGCAGGACATCATCGCCATCCTCGGCATCGACGAGCTCTCCGAGGAGGACCGCCAGACGGTGGCCCGGGCCCGGCGGATCGAGCGGTTCCTGTCGCAGAACCTGCTGGTCGCCGAGCAGTTCACCGGCCAGCCGGGGTCGACGGTCCCGCTCAAGGAGACCATCGAGGCGTTCGACAAGATCGCCAAGGGTGAGTTCGACCACTACCCGGAGCAGGCGTTCTTCCTCTGCGGTGGTCTCGACGACCTCGAGAAGAACCGCAAGAAGCTCGAGGAGAGCTGAGCCTTGGCGACGATGCAGGTCGAGCTCGTCGCCGTCGAGCGGCGGATCTGGTCGGGCGAGGGGAAGTTCGTCTCCGCCCGCACCACAGTGGGTGAGATCGGTGTGCTCCCCGGGCACGAGCCCACGCTCGCGCAGCTGGAGGAGGCCGGTCTCGTACGGATCGACGGCGTCGACGGCTCCACCACGCTGGTGGCCGTGCACGGCGGGTTCCTGCACATCACGCACGACGGCGTGACGATCCTCGCCGAGCAGGCGGAGATCGGCACCGAGATCGACGTGGAGCGGGCCCGGGCGGCGCTGCAGAGGGCCGACACGTCGGACCCGGAGGGCGCCGCGGCCGCCGCCCGTGCCCATGTCCGGCTCAAAGCCGCGGGCGTCGAGTAGGTCGGAGCCGCGAGGTGGGACCGACGGCGATCGTTGTCAGCATCGCGCTGCTGCTCGCCTGTCTGTGTCTCACCTACCTCGCCGTGCGGCGAGTACGTCTCATGCGGGGCGGTGGCGTGGACGCGTGTCTGCGCCGCCGCCCCGCCGGCGTTCTACGGGACGTCACCGCGGGGTGGCACTTCGGGGTCGGCCGGTACCGCGGCGACGAGCTGGCCTGGTACCGGCTGACATCGCTGCGGATCGGGCCGTCGATGGTGCTCGACCGCACCCGGCTGGAGATCGTCGGGCGGCGCGCCCCGTTCGAGGGGGAGGCGTACGTGATCCCCGACGCCGCGAACGTCCTGCACTGCCGGGTCGACGGTCAGGACGTCGAACTGGCGATGACGTCCGAGGTCCTGACCGGGTTCCTGTCGTGGCTGGAGGCTGCCCCACCGGGGCACGTCGAGTTCTACCGGCGCGCCGGCTGAGGCTTCAGGACCTCGGCCCGCCCGGCCGCCACAGCACGTCGCCGTCCGGGTTGGCGACGCGGCTGAGGATGAACAGCAGGTCCGACAGCCGGTTGAGGTACTTCGCGGTCAGCGGGTTGGTGCGGTCGGGATCGGTCTCCAGCAGCGCCCACACGCTGCGCTCCGCGCGCCGCGTGACCGTGCGCGCGACGTGCAGGTACGCCGCGCCCGGGGTGCCGCCCGGCAGGATGAACGAGTCCAGCTTCGGCAAGCGCGGGTTGAACTCGTCGCACCAGTTCTCGAGCCGGGTGATGTAGTCCTCGGTGATCCGCAGCGGCTGGTGCTCCAGGTTGTCGACGATCGGCGCGCACAGGTCAGCGCCCACGTCGAACAGGTCGTTCTGCACCTGCCGCAGCGGGACCAGGACCTCCTCGGCCAAGCCGCCGACGGTGACTGCCACCCCGATCGCGGCGTTCGCCTCGTCCGTGTCGGCGTAGGCCGCCAGGCGGACGTCGGTCTTGCGGACTCGGGAGAAGTCGCCGAGCGCGGTCGTCCCGTCGTCGCCGGTCTTGGTGTAGATCCTGGTCAGGTGCACGGCCATGGTCGTGAGCCTAGGCGACGCGCGAGCCGGGTCCGCCGCGGTCGCCCGGAGCCGAGGGGCTAGCGTCGGCTGCGTGGCAGAGCATTTCGCGATCCGCGGAGGCGCCCGCCTCGTCGGCACCGTCGACGTGGTCGGCGCGAAGAACAGCGTGCTGAAGCTGATGGCGGCCGCCCTGCTCGCCGAGGGCACCACCACCATCACCAACTGCCCCGAGATCCTCGACGTGCCGCTCATGGCCGACGTGCTGCGCAGCCTCGGCTGCACCGTGACCGTCGAGGGCGACACGGTCATCATCGACGTCCCGGCCGGGCTGGGCGCCGAGGCGGACTACCGCTCGGTGTCGAAGCTGCGGGCGTCGGTGTGCGTGCTCGGCCCGCTCGTGGCGCGCTGCCGGCGCGCTGTCGTGCCCCTGCCCGGCGGCGACGCCATCGGCCAGCGTCCCCTCGACATGCACCAGGCGGGGCTGCGCAAGCTCGGCGCCACCACCGAGATCAAGCACGGACGGGTCGTGGCCGAAGCCGAGGACCTGCGCGGCGCGCAGATCTGGCTGGACTTCCCCAGCGTCGGGGCCACCGAGAACATCCTCATGGCCGCCGTGCTCTCCGACGGCACCACCGTCATCGACAACGCCGCGCGCGAGCCGGAGATCGTCGATCTCTGCACGATGCTCTCCCACATGGGGGCGAAGATCGACGGCATCGGCTCGTCGACGCTGACCGTCCACGGCGTGGACGCGCTGTCCCCGACCGAGCACCGGGTGATCGGCGACCGGATCGTCGGCGCGACCTGGGGGTTCGCCGCGGCCATGACCCGCGGCGACGTCACCGTGCGCGGGGTCGATCCGCACCACCTCGACCTGGTGCTGGACAAGCTGCGCTCGACCGGTGCGACCACCGAGATCCTCGGTCCGCAGGAGTTCCGCGTCGCGATGGACCGGCGGCCGAAGGCCGTCGACTTCGTGACGCTGCCGTACCCGGGCTTCCCCACCGACCTTCAGCCGATGGCGATCGCGCTGTCCGCCATCGCCGACGGCACGTCGATGATCACCGAGAACGTGTTCGAGTCGCGGTTCCGGTTCGTCGACGAGATGGTGCGGCTGGGCGCCGACGCCCGCACCGACGGCCACCACGCCGTCGTGCGCGGGGTGCCGAAGCTGTCCAGCGCGCCGGTGTGGGCCAGCGACATCCGCGCCGGGGCCGGGCTCGCGCTCGCGGCCCTGTGCGCGGACGGGGTGACCCAGCTCTGGGACGTCGAGCACATCGACCGCGGCTACCCGCGGTTCGTGGAGAACCTGCAGTCGCTCGGCGCCGACATCGTCCGGGTGAAGGACGAGCCCGCGCCGTGAACCCGGTCGTTCCCCCGGACGGCTGGCGGGTCGGATAGGTTCGGCGGATGCGCAGAGTCGTGGTCGTCGCTGTCGCGCTGCTCGGGCTCACGGGCTGTGCGGCGCCGCAGGCCGATCCGGGGATCGGCAACGCCGACGTCGCCACCGGTGGCCGGCTGTTCTCCACCGCCGACACCGAGACGGCGAAGTTCACCGCCGACGTCGGGCCCGGGGTGTTCCCGCGCACCGTCACCCACGCCGGGGGCACTACCACCATCCCGGCCCCGCCGGCCCGCGTCGCCGTCCTCGACAGCGGCGAGCTCGACGGCGTGCTCGCGCTCGGTGTCACCCCCGTCGCGATCGCCGTGCCCAACCGGACGGTGCCGTCGTACCTCGCTGACCGAGTGCGGGACGTGCCGATCGTCGGCGACACGAACACGATCGAGCTGGAGGGGCTGGCCGCCGCGAAGCCGGACCTCATCCTCGGCAGCAAGCTGCGGGTCGACCAGCTGTACGACAAGCTCTCGGCGATCGCGCCGACGGTGCTGTCCATCCGGCCCGGGTTCCCGTGGAAGGAGGACTTCCTCCTCGTCGGCACCGCGCTGGGCAAGGAGACCGAGGCCGTCGAGGTGCTCAACGACTACCAGCGCAAGGTCGACGAGGTGAAGGCGACGCTGCCGAACCCGGCGCCGACGATCTCGCTCGTGCGGTTCATGCCCGGCCGGATCCGGCTGTACGGCAACCTCTCGATGATCGGGGTGGTGCTGGGTGACCTGGGGCTGCGCCGGCCGCCGGAGCAGGACTTCGCGGAGCTGGCCGTCGAGGTGTCGGAAGAGCGCATCGACGCCGCCGACGGCGACTGGATCTTCTACTCCAGCTACGGACCGCCGGAGAACACCGCGCAGGAGGCCGTCGTCAACGGGGAGCTGTGGCAGCGGCTCGGCGCGGTGCAGGCCGGGCACGTCCGTGCGGTCGACGACGAGGTGTGGTTCCTCGGGCTGGGGCCCAACGGCGTGATGAAGGTGCTCGACGAGCTGCCGGAACTGCTCGGGAGCTGAAACGGGTCCAGGCTGGGCGCAGGCTGGGGCGAGTCGCGCAACCGGGCGGGCGAGTCTTGCGCCTGGCGCGGCGAGTCTCGCGTCTCGGGCGGGTGAGTCGGCCGTTCGGATCGCGGTCCGGACTCGCGGTTCCCGTTCTGGTGCGCGCCGCCAGGTCCGGGTCCCCCGTGATGCGCATGACTCGTGCCGCCGAACGCGAGACTCACGCCAACGCACGCGCGACTCGCCCGACCGTTTGTGGGACTCGCCGCGCCGTGTGCTGGACTCGCGGCGCCGCTTGCGCGACTCGCCGGGCCGAACGCAGGACCCGCGGAAGAAGCGCGGGACTCGCGGGCTCAGGCGAGCAGGGCCTTCGCTCGCGCCTCGTCGTCGGGGAAGACCAGCACGTGGTAGGTGCCGTCGGGGTGGGGGCTGATCGTCGCCCGCACCCCAGCGGCGGCGAGGCGGGCCCGCAGCGCCGCCGCGGCAGCCGCGGTGGGGGCCGTTCCGGCGGTGACGAGCATCCCGTGGACGGTCGGGTCGTCCGGGTCGGGGACGGGCAGATCGCGGGTCGTGCCGAAGGTCAGCCGCAGGGCGAACGCGAGGAGTCCGAACATCGCGACGGCGCCGAGCACACCCGTCAGCACGGTCACCCTGGCATTGTCGGTTGCATCCGGTCGTTCGGACAGGCGCCGGACCGGTCACGGATGTGACCGTCGTCCTCGGACGGACGACTTATCTACCACTACGATAAGTATCCCTACCAACGGCGGAGGTGCTTGTGCCGTATCCGAGCGACCACGAACGCGACCGACCGTGGGTCATGCGCACCTACGCGGGGCACTCCTCCGCGGAGAAGTCGAACGCGCTGTACCGGCGGAACCTGGCGAAGGGCCAGACCGGCCTGTCGGTGGCGTTCGACCTGCCGACCCAGACCGGCTACGACCCCGACCACGAGCTCGCCAAGGGTGAGGTCGGCAAGGTCGGTGTGCCGGTCAGCCACATCGGCGACATGCGCACGCTCTTCGACGGCATCCCGCTCGCCGAGGCCAACACCTCGATGACGATCAACGCGCCGGCGATGTGGCTCCTGGCGCTCTACATCGCCGTCGCCGACGAGCAGGGCGCCGACCGCACCACGCTGGCCGGCACGACGCAGAACGACATCGTCAAGGAGTACCTCTCCCGCGGGACGTACGTCTTCCCGCCCGCCCCGAGCATGCGGCTGACCACCGACATGATCGCCTGGTCGGTGGCGAACACCCCGAAGTGGAACCCGATCAACATCTGCAGCTACCACCTGCAGGAGGCCGGGGCCACGCCGCCGCAGGAGCTGGCGTACGCGCTGTCCACGGCGATCGCGGTGCTCGATTCGGTGCGCGACTCCGGGCAGGTGCCCCCGGAGAAGTTCGGCGACGTCGTCGGGCGCATCTCCTTCTTCGTGAACGCCGGCATGCGCTTCATCGAGGAGATGTGCAAGATGCGGGCGTTCGCCCAGCTCTGGGACGAGATCACCCGCGAGCGCTACGGCGTCCAGGACCCGAAGCAGCGACGCCTGCGCTACGGCGTGCAGGTGAACTCGCTCGGGCTCACCGAGGCCCAGCCGGAGAACAACGTCCAGCGCATCGTGCTGGAGATGCTCGCCGTCACGCTCTCCCGCAACGCTCGTGCCCGCGCCGTGCAGCTGCCCGCCTGGAACGAGGCGCTGGGCCTGCCGCGGCCGTGGGACCAGCAGTGGGCGCTGCGGATGCAGCAGGTCCTCGCCTACGAGACCGACCTGCTGGAGTACGAGGACATCTTCGACGGCAGCCGTGTCGTCGAGGCGAAGGTCAACGAGCTGATCGAGAACGCGAAGGCCGAGATCGACCGCGTCCAGGAGATGGGCGGGGCCGTCGCGGCCGTCGAGTCCGGTTACATGAAGGGCCAGCTCGTCGCCTCGCTGTCGGAGAAGCGGCGCAAGATGGAGTCCGGCGAGATCGTCGTCGTCGGCGTCAACAAGTTCGAGGCCACCGAGCCGAGCCCGCTGCTGGCCGAAGGCGCCGCCGCCATCGAGACGGTCGATCCGCAGGTCGAGGCCGAGGCGATCGCGAAGATCCGCGAGTGGCGGGCGAACCGGGACGCCGCGAAGGTCGAGGAGGCGCTCACCGCGCTGCGCGACGCGGCGAAGACCGACGCCAACCTCATGGAGGCCTCGATCGCCTGCGCCAAGGCGGGCGTGACCACGGGGGAGTGGGCCGGTGCGCTGCGCGAGGTGTTCGGCGAGTACCGGGCGCCCACCGGCGTCACGGCCGCGGGGGTGAGCGGTGAGGGCGCGGTGGCGATCGCCGACGTGCGCGAGCGGGTCCGCGCCACCGGTGAGCAGCTGGGCACGCGGCTGCGCATGCTCGTCGGCAAGCCCGGTCTGGACGGGCACTCCAACGGTGCCGAGCAGGTGGCCGTGCGCGCCCGGGACGTCGGCTTCGAGGTGATCTACCAGGGCATCCGGCTCACCCCGGCGCAGATCGTGGCGGCCGCCGTGCAGGAGGGCGTGCACGTCGTCGGGCTGTCGGTGCTGTCCGGGTCGCACCTGGAGGTCGTGCCCGCGGTGGTCGACGGGCTGCGCGCGGCGGGCGCCACCGACGTGCCGGTCGTGGTCGGCGGGATCATCCCGCCCGAGGACGCCGAGGCCCTGCGGGCCAAGGGGGTGGCCCAGGTGTTCACGCCGAAGGACTACAAGCTCACCGAGATGATGGACGAGATCGTCACGTTGGTGCGGAAGGCGAACGGGCTCGACTGATCGGACCCGATCGGCGCTGATCACGACCGCGGCAGAATGCCGCGCATGTCCGCATCAGCGCCGGTCCCCGCGCCGGTCCCGTCCGGGCGCCGCGTCTCCCCGGTCGACGTGGTCATGCTCGCGCTCGCGCTGGCCTCGGTCGGGATGCTCGCCTACGTCGAGTTCTTCCCGCACGACGCCGCGGTGGCGCACTGGGTGTTCGTCGCCGACGCGGCGGTGTGCGGGATCTTCCTGGTCGAGTTCCTCGTCCGCTGGCGGCGCGCCGGCTGGGAGCGGTGGTTCCCGCTGCGCAACTGGTTCGAGGTGCTCGGGATGGTCCCGGTGGCGCACCCGGCCCTGCGCGGGCTGCGGTTGCTGCGGGTCGTCGTCCTGCTCATGCGGGTGGCGCGCAGCGCGGACCGGGCGTTCGGTGAGCGGTTCACCCAGCGGCTCGTCGAGCGGTGGTCGCGGCCGATCGTGCTGGCGATCAAGAAGCCGATCACGGTCGCCGTGCTCGACGAAGTCGTGAAGGTGCTCGAGACCGGCAGCTACCCGCAGAACATCGCGCGCTCGGTGGAGCGCAACCGGCAGCTGCTGCGGGAGATCGTCAGCGAGTCGATCAAGCGGGACCGGGCGACCGGGGTGCTCGCCCGGCTGCCGTTCCACGACGAGATCGTCCACGGGCTCATCGACACCGTGATGCGGGTGCTCGTCGACGTGCTCACCGATCCGCGCACCGACGCGTTCTTCGCCGAGCTGGTGCGGGAGAACCAGGTGCAGATCCGGGCCGCCGTCGTCGCCGGGCTGCACGAGCAGCGGCCCGACCTCGTCACGTCGGCTGCTCCGCCGACCGCCGTCCCCGCAGCAGCCGCATCCCCGGCACCGACGCCAGCGCGTTCCGCACGTCGGTGACCAGCGCGATCAGCTCGCGCAGGTCGGGGCCCACGTGGTCGAGCGTGGCCAGCAGCGGCAGCACGTCGGACTCGATGTGCTCCGTCAGCCGCGGCAGCGAGTCGACCATCCGGATCGCGGCGTGCAGCTCCTTCGCCGAGAACTCCTCCACGAACTGCTTCGCCAGCGGCGCGGCTCGCTCTGCGATCGGCTGGTAGGTCGCGAGCAGCCCGCTCGCCTCGGCGGCAGCCCTGGCCGCGTCCGCGATCGCCGCGTCGGCCCGCTGGACGGACTCCGTCGTCTGCGCGACCACCTCCTCCGCGGTCGTGGTGACGGTCGTGGCGGTCGCGACGACCTGCTCGGCGGCCGCCGTCGCCGCCTCGGCCTGCTCCGCGATGGTCGCCACCCGCTCGGCTAGCCGCCGCACCTCGCCGAGCAGGGTCTCCGCATCCGCCAGCAGCCGGTCGACCCGCCCCGGCAGGCCCGCGACGAGGTCCACGGCCTCGTCGGTCCAGCCGAGCACGGCGCGGATCCCGCCCGCCACCTCCACGGGGCTGAACAGGACCGGGACACCGCCGATGCGCAACGCCATGCCGACGATGATGGCCGAACTCCGGGTTGCGCGCCGGTCGCTTCCGTTTGCCGGGTGCTCGAGGAGCACCTAGGTTTCGGGCGTCGTCCGAACGGGTGGGCAAGGAGGCACGGATGAGCGCGAGCTGGGCGAGACGAGACTTCCTGCGCAGGGTCGGCGTCGCGGGCCTCGCAGCGGTGGCCGCGCCTGCCGCGCTGGNCGCCTGCACGACGGTGTCGAACGCGCCGGGCAGCACCCTGGAGAACGCCCGTAGCACCGGCACGATCCGGGTCGGCATCGCGAACGAGGCACCGTACGGGTTCACCGACCCCTCGGGGAAGGTCACCGGCGAGTCCGTCGAGGTGGCCCGCGCGGTGCTCGGCGCGCTGGGCATCAACGACGTGCAGGCCACCACGGTGGAGTTCGGGTCGCTGATCCCCGCGCTGAACGCCCGCCAGTTCGACATGGTCACCGCGGGCATGTTCATCAACCCGGAGCGCTGTGCGAACGCCGCGTTCTCCGATCCCGACTACACCGCGCCGACGGCGTTCCTCGTGCCGACGGGCAACCCGNAGGGGATCGCGACCTTCGACGACGTGCGCGACAAGGGCCTGCGCCTGGCCGTGCTCTCCGGTGCGGTGGAGCAGGGGTACGCGCAGAAGTCCGGGGTGCCGGACACGCAGCTCCAGGTGGTGGACACGCAGAACACGATGCTGCAGGTGGTGACCGCGGGCCGGGTCGACGCCGGGGCGCTCACCAACATCTCGCTCAACGACGTGAAGGCCAAGAACCCCGGTGCCGCGGTCGAGGTGACCTCCGGGTTCTTCCCGGTGATCGACGGGAAGCCGACGGTGTCGGCGGGGGCGTTCGTCTTCCGCATGGGCGAGGACGACTTCGTGAGCGCCTTCAACGCCGAGCTGAAGCGGCTGCACGACAGCGGCGAGTGGCTGCGCATCACGGAGCCGTTCGGGTTCACCCAGGACAACGTCCCGGGTCCGGACGTGACCACGCAGAGCCTCTGCGCGGCGTGAGCCGGCGGTGGAGAACCTCCCGCGCATCGTCGCGGTCCTGCTCGACGGGGTCCCCGAGACGGTGATCGCCGCCGCCGGCGGGATCCTCCTCACGATCCTGCTGGCCTTCTCGGCCGGGCTGGCGCTGCTCTCGGAGCACCGGCTCCTGCCGTCGCGATCAGCCGCACGTACGTGGAGTTCTTCCGCGGCACGTCGGAGGTCGTGCAGCTGTTCTGGATCTACTTCGTGCTGCCGGTGCTGGTGGGGATCCAGCTGCTGCCGCTGTTCGCGGGCGTGGTCGTGCTCGGGCTCAACCACGGCGCGTACGGGGCGGAGATCGTCCGCGGCGCCGTGTCGTCGGTGCCGAAGGCGCAGGTGGAGGGCGCCAAGGCGCTGTCGTTCTCGCCGCGGGACATCCGCTGGCGGGTGGTGATGCCGCAGGCGGTGTTGGAGATGCTGCCGTCGTTCAACAACCTGTTCATCCAGTTGCTGAAGTCGACCGCGATCCTGTCGTTCATCGTCGTGTCGGAAGTGACCGAGCGGGGCGTGCAGGTGTTGGTGCCCAACTTCGGCGACGACATCGTGCTGATCTTCGTGCTGATGCTGCTGATCTACCTGGTGCTCGCCGTGCTCATCACCGCGGTGATGCGGTGGCTGGAGCGGATCGGCGCTCGCCGGCTGGGCAGGCGGCCCTCGGCGTCGGCCCGGACGGCCGCCGTGGCGGCGGCGCACTGAACGGGGGCGCGAGATGGGCTGGGACTGGAACTACGCGATCGCGATCCTGCCGGAGATGCTCGGCGCCCTGCGTGTGACGATCGAGATCACCCTGCTCGGCTCGTTGGTCGCGCTGGTGCTGGGGTTGGTCATCGCGGTGGTCCGCCGGGCGCGGATCCCGGTGGTCGACCAGCTGCTGTGGGCGTTCGTCGAGTTCGTGCGGTCCACGCCGCTGCTGGTGCAGGTGTTCTTCCTGTTCTTCGTGCTGCCGCGGTTCGGGATCGTGCTCGGCGCGTTCGCGGTCGGCGTGATCGCGCTCGGTGTGCACTACGCGACGTACACCTCGGAGGTGTACCGGGCCGGGATCGACGCAGTGCCGCGCGGGCAGTGGGAGGCCGCGGCGGCGCTGAGCCTGCCGCAGTCGCGGGTGTGGACGGGCGTGATCCTGCCGCAGGCCGTGCCGCGGGTGCTGCCGGCGCTGGGCAACTACGTGATCTCGATGTTCAAGGAGGTCCCGCTGCTGCTCGGCATCGGCGTCGTCGAGGTGGTCAACAAGGCCAAGGAACTGTCGTCCGAGACGTTCCGGCCGATCGAGCCGTACACCATCGCGGGCCTGCTCTTCCTCGCGCTGAGCCTGCCCGCCTCGATCCTCGTCCGCCGACTGGAGCGCCGCCGTGCAGCCGTCTGAACCGATGATCGTCTTCGAGGGCGTGGAGAAGCGCTTCGGCGACCACGTCGTGCTGTCCGACCTGGACATGACCGTCGCGCCGGGGGAGCACGTCACGCTGATCGGACCGTCCGGCTCCGGGAAGACGACGATCCTGCGCCTGCTCATGTGCCTGGAGAAGGTGGACGCGGGAACGATCCGCGTCGGCGGGCGCTACCTGACCCACATGGAGAAGAACGGCGGGCTCGTGCCCGCCGATGAGCGGTACAGCCGCGAGG
>Ga0065720_1003044_pt1 | contig 37548 bp, 34 predicted proteins | sample Thericmetagenome_FD_59107 | JGI IMG/M metagenome (GOLD analysis project Ga0065720, IMG submission 59107) | Thermophilic microbial communities from the Joint Bioenergy Institute, California, USA of rice/straw/compost enrichment - eDNA_2 v2... | ecosystem: Engineered > Solid waste > Grass >... | reverse complement strand
AGCGCGGCGGTTGGACCGTCCGACACGTCCCCGAAGCTGATACAGTTCGCTTAATCCGTACCGCTCCGCGTGATCAATGATGATCGTGTTTGCCAGGGGGATGTCGAGGCCGTTTTCTACGATGGTCGTGCAGACGAACACATCGTACTCGTGGCGCATGAAACCTAGCAGAACTCGTTCAAGTTCAGCCTCGCCCATCTGCCCGTGCCCGACGGCAATCCGCGCTTGAGGCACGAGTTCCTGGATCATTGCGGCCCGGCTGAAGATGGTGTCGATGCGGTTGTGTACAAAGTACACCTGGCCGCCCCGGGAGAGCTCCTGCTCGATTGCCGCCCGGACGATCTCAGGATTGAAATGCGACACGACCGTCTGCACAGCAAGACGATCCTTCGGAGGAGTCTCGATGACAGACATGTCACGCAGCCCCAGCAGTGACATGTGAAGCGTGCGCGGAATGGGCGTCGCGGTCATCGTGAGGACATCCACATTCTTCTTGAGCTGCTTCAACCGTTCCTTGTGGCGCACGCCAAACCGCTGCTCCTCGTCAATGATCAGCAGACCGAGGTCCTTGAACTGGACATCGTTTGAAAGGATCCGGTGCGTGCCGATGACGATGTCCACTTTGCCATCGGCGATATCCTCGATCGCAGCCTTAATCTCCTTGTTGGAGCGGAAGCGGCTGAGCATTTCAATGCGAACGGGAAAAGGGGCGAAGCGCCGCTTGAAGTTCTCGTAGTGCTGCAGCGTCAGCACGGTCGTCGGAGCAAGCAGCGCGACCTGTTTGCCATCTCCAAGCGCCTTGAACGCCGCTCGCATCGCCACTTCGGTCTTGCCGAATCCGACATCGCCGCAAAGCAGCCGGTCCATTGGCTGTTCGCTTTCCATATCGCGGCGGATGTCCCGGATCGCCGCAAGCTGGTCTTTCGTCGGCGTGTACTCAAAGGCGTCCTCGAACTCGCGCTGCCAGTTTCCGTCGGGGGAAAATGCAAAGCCCTTTGCCAGCTTGCGTTCGGCATAGAGCCTCAACAGCTCATCCGCCATCTCGCGCATCTTCGCCTTGACGCGGCTCTTCGTTCTAGCCCAGGTGGCCCCTCCAAGACGATCGAGCGAAGGAGTGCTCTCCCCGGCGCCGCGGTACTTCTGAACGAGATCCATCCGCAGGAGAGGCACATACAGCTTGGCGTCGCCTGCGTACTCGAGCAGCATGAAGTCGGCTTTTCCGTCGCCTTGATCCAGTTCCCGCAAGCCGAGGAACCGCCCGACACCATGGGTGGCGTGTACCACGTAATCCCCCGGCTTCAGATCGGCAAGATCGGCCGCGAAAGCCGACGCGCGCGCAGCAGACGGCCCTGCCCGTGATACGAGGTCCGAAGTATCGAACAGGTCTTCGGAGCCAAAGATGGCGAGGTTCGCCTCCGGCAGCACGACACCCCGCCGGACGCGCCCTTTGACAAGGTACGTGCTTGCTACGCTTCCAGCCATGTAAGCCCGGGCGGCCAGGTACTCGGGCGTCGTATCGGAGGGTTCAATGCCCAGTTGGAATGGGATGGAATATTCCTGAAGGATGTCCGCAAAGCGCTCCAGCTCACCGGTCGATGTGGCGAAGAACACGACGCGGTTCCCTGCCTCGACAAGCGTGCGGGATTCCGCCGCTGCAATACTCATGTTGCCCCGGAACGCCGTGGACGGTCTGGTTGGAATATGAAGAGACGGTTCCGAGTCTGGAGTGAGCATCTCCAGCTCGCGAAGCCGTAGCTGATTCTTTGCGGACGCCTGCTGCAGAAGCTCGTCCCATCGGAGGAATAATTCCGAGGGCGGACAATAGCCCTGCCGGTCGGGCTCCTCGAGCCGTTTCCAAAGCCGCTCCGCAGCAGCGCCGGTTTGCTCCGGCTCGTCGAAGATCAGCAGGGGCGAGTCCATCATCGAGAGGATGGAAGAGGTTCGCGGCCTCACTAGCGGCATCGCAAATTCCCATCCTGGGAAGGCCTCACCCGGTACGATGTCCCTGCTGCCGATTTTCGCCGCAAGCTCCATCAGGACTCCCCTGTTGCGCGGCACCTCGGTCAGAGGTAGGACCGTAACCTCCTCCGTCTTTACGACAGACCGCTGCGTTTCAACGTCGAAACGGCGCATCGATTCGATGAGATCGCCGAAAAACTCGACTCGCACGGGACGCGCGCTTTCCGCCGGGAATACATCGAGGATGCCGCCCCGCACCGAATACTCGCCCACCATCTCAACGGGCTCGCGCCTCTCGTAGCCGATGCTTTCCAGGTGCGCAACAACGTCCTCCAGCGGGACTTCATCCCCGTTCCTCAGCGTGAGGGCGAGCTGTCGGTAGAAGTCGGCGGAATCGGTGCGCAATAACGCGGAAGCGACTGGCGTAATCGTAATCGGGACACGCCGCGTTGCGAGCCTCCACAAACCGATCGCCCGCTTTTCCGTGATCTCCGCGTGCGGCGACAGCTTCTGCCCGGGCAGAACGTCCAGCGCGGGCACCAACTGGGGCCGGATCGACTCCCTGTCGAGGACAAGCAGATCGTAGAACGTCTCCACAAGCTCGAAAAGCATCTCCGCCTGGCGATTTCCGTCTACGATGACGAGCTGGGGGCGCTCCGTCGCCTGCCAAAGCAGCACGAGGTACAGAGCTTTGGCAGTCGTTGTAAGGCCGGAAAGAGAAGCCGCAGCCTGGGGCTGGGTGATCAGCCGTCGCACTAGCTCCTGAAACGCGGCATTGCGTCCGGCGCTCTGGAAGAGATCTCGGATGGCGGGATGAATCATGCTTTATTGCGTGCGCCGCAGGATCTCCTCCACCACGCTTGTTGTCGAGAATCCCGGTTCGAGGGGAAGCGCCATCACCTTTCCGCCGGCAGCCTCCACCTCTTCCCTCCCGGCAATGAAGTGCGACCAGTCCGCACCTTTTACGAGGATGTCGGGAAGAACCTGGGAGATGAGTTCGCGCGGGGTGTCTTCGTCGAAGAACGTGACCGCATCGACGGCCGCAAGAGCCATGAGCAGCCTTGCCCTCTCGGCCTGCGGCAAAAGCGGCCGCGACGGCCCCTTCAGCCTCTGAACGCTTCCATCCGTGTTTAAACCCAGGATTAAGACGTCGCCGAGAGAGCGCGCGCTTTCAAGCAGGCGGATGTGGCCGCGGTGGAGGATGTCGTAGCAGCCATTGGTGAAAACAACTGTCTTCCCCGCACGCTTCCATTCGCTACGCGCGGCGATCAGCTCCTCACGGCTGTACAACCGGCCCATCCGTTCAACTGCTTCCTCTTCAACGTTTTCTTATATTTTCATTTTGTCAGATGCATCCGGCCAGGCGGAAGGGCGTCTCACTTCACATGCCAACTTCTTCCCGGTCAGCCAGCGCCAGTCGCAGGGCGAAACGCAGGCTCTTGCGTTCGAACAATCGGACGATGCGTATGAACTCCCGAATGAGGACCGGCTCCCGGCCGTTCTCCCACAGGGTCCCCAGCGTCTCCGTCTGACCCTCCAAAGTGCGGAAGAAGATCCGGTCACTCCAGCGATGCCAGCCGAATTGATGGCTCTCGTCGTGACGGAGTATGTCCGCAATCGCCCGGATCATGCGAAACTTTCGGGATTCCCGGTATTGCGGGAGAACCAGAACACGGCTCAGCCCGTCTCGCACTTCATCCGCAAACTCGTCGAAGGTCGCTGCATTGGTCAGGTTGATGACGGCGTTCGGCTCGCACCCGTGACGGTCGCCGCCGGAGATCACTGGATGCCCGGTTGATTCGGCCACGCGAATCACCATCCGGTTCTCGTACCACTTGCGCCATCCGTTCAATTCGAGGGCATGCAGCAACGGACCGTACGCCTTGATGAAGCGGTGAAACAGCGCGTCGTGCTCCGAAGTCCCGATTCCTTTCTCGTCCCACAAGGGATGGTTGAACACGATGAGGATACCCGGGAAGGCATTCAGATCGTGCAGCAGCGGGCCAAGCCGCGATTCGACGGGATGCGCCGTAAAGGATGCCAGCTCGGCATAGATGGAGTTCGCCAGACCCGCCGGGAGGTTATGCAGGCCGAGGTGGAAGAATGTGGAGCCGTAAGGCACAGTCCACTCAACCGAGATGGGGACGCTCCCCGGGGCGTCCGCTGCGTGCAGCATCTGCCCGGCCGCGATGTTGTCATGATCGGTCAGCGACACCATCGGTTTGAGGTTCAGCCTTTCGATCTGGCCCTTCTCGAGCTGGAGGGCTTGCAGGGGAGTCAGAGGCGGAGTCCACCAGGCCCGGTGGAACTCAATATCCCGCCCGCATTCGCGGCGGTGCCGCCGCTTGTACCAGTTCACGGTATCGTGGAGTACGGGAACCCGGCAGGTGTAGTGAGGGATAAACGCCAGGCTCTCCTTTGAAAACGTGGTGTGGCTGTGGAGAGATACGCCCGTGCGAAAACGATGGACAGCATCATCTGTTCGCCAAAGGATGCACAGGCGATCGAACCGCATGGTCGTCCCCCAAACAGGGGGATAAAAATCCTTCTGAACTGTCGACCCTCAAGCGGTCCGAAAGATTTCCAGTCTATCCAGGCTAATCAAAGCAGTAGCAGTTCGGACACGGCTTTGAATTGAAATGCTGTCAATACCGATGACAGGCAGGCATCCGCTGTCCGGATTTTGTCAGCGCCGGACAATCCACGCAAATCATGACACGCAGACAGAGGAAGAACCTCAAGCCCCGTGGCACTTCTTGTACTTCTTGCCGCTGCCGCAGGGACAGGGATCGTTCCGGCCGGGCTCCTTGCTACCCCCGCCGTGGCTTTTCGAATCTTGATTCTCCTGGTTATCCGTGAAGAAGACGGGGTCGTAGCCGTGCATGGCAAGCCGCTGATCGAGGGCGACCTGAACCAGCTCCTCTTCGAGCTCAGACAGACCGCCTGCATCTTCTGCGATCTTCCGGAAAACGCCGCGAATTCGCCCACGCGAGATTTCAGCCGGTACGGACAGCGCGTAGGCGAACAGAGCATCCTCGCGCAGTTCTTCGTCCTCGAAGAATTTCCGGATTCGGGAGGCCTCGGAGTGAAGGCCGAGGTAGCCGACGCCCCAAACAGCCTGGCGCCGGATTTCAAGATCGGGGTCGTCCAGATGACGGGGAAAGTAGTCAGAGAACCGGCGATCCAGAGAATGCCACATCGCCTCCAAAGCGGCTGCACGCGTTTCCGGCCGCTCATAGAAGTCCGTCATAAAACGTATGACTTCGGCCGTTGCATCGCTCGAAAGCCCTACCAAAGCCCCCGCACGCTCCACCACCGGCGCTGCCTCATCCTTGAGGCGCTCCAACATAGCTGCGCGGATACTCTTATCGTCGCTAGACTCCCCGAGAACCCGCCAGGCCGCGGCGCGGACTCGCGGCTCCGCATCGCCGCGCGCAACGGCGAACAGCCGGTCGCGCAGCTCAGGCTGGAGCTCTTTGTTCACGAAGCTGAGGACAGCAGCCTCACGGTGCTCAGCAGATGAGCTCTCCAGGAATTCGATGCGGTCTTCCCAACTCAAGTCAGCGATGGACGGTGTCGCCTCTTTGGGGTACAGCGACCAGATGTCGAACGGCTCGCGGAATGGCTCCGGGCGAGGCTCTTCGAGGGCAGCGATCGCGTGCCGCAGCTCCTGCCGGTCCGACTCAAGCGCCGGATCCTCACGATCAAGAGCGGAAAGTTTTTCCTCCAGCGCGGGTTTGGTTTCCGGATCGTGGTACAGCGCCAGTGAAATCGCGGCATCGGCCGTGTCAATCGACAGGCGAGAGACAAGGATCTCGCGAATCCGCGGATCGTGAACACCGAGCCCTGCCAGCAGGAATGCCACTTCCCCGCCTTGCTCAGGCCCCAGTTCGTTATACAAATCGAGCAGTGGATCGAGAGACGCGGCGCCGAACTCCAGAATGGCTTCGATTACATCGTCCATTACTCCATCCGGATGCCGGCGGACCAATTCGATAAGATAAGGCAGAGCCTTCGGCGATCGCAGATACCGAAGCATCGCGACCAGATCTTCCTCGAGGTCAATCTGATCTTCGTCAGGCTCCCTGAGGCCGAAAGCCACAAGTTCGTCTACGGCCTGTTCGCCGCGCTCCACGATCGATCGCACCCACCGCTGGTCCAGCCCAATGCGGCCCTTCGAGGCCTCGCTTAATAGTTCTGTAACGGAGACGGTTGAATAGCGATCGGGAGTAATAGGCACAGTCAGACTTCCGTTGGGGGAATCGGGTTAATACGTAGACCTGCCGCCACTGGCATCGTAGCACTGGCCAGTAACGAAGGAACAGTCCGGACTCGCCAGAAAGTGGACAACAGCAGCAATCTCCTCCGGCTTTCCGGTTCGCCGCATCGGGATTCGCTGTGTCATATAGTCCACCTGCTCCGGAGTCAATTGCTCAAGGATACGGGTCTGCACGACTGCCGGGGCGACGGAGTTGACGCAGATGCCCTCAGTCGCCACCTCCTTAGCCAGCGACTTCGTGAATGCGATCACAGCGGCTTTCGTTGAGGAATAGGCAATCATGTTCGGATTGCCCTCCTTGCCAGCAACGGAGGCAATATTGACGATGCGTCCGTAGCGCTGCTGCCGCATCTGGCCGATGACGGCCCTGGAGCAGTGGAAGACGCTATCCAGATTGACCGCAATGACCTTCCGCCAGTCTTCTTCGGTCTGCTCCCACAGCGGAGCGGCTTTTCCACCGATGCCGGCGTTGTTGACCAGGATATCGATACGGCCCGTCGCCTTCAGCACGGCAGCAACCCCGGCGCGCACCGATTCTCCTTGCGTCACATCCATCGCAACGGCAAAGCCGTTTGGGAGAGACTGAGCGACACACTCAGCGCCGGCGACGTCAATATCCGCTACCGCCACCCGCGCTCCCGCGGCCGATAGGCGCCGGGCGATCGCCTCACCGATGCCAGTGGCCGCGCCGGTGACGATGGCGGTCTGTCCTGACAGGTCGAAGAAAGAGCCGGGCATAACCGGCTCCTACTCTTCCCGAACCACTTGGACGGTGATTTCCGCCGTCACATTGCGATGCAGGCGGATAGGCACCTTATGCTCGCCGAGGGTCTTGATGGGATCCTCCAGCAGAATCTTGCGGCGGTCGACCGTGTAATTCTGGCGCTCGAGAGCATCCGCAATGTCCTTTGCCGTGACCGAACCAAACAACTGGTCCTGTTCACCCGCCCTCTGGCTGATGGTGAGCGTCAACGTGTTCAGCACCTTCGCCAGTTCGGCAGCCTCGGCCTCCAGCTTCGCTTCCCTGCGCAGGTGCGCCTGGCGTTCCTGCTCGACGATCTTCTTGTTCGACTCGGTAGCAAGGACGGCGAGCCTCTTGGGCAGAAGGTAGTTCCGGGCGTAGCCGTCCGCAACCTTTACAATGTCGCCTCGATGTCCGAGCTTCTCGATGTCTTCTCTGAGAATGATTTCCATGGCGTCCTTACCTCAGACCTGCGCAGCAAACGGCATCAGGGCAATGTTCCGCGCCTGCTTGATCGCCTCACTCAACCGCCGCTGATGCGGGGCGCAGACGCCGGAAATCCGGCGAGGCGTGATCTTTCCGCGCTCGGAGACGAAGGCCGACAACGTCTTGACGTCCTTGTAATTGATGTCGTCAATCTTCTCCACGCAGAACCGGCACACCTTCTTTCTTCTGAAGTACTGCTTCTTGCTGCTGCCGATTGCCTTATCGCCGCCTGTCGGCCGCTGAGACGCAGCTATCGGTCTTCCCGATCCACCTTTAGTTTCAGCCATCTTTTATCTCCTACTGCTGTTCTCTTTCTCCGCCCTCGGCGACGGCCTGAGCCATGATCTGCTCCGCAGAAGGCACACCGGGAGCCGCTACCGGGGGCGCGGGCTTCCTTGCAGCACGCTTTTCGCGCTGTTTCCGGCGCTTCTCAATCTTCTTGAGCTTTTCATCGATACGGACCGTGAGGAACTTCATCACCAGGTCCGCAACACGAAGACGGCGCTCCAGTTCCTTTACCGCTTGCGGCGGCGCGGTGAACTGCAACAGGATGTAGTAACCTTCCGTGCGCTTATCAATGCGATAGGCGAGCTTGCGGACGCCCCACCGTTCTTCTTTGTCGATGGTTCCGCCCGCATTGGTAATCGTCGGCTTTAACTGCTCGAGCAGTGCGTTGATCTCGTCTTCGGACGCATCCGGACGGACGATGAACAACTCCTCGTAAATTCTCATTCTTCCTTCTTTGTGTCAGCCCAAGGCGCGACCGTTGAACCTGGTCATGGACTTTTCGACGCCCTCGGCAAGTATGGATTCCACTGCCTGCGCTGCAACGTCAAGCAGTTGCTCCAGTTCATTCATTTGCGCCTTCCGAATGCGGGAAAGCACAAAGCCCGCGCCATCCGATACGGGATGGCCCGGATGGATGCCCAGCCGAAGCCGGGCAAATTCGTTTGTCCCAACGCTGCGAATGACGCTTTCGACGCCATGATGGCCTCCAGCCGAACCCTTTGGCCGTATCCGCAGCGTCCCCCACGGCAGATCCAGCTCATCATAAATGAGAGTCAGACGATCCGGCGTGAGCGAGTACTTCTCCAGCAAATTTTTCACGGACGGCCCGCTGACGTTCATGTACGTCTGCGGCTTCGCCAGCACAACCTCGACGGGTCCGATGCGCCCGACGCCAACCAGAGCCATCGCCTCCCTCCGCGTCACCCAAATTCCGTGGCGTTCCGCCAGCCGGTCCACAACGAGAAATCCGAGATTGTGGTAGGTAAGCTCGTACTCAGGGCCGGGATTGCCTAGACCCACCACCAGAGCACGATCGGCCATGGCTCAGGCGGTCAACGCCCTACTTCTTTTCCTCTTCCTTCTTGCCCTTCTTGATCACTTCGGGCTCTGCTTCCGATTCCGCGCCCTCGGTCACCGAGGAACGAACTGCCACAACGTGCACGAGGACGGTATCGGCCGCGGAAGCAAGCTTCATCGACCCTGTAAGCGGCACATCCCCGGCCCGGATGCTCTGGCCGATCATGAGTTCGGTCACGTCGATGTTAAACGCCTCCGGAATTTCGTCCGGCAGACATTCGATTTCGATTTCGCGAGTGACAACCTCAAACAAACCGCCCTGCGTCTTTACACCCTTCGGATCGCCGTGCGTATGAACCGGTACCTTGACCTGGAGCCGCTTGTTCAAGTCAATCCGCTTCAAATCGACGTGCAGCAGGTCACCGCGGACCGGGTCGTGCTGCCAGTCGGCGATGATGGCCGGAGTCTGGCTGCCATTCATACGCAGGTTGAAAATGGTGTTGTGCCCGGAGGAACTGTGCAAGATCCGGGTCACTTCCTTGGGGTTCACAGCAATGGCCGCTGGATCCTGTCCCGCTCCGTAGACAACGGCTGGGATCTGCCCTTTCAGGCGCAGGCGCCGCGCTTCATTCTTGCCGCGCCCGGTGCGTGGCTCAGCGACAATCGTAATATCCTTCCTCATACCTCTTCCTCATCTCGGGGCGGCTATCGCCTCCGCGCTCCTGGTCCTAAACGAATAGCGTGCTGACGGACGTCTCTTCGTGGATCGACTGGATGGCCCGGGCGAGCAGAGGAGCCACTGAGAGCGTATGAATGCGCTTGCATGCTTGAGCCTCGGCCCGCAACGGGATCGAATTGGTCAAGACAACTTCCCTCAAATTCGAATTCTGGATCCGCTCAACAGCCGGCCCCGAGAGTACCGCATGGGTGGCGCAGGCGGTCACGCTGGCAGCTCCTGCGCGAAGGAGAGCTTCCGCGCCCTTGACCAGCGTTCCAGCAGTATCCACCAGATCGTCCACCATTAAACAATGTCTGCCTTCGACGTCTCCGATGATGTGCATCACCTCGGCAACGTTCACCTGCTCGCGCCGCTTGTCAATGATCGCAAGGGGCGCTTCCAGACGCTTCGCAAACGCGCGAGCGCGCTCCACACCACCAGCATCCGGCGAAACTACCGTCAGATTGGCGATGTTGAGCGACCGGAAGTACTCAATGAAAACCGGCGCGGCGAACAGATGATCCACCGGAATGTCGAAGAAACCCTGGATCTGCGCAGCATGCAGATCCAACGCCAAAATCCGGTCGGCTCCGGCCGTCTCCAGCAGGCTGGCGACAAGCTTGGCCGAAATAGGCACCCGCGGCTTATCCTTTCGGTCCTGCCGGGCGTACCCATAATAGGGTAACACTGCCGTGATGCGGTCTGCAGAGGCCCGCTTGAGCGCATCGATCAGGAACAGCAGTTCCATGATGTGGCGGTCCACGGGATTGCACGTCGGCTGGATCACAAAGACGTCCGCGCCGCGTACGTTCTCGTCAATCTGCAAATAAATCTCACCGTCCGAGAAGGCGCTGACCCGCGCAGCAGTCAGCTCCGAACCGAGGTAGCGGCAGATCTCTTCCGCAAGAGCACGGTTGGCATTTCCCGTCAGGATCTTGAGGCGGTCCTGTCTCATCGATCGTACCGGCTTTGTGGCGGCCATACTCTCCCACTTATGTGCGCTCGCAGTTGACGCCACCAAAGCGACCGGTATTGCTGCCTGCTAATGGCTGACACAGCAAAAGCAGGTTCGTCCTGGAATGAGCGCAAGGCTTCATCTCGATCCGCCTTGCAGCCGAACACTCCAAACAGCGCAGACCCGCTGCCCGTCAGCCTCGCTGGCTGAGCTCCAACCTTGAGGAGTTTTCCCTTGAGCGCTTTTAATCGGGGGTGCAGTTTAAACACCGGAGCCTCGAAGTCATTGGCGCCGCCGTCACAGGTACCCCCTTTGGACAGACCTCCATCGAGACCCCAGACAAAGCTCCGGAAACTATCAATAGTATGTGACAAACCGCTGAAAGTCAAACCTCGCGAAAGCGCCTTATAGGCCTCGGGCGTCGACACGTGCAGGCGGGGAGCGACCACCAGCATTGGCCCGAGGCGAGCCGGGGGCAACGGGTAGAGCTCTTCCCCACGGCCGAGACCAACCGCCGTGCCGCCCTCAAGGAAAAATGGAACGTCGCTGCCCAGCTTGGCGGCCAGTTCCTGCAGCGTCTCCATAGGCAGACTCCGTCCGATCAGCACCGGCAGAGCGAGCAGCACCGCGGCAGCATCCGATGACCCGCCCCCCAAGCCGCTCCCCATCGGAATCCGCTTCTCGAGCTGGAAATGAGCATGCCCCCGAACCTTGGCGGCATCCAGGACGAGCCCGGCGGCGCGGGTGACTAAATTATCCGGAATGTCCACGGAGGATTCTGCCGTGACGAGAGTGCGCCGCCCCGGCGTAAACTCCACGGTAAGACGGTCTGCGAGCGAAATCGTCTGGAAGACGGTGCGGAGCTCGTGGTACCCGTCCGGCCGCTTGTGCAGGACCCGCAGGTCCAGGTTCAGCTTGGCGCAAGCGAGCAATCGAGCAGAGCGAGTCACAAACTAACTAGTAGTGAAGCAGCGAAAAAACTTCGTACTTCGCAAGCTTCTCGCGTCCGTGGAGGAAATCCAGCTCGAGGACGAAGCCCAGGCCGACCACTTCCCCTCCGAGCTGCGTGATAAGGCTGGCTACCGCTGCCGCGGTTCCGCCGGTCGCGAGGACGTCATCCACGATGAGCACGCGCTGGCCGGGCGAGATGGCATCCTTGTGGATCTCCAGCCGGTCCGAGCCGTACTCCAACGCGTACTCAATTGACGCCGTTTCCGCCGGCAGCTTCTTCGGCTTTCGCACCGGAATAAAGCCGACTCCAAGCGCATAGGCAAGCGTTGGAGCAAAGAAAAATCCCCGGGCCTCAATACCCACGACCGCGTCGACCTTGCAGTCCTTATAGTGATCCTTCAGGCTGTCAACTACACAACGCCAGCCCTGTGGATCCTTGAGGAGGGTCGTAATGTCGTAGAAGAGGATACCCGGCTTTGGAAAGTCCGGCACCTCGCGAATCAGGCTCTTGAGGTTTGTCATTCGATTACGGGAACTTCCGCATTGTAGCACTGGTCACGAGAACAGACGTACAAATTCCGCTCCTTCCGGCATGTCCAGTCAGCCGGATAGACGTCTTCCGACGGCTCTTAAGTCTAAGTCTCTGATTCGAGGCGAGCGAGGATAGAAGCAAGTCTTGGCGCAGCCTCCGCGCGTCCGCCGAATCGCAGCTCGTTATAGGCAAGGGTGGCGTCCCTGACCAGGGAGGCAGTCTCCGAGGGAGGTATGAGCTTCGCGAATTCTCCCGGCGTAACCCACGCCGGCTTTTCAAAGCCCCGCTTTCTGAGGATATTCAGCATTCGCTGATAGAGTGCAGTCGCATCCTCGGCGCTTGCCCTCCCCTCCTTCACCCGCTGAACCCGTTTCCGCGCATGCCACGAGGCCAATAAACCGGGCGTGACGATCCACAGAACTACGATGAAAGCTGCAGCCGACACCAGGCCCACGCCATACCGCAGAAGCCAGGACCACATCGCCCGAAGCCAAGTAGCGACCCCTCTCTGCAACGTCTCCACCCAGGCGCCGCTGATCCTCCTCCGGCTCTGCTCGGCCAGCCGCAACTGCCGGTCAATGTCGTAGTTGAGTACCCAGTCCTGCCAGAAGACCTCGGCCGCGTCCAGGTAGAGAGAGAACCGCGACCAGAATGTCGCTGTCTCAGAATTCGGGTCGGGAGGAGTGGGATCGAAGGTAACCCATCCTAGCCCGTCCAGCCATGCTTCCACCCAGCTATGAGCATCGGAAGCGCGGATCAGGTGCCAGCCGCTGATCGGGTTGTAAATGCCGCTTTGAAAGCCAGTCACAACACGGGAAGGGATTCCCTGGAGCCGCAGCATCACGGCCATGCTCGACGCGAAGTACTCGCAGTGCCCCTTGCGCCGGACAAACAGGAAATGTGCGAGCGGATCCTCCACAGGCTTCGACAGCAGCTCCGCCGTGTATCCATAGTTGGATCGAAGGTAACGTTCGAGCGCCATAGCCTTCTCGGCGTCTGAGAGACGCGCCGGCATAACGCGCGCCGCCAATGCCCTTATACGGGGGTCGATTTGCGGAAGCCGGAGGTGAATCTCACGGGCAACGGCGCTCAGGGGCTGCACGAACGGCATCTTCCCGTCCCTGATGCGGTCCGGACGAGGCTCGCCCAAGTAGCTGTACACGACGTATCTAAGACCCTCCGGATGCGGGTACGAGATCCTTAGCCCGTCGCCTGCCGTGCGGAGAACCATCGGCGTGCCGATGCGCAGGAACTGCGGCCGCCCGGCAATGAAGAGATAATCCGAACCCATCGGCTTCAATTGCACCTGATATCCGACGAGCGGACCGAAGGCCGGCAGTTCCCCGTCCCGATTCAGCTTCACTTCGCCATTCGTAACCTGCAGAGCCTGATCTGGCAGCGCACCCGAGCGGTTGACGGCGCTAAACCACCGGCGCCCGTCGAACTCGGCAAGCGCCGCTCCCCGCCACTTCAGACTGTATTGGCGCTCCGGACCGAAGAAGCGCACGTGCATCACGGACGTATTCTGTTTCTTTAGCTCCCCGATCTGACCCAGAGTGACCGAATTCGAGAAACCGGTCAGATGGTAGCTTTCGGGTACGAGCTTGCGGAAGGCTGCGCGGGCGGTCCGGGGCAGCAGGAAAAACAGCCCGGCCGTCAGTATCAGAATGCCAGCCGATGCGAAGACGCTAATCGCCGTGATCCGGCCTCCAAGGCCTTGAACTCCCGAACGCACAGTCCCGCGGGCGCTTTGCATGGAGCGCAGAATCTCCCCGCTTGAGAATGTGGCGACGCCGAACAGCAGGAACATTACGAGGAAAACGAGAAAGCTCAGATTCGACGACAGGATGGAGGCTGCAAGGATCTCCAGGAAAGCCAGCGTCTTCAGGTAAAAGTAGTCCCGGTTCGTTCTGGCGGTCAGCAGCTTGGCGACGGTGAGGAAGAACACCAGGTGGACCGTCGCGGGAACGAACCCGCGGCTGATCCAAAGCCAGTCGATTGGACAGAAGGCGATGTAGGCTAGGGCCGCATACCGAACATATCGATCCGGGACAGTGAACGTGAGGACTCCAGACAGCAGCAGCCCGCGCAGGGCAAGGCCGCAGGCGACCAGGACGAGGGTGGGCGTGTCGAGGACTCCCGAGCCGGCTACCGCAAGGTATCCGCTCGATAACAGCCCAAGCATCGAGAACTGAAAGAAGCGATCGACTGAGCTGTAAGCGGTACGTGCGACGGCCATCGGAGCCGACCTCGCCATTTTTCTATTCTAAACAATGGCCCTTGCGGCTCTACGCTCCTAGCGCCCGCTCAAAGCCCTTGGCGAACGTGTCCAGTTGCTTCCGGTCGCCTTCTCCCTCCTCCAGCGCAATCACCACAAGGTACGGACCGGTGTGAAACGGAAGGGTGCCAGGCTCAGGCCGCCATTTTTGAATCAGCTCGAAGGCGACCGTCTCCGTGGGCATGCGATAGACGATGACGCGTATGTTCGAGGGTCCGGTGTAATGGCCCTCCATCGTTTCCATCACGCCGAGCTGCCGCGCCGCCTCCGGTGCGCTCTCGTTTGGGAGTTTCCCGGTGGACTGAAGCGTCCAGCCGCCGTCCACCGCAGCGGGCAGCGAGATCTCCCCAGGGCGCTGCCTCTTCCCGCACCCGGCGAGAAGGATGAGGATTGGGATCAGGGTTCGGCGCGTCATAGTCCGTCCCTGTTATGTTAAAACGAGTTAGTGCAGCTTTCCCTCTTTCATGACGTCCCTTCGTCACGGCCGTGCGCGGAACGTTTTGACAAGGAAAACGTTCTGGAACGGCTCAAGGCCCTCGACTGTGAGGCGCGACAGAACGGACTGGAGTCCCTCGATCCTACGAAGAACCCGTTGATTGGCCTCGGGATGGAGGTCGATCGATCAGGAAGGGTCACGAAAAACAGCTATGGCGTGTTCAACCTTTCCTGGCAGGCCGAGGCTCACCCCGAGTGGCCCGCGATGATTCGCGAAGAACTGGAAGAGATCAAAGCAAGCATCCGCGATACCCATAAGACGCCGCTTCGTTTCCTGATTTGGGCAGGCATGGGTGGCTCAGCGGAGGACAAGGCGATGTACAACGCGGTCGGCCTGCTGGACAGAGGCCCACGCGTTTACGTGCTCGACTCCACGGATCCGGCCAAGCTGAAAGCAATCCTCGACGACATGATGAACCGCGCGAAGGCGCCCCTTCCGGCTGTCCTTCGCTCAACGCTCGTCGTGGGCATGGCCATGGGAATGACGTCTTATGAGCCCGTGGTCAATCTGGAAAAGCTTTACGCGCTGTACTCAAAACACAATATCGACAGCCGCCCGAACTTCATCTACATGACCCTTCCGGGCTCTCTGCTCGATCAGTTCGCCTCAGCGCGCGGTTATCGCCGGATCGAATTGCAGCCCGACAATGCGAACAGCACGGCGGGGCGGCACAGCGCTCCGTTAACACGCGGGAGCCTGTACCCGCTCGGACTCGCTGGCGTCGATTTGCGGGAGTGGATCAGAGGCACGATTCTGAGCGACGAGGAGATCCGGGCTGCCTGGAATCTCTCGGCGTTTCTCCATGCTCAAGGTGAGTCAGGACGAGACAAGGTCACCCTGCTGCTGCCCAAATGGCTCTCCGGGGCGGCGCTGTGGACGAAGCAGAACTTCGAAGAAAGCCTCGGCAAGAGCGAGCGAATCGGCATCAAAATCGTCATCGACGAGAAGGTGAAGCTCGCCAACTACCGGTCGCCGAAGGATCCCCTCCAGGACCGGGTGTTTCTTGCCGTCCAGGAAAAGGGCGCAGCCAGCGAGGATGCCCAGAAAATCCGCAGAGCGGGCTACCCGATCGCATCGATCACATTTCGCAAGGGAATCCGCCTTTCCCGCTACATGCAGTTCATGCATTACGTGGTCTTTGGCCTCGCCTACCTGCGCGATATGAATTTCGTCACGCAGCCCAGCGTGGAACTGTACAAGGCCATCACGAACAAGCTGCATGAGAAGGCGAAGGAGACAGGCGGTATTGAAGCAACGAGCGAGTGGCGGGAGTTCTCGACCTCTCCGCGCCGCTTGGTTTGGGAGGACTCAGTCACCCTCCATCTCGATCGTGTCGCGCGCGCGTCGCCAGAGGGCGTTTCAGCCGCGGAAGCGTATGCCCTGCTGCTTAAATCGCTGATAACGAGCGGCAAGATTGAGTACGCCGAACTGACCTTCTTCGGTGACATGCGGTACTCTTCCCGCGGCCAGGCCATGCGAAAATGCCTCGGCCGGGCGGCTGAGAATGTGTTCCGGTCAAGGCTGAAGATGCCTGTAGACGTCTACGAGGGGCCTGCGATGAATCACTCCTACCACGAGATGATCATCGGGCACGGGAAATGTCTTTCGACCGTGCTGCTCTCCGAGCAGGCAGAGTCGATCCCGGAGGCCGGCTACACGGCGGATTACCATCGCGCCCAGTTTCTCGCTACGCAGATGGCGCTTGCCGAACGCGGCCGGCACGTCGTCGCATTGACGGTAAAGAATCTCGAAGAGTCTTCGCTTTGGGCTCTTGAGCGATTTTTCAAGGAAGTCGCTCGGATTGTGAAAGCCCAGCGCATCGATTTGCTACGATCAAGGCAATGAAATGATATGGCCAAACTGAAGCCGGCCAGGCCCAAGGCGTCCGCCCCGCCAAAGCCGGGAGCCGTCTCCTGCGTGGTGCTGCTGCTGATTGCATTTGGGCTACTGGGAATGCTCTTTTACGCGATCGTAACTGCTTCAAACTGACTTTAATGACGAGAATCGATCAACGCGCGCCAGACCAGATGAGGCCGGTGCGCATCGAAACAGGCTATTTACTGACGGCGGAAGGCTCCGCGATGATTGAGGTCGGCAACACGCGCGTTTTGTGCGCGGCGACCGTTGAAGAGACCGTCCCTTCGTTTCTCCGCGGAACAGGCAAGGGATGGGTGACGGCCGAATACTCCATGCTGCCGCGAGCAACCGCAACGCGCAGTCCCCGAGAGATCACAAAAGGCCGACCGTCAGGGAGGACGATGGAGATTCAACGCCTTGTCGGACGCTCCCTGCGATCCATCGTCGACCTCTCGCTGCTTGGCGAGCGAACGATCATCATCGACTGCGATGTCATCCAGGCCGATGGCGGAACCCGCACCGCCTCGATTACAGGAGCTTACGTAGCGATGAGTCTTGCCATCAATAAACTGGTCTGCTTCGGCGTGCTGAAGAAGAATCCGATCCTGGATTCCGTCGCCGCGACCAGTGTGGGAGTCGTTGATGGCGAAACGCTGCTCGATCTCAACTACGACGAGGATTCGCGGGCAGAGGTTGATATGAATCTCGTCATGACGGGCGCGGGAAAGTTCGTCGAACTGCAGGCGACCGCCGAGCAAGTTCCCTTTGACGATGACAGACTGGCCAGCCTGCTGGCGCTCGGGCGAAAAGGAATCGCCGAATTGATTCAGGTGCAGCGGCAGGCGCTCCAGGAAAAGTGAAGATCTACTGCGCCACCACCAACCCAGGCAAGCTTCGCGAGTTCCGCCTGGCTGCCTCGCACTTCCAGTACGAGTTCGACATCGACTCTCTGCCGGACTTGCGCCAGATTCCGCCCTGCGAGGAAACAGGTGCCACATTCGAAGAGAATGCGGTGCAAAAAGCGCTCTACTACGGGACACGAACGCCGGAGTACCTGTTTGTTGATGACTCGGGTTTGGAGGTCGATGCGCTTGGCGGCGAACCGGGCGTCTGGTCGGCGCGCTTTGCCGGTCCCGGCGCCACCGACGAGGCAAACAACCGCCTCCTGCTCGACCGGCTCAAGGGCGAGACGAACCGCACCGCTCGATTCGTCTGCGTGATCGCGCTCGTCAAGGACGGCAATCTGGTAAAGACGTTTCGCGGAACCGTGGAGGGCGAGATCCTCTACGAGCCACGGGGTTCCAACGGGTTCGGATACGACCCGCTATTCTGGTATCCGCCGTTTGGATGCACTCTGGCAGAGGTGGAAGCGGAGCGGAAAATGGACGTCAGCCATCGTGGAAAGGCGCTCAAAGAAATGCTGGCGTTTCTAAGCCATAGCATTTCCACGTCAAAAAGCTGATGATCGTCTTGCCATCGACGATCTGCCCTGAGCGGATTGCTTCTTCAATTTCCCTTGCTTCAAACCAGCGCTTCTCGATCCGCTCATCGTCCATCGGCTCGGCCTCGCCTTCCGTGAGGTCGGTCGCAAGGAAGACAGTCATTTTCTCGCTGACATAGCCCGGGCTCGGGAAGAAGGACACGAGCTTCTTCCAGGTGCCGGCCGTGTAGCCTGTTTCTTCCCGGAGTTCGCGCTTGGCTGCTTCAAGGGGTTCTTCACCCGGCTCGAGACCTCCTGCGGGGAGTTCCCACAAATACTGCCGCGCGGGTAACCTGTATTGCTTCACCAGGAGAATGCGGTTCTGCGAATCGACCGCCATCATGACCGCGGAACCGGGATGCTGCACAATAGCCCGATGGATTTCAAAACCGTCGGGGTCTATCGCCTTATCTTCCGTTACCGTGAATATCCTGCTCTTGAACCGCTCGTTTGAAGAAATGAGCTTCATTTCGCTGTTCCGAAGACAATCATAGCCGCTTTTGCCCTAGTCTCTGGAAATGGCGGCCGCGAATTCAGCGGCGGAACGTGTGTTCATCACATCGGAAGCGGTCAACCATCCACGCCGTGCCATGATGACCCCCCACCGCATATTCAGCAGATGCCGCGGGTGATGGGCGTCGGTCGAGATCGTAAACCGGCAACCCTTCGACTTCGCAATTCGCAGCTGCATCCCCGCGAGGTCAAGCCGTTCAGGGCTTGCGTTAATCTCCATCCACACGCCGCGCCGCGCAGCCTCCTCGGCGATGCGCTCGAAATCGAATCCGAAGCCTTCACGCTGAAGCAGCATCCGTCCGGTGGGATGCCCGATCACGCGCAGCGAGGGGGACTCGAGCGCCCGAAGGAGCCGGTCTGTCATCTCGTTCGGCTCGAGGTTCATGTAACTGTGGACACTCCCAATGACGAAGTCGAGTTCGGCCAGGGCATCCTCCGACAGGTCCATCGATCCGTCCCTGCGAATGTCGCACTCAAGCCCGGAAAAGATGCGGATCCCCAATCCGTCCTTGTTGATCTCGCGCACCTGTTTTGCAAACTCAACCGCACGCCGCTCATCGAGGCCATTCGCCATAGCAAGCGCCTTCGAATGGTCCGTGATTGCAATGTACTCGTACCCGAGCTGCCTGGCCGCCTCCGCCATCTCCCGCAGGCTCGCTCGGCCATCGCTCTCCAGCGTGTGCATGTGAAGGTCGCCGCGGATGTCCGAAAGTTCGATTAGCTTGGGAAGGCGCCGTTCGGCCGCGGCTTCGATCTCGCCGTTGTTTTCGCGAAGCTCGGGCGGAATCCACGCAAGACCGAGCGTCTCGTAGATCTCTTCCTCTTCGGCTCCGGCCACTCGAACGTTGTCCTCCAGCCGCGCTAGCTCGTATTCGTTGAGGGTATAGCCCATCTTGAGAGCGCGGCTGCGTAGCGCCACGTTGTGCTCCTTGCTGCCGGTGAAGTACTGCATCGCCGCGCCGTAGCTTTCGGCCGGAAGGGCGCGGACGTCTACTTGAATTCCTTCCAACCCGAAGCGCGCGCTCGCCTTGTTCGCTCCTTTGCCCAACACGTCACCAATTTTCGGATGAGCGATGAAGCGGTCGAGCGCGGTGGCCGCCCCAGGTCCGGTGACCAGGAGGTCGATATCGCCGATCGTCTCCTTCCCTCGGCGCAGACTGCCGGCTGCGTTCACCTTCTCGACTCCCTCGATGGCAGAGAGGTAAGTGATAAGCTCATCCGCCACGCTCTGTCCAAAGCTGAGAAGAAAACGGCCTGCGCTCCGCCTGTACTGCTGGAGCGCCTTCAGAATTTTCTCCTCGTGCTTCGGACCCATGCGAGGCAGCGTTCGCAGCTTCTGCTCGCGGCAGATCCGTTCGAGGTCATCGATCGTGCTGACGCGAAAATGCTCAAACAAGAGCGAAACGCTCTTCGGGCCGAGCCCCGGAATCCGCAGCAGCTCCAACGCTGTTGGAGGATACTTCGCGAGCAGTTCATCGCGCCGGGCAAATGAGCCTCGCTCGGAAATCTCCGCGATAACCCCCGCGATCCCCTTGCCGATCCCTGGAATATCCGTCAACTTCCGCTCGGGGTCCTTCAAGATATCGAGCAACCGCTCCGGGTAGCTCTCGATGACGGAGGCGGCGTTTCGATAGCTACGGACGCGGAAGGCATCTTCGCCTGCAACCTCCATCAAGTCGGCAGTCTCGGACAGCATGCGTGCGATCTCGCGATTTTCCATAGAGCCCTTTGGTTCAAGCGTAGCGAAGAAGCGCTGAGGCCGGAAGGAGGAGGAAGCCCCCAGATCAGGAGCCAGGATATGGCTCGATATGGACGAGCACATCGGCCACCCAATCCAGTTCATCCTTGATCCGGTTTCGAACCCTGGTCGCAATTTCATGAGACTCCCGCACAGTCAAGTTAGGATCTACCTCGAGGTGCAAGTCGACGTGGTACTGTAGGCCGGTCTTCCGGGCAAAGCACTTCTCAACCCCGAGAGCGCCCGGAACACTCTCCGCCACTTGACGGATCAGCACCATGAATTCCGGATCGGGCATTGTGTCCATTAACTGCATGGAGGTCTCCCGGACGACCCGCAAGCCAAGAAAGATTACGATCAGGCCGACGAGGGCGCCTCCGTAGTGGTCCGCAGCAAGGAAGCGCTCCGGATCGTAGAGCGTCAGGCTTAAAGCCGCGAGCGCAGTGAGTCCGGAAACAACGTCGACAGCATCGTTCATGGCGTCAGCGACTAGCGCCTCGCTGTGAATGCGCTTGCCATAGCGGCGCTTCACCGTAGCCATCACGGCTTTTACAGCGATGGATACTACCAAGGGCCAGATCGCGTAGGATGCCGGCGGCGGGTGCACGGCGTCGACGAGCCGTAGCGAACGGATGCAGATCACGACTCCGGTTGCGGCGAGCAGAAACCCGATCGTGAGCCCCGTCAACGTCTCAAAGCGGCCGTGTCCGTAGGGATGGTTTTCGTCAGCGGGCCGTGCAGCGACCGTCAGACCAAAGAGGACGATTCCGGAGGAGAGAACATCAGCGGCGGATTCTACGCCGTCCGCCACAACGGCTGTCGATCCGGCCATCCATCCGATGATGATTTTGGCGGCCGCGAGCGCGCCGCTGACAAGCATTCCCGCCACAGCCACCCGGGCCCCAAGGCGATAAGATCGGGCCACGCTTGCAATATAACGCACCTGCACACCACAGACGCGGAGAAGCACGTTGGAAGCCAAGAGCAGTCCGGGAGGAGATGAAATGCGCCAACACCGGACAGACGCGTGTTCCTGCTCCTGTTGACCGTCCTGGCCAATCGAAACAGCACTGAGTGCGCGAGAGTCTTCCTGTAAGAGGAGCGTCCTCGATGCTGCGACTTCCGTACAGCACAGCGGTACTGATGGCTTGTCTCCTGATTGCCTGCGCCACGCGGCAGCCCGGAACACCGGTAACACCGGGATTCAACTTGTTTTCGAAAAGTCAAGACATCGAACTCGGACGCGAGGCCAGTGCGCAAGTACGCCGGCAGTCTGATGTTGTGCAGGACAGCCGGTTACAGGCGTATATCTCGAACATCGGAACCAAACTCGCATCGCAGCCAGGTACAGGAAACTTCCCATACCAGTTCACGCTGTTGAATGACAACAGCATCAACGCCTTCGCCTTGCCGGGCGGACCGGTTTACGTGAATACCGGCCTGCTGAAGGCCACACAGAACGAAGCACAGTTGGCGGGCGTTCTGGCGCACGAGATCTCTCATGTGGCCCTGCGGCACGGTACTTCCCAGGTATCGAAGGCGAACGTGGTGCAGATTCCGGCGGTTCTCGCCAGCGCAGCGGTCGGTCAGCAAACGCTGCTCGGCCAGCTCGCCCAAGTGGGCATCAGCGTTGGCGCGGGATCCCTGCTCCTGTCTTATTCCAGAGAGGCGGAGCGAGAAGCGGATGCGCTGGGCGCCCGCCTGATGGCACAAGCCGGGTACGACCCGGCCGAGATGGCGCGGTTCTTTCAGATCCTGGAGGCCCAGGGCGGGCAGCGAGCGCCGGAGTTCCTGTCCTCCCACCCGAGCCCGGGCAACCGCCTCAGGCTGATACAGCAGGAAATCCGGTTCATTCCGCAGCGCCAGTATACGGCGGATACCGGTCAATTCAAGCAGATGCAGCAACTCGCAGCCCAACTGCCGCCGCCAAACCCCCAGCGCCGTCTTCAGTCGCGATCCGCTCCTCCGGCGAACCCAACCCGGCCGGGCGCGCCCTCCGCCGATTTCCAGCACGTCCAAACCAGCCGGTATGAGCTGGTCTACCCTTCGAACTGGCAGGCGTTCGCGGACTCCGAATCTGCAATGCTCGCGGTGGCGCCGCCCGAAGGGCTTCTCCCCAACCAGCAGGGACTGACGACGCTTGCCTATGGCGCCATCGTCAACTACTACTTCCCGCGCCGAAAGGGCGTGGACCTGGAGCGTGCAACGAACGAGCTCGTGGCCCGTCTTAGCGCCGCGAACCCAGCCATCCAGATTGCAACGAGGCAGCCAGGAAAGATTACCGTCGATGGTTGTTCCGCTCTCGTCACCCACCTGGCCAGTTCGTCACCTTATGGAGGCATCGAACGGGAGGTGCTGGTCACTGTGGAGCGCCCCGAGGGCGTCTTTTACTTCCTCTTCGCGGCGCCCGAGGATGGCTTTGACGGCCTTCAGCCGGTATACGAAAAGATGCTGACTTCGATCCGGTTCCGTAGCTGATTCCCCCAAGTCGGCCTTCCAGTTGAGGCGCGTCTGCCCGCATCCGCCCGGTCCTGATGTCGGCAGGAGGAACCACGGACTTGGTATCCTGAGGTTTCCCCGACCAAATTCCTGGGAGATTGTTGGATGTACCTGAAAATACTTGCCCATCCAGTGTTCGTTAACTTGAACTTTCACATGCCGATGATTGTGGACCTGTCGCACCCGCTGGTGATGCTGCAGGGCGAGAACGGATCGGGGAAATCGACGCTGCTTCACTCCATCTATTACGCGCTACGCGGTGAACAGGTAGACGGCTATATCTACCGCCTCGACCGCGGCAAAGTGGAAATCGGCAAAGTGTTCCTCTTCGATGCAGAGGCTCATAACCCGCGTACCCAGCTTGAACTGTTCAAGGACCAACCGGAGATGCTCGAGTTCCTGCAGATGGCCAGCCACGGACAGGTCATGCTCTCAATGTTTCAGCAGAACTTCCCGTCATTCCCGAACGGAACCATACTTCTGCTGGACGAGCCCGAAATGGCGCTTTCGGTATCGAATCAGCGGCGCATTTTGAAGATGTTGAAGGAACTCGTCGACCAAAAGAATTTTCGAATCATCTGCGCCACCCATTCGCCGGTGCTGATCGACGCTCCCGAGACCTATGTCATCAATCTGGACAATCACAAGAACAGGAACGTCATCGCAACCGACCTTGGAGTAGAAGGCGCGAGCACAATCCAATAGCGAGGAGAGATGGCTAATACCCGTTATCCCTGCGGCACTCAGGTTCCGGATTCACCCTCCACCACCCGCCGCCTTGTTCGCGTGAAGCGTGTGGACGAATGCAGCACGCTGGAGGATGTGTTTTTAAGCTGTCTGCCGGCCTTCGGCGGAGCTTACCTCCGGCGTATCTATCAAATCCTCGATCAGGCGATCGGGCTTGGCTGTCCCCTGACAGTCTCCGTCGCCGGTCCCGTTACGGTGTCGGGTCAGCATCACACCTGGCTGATCCCCCTGCTCGAGACGGGCTGGATCGCTTATCTAAGCACGACAGATGCGGTCTGCTACCACGACGGGCACCGCGGCCTGGACAGCTACGGCAAGTATCCGATTCACGAGGTGTCGATCAACTGCGACGACGCGGCTTTGCGCGCCGAGAACATTATCCGCGTCACCGACATGGCCTTCCACGACGATCTGCTGGTCGACCAGGATCGGTTCCTCACGGCCGTGCTTTCCCGTCCTGAGTTTCAGAAGAAGATGACCGGGACAGAGATGCGGTACCTGCTCGGCAAGTATTACGCTGCGCAGGAAAAGAAGAACGGCGCCGTGCCCGGGCTCCTCGCCACCTGCCACCGCCTGGCGATCCCAGTCTTCGTTGGAGCGCCCGGCGACGGCAGCGTCTTTTTGAATGCGATGAAGCTGTGGGCGATGCGCGAAGCGGGGCTGAAGGAGAACTTCGCGTTCGACCTCGATCTTCACGCCGAAGTCTTCGAAGCTTGTGCCTATCACCGGTGGGGCCTCTTTGAGAGCGAAGCCCGTGCGCTGGGTACGCTCATTCTGGGCGGCGGTGTTCCCAAAAACTACAACCTCCAGCCTGAGCCTGCCTTAGGACAAGTTCTGGGCCTGCCCAACGTGCGCGGTTACAACTTCGACGTGCAGATTGTCACCGCGCCCGTGACAGACGGTTCGCTTTCGTCGTGCCCGCCTGCCGAGGCAGTGACCTGGGGCAAGGTGGACAAGGACACCTACCTTCAGACGACAGAAAGTATGCAGTGCGATTATTCGGTGGTGATGCCGTTCCTCGTCAAAGCTCTGCTCGATAAGCGCGAGCGGTATGAACAGCGGGCGAAGGAGATTGGCGCTGAGGCGCTGTTTGCAGAAGACCCGAAAGCTCGTGGGTATCTGCGCCCGCGGGAAGGCTACCGGTTGTTCGAGCGCCGTTCCGAGCTCTGTCAGAGGCTCCTTGACGATGTCCGGAAAAATGCGGACTGGCTCAGCGGCTCACTCGAATATCCGCTGGCTTATTCGTAATCCGCTCTATTAAATTTGGTTGTGGCGTCCGGCGGCTTCCTGGTTCCCTGCGGTGAGCCAGGATCGTGTGATCCTCGATTCGCTTTCGTAGCCCTTGGCGCTCCGCGTACCAATGCCGCCTGCCGCCGGGAGCAGCCGGTTCGCCACGCCCAATAAGTCGGCCGTGAGTCCGGGAAACAGGCTGTGGAACGTCGCGGCAAGTTTTGCGGCCGTTCCCGGGATGATTTCCGCCTCACCGTAGCGAGTCGCTTCGATGATCTGACGAGCAGCCTCTTCAGCGCTGATGGAAAGCGCCGGCAGGTTGTCGCTGATTGCAAACCAAGCGTACTCCGCCTGATTCTGTCCCTTGAAGTCGGCATTGCGCGGGCTGCCGGTGCGCATCAAACCCGGACAGACCGTGGTGACGAATATCCCGTCTGCGGCCAGCTCGGCCCGCAGCCCCTCGGAGAGTCCCACGAGGGCGAACTTGCTCGCACAATAGGGAAGCAGGTGCGGTACGCTAATTTTGCCACCGATCGAGGAAATGTTCACGATACGTCCTTCGCCTCGCCGGCGCATCCCTTCCAGCGCGGCAAGGATGGTGTGCAGCGGCGCCCAGAAGTGCACACGCATTGCCCGTTCGTAATCGTCGACGGTCATCGTCTCCATCGGGCCGACCTGAATAATCCCCGCAAGGTTTACCAGAACATCGATCCGGCCATAATGCTGCTCCACCTGACGAACAAGGTCCTGCGCCTGGTCGCGGTTTTCGAGATCGCAGGAGATGGCGAGCACCTGCGCGCCAAGGTTCCGCAGCTCTTCGGCGGCTCGATCTAACTCACCCCGGTTGCGGGCGCAAATCGCCAGACGGGCCCCCTCATTCGCAAACATCCTCGCGAGTACCAGACCAAGTCCGCGCGATCCGCCGGTGATGAGGACAACTTTGTTGGAGAAGTCATACCGCCGCTTCTGACGCACCGCTTTCGCAATCGCTACGAGTGCCCCGGTTCCAATGGCGGCGAACATCAAGGCGTTCGAGTACCGTTCGCGCATCGTTCGCTCCTGCCCTCCGATCCTGTGGGACGCCGTCCGGGAGGCGATTGTGTCTTCCGCCGAGCAACCCGGCGAAGGCAAAGCAAATCCCGATGTCTGTCAAGGCATGAAACAGAAAGAGATGGCGATACGTTTCCAGGGCATCCGCCAGGGAAGCCACCCCAAACTCGAGCACAGCCATCGCCACCAGAACCAGGCAGAGACCGGACAGAGCGCGCCTCCGCGGGGTGGCGCCGCGAAACAGCCCGTAGAGAGCGCCTGCGGCGAGTCCGACCTGCCACAGGACCATGTGCATTGGAAACCGGGCCAGCAGCCATGTCCGCAAATCCGTCCAGAGGCTGAACGAGGTCGCGCGGGCCCCGGGCGGGCGCCCGGCGGAGCGCTCAAAGTTGGAGAGGTTGTGAGCGCGGATAGGAGGAGCTTCCTTCCTTAGATCGTCATAGAGAAAACGAAGAGCGCGGTCCGGATGACGAAGGTAAAAGGCGGCGGCAAACGCATAGCCGGTCTTCTTGCTGAATTCGTTGAGCCAGGGGATCTGGTTAGCGGGACTCCCCTCCATAAAGGAATGGGTGTTCCGGTAAACCAGATACGAGGCGTCGAGTCCAAATTCACGGAGGTCCGCCGCTGGAGTTCGGGACTGATTCGTGATCTTGAAAAAGATCAGATTGAAGAGAGCCTGCGTACTGTAGTATGGCGGTGGCTGGCGGATCATCAGGAACGATGCCAGGGTGATGACGCCGGCAGCAGCCAGACCGGCCGCACAACACCAGCGCCAGCAAACGCCGGCCGCAAACAGAGCGAGGAAAGGTCCGGTGACAGCGTGCTGCGCTTTGGAGGTCACAAACAGCAGAGCGGATGCAACAAACGCCGCCAGCGTCAGGGGCTCCGCCGGCTCCTGGCACGCAAGATAAGCAGCCAGAACGACCGTCAGCAGCAGGAACACCAGCGAGCCGGCGTCCATATAGAACGAGTTCAGGTAGGACGCATAGTGGACATCGGTAAAGATCAGAACTCCGAGTCCGGGCAGAAGCCAGCGGTATCGCCAGCCGAAAGGAGTCAGCAATCGAAGCAGCAGGCCGAGGGATAGCAGCACGAGCAAGACGTGAAGAAAGCCGAGTATGCGGATGTCGTAGGTTTTGGTAAAACCGGCTGCGCGATTGAGCCAGTCCGACAACCCTACGAGCAGCAGTTGCGATGAAAGCAGTTCGCTCTTCCAGTAGTAGGTAGGAGAGTAGATGTACTTCGACGTAAAAAACAGAAAGTTATCTCCCCAGCCATTTTCCTGAGGACCAAGTGAGAACCGCCCGCACAGCTTTGGGAAGTCGCCGTTATTTGCCAGTCCGATGATCGGAGGCACGAAAAGCTGAATGCCCAGAAGCAAGGCGCACAGGGGAAGCCACAAGAGATGATGAAGATAAGGACGTTTACGCAAGCCGATATTCTAACCAATCGAATACGCCGCCTTCGGATAATCTGGTAGTTGATGAAGAAGGTACTCATTCTTCCCCTGATCCTGGCGCTCGCCGCTTTGGCGTTCCTGCTGGCGATGTCGAAAGGCACCGAGATCCAGCTGGACCCCGAAGTTACTGTCGTTGGCATCGAAACCCCGATCAAGCTAAAGCTGCTCAACACGCACGGTGTGTATCGTGTAGCAGCCTTCCTGGAACAGGAGGGCCGCCGTCATAAGGTGTTTGAAGCTGAGGAGCCGCGCAATTCGTTCCTCTTCCTGCGGGAAGTCCGGCCGCCGAAAGTACTCCAGTTTACGGTCGGAACAAAACAGGCTCCGGAAGTCAAAGAAGGCACCGCGAAGCTCATCATCAGCGCACAGTCGAACGACCTCCGCGGCAAGACCGACGAGCGAGTATTTGACGTCAATGTAGTCACGAAGCCTCCCGTCCTGTCCGTCGACAACCTTCAGCACTACATCAATCAGGGTGGGAGCGAACTTGTGACCTTCAAAGTATCCGGTCACTGGACGGAAGCGGGCGTGCGGGTTGGTAAATATACGTTCCGCAGCTTCCCGCTCGGGAAAGACAGGAACGAGCGCTTCTCCCTGTTTGCCTTCCCGTGGGATGTGCCCGCCGATACAGTGCCTGTAGTCTACGCAAAGAATTCGGGCACGGAGGTCACCAGCCGCTTCTGGTTCAAGGTATTCCCTAAGAAATTCCGGTCGAGGGAACTGGCTCTGGACGATTCGTTCCTCCAGAAGGTAGTAAACCAAATTGACCCCACAGGCTCCGGGGACCTCCTCCAAAGATTTTTGAAGATCAATGGGGAGATGCGGCATCAAAACAACCGAAAGCTGTCCGATCTACGGCTGAAGACGGAAGAAAGGTTCCTGTGGAACGGGCCGTTTCTGCAGCTGGCGAACTCAAAAGTGGAATCCCAGTTTGCAGATACACGAACTTACGTGTACCAGGGGAAGAAGGTCGACCAGCAGACGCACCTGGGCTTTGACCTTTCCGTCACGCAGAATGTGGACGTGGCGGCTGCGAACGACGGCAAGGTGATTCTGGCCGAGAACTTGGGCATCTATGGAAACTGCGTGGTCCTGGACCACGGCTACGGTCTTCAGTCGATCTACGCTCACCTGAGCCAGATCAACGTGAAACCCGGCGACATGGTGAAGAAACTCCAGACCATTGGTAAGAGCGGAGCCACAGGCCTCGCAGGAGGAGATCACCTGCACTTTAGCATGCAAGTGGACGGGGTCCAGGTCAATCCGGTGGAGTGGTGGGACGGCCATTGGATTCAGGACCGCATCCTGAGCAAGTTACCAAAGCAGTAGACAACCAAACCGAAACGCAAGCACAGGAGAATCTATGAAGCGCAAGGCGACTGCAGAATGGCAAGGCGGCCTGAAAGACGGGAAAGGCTGGCTGACGACACCAAGCGGCGTACTCTCGAAGACTCCGTATTCCTTCCACACTCGCTTCGAAGACCAGCCCGGAACGAATCCAGAAGAGCTGGTGGCTGCGGCCCATGCCGGCTGCTTCTCGATGGCGCTCTCCGCTCAGCTAGCCCAGGAGGGCATGACCGCACAGTCCATTACGACGACCGCGGAAGTCACACTGGAAAAGCAGGATGCCGGGTGGGCGGTCACTGCAAGTCATCTGACCCTCACTGCCAGTATTCCTGGCGCCGATCCGGAGAAGTTTCAGGCAGCGGCGCAGCGCGCCAAAGAAGGGTGCCCGATCTCGAAGCTCCTGAACGCGAAGATCACGATGGATGCCCGGCTCGCCTAAGAGCGGCCGAGATTCTTAATCAAAATCACCTCATTCCCTTTCTCGCTGTAGTAAAGACCATCCAGCAGGTTGCGGGCGAGCGTAATGCCAAATCCCCCAGGTCGCAGCCCGCGCTTTTCCCGCTCGCTGAGATGCTCCGTCGCTGAATCCGGTGAGTTCGAGATCGCGGAATGAGGTAAGTCTGCGAAGGAGAATCCTTTGCCGGGATCCTGCACATAAATGCCGATAAAGGCCGGGGTTCGAAGGCGGATGACTCTGATCCTGTTCTTCGGATCCGAGAGCCCTCCATGTTCCACGGCGTTCATCAACAGTTCCCTAAGCGCCGTAACGAACCGGTCGCGCTCCTGCGGGGGTATATCCTCGTCGATTTCTCGGATGAACTGCACGACGCGGTCGACGGTCTGGAAGCGCGCGGCGAGCGTGAAAGACACCCAATGCGGCAGCGCGGACTCAAGCTCAATATCTTGCGGCGAGTCAATACACGCAGCCGCCTGCTCCACCATGTCGATCAGCGCGCTGGGCGTGTAGGGCCTGCGGAATACGGCAAAGACACCTTCGCAAATTGCCTTCATCAGGTCGGCAAATTCGGCTTCCGATGCAACGATGATGAGGCGAACGGCTGGATATTCACGGCGCAGGCGGGAAGGAAGACTCGAATGGGCGGGGCAATCTGCGACGACAATTTGGCAGGAGCCCGGAGACAAGCGAGCCAGAAGCTCGTCGGCAGTCAAGACGTGCTCGACCTGCCAAGCTTGACACCGGCGCAAGTCCTCGAGAAGGTAGCGGTCGGCCGAGAGGACGACAACGACCGGGGGTTCACCCATCACTCACAACCACCTGCCGGTTCATCGCAATCAGAATGCTTGCGGGCGCGAACACCGGGCTGATGGCCACCCGCACAGCAGCAGAACGTTTCGCATCCTCTTTGATTGTAGAGCAGGTCGTCTCAGCCTCGCGGCGGCCAACCGGAGGTAGAATCGTCAGGTATGAAACGGCCCTTCCGCGGACAAGAGACACGGTTTTTCGCCGCNGTTGTCCTCACAACAAGCGTCCTGCTGGCCCCGATTTACGCCGCCGGCGCGAAAACGGCTCTTCACCGGTACGTGGCGAAGCCGGATAGCAACTACCAGTACGAACTGGTGAGGACAATCAAAGGAGAGGGAGTGACGTCCTATGTGCTCTCCCTTACCTCCCAGGCATGGCGCAGCTCAAAGGAAGTGGATCGCCCGATCTGGAAACACTGGCTTACGATCGTAAGACCCGATACGGTGAAATCTAACGTCGGCCTGCTTTTCATCAATGGAGGGTCGAACACCAGCCAGACGCCGCCGAGTTCGGTCGACCCGCGGTTTGTCACCATCGCGACGGTTACTCAAACCGTGGTCGCGGACCTTCGGATGGTTCCAAATCAGCCGATCGTCTTCCTCGACGATCCCGAGAAGAAACCCCGTGTCGAAGACGACCTCATCGCATATGCCATGAAGAAGTATCTGGCCGGAGGCGACGAGGAGTGGGTGGTCCGGCTTCCCATGACCAAGAGCGTGGTTCGTGCGATGGACGCGGTCACCGACTTCCTGTCGAAACTTCCGTCGAATTCGCTAAAGGTCGACCGTTTCGCAGTCGCCGGCGGGTCGAAGCGCGGCTGGACCACATGGACCACAGCAGTCGTCGACCGCCGCGTCATCGGCATCATGCCTGCCGTGATCGATGTCCTGAACAATGAAGCATCCATGCGTCACCACTGGCGCGCCTACGGATTCTGGGCGCCGGCTGTCAAGGACTACGCCGAAATTCTGACGCGGGAACTGGGGAGTTTAAAGCTGCGGGAGTTTGCCAGGATCGAAGATCCCTACCACTACATCGATCAGTTAACGATGCCGAAGTTCATCGTGAATGCGGCTGGAGACGAATTCTTCGTGCCGGATTCCTGGCAGTTCTACTTTTACGAGCTGAAAGGCGAAAAGTACCTCCGCTACGTGCCCAATACGGGTCACTCGCTTCAGAATTCAGACGCTATCGAAAGCACAATCGCCTTCTACCAGTCCCTGGTGGACAAGAAGCCAAGGCCGCGGTTCACCTGGAGCATCGGGAAGGACGGCGCGATTCGCGTGAAGACAATCGACAAGCCCAGCCAGGTGCTGCTTTGGGCGGCGACGAATCCGGAAAAGCGGGATTTCCGGCTCCAATCCATTGGGGCGGCTTACAAGAGCCAGCCGCTCAAGCCTGGCGCGAACGGAGAGTATGTCGCCTCGGTTCCAAAGCCCGAGAAGGGATGGACCGCGTATTTTGTAGAACTCACCTATCCGAGCGGCGGGCGGTATCCGTTCAAGTTCACGACCGGTTTGCGCGTCGTTCCCGACACGCTGCCGTTCCCCGATCCTACGTCTCAACGCTGATGGCGGTGGCTTGAAGGCAACGGAGGGTATCGCGAAGGATCAGCGCGACCTCCTCGGAATGAAGCACCCAAACTTCAATAGAGGAAGTATCGCTGCTGATCCGCCATTCTTTCTGTCCCTGTCGATTCCGGAGCTCATCAATCCGGATGCCGCACCATTCGAGCCCCGTACAGATCCGGGCGCGGATTTCCGGTGAGTTTTCCCCGATGCCGCCGCCGAAGATGATGGCGTCGGCGCCTCCAAGAGCGGTCAGGTAGGCGCCGATGTACTTCCGAACTCGATAGCAGAACATGTCGAGGGCAAGCGCGGCTCTTGCGTCTCCTGCCGCTTCCGCGGACAGGAGCTCGCGGACATCCTGCGACCGGCCTGAGATACCCAGGAGGCCGGAACGCATGTTCAGCAGGTTTTCAACGTGTTCGACATCCACGCCCTCCTGACTTGCCAGAAAGCCCGGGATCGTCGGATCGATATCCCCGCAACGGGTTCCCATCATAAGGCCTTCCAGCGGAGTGAGGCCCATGGAGGTATCGATCGATTGGCCCTGTGAGATCGCTGCAGCCGAACAGCCGCTGCCCAGCTGAAGCGTGATCAGACGGATTGCGTCCTTGGGCTTTTTCGTGATCGCGCTATAACGCTCCATCATGTGCTCGTGCGCCAGACCATGAAACCCGAAGCGGCGGATGCCATGCCGGAGCGCCATTTCCAGCGGAATCGGGTACTGAACGGCATATTCGGGCATGTTCCGATGGAACGCGGTATCAAAGGTGGCGACGGTCAGAGTCGAGGGACCGGACAATTCCTGGGCAGCACGGATCGCCGCAAGCGAGGGGCCGTTGTGGAGCGGAGCAAGATCGCGCAGGGATTCGATGTCTGCGAGGAGGTCTGGAGTTACTGCCGTTGGGCCCCTGAACCGCTCCCCGCCATGCACGATCCTGTGGCCGATGGCGTCGAAGTGCCCCGAGGCCAGAAAAGGGCGGCTCGATAGCCAGTCCAACACAAGGCGGGTCGCCTCAGCGTGATCGGCGACCTCCGCCGTTGAACGCTGATCCTGCTCCCCTTCCTCGCGGAACCTGATTTCCGCCTCCCCTCCGATGCCACCAATCAGCCCCGTCGCGAGCATTCGAACTTCTCCCGTGTCCAGGCTCGCCTGAGCAGCACCGAACTTCAAACTCCAGCTGCCGCAGTTAATCGCCAGCAGTGTACGCGGATTCGGAAGAGCCATTATGCGTAGACGCCTCCCTTTGGCCGGGCGTATCAGATCTTATCTTCCGCGCCTTCGCCGTATTCAACAGCAATCTTTGCGCTCAGCCTGCCACGACTGGATTCCTGAGAACGCCGATGTGTTCAATCTCGACTTCGACAACGTCTCCCGGCTTGAGAGCAGTCGTCGCGCCAGGTGTACCGGTGTAGATGACATCCCCTGGAACGAGGGTAATGTAGCGGCTGAGAAAGCTGACAATCGTTGGACAGTCGAAGATGAGGTCTGAGGTGCTTTGCTTCTGGACGACTTTGCCGTTCACACGCGTCTGCAACAGCAGGTTTCCATAGTCGATGCCCCGCACAATGGCGGGTCCTAGCGGGGCAAATGTATCGGCCCCTTTGGCGCGCCACCATTGCAGGTCCTTGTCAGGACCGTTCTGCCAGTCCCGCTCGCTGACATCGTTGCCGCAGGTCACACCAAAGATTACTTCCTTCGCCTGCTGGGGTGTTACATTCCGTGCGCGGCGGCCGATCACGATGACCAGTTCCCCTTCATAATGCACGTTCCTGGCATCTTTCGGGATCACGATAGGGCGGCCTGGATCCTGCAATGCACTAACTGGTTTGTAGAAAATCTCGGGATTCTTCGGCGCAGGCCGGTCGCCGAGATGGCTCCTGTAATTAAGCCCGACTGCAATGATTTTAGGCGGCTTACACGGGCAGAGCAGCTGCACTTGATCAAGCCTGTAGGTATTATCCGTCTGTCCCAGAAGGGAGAAGAGTTCGCCGCTCAACTCGCGAACCCGATCGCCTTCCAACAGCCCGTAGGACACAACCGAACCACGCCGGAAGCGGACATATCTCGCCACTTTGTGGCTTTGTCCTTGTGCAATCGCCGTCGATAGCACTCCTGCCATGAGTTCTCTGCGCGTCGTCATTGTAGGAGTCAGCTTATCAGAACCGCGGGCTGAAACTACCCATTGATTGAAGCCGCCGGATCTTCAGATTTCTGAACCAGACGGGAGCGTCGCCGTGATTTTGCAAGGCGAGGGGAGCGATGCGGTAAACGCGAGCAGCCAAGGCTCGATAAGAACCGGGACGCTGCTTCTCCCAACGTTCCTTCAGCGCCTTTACAAATTCGTCCGAGTCAAGCTGAACGGCAACGACCCTTACACCGTTCAGCCAGTGCTCTACCGAATTCCCCCTGACAGTGAGCCGTGAGTGGTTAAACTCGCCGGCAGGACGGGCTGCACGGCTTGCAGGAGCGACCAGATTGTACATGCCTCCCGACGTATTGCGCGGGTCCTTCGCATCCTTGTGCCGCTCGTCGTCAATGAGCTGATACTCAAATGCGGCGAGCCACTCATTCACCTTCATGCCTGGACGCACCTGCTCCCGGGCAACCGGCTTCCCATCCACGGTGAGCTCGTACTTTTGAATCAGATACTTGATGCCGCTGTTGCCATTGGGCGACATTCGCCACTCAAAGGAAAATTCGAAGTCGCCGTACTTTTCGCGTGTCAAAAGGTACTGACTGGGTCCGTCGAACGGTTTGGCGACCAGGCAGCCGTCCTCGATCGCCCAGATTGGCTTTCCGTCCGGTCCTGGAAGCGGCTGCTCCCAGGCTGAAAGAGAAGCTCCGTCAAACAGAAGCTCCCACCCTTGTGCCTTCTCCTCTGGTGTCAACGTGTTTGCGGCGGGTGTGGCGAAAAGGGCAGTCAGGAGGAGACCAGCGGTAAGGCGAAGCACGACAGAAAGGTTCTGGCTCATGCGGACTCCCAGTCTACAAAAAGAAAGGCGAGTCCGCAGACTCGCCTTTCGCTCCAGGATTGTAGCCTGTCTTACGCCGTACGCATCGTCTCGGCCTTATCGGCTCCGGTGATCGCGGCTTGGGCAGCAGCCAGACGCGCGATCGGAACACGGTAAGGAGAGCAGCTCACATAGTTCATGCCAATGCGATAGCAGAACTCGACAGAGCTCGGCTCGCCACCGTGCTCGCCGCAGATGCCGATCTCGAGATCCGGCCGGGTCTTCCGCCCAAGTTCGACTGCCAGCTTCACCAGCTTGCCAACGCCGCCCTGGTCAAGGACAGCGAACGGATCCGCGGCGAAGATCTTCTTCTCCTCGTAGTCCTTGGAGAACTTCGTATAGTCGTCGCGGGAGAGCCCCATGGTGGTCTGCGTCAGGTCGTTGGTACCGAAGCTGAAGAATTCGGCCTCTCTGGCCACTTCGTCGGCGGTGATGGCGGCGCGCGGAATTTCGATCATCGTACCGATCAGGTACTTCTGGTCGCTCATCCCGGCCTTGCCCAGCACTTCCTCAGCTACGCGCTTCACAATCGCCTTCTGGTTTTCCAGCTCTTTCACGCTGCCAACCAGCGGGATCATGACCTCGGGGATGACCTTCACGCCTTTCTTAGCCACCTGGACGACAGCTTCGAAGATGGCGCGCGCCTGCATCTCGGTAATCTCCGGATACGTGATGCCCAGGCGGCAGCCGCGGTGGCCGAGCATCGGGTTGAATTCATGCAGCTCTTCGACCCGGTGCAGCAGTTCCGGCAGAACCGTCTTGAGATTCCTGACTTCGGCGCCAAATCTGCTGTACTTCGCCGCCAGTTCCCGCTTCTTCTTGATATCGGCGTTTGGCAGGACGGCAATGTCGACCATCAGCTCTTCGCGCTTCGGCACGAACTCATGTAGCGGCGGATCCAGCGCGCGGATTACGACAGGGAATCCGTCCATTGCCTCGAACAGGCCGGCGAAATCCTTGCGCTGCATCGGCAGCAGCTTTTGAAGAGCCTTGCGGCGGCCCTTCTCATCCTTGGCGAGAATCATCGCCTGGACGTGCGGCAGCCGGTCCTCGGCGAAGAACATGTGCTCGGTGCGGCAGAGTCCGATTCCCTCGGCGCCGAACGCCCGAGCCGCCTTCGCGTCGCGCGGGATATCCGCATTCGCCCTGACGCCGAACTTGCCGCGGAACTCATCCGCGAGCGCCATGAACTTGGCGAAGACAGGCGAGTTGGGATCAGGATCCTTGGTTTGCGCCTGGCCGAGATAGACATCGCCCGTCGTACCGTTAATGGAGAGCCAGTCGCCTTCCTTGATGGAGATGGTCTTATCGCCAACCTTCACTGTCGCGGTCTTGGTGCGCTCGTTGATCGAGATAGCGCCAGCACCGACGACGCAAGGCCGGCCCATTCCGCGAGCAACCACAGCCGCGTGGCTCGACTTGCCACCAACAGCCGTCAGAATGCCCTTCGCGACGTCCATCCCGTGAATGTCGTCCGGAGTGGTCTCCTTGCGAAGCAGAATGACCGGCGCTTTCGTCGACATCTCAACGGCGTCCTCGGCAGAGAAAGCAACCTTTCCGACGGCGGCGCCAGGAGAGGCATCAATGCCGGTAGTAAGCTTTACAAGCTTCTTGAGCGAGGCCGGGTCGAAGACAGGATGCAGGAGCTGGTCGAGCTGGCTCGGCGCGACGCGAAGCACGGCCGTCTTCTTGTCGATCAGCCCTTCCTCGTACATGTCCACGGCGATCTTCACAGCGGCAGGCCCCGTGCGCTTGCCGTTGCGGGTCTGCAGCATGAACAGCTTGCCTTCCTGGACCGTGAACTCGAAGTCCTGCATGTCCTTGTAGTGCTTCTCGAGCATCGAGGTGATCTCGACAAGCTGGTTGTAGACGTCCTCGTTCCAGGCCTTCAGTTCTGAGATCGGAGAGGGCGTGCGGATACCGGCGACAACGTCCTCACCCTGCGCATTTACCAGGAATTCGCCGTAGAATACCTTCTCGCCGCTGCCCGGGTCGCGTGTGAAGCCGACGCCCGTGCAGCTTGTATCGCCCATATTCCCGAACACCATCGCCTGGACATTGGCGGCAGTCCCGATGTCATCCGGAATCTTTTCCATCTTCCGGTAGTAAACCGCCTTCGGGTTCCACCAGGAGTTGAAGACGGCGTTGCGGGCGAGCTTCAACTGCTCGTTCGCATCCTGCGGAAACTCTTTTTTCGTCTCCTTCTTTACCAGCTTCTTGTAGTCGACAATGATTGCCTTGAGATCCTCAGCGGAAAGCTNAGTGTCNAGCTTCGCNTTGNCCTTGCGCTTGCGGGCGTCAAAGATTTCGTCGAAGTGCGCCATCTCGATGCCAAGCGCCACTTCGCCGAACATCTGAATGAACCGGCGGTAGCAGTCATAGGCAAAGCGCGGATTCCCTGTCTTGGCGACCAATCCCTCCGTGGTCTCGTCGTTCAGACCAAGGTTCAGGATGGTGTTCATCATTCCGGGCATGGAGAACTTTGCGCCGGAACGGACGCTCAGCAACAGCGGATTCGACGGATCACCCAGTTTCTGCCCCATGCGCTCTTCGAGCAGACGCAGCGCCTCGACCACCTGCTCTTCGATCTCTTCCGGCACTGTCCGGTCATTCTCGAAGAAGATGTTGCAGACTTCCGTCGAAATTGTGAATCCAGGTGGGACAGGAACGCCCGCTCGGCACATCTCCGCCAGGCCGGCGCCCTTTCCGCCCAGGATATCTCTCATCGATCCGTCGCCGTCGGCCGTGCCGCCGCCGAAGGAGTATACGTATTTCTTCATTGGGCCTTCTGTCTCCTTACAATGAAACCTATCAACTCAAACCGGTTACGCAGTTACGATTTCCGAGAAGTCGGCTATGCCCGAGAACTCCGTTAACAGGGAGTGCAGCAAAGTGAGCCGGTTTTCCCGGACCCGCGGATCACTTGCGTTTACCAGAACCTTGTCAAAGAACAGATCTACTTTTGGCCGCAGCGAAGCGATCGCCTCCAGGGCTCCCCTGTAGTCCTTCCGGGTCCGATGCTCCTGAACAACAGTCCGAAGCGCTACGAAAGAATCATGCAATTCTCGCTCCGGTCCTGCCTC